>JAESFX010000325.1_pt1 | contig 20235 bp, 14 predicted proteins | sample 9269501 | NCBI WGS metagenome assembly JAESFX01 (sample SAMN14515570, study PRJNA621655) | algae metagenome | isolation source: Desmonostoc geniculatum HA4340-LM1 and co-occurring heterotrophs from cave... | place: USA: Maniniholo cave, Kauai, Hawaii | collected 2009-07-28
CGCGTGGTTCGCCAGCGCAGATGAAGCAGCTTGCCGGTATGCGCGGGCTGATGGCCAAGCCTTCGGGCGAGATCATCGAAACGCCGATCATCTCGAACTTCAAGGAAGGCCTGACCGTTCTTGAATATTTCAACTCGACCCACGGTGCCCGCAAGGGTCTTGCGGATACGGCGTTGAAGACTGCAAACTCGGGTTATTTGACCCGCCGTCTGGTCGACGTGAGCCAAGATTGCACCATCGTCGAAGTCGATTGCGGCACCGAACGCGCGCTGGAAATGCGCTCGATCGTGCAGGGTGGTTCGACCATCGCCTCGCTCGCCGAGCGCGTCTTGGGCCGGACCACGGCGGAAGACATTCTCGGCCTCGACGGCAAGGTGATGTTCCCCGCTGGAACATTGCTTGACGAGCCGATGGTTGCGGCGATGGAAGAAACCGGCATTCAGGCGCTGAAGATCCGCTCGCCTCTGGTGTGCGAATCCAAGGTCGGCGTCTGCGCCACCTGCTACGGACGCGACTTGGCTCGTGGTACGCCAGTCAACATCGGTGAAGCTGTCGGCGTTATCGCTGCGCAGTCGATCGGTGAGCCTGGCACGCAGCTGACCATGCGCACCTTCCACATCGGTGGTGCGGCGCAGCTCAACGAGCAGTCGAACCTTGATGCCACGGCAGCAGGTAAGGTCATGTACCGCGACCTGCCGACTATCGTCGACAAGCGCAAAAAGCGCCTCGCGATGGCGCGTAACGGCGAACTGGTTATCGTCGACAAGGAAGGCCGGGAAATGGAAATCCACCGTCTGCCTTATGGTGCGACGCTGGCCTTCGCCGATGGTGCCGAAGTCAATGTCGGCGATCGTCTGGCCGAATGGGACCCATTCACCATGCCGATCATCACCGAAAAATCGGGTGTGGTGAAATATCAGGATCTGATTGACGGCAAGACGCTGACCGAGCAGACCGACGAAGCCACCGGCATCGCGCAGCGCGTCGTCACTGAGGACCGTGCGGGCAGCCGCAGCAAGAAGGAGGACCTGCGTCCTCGCCTCACGCTTCTCGACGAGAAGACCGACGAAGCGGCACGCTATCTCCTTGGCGTCGGCACGATGCTGTCGGTCGAGGACGGTGCAGAGGTTCAGGCAGGCGACGTGCTCGCCCGTGTGACCCGCGAATCCGCCAAGACCCGCGACATCACCGGCGGTCTGCCGCGCGTTGCCGAGCTGTTCGAGGCGCGTATTCCGAAGGACAATGCGATCATCGCCAAGATTTCGGGCCGCGTCGAATTCGTCCGTGATTACAAGGCGAAGCGCAAGATCGCGATTGTGCCGGAAGAGGGCGACCGGATCGAATATCTGATCCAGAAGTCCAAGGTGCTCGATGTGCAGGAAGGCGATTTCGTCCGCAAGGGCGATAACCTGATCGCCGGCTCGCCGAATCCGCATGACATTCTCGAAGTCATGGGTGTCGAGGCGCTGGCCGAATATCTGGTTGCCGAAATCCAGGAAGTCTACCGCTTGCAGGGCGTGAAGATCAACGACAAGCACATCGAAACGATCGTTCGCCAGATGCTGCAAAAGGTCGAGATCACCGTCGGCGGCGATACCACTTTGCTTCCGGGCGAACAGGTCGACCGCGAGGAAATGGACGCAATCAACGCGAAGCTGACCAAGGGCCAGATACCGGCGGAGGGCAACCCTGTCCTGCTCGGCATCACCAAGGCAAGCCTGCAGACGCGCTCGTTCATCTCGGCGGCTTCCTTCCAGGAAACCACCCGTGTGCTCACGCAGGCGGCGGTCGAAGGCAAGAAGGACGTGCTGACGGGCCTCAAGGAAAACGTCATCGTCGGACGCCTGATCCCTGCGGGGACCGGCTCGGCCATGAACCGCATCCGCGTCACCGCCAGCAGCCGCGACGCCGCGCTCCGCGCCAGCTATCGTGCGCTTCAGGAAAGCCTGATTGCGCCCGAAACGGCCGAGGAAGAGCACGCCGCCGAACTGGCACAGGGTCCGGAAGCCGCAATCGGCGACGATCCATTGGCTGCGGTCGAAGGGGAAACCCACGGAACTGACGCCGACGCAGGTGAGTATCTGAACGAAGGTGCAGGCGACGAAGCGTAAAGCTGTCGCCCAACGAATAAAGGGCCCGCCGGAAGCAATTCCGGTGGGCTTTTTCGTGTCAGAATTTGCCCGACAGGGTGAACTGGATCAGTGGGTCGAGGAAACGCTTGCGATTGACGATCTGGCTAAGCCCGCTGTTCGCGCGGGTATCGGTGTAGATGAACCGGTCGCGGCGGAAATCGGGCAGATCGATGACCTGCAACTTCAGCGTGCCGAGCTTGAACCTCTTGTACTCGACGAACACGGTGGACCGCACACCATCGCTTTGGCGCCTGAATTCGTTGAAGAAATAGGCGTTGTTCGATTCCTGCGTGTAAAAGCTAGCGCCGTAAACAAGGCCCAGATCGGGCACATCGTAACGCAGATTCCATTCCTGGTGCCACACAGGCCGGTTCGACATGCGCCGTTTCAGGCCAGTCACCGGATCGGTCACGCGGCTGCCATGATAATGGCCGACATATTTGAGCTCGACGCCCGTAAAGCCAATGGGCTTGGTCAGCCAGTCGAAAGGCAGCGTGATTTCGAGTTCGCCATTCCATCTCTTGCTGTTGCCGATGTTGCCCGCGCCGTCGAAGCGCGCAGTGATGTTGCCGGCTGCGTCGCGTAACGTGATCGGCACCAGGTCCTGCGTGTCGCTGACGAACTGATACTCGCCCTTGAGCTGAATGCTGCCGCGCTCCAGGAATTTGTGGCGGATCAACGCCGCCAGGTTAGTCACCTTTTCCGGCACGAGATCGGCATTGCCCGCATCGACCTGATTGCCCAGCGTTACATCGACCGAGGTCGCGAACTCTCCGAAGTTGAGCTGCGCCACCTGCCGCTCGGCGCGGAACTCCAATGTGGTTTGCGGATCGACGGTCCAGGTCGCGACCGCGCGCGGCTTGATAAATTTGAAGCTACGCGAGGCACTGCTGTCGCCCGATAGGGTGAGCTTGGAAAATTCGGCGACTGCCCCTGCCTCGATTTTCCACGACGGACTGACCGTCCAGACATCCGTAAGAAAGGGTTCGATGCGCACTTCTTCGACCAGTACATTCGACGCCGGAAAGTTGGTGACGGCACCAGCAGTGGAGCTGGCTGCCGAGAATTTGGCGTCAAGCCGGTTGTAAGCTACTTCCCCGCCGAACTGGATGGCATGCGAGGATATCCCGCTCCAGTCGTTCTGGATACGCGCCACGGCTTCTGAAGGCTTGTTCCGACTGCGGGTTTCGAACAGCGTCACCGGGTTTCCGACACGCGAAACTTCGATGCTGCTGTCATTGCTTTCTGTCGCAGCACGATAAAGGCCGATAATCTTGGTATTGAGCTGGGGCGCCATGCCAAACTCGATATCACCGCCCACCTCATAATAGAGGTCGCTGATCGGCCCGCCGCGCAGCAGCAATTCGTCGCCGGTGTCGACAAAGGCGCTGTTGAAATAATCTGCTTCCCTGCGATCGAAACCGTCGGACCAGCGCACACGCCCATTAAGGTTGATCTTCGCACCCCCAATGCGCGTCTTGATTGCTCCGCCGAGCGCGGCCTGATCGTAGCCGCCTTTGCCATTATAATGCCGCCGCTCGATCAGCGCGCCGGAGCCAGTCTTGAAGTCCTCGGGCCCAAAACCGTAAATCCTCTCCGAATATGAAGTAAAATTCAGCTCGTAGGTCGTCGGGCCTCGGCGCAACGTTGCCGATGCATTGACCGATGGCTGGAAGCCATAACGCCTGCCGGCAACGATATTCCCCTCATAGGTACCGCTGATTTTTGCCGAAACCTTCCGGACGACGTTGACCACCTGTCCCTTGCCCTGTGTTTCGGCGTCTGCCCCAGCCTGTTCGGTGAGTTCGATGTAATCGACCTCGCTCGCCGGGATGCGCGACAAGATGGTAAAAACATCATCGGACTTCGTCGAAGGCCGGTCACCGTCGATCAGTACATTGCCCGCATTCTCGCCAAACCCGCGCAGCCCTTCGCCGCCCTCAATCGAAAATCCAGGAATGCGCCGCACCATATCGAGCGCGGTTACCGGTGCGTAAGCGGCAAAAAAATCCAGCCGGAACTGCCGTTTACCGTCTGTAGATAGGGCTGGTGTCTCGGTTATAGCCGCATCTTCGGCAAATACGGCGGATGGCAATGTAATGCTGGCCACCCCGGCAAACATAAATGCGGTCATGTGGCGAAAAGCAGTCATCGAACCTCCAATAGACCGCTGCTTTTTGCAGGTCGGTCGTCAAGGTGCTCGACTACAGTCGTAAACGCAGGTCGGATATTCACGTTCGACCAAAGCGCATCGGCTTCGACGAAATGCAAAAGAAACAGAAAATCGACGTTAGTCGATGCCGCACGCCGGTTTGCAGAACGCAAAACTCAGATCAAATCGGTCGATCCTGCTCGACGGCAATTTGCTCGTCCAGTTCCGCCGCCTTGGCGCAGGCTTCTTCACTGCCATCCTCACATTTCTCGCGCGCCTTGTCTCGTTGCCGCGCAAGCTTGCCTAACGCTTCTTCGCGCTTGCGCAACTCACGCCCGCGCTTTTCGTCGGATTCGGACTGGCTGGTGGTCAGTACATCGGCGGTTTTGGAGACGATCTTGACCGGCGCGGTCACCACGTCGGTGACCACCGACGCAACACAGCCTTGCAATAGCAGCAATGCTGCGGCGGATAACAATAAACGCATGACAAACTCCCGACCTCGGCTTGGACGACAATTACGCTTGTTCCGATGAGTATAGGCTTAACAGCAGCAAGCCTATTTCAGCAGATCAATCGCAATGGCGCGCACTTCACCGGCCATGTCCGGTCGTTCCAGCGCGACCGCCAGATTGGCCTCAACATAACCGACTTTAGACCCGCAGTCATAACGCTTGCCGTCGAAAGTCACCGCGTTGAACGCCTGCTTCCCGATCATTTGCGCCATCGCATCGGTCAGCTGGATTTCACCGCCCGCGCCTTTTTCCTGTCCTTCGAGTACGCGCATTACTTCGGGTTGCAGTATATAGCGACCGGAGATGATAAGGTTCGAAGGCGCATCTTCGGCCTTCGGCTTTTCGACTAGGCCAAGCACTTCGGTCACGGCACCTTCCCTCTTGCCCGGAGAAATAACGCCGTAACTCGACACCCGGTCATGCGGAACCTCCAATACGCTGATGACATTGCCTCCAAGGCGGCCATAAGCATCGACCATCTGCTTCATGCAGCCGGGCGCGCCGTGCATGAATTCGTCAGGCAGAAAAATCGCGAAAGGCTCGTCGCCGACAATATCACGCGCACACCAGATCGCGTGGCCAAGCCCCAACGGCTCCTGCTGCCTTACATAAGCACAGTTGCCGGGTCCGAGGCGAGTTGGTTCGAGCACGGCCAGATCCTTGCCGCGCTCCGACATCGTCTTTTCGAGTTCGTAGGCGATATCGAAATGGTCCTCGATCGCGCTCTTGCCGCGACCGGTGACGAAGATCATTTGCTCGATGCCCGCCTCGCGCGCTTCATCTACCGCATATTGGATGAGGGGGCGATCCACGATGGGCAGCATTTCCTTTGGAATCGCCTTGGTCGCGGGAAGAAAACGGGTGCCGAGCCCGGCTACAGGGAAAACGGCCTTGCGAATAGGTTTGTGCGTCATGCGTCCCGCTTAGCGAAAACCCGTTAACTGTCCAATACTTCGCTCGCCAGCCGGTCGGCAAAACCCTTTTTCAGCTTGGCCAGCTTGGGCGGGATGACCGCGAGGCAATAAGGGTTGCGTTGCCCCTCGCCTTCCCAATACTCCTGATGATAATCCTCAGCCGGATACCAGGTCGAAGCATCCTCGATGGTCGTGACAATAGGCGCAGGCCAGTCGGCTGCGGCGCGCTCGATGCCCGCCTGCGCTTCTGCGCGCTGCTCGTCGTCGAGGGGGAAGATTGCAGAGCGATATTGCGTGCCGATATCGTTGCCCTGCCGGTTCAACTGCGTCGGATCGTGCGTTGCAAAGAAAATATCGAGCAAATCGGCATAGCTGATAACATCGGGATCGAAGCCAATCCTGATAGCCTCGGCGTGGCCCGTAGCACCGCCACACACCTGCTTGTAGGTCGGGTTCTCGACATGTCCGCCGATATAGCCGCTTTCGACGCTGCTCACGCCTTTTAGCTGGCCGAACACGGCTTCGGTGCACCAGAAACAACCACCGGCAAAAATCGCTTCGCTATCAGGCATGGGAGAGTCCTTGTTCTTCGCCCGGCGGCAGGCCGTTTTTCTTCGCCTCGTCACCGCGCACCACCAGCAGATACATCGCAGGCGTGACTATACGTGATAGCAAAGTCGAAGAAATCAACCCCCCGATCAGCACGATCGCCAGCGGGCTGTAAAGCGAGCCGCCGAACAACGCGAGCGGCATCAAACCACCAATGGCGGTGATCGACGTTAGCAGGACGGGCAGGAAACGGACCTCACCTGCGCGCTCGATGGCCTCGCGCAATCCCATGCCGCGATCACGGAGCTGGCTGGTAAAATCGACGAGGAGGATCGAATTCTTTATCTCGATGCCGATCAGCGCGATGAAGCCGATGACCGCAAGGAAGGAAAGATTGTTGCCGGTGAACAGCAGCGACAACAACCCGCCGAAGGTACCAAGCGGAATCACCCCGGCAACGACTAGCGCCTCCTTGAAGCGTCCGAACTCAGCGACCAATATGGCAAAAATGCTGAACATGGCGATCAAAACGATTGGGCCGAAGCCAGCGAAGGTGTCGTTGATCTTCTCAGCTTCACCGCCGAGCTCAATCGCGTAGCCGGGTTTCAAGGGAATTTTGTCCATGCGCGCTTGCGCATCGGCGTTGACCTTCGACACTGCGCCTTCGGAAATTTGCGCAGTCACGCTGACATTGCGTTCGAGATTGTAGCGATAAATGGCAGCAGGCGTTGATTCGAGCGTCGGGCTGCTGATTTCGGCCAGTTGCACCGCCTGCCCGCTGCGGTTCGAAACATAGATCGATTCCAGCGCCGAAATCGGCTGCGTTTCTGCAAGCGGCAGACGCACAACCACCGGATAACTGTCACCTTCGGCATCGCGGAAGGTTCCGGCACGTTCACCGGTCAACGCAAGCCTGATTGCACGGCGAGGCGCGCCTGCCGGCACGTCGAGCAACGCTGCCTTGGCATCATCGACGCGGACATCGAGATCGACGCGGTCGAATGCAACCGGATTGTTGACGTCTCGCGTTCCCGGCGTATCGCGCAAGGCCTGCTCCATTTTTCCGGCGAGGTTGCGGAGCTCATTCTGGTCTGGACCATATACGCGGAATTCGACAGGCGCATTGACCGGCGCGCCATTCTGGAACAGCACCAGCTTGATCCGCGCACCTGGTATCTGATCGAGCTTTTTGCGTAACCGGTCGACCATCGCCCGGCTTTCGTCGCCTTCCCACTTGTCCATGATCGCCAGCACTTCGCCGTGCGTCGGATTTTCGCCGCGCTGGAAAACATTGTAAAAGACGGGCGGATTATAGGCACCGGCATTCTCGGCGCGGACCTTGACGGCCGCTTCGGTCTTCAGCACGTTTGAGACCTGCTGCACTATTCGTCCGGTTTCGGCGATGCTGGAACCCTGTTCAGCCTCGACAGTCACGCGGAAGTAAGAGGTGTCGGCATTGGGGAAGAGGCTGAAGCCAAGCACCGGGATCAACGCAAACGCAGCGCAGGTCAGTGCCAGCGCACCCCAGACCGTGCGCTTTGGCCGGTCGAGCGCCCAGTGCAGCATCGGGTGATAGAAACGGTCGATCTTGTCCATCAGCCAGCGCAGCAGGGCATTGCCGCCTTCATGCTCGTCACGGCTCAATATCCGGCTCGCAAGGAAGGGCACGATGGTCAGCGAAACGATCATCGACGCGGTGATGGTCGCGACAATCGTGGCGATAAAGCTCTGCGTATATTTGCCCGCACCCTCGGGCAGGAAGAACATCGGGAAAAAGGCGAAAACAAGGACACCAGTCGAGCCGATTACCGCCATGGTGATCTCGCGCGTGCCATCGATCGCCGCCTGGTCGCGGCTTTTATTCATGCGCAAATGGCGCGCGATGTTTTCGACGACGACGATGGAATCGTCGACCAATAGTCCGAGCGAAAGAATGAAGCCCGCGACGACGAGCTGGCTCATGTTGAAGCCCATCGCCGATACCGCCAGCAGCCCCGAGGCGATGGACAGCGGGATCGAAATCATGACGATGACCGAAGCCCGCCAGCCAAGCGGCAGCAGCGTAAACAGCACAAGGAAAAGCGCGATGCCGAAATCGCGGGCAAGCTCGCGCAGGCGTTTGGCAATGTCACGGCTCTGGTCAAACTGGACCACGGCCTTGATGTCGGGTGGTAGCAACTTCTGCTGCACTTCGAGTTCCTTGACCAAAAGGTTGCGCAACCGGGTTGCATCCGTGCCCAGTTTCTGGTTGGCGGTGATCCAGATCGCGCGCTGGCCGTTGTGGCTGACTTTCACCCTTTGCTCGGCTGCGCCATATTTGACCTCGGCGACATCGCCGACGCGGAGCAGCGTGCCGTCATTGCTGCGCAGCGGCAGGTTGCGGATCTTGTCGAGATCACGAAATGCGCCGCCCGCCTCCACATTGAAGCGCCGCGCACCGCTGGTGACCGCGCCCGCAGGTACATCCGCCCCGCCGACACGGATCGCGTCGGCGACCGAGCTTGCCGGAACGCGCAGCGCAGCGAGCCGCCCTGCGTCGATAGCTACACTGATTTCGGGTTGCGGGAGGCCCCAGATGTCCGATTGCCGGACGTCGCCATAGCGCCCCAATGCCTCGCTGATGTCGCGCGCATATTTTTCCATGCGGTACCAGCTTGCGGTGTCGCTGAGCAGCGCGATTTGCAGGATCGAGGTGTTGGTGGTGCGGATTTTCTCGAAGGTCAGGCGCTGGAGGTCGGCGGGCAACTGGCCGCGAATTGCGGTGACTTCGCGCACGGCATCATTGAAATACTGGTCGGGATCGCCCGACCAGTCGAATTCGGCGCGGATCACGGCGTTGCCGTCGCTACTGGTGGAGGCGACGTTCGAAACATCTTCCAACCCCTGCACCAGCTCCTCGATTGGCTTGGTAATTGTCTGTTCGACCTCGGCGGCATCGGCGCCGGGCTGCAAGGCGACAATCGACACTACCGGCATCGAGAAATGCGGATCGACCGCGCGGGGAACTTGCTGGAAGGCCGAAAAACCGAGCGCGGTTAGCAACGCGAAAAGCACCAGCGTAAGCTGCCACCGCCGGATCGCGACCTCAGCTATGTGCATGGCTTATCCGGGTGCCTTGATGGCGCGGACCTTGGACCCGGTACGCAGCTTTTCGAGACCGGAAGTGACGATTGTATCGCCCGACTTGATGCCGCCGGAGACGATAACGAATTCGTCGGTCACCCGCTCTATGGCAACGTTGCGGGTTTCGACGCGGCTCTTGCCATCGACCACATAGACCAGTCCCTCGCCCGTCCGCACCCCGAACAGCGCGCTTGCCGGGATTTGCAGCGTCCCGCCGCCTGCAGATGCGGGCAGCCTGATGCTGGCTGTCCCAATCTGCCCCGAGCGGAGTTGCGGACGGTTGGCCAGGCGGAACTGCACCGAAAATGCGCCAGTTGCCTCATTGGCGCGACCGTCTATTTCCGAAATCGTCGCACTAATCGGCGCGCCACCCAGCGATTCAATCGAAATATCGGCAGCCATGCCGACACGCAATTTGGTGGCATCGCGGTCGATGACCGGAACGCGGAAGACAAAGCCATCGTCGCCCTCACCCAATATGAGCGCCGGCGTGCCTGCGGCGATGACCTGGCCGGGCTGCACATTGCGGGTGAGCACGACGCCGCTGGAGGGTGCGTAAAGCTGTGCTGTGCCGCTGGCGAAGCCTGCCTGGCGAACACGGGCATCCGCCGAGGCGAGGGCAGCCTCGGCAGATTCGTAACGTGCTTTGGTGATCCAGCCATCGGCGTAGAGCGATTTCATTCGCTCGAACTCGGCTCGTGCGCGGTTGCGTTCGGCGGTGGCGACACTGACATCGGCCCCGACCGTCGTGGTGTCGAGCGCGGCGAGCAAAGCACCGCGCTTGACGAAATCACCTTCCTCGAAACGGACAGTGGCAACCTTGCCCGCCGTGGTGAAGCCCAAGGGCGTTTCGCGGCGATAGCGCACGGTGCCGACGGCATTGATGATGCGTTGCAGTTTTTCCTGCTGCACTGTTACCACCTGAACGGGATGCACCTCGTCCGATGCGTTTTTGGTCGCGGCCTTTTCCTCGCCACAGGCGACGAGCAACGCGAGTGGCACTAACCCGATCCAGATTTTGGCTTTCATGGGCAAATTTGCCTCCCCTGCACCGCTCTCGATTGCGTGATAGGCCAAAGCGCCGCCGGATGAAACAGCATCCTGATATGCAACTGAATTTTCTTTACCGCGTTGCCGCTTCGCCACCGACGAGCAAGGGTGGGGGGAGCAAACCATTCTGCTTTGCCGTTGCTGTCATAAGGTCGATTTCCGCCTGCATAACCTTTATGCGGTTTCTCCACCGCAAATGTGTGCCTTCGGAAAAAATGCCGAGCCCCGTCCGGCGACCATAGCGTTCGGCAAAACGTAAAGCGGCTTTAGGATCGTACCCGGCATTTGCCATCAACCAGACCGAAAGCCGGTCCGCCTCGATTTCAGTCGCGAGAATCTTGCGTGTACCGCGCTTGGCCCGTTGCAACCGTTCGCGATGGCCGAGCAAATTATGCGACAACTCGTGCGCCACAACTGCAGCCAGTTCGCCATCATCGTGCCCTGTGAACGCCATAAGCCCTTCGGTAATCCGAACGCCGTCGCCGTCCGCACCAGCATCGAGCTTCGGACTGGCATCGACCCAGAAGCGCGATGCGCACACTGGGGAGGGGTTGAGACGAAATGTCCTCTGCCCATCTGCGGTTAACAGCGTCAAATGCAGCGGGTTGCCATAGGACAGAGCTGCCGTCAGCTCGGCCTGCACTTGCTCAACCTGCATTGCGCTCTGTTTCGAACCGCCCTCCCACTGCCAAGCTTTGCCGTTGAGCGCTACTAGCCCGTCGCCAGGCCTGATGCCTGTGCGCGCTGCCGTACCTTCCTGGACCACAGCCGACACCTCAAGTGGCTGCCTGAAATCGAAGGCGGCGCGCGCGGTTTCCCGGTCGGGATATTGTGCTTCGTCGTGCAGCACCCAGCCCGGATTGCGCTCGCGTCGCTTGCAAAAGGATGCGTTGGCGGAAACGAGACGGTAGCTCACTTCGGCAAGCCGCAAATCCTGTTGCACCAGCGCGCGGTAAGCTGCAATTTGCTCGGCCGAAGGTGCGGCAAAGGCCGTCCACGGAAGAAACAGCAGCAATAGCGCAAAAAACTTCACCGCGCGGCTGCCCTCGCGAGCCGGTCGTTGATGGCGATACCAATTCCTACATGCGGGATTGGCGCGACTGCAATCGCTCTTGCTTCGCTTGCATCGGCGCGATGCAGGGCGTCGAACAAACGGGCTGCAGCCTGCGCCAAATCGGACGAAGGCGAGAGATTCTCATCGCCAGCGACTGAGCCGAACCCGATAAGCCATTCTTTTCCATCGGGCTTCTCCGCATTCAGGCGTAGCGGCTTGGATGGCGCATAATGGCTGGCGAGTTGTCCGGGCGCCTCAATCTTCGCATCGGTGACCGCAATCGGACGCGAACCGGCAATTTCGACAATTGCATCGGCAGTGACCGGTCCCGGACGCAATATCTGCCAGCCATCTTCACGCACGGCGACGATGGTCGATTCAAGCCCGGCATTACATGGTCCTGCGTCCAGTATCATCGGCACCGTATTGCCGAGACTTGCCAGCACATGCTCGGCGCGCGTGGGGCTAATGCCGCCGCTCTTGTTCGCCGACGGCGCGGCAAGATTCAGTTCACTCTTGGCCAGTACCGCCTGCATCACCGGATGCGCCGAGCAGCGGACAGCAATGGTCGGCAAGCCCGCCGTCACCGCCTTGGTCACCGGCGCATTTTCGCGCAACGGGAGCACCAATGTCATCGGCCCAGGCCAGAACGCGCCGACTAGCTTTTCCGCCAGCTTTTCGAAAACAGCCAGTTCTTCCGCCGCCGCCCTGTCACGTACATGCACGATCAGCGGGTTGAAATCGGGACGCCCTTTGGCAGCATAAATCCGCGCCACTGCGTCGGCGTTGCTCGCATCGGCGGCAAGCCCGTAAACGGTCTCGGTTGGAATCGCCACGATCTGACCGCCGCGCAACAGGTCGGCGGCGGCAGCTATCGCGGCATCATCGGCAGGCAATATCCAGCCTGCATCCAAGCTATTTGAGACTAGCATCACTTGTGGCTATAGGCGGTCGCGACATCGTAATCACAGGATTTTTTGCGTCTTATGGCCTTTACCGCACCCGTCGCCGAGCAATTGTTCGTTCTGAAGCATATCACCGGCATTGACGCACTGGCAGGGCATAACCGCTTTGCCGATGCGACGCCCGATATGGTGCAGGCGATTGTCGAAGGGATCGGCGAGTTTGCCGCGGGAGAATTTGCGCCGCTCAACCGTATCGGCGACACCGTTGGCGCGCGGCTCGTTGACGGAAAGGTGGTGATGCCCGACGGGTTTGTGCCCGCCTACAAAGCCTATGTCGAAAATGGCTGGGGATCGATCAATGCGCCCGCCGATTTTGGCGGACAGGGCCTGCCTTTTTCACTGGCGACCGTCGCGCTGGATTCGCTCGGGGCAGCAAATATGGCATTTGCGCTGTGCCCCTTGCTCTCGATGGGTTCTATCGAAGCGATCAACCATCATGGCAGCGATGCACAAAAGGCGACCTTCCTACCCAAGCTGTCCACCGGCGAATGGACCGGCACAATGAACCTGACCGAGCCGCAGGCGGGTTCAGATGTCGGCGCGCTCAAATCCACCGCAACACCGCGCGGCGATGGCACCTACCAGATCAAAGGGACAAAGATTTTCATTAGTTTCGGCGACCATGACATGGCCGAGAACATCATCCACCTCGTCCTGGCCCGCACGCCAGACGCTCCGGCCGGAACCAAAGGCATATCGCTGTTCCTGGTTCCCAAATATCGGGTCGAGGCAGACGGCAGTTTCGGTAAAGCCAATGATATCAAAGTGGTATCGATCGAACATAAGATGGGCATTAATGCTTCGCCTACCTGCGTCCTAGCGTTCGGCGAGGAAGGCGATTGTGTCGGAGAGCTTATCGGCCCCGAATTTGGCGGCATGCGTGCGATGTTCACGATGATGAACAATGCGCGGCTAAATGTGGGATTGGAAGGCGTCCAGATTGCCGAGGGCGCGACGCAAAAGGCCGTCTCGTTTGCCAGCGAGCGAGTGCAGTCTGCCAAGGCTGGCGGGCCCTCGCGCGATCCGGTGGCGATTATCGAACATCCCGATGTCCGGCGGATGCTGCTGCGCATGAAGGCCGGGACGCAGGCAATCCGCGCGCTACTCTATTACGCCTCCGGTTATGTCGACCGCGCCTCGCTGGGCGAACCCGGCGCGCGCGAAACGGTTGAGCTTTTGACGCCGCTCGCCAAAACCTATGGCACCGACATGGGCAGCGAGATCGCCTCGCTGGGCATCCAGGTGCATGGCGGCATGGGTTTCATCGAGGAAACCGGCGCGGCGCAATATTACCGTGATATCCGCATCGCTGCGATTTACGAAGGCACAAACGGCATCCAGGCCGCCGACCTCGTCGGGCGCAAGCTCGGCATGGAAGGCGGCGATGTCATAAGGCGGCATTTGCAGGGAATCGTGGCGGATGCAGGCGATCAGGCAGGCCTTGTCATACTGACCGGCGCGTGCAGCGAGGTCACCGAATATATGCTGGGTGCAAGCATCGATGACCGGCTCGCGGGCAGCTATGCCTATACGACGATGATGGCGGTCGCGACGTGCGGTTGGCTGATGCTGAAGCAATTGCGCGCGGCGGAAGCCGAACTCGCTGCCGGTGGCAGCAATGTGTTTCTGAAGGCCAAGATTGTGGCCTGTCGCTATTATCTCGATATCATGGTTCCCGAGGCACTGTCGCTAAAGGGCACCGCGATGGCTGGTGCCGAATTGCTATACGCGCTCGATGCCGAAGGACTGGCGGCTTGAACGAAACGACCCTCAAGCGCATCGCCGAGGCGCTGGAGCGCCTTTCCCCGCCGCCTGCGCCGCCCACCGACCTTTCGTCATTTCCGGCCTATCATTGGGACGGCAAGAAACTTGCCGCCGTCCATGAGTTCAGGCCGCTGCCGACCGATTTGATTGTCGGCGTGGACCGGCAAAAGACCGACCTCATCGAGAACAGCCGCCGCCATGCCTCGGGTGCGGCCGCGCATGACGTATTGCTGTGGGGCGCGCGCGGCATGGGAAAGTCGGCTCTGGTAAAATCTGTGGTTGGCGCATTGCAGGATGAGGGCTTTTTCATCGCTTTGGTCGAGGCAGGCGCGGGGCATGTAAGCAGCCTGCCCAAGCTGTTCGAGGAATTGGGTGCTTCGGGCCGCCGCTATATCTTGTTCGTCGACGACATTTCGTTCGAACAGAATGATGAAGGGGCGCGGTTGTTGCGGTCTTTGCTCGAAGGCGGCGTCGAGGCGCGGCCCAACAACGTCCGGCTTTATGTCACGTCCAACCGGCGCAACATAGTCGACCGGCACGCAGGCGAGCAGGACGATCCGCTAAATACCCGTGATAGTATCGACGACAGCCTCGCTCTGGCCGACAGATTTGGATTGAAGTTGGGCTTCCAATATCCTGATCAGGATGCTTTTCTTGCGATGGTCGGCGCTTATGCGGGGCATTTCGACCTCGACTGGGACGAGGCCGACGCGCTTGCCTTCGCGCACGGACGCGGCGGACGTTCGGGCCGCGTTGCGTGGCACTACACGATCGAACTGGCAGGCCGCGCGGGGCGGAAAATTTAGCTTTTCGCCCTCACCCGCCAGATGATATTGCCGACATCGTCGGTGACCAGCAGCGAACCGTCCTTTGCCACCGTCACCATTGTCGGGCGGCCTTGGGCATTGCCTTCCTTGTCGAGGAAGCCGGTCAGGATATTGACCGGTTTGCCAAGCGGTTCGCCATTCGGGAATGGCACGAAAATAACGTCATAGCCCGACGCGGGCTTGCGGTTCCATGAGCCGTGCCGTGCGATGAAGGCACCGTTGGTCAGCGAAGCGCCAAGCTTTGCATTGTAGCCGAATACCAGCCCAAGCGGCGCGGTATGCGCGCCCAGCGCATAATCAGGCCGTCGCTCATATTCACGCTTCTCGGGCTTGGGTGGCGAGACACGGGCGTCGGTAAAGCCGCCCCAATAATGCTGCGGCCAGCCATAATCCGCGCCGAATTCGACCAGCGCCAGATAGTCGGGGACCAGGTCCGAGCCAAGCATGTCCCGCTCATTCACCACGGTCCATAGCCGACCCTGATTGTCCCAGTCGAGACCGACGGGGTTGCGCAGGCCGGTGGCGTAGGGAATTTTCACATCCTTGGCGATGTCATATTCGAACACCATCGCGCGGCCGTTCTCCACCTCCATACCGCGTTCGCCGATATTGCTGTTCGAGCCAACCGCGATATAGATTTTTGTGCCATCGGGCGATGCCGCCAGGTTGCGCGTCCAATGGTTGTTCGGGACCTTGGCGTTGAGGCGGGTCAGCATCTTGCCCTTGTCCGCGATCTTCGTGTCGCCTTCCTTATAGGGGAAGGAATAGAGCGCATCGGTATTGGCGACGAAAAGCCGCTCGCCGACCAGCACCATGCCGAAAGGCGAATTGAGGCCGGTAATAAAAGGCGTTTTGAGTTCGGCTTTGCCGTCGCCATCGCCATCGCGCAACAACGTGATACGGTTGGCAGAAGGCACGCCTGCGCCTGCTTTACCCAGCAGCCAGCGCATGATCATACCCTCGATGCCTCCGCCGTCGCGCGGCGGCGAATTGGTTTCGGCGACCAGGACGTCCCCATTGGGCAGCACGTAGATATTGCGGGGATGGTCGAGACCTTCGGCAAAGCGTTCGACCACCAAACCCGGTGCCGCAACCGGCGTTTCGCCCGCTTTCCAGCGATCGACATCGGCGACCTTGATCGTCGGGAACAGCTGCGGGCGCGGTTCGGTGAGCTCTGGCTTCGGCCCGGTTAGCTGGGCGTCGGTCAGCCGCGCCTCATCGGGCCGCGTGATGTACCAGACGCCGAGTGCACCCAGCACGATAAAGATGAGCACGATATTGCGGATATGCTTCCACATGGATTGATCCTCTCTCAGCCGCGCTTGCGGTCTTGCAACCAGATAACGATAGCGATGGCCGATCCGACACCTAGCCCCACGACCATTCCCGCCGAAGGCTGGTTCATCGCGATGCCCGCTATGGCACCGATTAGCAGCCCGAGCGCAATGAATATGCCGCCGGCAAGGCGGGGTCGGCTATTTTCGCTTTCTGTCATGGCATATCCTTTGCCACCAACATCAACACGCTAGCAAGCCCGATGTTCATGCTTAATACTTGCTAACCAATTGCCTTGACGGAACAGCCACGCCCCAAGGCTATATCTGCGGGCGCAGACAGGCCAATATCACCCGGGTCTGTCTGCCACCCGAATATAACAGGAAAGCCGTCTCCGCCTATGTATCTGCCGCTCTATGTCGAACCGCGCGATGTGATCGAGGCAGAGGCGCTGATCGACCGGTTCGGAACGGCGGCGGGGCTGGAGGCGGCCGACCGGGCCGAGGCTAGCCGCAATGTCGGCAACCATTTGCATTATTGCCGCTGGCGGCAGATCGAGCGGCTGATCATCATGCTGAGCCTCGAAACGACTTTGGGGACGATCCACTAACTTCCGCTCTCGTCATCCCGAACTTGTTTCGGGACAACAGACCGCCGCCCGTTATCCTGAAACGAGTTCAGGATGACGAAAGGGCTGTGTATCAATCCTCCAACGACAGCAGCGACGCATTGCCGCCCGCGCTCGTGGTGTCGGTGCTGGTCGTGCGTTCGGCGCAGAAGCGGTAGAGATAATGCGGGCCACCTGCCTTCGGGCCGGTGCCCGAAAGCCCCTCGCCACCGAACGGCTGGCTGCCCACCACCGCGCCAATCATCGAGCGGTTGATGTAAAGGTTGCCGACGCGCGCCAGATGCTCGACCGCCTCGCTGCTGCGCGCGATGCGGCTGTGCAGGCCCATGGTAAGGCCAAAGCCCTTGGCGTTGACACGGCTCACGGTTTCGTCGAGCGTGCCTGCCTTCCATGTCGCGACATGCACCAGCGGGCCGAACCATTCGGTGTTGAGCTGATCCAGATCGTCGGTGCGGATGACGGTCGGCGGTACGAACAGGCCTTTTGCGGGCACTGCGATACTGTGGACGATGCGGTCCTTCACGCTCGCGCGATATTTCATGAGCTTATCGTAGGATGCCTGGTCAATGACGGGACCGATGTCGGTTGCAGGGTTGGCCGGGTCGCCGACATTGAGCGTGTCCATCCCGCCGCTGAGCATTTCGAGCGTGTGTTCGGCGATATCCTCCTGCAGCAGCAACAGCCGCAAGGCCGAGCAGCGCTGCCCCGCCGACTGGAAGCCCGAGACGATGACATCACGCACCACCTGTTCGGAGAGCGCGGTCGAATCGACGATCATGGCGTTGAGACCACCGGTTTCGGCGATCAGCGGAACCAGCGGGCGGGCATCGTCAGCGAGCAGACTGCGGGCGATGGCTTTGGCTGTCGGCACAGAGCCGGTGAAAACCACGCCCGAAATACGGGTATCGCCCGTCAGGGCCGCCCCGACATCGCCGCCGCCGACAACCAGTTGCAGCGCGCCCTTCGGGATGCCCGCCTTGTGCGCCAGATCGACCGCAAAGGCACCGATGGCAGGAGTCTGCGGTGCGGGCTTTGCTACCACCGTATTGCCCGCGACAAGCGCAGCGGCAACCTGCCCCAAAAAAATCGCCAGCGGGAAGTTCCAAGGCGCAATTGCCACCCAGACACCGCGGCCTTCGTGGCGGAGGACATTGCGCTCCCCCGTTGGTCCGGGCAGCTCCACCGGCAGCAGATCGGAGCGGGCGCGAGCGGCATAATAACGGCAGAAATCGATCGCCTCGCGCACTTCGGCGAGTGCGTCGGGAATGGCTTTCTTCGCCTCCTGCACCGCGATTGCCATCAGCGCGCTGCGATGTTCTTCGAGCAGATCGGCCAGACGGTCGAGGCAGTCGGCGCGTTCGTCGAGCGGTGTAGCCGACCAGTCGGGATAGGCAGCCAGTGCGGCGGTTATGGCTTTCTCCGCATTATTGCTCGCCTTGCCGTCGAGCTTCGCTGGCTTCGCTACTTCAGTTGCTATTGCGCTCATGACCTCTGAATCGTCCAGATCCATGCCTTTGCTGTTGGCGCGTTCGGGCCGGAACAGATCGGCGGGCAAGGCAATTGCCGGATGCCCCGTGCCACCCACCGCCATTACTTTGTCGACCGGATCGGCAAGCAATTCGTCCTCGCTGACTGACTGGTCCGCAAGCTGATGCACGAAGCTGCTGTTCGCTCCATTTTCCAGCAATCGCCGCACCAGATAGGCGAGCAAATCGCGATGCCCGCCGACGGGTGCATAAGTGCGGCAATGATAGCCTTCCTTGCGTACCAGCCGTTCGAACAGCCCCTCACCCATGCCGTGCAGGCGCTGGAATTCGAAATCGCGACTGTCGCCGGCCCACTCCAGGATGGTCGCCACGGTCAGCGCATTATGGCTCGCAAAGGCCGGGCGGATGTTTTTCGCGGCAAACATGTCTTTGGCGCACGCCAGATAGGACACGTCGGTCGCGGGCTTGCGGGTGAAAAGCGGAAAATCCGAAAGCCCCCGTTCCTGTGCGTGCTTTATCTCGCTGTCCCAATAGGCACCTTTGACAAGCCGCACCTGCATGATGCGTCCGGTCGCGGCACCAATTGCATTGGCCCAGCCGATGGTCGGACGCGCGCGTTTCGAATAGGCCTGCACCGCCATGCCCAAACCGTCCCAGCCGCTAAGCGCCGGATCGCTTGCCACGGCTTCGATAATATCGAAGCTCATTTCGAGCCGCGCCGCTTCTTCGGCATCTACGGTGAGTTGAACACCCAAAGCGGCCGCCGAACGCGCCAGTTCACGCACCATTTCGGCGAGTTCAGGAACGCATGTTGCAGCTTGCGCTGTTTCGTAACGCGGATGAAGCGCCGACAGCTTGACCGAAACGCTATGGCCCCGATCCGCTTTTTTGCCGACTGCAGCAATCGCGCCGACATAGGCCTCGAAATAGCGCTCGGCATCTGCCTTCGTCCGTGCCGCCTCGCCCAGCATGTCGAAGCTTGCGGTAAAGCCGCGATTGTCCTTCGACTCCATGCGCTTGATAGCTTCGTCGATATTGCGGCCCATGACGAAGACCTGCCCCATCAGCCGCATCGCCGCACCGACCGCCTGCCGCACGAAGGGCTCGCCTGCGCGCGCGATCAGACGCTTCAGGCTGCTTTCGCTATCGCCCAACACCGCCTTGCCCAGCACAAGTCCCCAGGTCGCGCTGTTGACGAGCATGCTCGACGATTGCCCCTTGTGCCCGCGCCAGTCTGCGTCGGTCAGCTTGTCGGCGATGAGCAGGTCGGCGGTTTCGGGGTCGGGCACGCGCAGGAAAGCCTCGGCCAGTGACAACAATGCCGTTCCTTCTTCGGTGCCGAGGCGATATTCCTGCAAAAACTGGTTCACCCAGCCGTCCGATTGTGCGTCCCGAAGATCCGCAAGCAGGGCACGGGCGTTGTCGATGATGGCAGCACGCTCAGCAGCGTTGACTTGCGCTGCGACCACCAGCGGCGCGAGTATTTCAGGCTCAGGCTTGCGGTGAAAGGGACGGAGGGCGGCGCGGGCGGAGTCGGGGGATTGGGTCATCGCAGGCCTTTGCCGGATATTGCCCATCCAAACAAGTTTCGCCTGTAACGAAAAAGGCCAGCATCGTTTCCGATGCTGGCCCACCCCCGAAAGGGTTCTGCCCGGCGGCGAGAAGGTTCAGGGACAGCCGCCGGGCAGAAATCGATTACTGCTTAGCGATAACGGCGGCAGTTGCTATCCGACTTGTCGATTGCACGACCGGCCAGGGCACCTACGGCTGCACCGATGATGCTGCCTTCGGTCTTGTTGC
>JAESFX010000326.1_pt1 | contig 20217 bp, 22 predicted proteins | sample 9269501 | NCBI WGS metagenome assembly JAESFX01 (sample SAMN14515570, study PRJNA621655) | algae metagenome | isolation source: Desmonostoc geniculatum HA4340-LM1 and co-occurring heterotrophs from cave... | place: USA: Maniniholo cave, Kauai, Hawaii | collected 2009-07-28
TATTCCGAGTAAAATTTTTACTCGGAATATCAGTGATATTTTAAAATATAAGTGATATTTATAGGTGATAATATCATTGATAAAATATTTAAATATCAATTATATTTATAGGTGATAATATCATTGATAAAATATTTAAATATCAATTATATTTATAGGTGATAATATCATTGATGAGGTATTTATATCTGCGTACAAAGTTGAAATTTAACATATCTGCGTTAAATTACCAGTGATATCTGCATTATGAACTACATTTATCAATGATATTTATAATAGATAGTTTAATTATGGGTGATATTGTCAGTGATAATATCATAGACTGTTAGCACGGTATTGAGCTTGCGACAGTGCAACCTATCTATGGATAGAGTGAACAATAGCTTGCGACCGCGTGACCGCGCAAGTGTTCTATGGTTGGTGATTGATAAGTAAATTCTAGGCGAGCGCGCACATCCGCTTAAGCAAAACTTATCTTGACTGTGGGGTGCTGCGGGACAAGCAAAAGTGTTCCTGGACAAGCTACTGGGGGTTGACAAACAGATGGTATTGTGCATGTGGCGAGCGCGCACACCCGTTTAAGCAAAACTTATCTTGACTGTGGGGTGCTGCGGGACAAGCAAAAGTGTTCCTGGACAAGCTACTGGGGGTTGACAAACAGATGGTATTGTGCATGTGGCGATCGCACACATCCGCTTAAGCAAAACTTATCTTGACTGTGGGGTGTGGTGGTGCGACCGCGTGACTGGTGCGGTTGTCTCCCTATTCCCTCAATTTTGGGCTGTAGCGGGTGCGGTGTGCGGTGCTACTGTACCAAATTAAGGTTTGACGGTTCCCGCTTGCTGTCGGGCATTTTGACGGGGTTCGGGTGCGGTTGTGGGGTACGACCGCGTGAAACTTTTCACAAGGGGGAAGGGGGGAGTGCTGGAAAGCTTGATATACATAGCCTTTGCTGTAGGCGATTTTAGGGGCAATTGGCAAGATGTTTGACTTACCACCCTACCACACCTGAAAAAGTTTTTCAGGGTGTTACAGCCCAATCTGACGGGCGTTTTCCCGGTGGTGCGGGGTGCTAACACGCTGTAATGCTGCTTTGGCGTTGGTGCGGGGTGTTCGCTTCGTTTTTTGCATAACCCCCACTAATAATGCTCAAATCTGTCACTTTTCAAAAAAGTGACAGATTTTGCAAAGTTGAAAAATTCGAGTACAAGTGGTTGAAACCTATACCCTATATACGTTACAGGTGACAGATGACTGTACTTAGATGAAAAACTCGGAACCGGATACACATCAACTAGATTTTGTACGGATAAAACAAACCCCTACCACCAATACAGGCGATAGGGGTATGACAGCGACCGCTTGGCGCGGCAGAGGGCGTTAGTTAAGCTTGCTTCCGTAGTCTCTCTAAATTCTGCCTATGCAATTCTGGGAAGTTTTCTAAATCTTCTATCGACTGCGGGGCTGGGAAGATTACAGCGTCATCATTCGTGAATCTATCTAAATAAGTTTGAAAGGCTTCATCATCTTCTCTATGGTCGAGAATATATTGCCGTAATTCAGCACGGGGCATTGTTGTAAAATCTGGTTTACTCATGTTTATTCTTCTTATTCCGAATTATTCATTAACTCTCTTAAGCGTTTGATATTATCAGAAGTTACCGATAATATGGTAGGTTCATCTGCACTATTTTCTAACAATGTTCTTAAATCATCTTCGGCATTTTTCTTTGCAACAATAACGGCTGCAAATAGATTTTTTAATGGGATTCCATATTTGATATTGCGAAACAAATTTAAGGCTGGTGCAAAATCTCTACAACCTTTATCAATCAACTCTACTATTTTTTGTCTAATTTTATTGATATCACCTTTAATACTAGGTGCGAGTGCTAACAATTCAAATCCAATACCAACGGGATGATGTTTACTGTAGTTAAAATAATCTACATTCTTGCGTAATTCTACACCATATTGTTTGATATCTTCATTAGTTAAATTATTCCAGAATTGTTTTTGATTTAATCCAAGTTCTTTGGATAAATTAGCTAATGTTTCTTCGTTGGTTTCAAAGTTACGCAGTTGTAACTCTGTTTGAAATAGGAATTGCGACCGTGTTATTAGCTTCATCATTTTGTAAGCTACCGTATCAAATCCCATAGGATGCGCTATTTCTTCGCTACCAGATTCTAATAAACTGATAGCAATTTTATTACCATCACCAAATTTGATTAGTTTTACTTCGCTATAAATTATTGGTTCGGTGTATCTTTCACCGATTGCTTTGCAATACCAATCAATTAAATTATTGTCTTTACCTTGAAAACTTCTAGCTTTAACGAATGGTTCATTATTCACTAAATCGTATTCAGTACCTTCTATTAAATAATCACCGCTATCAATACCCTTACAATAGTTTCCAGCGTTGTTATTATAAAACTTGGTAAATAATGGTGTTTCCACCATATATCCATGTTTTGATAAATACTTATTCCATCCCGTGCCTAATTCATACTTTAATTCTTCAGCGTTATCAGTATAGTTTTCTAACCATTCTTTACCTTCTTTAGTCAGAAATATTTCGGTTTTTAACTCATAATCAAATTGATTTAAATTATAGTCACTATCAGCATCTACACCGTAAAATTTAGCCATGTGTTTTTTCAGATTTTCATCAATCCAACCTTGATAATTAAAATCTTTAGTAATGTTGATACCTGATTTAATTGATTCATCAAAATGTTCTAAGTAGCTGGGGTTACTGGTTAGGATTTCATGAAATCTTTTGCCTATTGGGATATGTCCCCATGAGTAACCAGTACCATCGGTGATACTGCCAAAACCGTTAATAGCATTGGTCATTAACCAAGCACCTGACCGCGCACCCGCAGTAATTTGATTTGATGCCATTAAATTATTCATGGCTAGGTACAGACAAGCCAAAACTCCATAACCGCTATTTTGGAAGAGTTTAAACACTTCCTGAATAGGATTTTTTGCTTTTTTAAATTTGTTACGATTGGTTTTTAATTCCAACCAATATTTATGAATAGGGAAGGCTAAACAAGCATTATTTTTGTATCGTTGGGAATCTATACCTTTAGCACCATTTTTTATGTCAATACGTTCTATTCTATCTTGTTCGGGTAAATTATCTCTAATTTTGCAGTAATCGCTTAAGTTGTCAGCAATTAAATCACCTGGGAAGAAACAAACCACGTCACATTTAAGGTTTAAATATTCTTCATACCAATCATTAGGAAGTTTTTTAAGTGCTTCAATAGTACTTTTGGTGATTAATCCAAATTTTATTTCCTTAGTTAAAATTGTACTTTGTGCTTGCCGTTTACTAGTTTTGTAAGCATTAAATACTTCGATAGATTTCCGGTTATCACTTACTTCATAAAGATTTTGTTGTTTAATGTTTTTTGGTTTAAATTTCAGGTCACTCATCACGAGAGTATTGATTGCTTTATTGAGTTTTCCACTAACTCTAATAAACCAACCGTCATGAGGCGTTTTTTGATTTTCAATTAACTCTAATGCATCGTTGAGAGTAATTTTATATTTATCGTATTTGCAAGTTAGGGTGATTGGTTCCCCTAAATAAACATTCATCATGCTCATAAATGATGCGTAACATGATTTCAGGTCACAATCTGATAAATAACCTTTGAGATATTTAATTTTAGCCATACGGCTATAAAGTAAACCACCAACAGTTAAAAATGGTTGACAACCATAGTCATTTAACGGGGTTTCTTCAAGGTTACTAAGATTACCTAAGCCTATAATTTCTTTGATTAATTTTTCAACTTCTTTAATACCACTAACACCAAACTCTTTTTTGATACATTCAACTAGAAACTTTGAAACATTAGAACCAGTGGTGTCTGAAATGTCAATTGATTCTATTCCAAAGGTTTGAAGAATAATGTTATAAAATTCTTGTTGTTTTAAGTTTAAATCCCAGGTAGCAAAAATATCTGTAGCATTGTACTGTAAAGCCTTCTCAGGCATTTTATCTAAAAACTGACTGAAATTTTCTTTGATTTCATTTAGAGAATTAAACCCTAGTGTTTTAGCAATTAACCATGTGTTCACATTAATTTTTCTCGTTTCTACTTCAAAAATTGATGTTTGAGCATCTAGACCTTTACTCACAGGAGGGAACCTATACATAACTTCCCGTAATGGGTGCGAAAACTCGTATAGTACACCCTCTACATAATTGTATTCAGTTAACGGTGTTTCGCGTCCGTGGGGACTACGGAATTTTAAACAGCGTTGTTGTACTAGACTGGCATTCAATAGTAAATACTGCCAGTCTTTACCCCCAGTCCTGAACAAATCAGCAAAACCGTAAAAGAAAACAAAGGGTATTATGATTTTTGGTGGTTTGACTGTTACTGTAAATGTATCAGTACTTCTATCTTTTTCGAGTTTTAAACACTCACTTTCAACATTTAACTCCGCTAAATGATTTTCAAAATACCCCTCTTCAATTAACTGTTTAAACTGTTTTGTTACTTTTCGAGTAGGTTGTGAAAAGTCAATTAATTCGTTAACAGTATCTTGAATCTCGCCTATGATGTTTAACAAATCATCTTCGTTAGCAGGTTTAATATCATAACCAAATGCTTTTAAAGCACTTCTAACGGGGTGAAAATCACTTGTTAATTCATCATAGGTAAAAATTACTAAGTAATCATAAAATAATTCTGGAAAGTAGATACCAATACAGTCAACTATTAATTTTTTGAGATATTCTGTAAATTCCGTATCACTTACAATACTTGTGTTTTGAATAGTAGGTAGTGTTACAACGGGATTTTTCTCATAAATATTTAAGTTTCTGTCAATAAATACAGGCATTTTTTCGCACTCCTATTGATAGGGGGAAGTATTGTTAACTCCCCCATAGCTTTTATTTCGCGGTAGTTTTTGGTGGTTCCAAAGGTTTAATACTTGTTAGTTTGGGTACTTTTAAACCTTTTGCTTTTTTGGATGGTTCTAACTCAAAGATGATTTGTAAACCTTCTACAGACTCAACATCAAAATCGGTCAATTTTGAATCTTTCAAGTCTTTTAAGTCAGACTCTTTAATCATTTGCAGTTGCAACATTAGACGGGTAAAATCGTTGTAATCGTGTGTACCGTCTTGTTTTTCGTATTTTTCATTATTGAATGTTTGACGAGTCCAGATACGGTAGATTACTGATTTTTGACTACCTTCGGCTTCAATCTGAAATTCAAATTGTGCTGCGTAAGTAACTTCTTTACCTTTCTCAATTTCGGTACGTTCATCAATTTCTAGAACGCGAATGATAGTACCTTCTACTAAACCTTTTTCATTTGTTTGTACTTTGTTAGCAACCTTTGCTTTAAGAGCCATGATGATTAATCCTTTATTCGCTTAATTTGCTTTGTACGCTTGTTTAGCTTTGTTCGCTGGCTGGTGTATACTCTAGAGGTTCGCCACGTCCTCTGATTTGTCCCGTTCGCCTCACACTTATCAATGTATCCCAATTGAATCACATTTGACTTACAAATGTGCCAGTTTCTAAAGTGTCCCAATTGAATCACATTTGACTTACTTTAACAGAATGAGTAAAGTAGAGTTATGGGATATTTGGACAAAATGATTATGAAAACTACCCTTAAGGACACACAGATATCACTTAGATTCAACGGTGAAGTTTTGGAGGCGATGAAAAATGCTGCCGTTTCCGAAAATATTTCTTTGTCTGATTTCATCACCAAGATGTTTCAAGATAGAGATAAACAAGATAAGTTAGAAACTAGATTAGAAGCGCTAGAACGTGCAGTATTTCAACAATCTCAAGCAGCATAACCCCGCACCATTCCCCACAATCAGCACTACCCAGTACCCCGACCGCACGGCACGGGGTTTGTTTTTATTTGATGTCGTGTGATTATTTGGTCAAACTTCTCTTTTTGTTTGGGTGTTAGCTTTTTACGGTTGCGAATGTTTCGTAAAAAAAGATGTTCCCATCCCGTAATGCGACCGCTAGCCAATGCCGCATCTATTAATTGCTGGTGCGGTGGTGGTTTTGGCAACCATTTAATGAAGCGCTGGCAGTCGCCACAGGTCACGCGCCCATAGTGAATGCTGGTTTCAGGTTCGAGCAATTCTACTAGGTTGTAGCTACCGCATGACGGACAATAATCGAGCATGGTAGAATTTTGCATAGAAAAATTGATGATAAACCTCTCAACCCCTACAACACAAAGGTTTTAGGGGTTTTGTATTTTTGACAATATCAAATTTTTCTAGGCTCAAACGGCTGTGCGTAATTTTACAAAACTTAATATTGGCGGGTTTTCTGACCTAGTTTGCGACCACGTTTAGATGATGTTTTGTGTTTAAGGTTTACCAGTTGTAACTTGTTGTTTTTCGCGTAGGCATTTTCACTACGTTGTGCTGAAAGATAAACGCGAAAATAGTTTTTATCAAAATCAGGGTCTAATTCGGCTGCATCTCTGGCAACAGTATCTATATAACCGTCAAAATCTCTAAATAAATCGTTTGCAATATAACGATCAGGTTTTTTAGCGAAATCGTCTAAATTATCTAAATGTTTTTTAAAAGCTAAATAAATTTGATTCACATTTTCTCGATAGCATTCTATAGAATGCAAAAAAATACTAAATTCACTTAAAAGCCAAGTCGAATTATGACCTGGTAAAATTTCACTAATATATCTTCTACTATGTAATTCACGAACTAAATCATATTTTCTTTGTTTAGTTAGTGCAAATTTTTCTAACCATCCTACACAACTATTCTTTAATTCATAGGTATCTATTTTTTTATCCCAAGCATTTAACCAGTATCCTATACCTTGATAATTATTTTTAATAATTAATTCTTTTTCAAAGTCAATTTTATTGTCAATGGTTTTTAAGAATGCTGGAAAAAGACTATAAATTTTTAAAGTAATTTCAAAATCGTTTTTTACTATTTTTTCTAGTAAAATTAAATATCCAAATCTTTTGTACGCTTCTTTTTCATAAAAAATAGTAATCAATAGTATAAAAGCGATAAAAACATGATTACTTTCATTTTTATAATATTTAGCAGGAAGTCTAAATTTACCTCTGTATGTAACATTTAACCAATTACAATACTCTGATAATCTAACAATAGGGGCTAAAATTTCATGATTTTTTGTGAAGTCAAATATAAATTCGTATTCCATATAATTAAGAGAAGTTTAAACATGATAAGCAGTCAACACAGTATTTTTATCAGGACTGTAAATAGATTCAACCCTTGGATAATTATCGTGTGACCACCATACTTTTATTCTCCCACCTTGCGCGGGTGCGCTTCCTACTTCAAAATATCCAGCGTTAATCATCAATTTTTCAAACTCGCTTGACGGTAACGTTTTACTGGTAAATGCTGCTATACCCTGTATTGTGTGTTTATCAAGCGTCATAGCTACCCTGATAACTTGTAAATATTTTGTATCCAGGTAGTACTATCCCGATACCTGTAGAACTGTGAATTTTACCCGGATATTTGTAGGGGTTATCATCGGGTGTTGCACCGCCAATTCTAATAGTGAAATATGGACACCAAAAATAAAATCCTGGTATCAGCAAATCCATACTGTAGGCGATGGTTCTAAGTTTTTCTCGTTTAGCAAATAATTCTTTAACTACATCTTCCCAAGGTATTTTAGGTTCTTTCATAGCCGCTCTTATAGCTTTTATATCTGATTCATCTTCCAAATTTTCAATATATTTTAAATAGGACAGAATATTGTCTAAATCAGTATCGTAAGCTTGATTTAGTAATTCGTTGATAGCTGTTATAACTTCTTGACGCTCTTGTTCACTTTTCATATTTTTTAATAAATGAAATTTTTAATGTAATAAATCGCTTTAAAAATTACAATCTATATTAAAGCGATTTAATATTGTATTAGCGCGTGATTTACTATTGTGTTGATTCGTTTTTTATCCTTTTTTGAAATTCTGCTAATGATTGTTCAGGTGTGGAAACTTTAACCCAACCAGGTTTTGCTCGTACAATACTAAGGTAATACTGAAAAGCTTCTTCATCTTCAGGATGTTGTTTAACATAATTTCTTAGCTCAATTTCTGTTAATTCTTGATAATTAGTATTACTCATTTGATTAATTCCTCTCCGTTACTTAATATCTCTACTTCAATTTCATTACCTACTAAAACGTAGATTCTCAGTGTACGTGTATCGTACCTAGTCAATTCAATATTACGTAGTAGGTTACTTGCTTGTACACATATACGGAAAAAGGTTTTTAACTGTTCTGTGGTAGGCACTGGTTTAATTAATCTCTTTATTAATTTTAACTTTTAATCGACAAGTTCAAAAATATCATTAGGAGAACATTTAAAAAATGTACATAAAAAATCAATTGTATCTAAACTTATTGATTTGACTCTATTATTTTCTAGTTTACGATAATTGCTTTCTGTGATTCCCAATAAATCAGCAACTTGTCTCTGTGTATATTGTGTACCTTCCCTAAGCTGTTTGACTTTAATTTTCACAGGCATAACCTCAAACCCTTAATCTTCAATATAGATTAAAATTCAAACGGTCGTCAATTAAGCGATTATTTATTAATCTTATGATTTACGACCGATTATAAAAAGCTTAAACCATTCCATAACAAGCTTTCCAATTATTTTTATACTAATTTGATGTATAAGGTCGTTAAATAATCGATTACTTTACAACCGATTGTTTAGTAATCTATATTAGTGAATGTGAGGGACAGACAAGCGGACGCAACCCGCAAGACCAAAGCAGTCTAGACCGGACGCAAGCCACTAAACACACCATATAAGACATGAGAGTATCCATAAAATCACACAATCGAGTTTATCTATCTCGTATCGCCGCACAAATTGAATGTGACCATACAGAAGCAATCAATTATTTATTAATTGAACTGCGTAAAATCGGTTACTCATTCGGTGCAAATATTCCATCAATCCAGCAGTCCCAAATGATTAGTGATTCAGTCGTAAAAGTAGTATCTCAACCATTACCTACTATCCCTGACACTTTACCGCAAGAGGTAATGGAAGAAATTGACCCCATCATTGAACGCTTGATTAATTTAGGTGTTTGCAATGAGTTCTAAAAATCGAAGTACGGGAAAGTTTCTCACGCCTACCCGTACCCGATACCCCTAAAAACATCAACTGAAATTAAGGACATTTGTAATTATGCCACGGGCAAAAGAACACGGTTCATTAACAGGTTCCAAGCGTTACAAAGCAGAAAAAGAAGCTAAAGAAGCTAACAGCGTTGGGGCAAAGGCGAAAAAGCTAGCAGAGCAAGCGGGTGCGGTACTCTCCAAAGCACCTGAAGCGGTCGCCACTGCCACAACCGCAGTAAACAGCGCGGTCAACACAGCCACAACAACAGCCGCTAAAGTATCGGGCGCGGTCGCAGATACTACCCAACTAGCACAGGCTTATGGTGCTACAGGCTATCAGCGTGGTTATGCATCGGGTGCAATTACCCATAACACCGATGCTTACGGTGGTTTAGCCTTCCCTACTCAAAACTTTAACGGCATGATTCCTGGTGACTTACTCAACCCTCAAATTGAGTTACAAGCCACTGAGGAACAATTAACTAACGGTTTAGCCGTCTATGCGGGTGCTACACGCGCTCAACAGCTTTTACAAGCTGGATTTAAGTACATAGAGGAAATTGGTAAAACCAAACAACAATACCACAAAGCAGAACAGTCAATTATTAAAGCTGCTACTGAAGGCGTGAAAGTTCAACAAGAGATTGTAAGATTTGACCGTCAGAATATTGAATTAGACATCGATATTACCAAGCGGGAACAGTCAAACGAAAAGCTTAAACAAGAACAAATTAAGCTGACAGGGATGCAAAAAGAAACATCTCAAATAGTCTTGAAAATTGAAGCGCAAGAACGTAAGCGAGACGCTGAAGTTAGTAGTATTGACTCACAAACACAAGACATCATTCAGAAGTATCTAAAAGACTCAATCAACAACGCTCAATAAGTAAATAGGCGGGGATAATTCCCGCCAAATAATCACTACATTTTACAAGGATATTATCATGAGTCTTGACAACATCAAGAATAAATTCTATTACGTTTCATTCGGTTTGGGTATCGCTTCCACAGTTGCTTTATTTGTTCCAAACGACAACATTAAATCATTGAGTAAATTTGGTATAGGTGCAACTATTGCAACGTTGATTACTTCAGAAGTAACAACGGGTAAAGGTTACAGTGCTGTAAGAGAAGCTATTGAAAACACTGAAAAGACAGGTAAAAACACACGTAATGAGTTAGAAAATAAGTTATCTGAAATTGGATTAAAACAGTCTCAGCAAGAAAAGTTAATAGCGGAATTAGAAGCGTTAAAACCAATTAACGAACAATTACTACGGGAAATTAACAGGCTTAATTCTGATGTTGATTCTAAGCGGGAACAGTTGACCACAGTACAACATGAAGTCCAAAAACTAAAAAATTCATTGCATGAAGTTGGTACATTTTCAACATCACAAGCATTCGGAATTGTACAAAATACCTTTCGTACTGCGATGAAAAAATTAGAAGCACAAGTAAACTCACTACATCGTAATTATCCAGACTGTCAAGAAGATTTAGACGCGGTGTTACTTGAAATCGAGCGTATGCGGACTAGATTTTTAACTAAGCTAGAAGAATACTCACGCCTTGAAACATTTGAAGAATTGCTTGATGTAGGTTTAGAACTGCAAGAATTAATCATCAATCAATGTATTGATTTACGGGTGAAAGCTCAAACAATTGTTATCAGATTTTTAGATGATATTGTTAGGGAATCTGTACCATTTGCCGACTATGAAACCTACATTACAGACCTAACCAATAAAGCCGCACACGAGTTACACCAAGCGCAATTACAACGTGAGAACGATGTAAAATCAATCGCTCAAGAATGGGTAGTTTCTAACAATGGTCACAAAGAACGCTATGAAACCAATTACAGTGAATTGTTAGATACTGCCAAACAAGCTGTTAATCGATTAACAGAAGTTGAAACCAAATTAATGGAACTACAAAAACCATTAATGATGTTTGGTGAAAGTGTTTATGCTAACGCTGCTAACGCGATAGCCAACTATTACTATTCCCGCTATCAATACTTACTTGATTGCATTACTTGGGAAGAAACAGAAACAGGTTATAAAGTCTTATTTGCTATCCGTCGTAACCCTGGATTAACCGAAAAAGAACTGTATGCGGATAATTCACGGGAACAAGTAGCAGCATTCACCAATGCGCTACATGGTACATTACCTAGCTTTGACTTCAACCGCCAAAACTCTACAGTTACCCTAGATGTGACCTTACGCCGTGCAACTAAAAAGAATGAATTACCCAGAGGGGTTAAGACGGCTGAGAAGTTCCCCACTATTGTTGCCAAGTGGAAGCGGGTAAGAATCACCGGGGGTAGCGAGTCGGGCAAGTCTCCCACGGCTGAAAACATGATTGTGTGCATCCTACTCTCGCAAGGTGGAACAGTCGATTTTTACGACCCCATGCACGACAGTGTTAAGAACTACCGCACCATTCCCGCAGTTGGTAAGACTCACGATGATTCAATCCAGGGGTTGAAAAACTATGAAACCAAAATGGCAGCGTCCCCATCTGACAGGTTGTACTTGGCTTGGTTTGATGAAATTGACACCACTCTAGATAAAAATCCCAAGTCTGCCAGTGACCTGAAAGCAGTTCTCAAACAGTCATCACACAAAAATTCCGGGTTGGTTATCACAGGTCAAAACGCTAACGTTCGCAACCTTAAAGGCAACTTTGACCGCTCGGACATGAATAACTTTGTGTGTGTCCACATAGGCGATAACTACAAAGACGCGGTGAAAAATTCTAACCTCAGTGAGTCAGAGCAAGATGACCTCATGAAAAAGGGTGACGCGCTCAAAGATTGGTGCTTAAGCCAAAACGAGTCAAACGGGTTAACCACTGAAGACCCCGAAGCATACCGCTTTGCACTGGTATTAGAACCGAATAAAAAAGGTTACTACATTCTGTTACCTGACTTTGGGACTTACACCTATGACATGGTGAAGGTTGACAATCAAGCGGTTGAAACACCCGTTACTCAAATGGTTGAGAGTACCCCAATTGAAAGTATTAAGTGTCCCCATTGTGGTAGTAACGACCTACGGAAAAATGGCAAGGATAAAACCACAGGCAGACAGAAATACATTTGTAAGAATCTAGACTGCAAACACCATTTTTCTGAGTGACAGACCAACTTTGTATACAAGTAAAGTAGTGTGATTAAAAATACTATTGTACTGAACTTAATAGAAATTAACTAGAGTTTCTATTAGTAAATAGCTCTACAAACTATCAGTAAATTAAAACCTGTTTTCACCTGATGACAACCTGCATTACAGGTCATAGTCACTCCGTATAAGCTCAATCGCTTGTAGATAAAGGGTTTTAAACTCACCTGTTTTAACCTGTTTTTCGACCTGATTTAGACATAGTAGGGTTTACCTGTTTTACAGGTTTTTGCAGGTTTTCAGGTTTTTATTAATAGTTTGGTTTAGTCTCTAGCAAAATTTTTAAATTCAAATATTGCAGATATGGAAAAAATTAGAAGTCCTTAACCCAACACTTTAACCGTATAACCACGCTGTTACTAATTACACAATTGCCTTACTTGTATGTAGTACACGGAATAGTACATTAAAAAGGATTCGATTTTTAGGAGTTAAAACCATGTCACAACTTAACGGACTAGCGACCATAGCACCCGACCAAAGCACTGACTTAACAGTGGCAGAAACCAAGAAAACCAAAACACCCAAGACACCAGAATTATTTTTAGACGGTGGAAGCGCTAGAACCAAAAGTTATTTAGAAAAAGTATCTAGTTCCTATCAGTCAATCGTTAGGGTATTCCCCAAAGGTCACGAGTTACCCACTGGTTATTTAGGAGTTTTCAAAATTGGTGAGATTGGTTACGCCGTTGGTGAGAGTGCTTTGTCATTGTCAGGAGGCAAGCTTGAGGAGGGTTATGCTAACGACAATAAAATCAAGCTACTTCCCATCTGGATTATTGGAGCATTAACCACACATCCCAGTTTCTTGTTTAAACGAATGAAGTCAAAAGCAGATGTCATCAATATTGATATCAAACTTGCATTGCTATCACTCAGCAGTCACCGCAAAAAAGAAATTGAGAAAGCTATCAATGATATTCAGTTTGACTTTGACGAACGTAAGTTTAAGGTTAATGTTGTCAGCTATGCGCTTTACCCAGAGGGTTATGGTGCGGCTTGTGCAGCCAAACAGATGATTAAAGCTAACTTGGGTAAAGACACTAAATTTCACATCTTAGACTTAGGAGGCGGTACTCTGACACACACACCTTACAGCAACCTTAACGGCGTTCCCCGTGCTAGCAATCAAAATTCTGTATCGGGTGCGGGTGTTATGAGCATCACAGAATTTTTCGCCAAAGAAGCGTGTAAAGGCGATACAGGAGGTAACATCTATCATTTTTCAAGGCTTAAAGAAGCGCTCGAAGCATCCCAGATTATCAACGGGGAATACTCTGCCGAGATAATTTTAGGCGACACCACAAAAGAATTAGGCGAGCGTCTACACTCCGGTATGGACGTTTGGAGTAGAGAAATTATCGGGGTGCGGGAACTGCTTAGAGATATTCGCCAAATTTTACGGAAAGGTGAGGGCGTGTTTCTTACTGGGGGCGGTTTCAAAATCGAAGCTATCAGGCACTTTATCACCCAATACCTAGATAGTGACTTGGTGGTGTGTTTAGATAATCCTGAAGATGTCAACATTACGGGTATTCGTTGACTAAAGTCACCCCGTTCTGAACGACAGTTCATCATTTCTGAGGACAAAGCACCCCTAATTAGTGAGTTAGCCGCACGATTGGGAATTAGTGATTGGGAAATGATGAACCGTTTTATAGAAGACGGTCTAGCGCAATATACCGATGCGCTGCTATGTAGGGGTGGAATCGGTATTAAATAATAAAGAAGGCTGAAAATATAGATATGACAACATAGGATAAAAGACACTGAACTATAAGTTTACAGTGTCTTATAAAACAAGTTATTCATATTTTACTTTTGTTTTTAACTTAACTATTTAACCTCACTATGTAATTACAGGCATATCAAAAATATTGTATTATTCTAAATGTTTAATAGGAATTGCAGTAAGGTTTTCTAAACAACTCGCAACCTCTGTTCTGTGACAACGCTCTGGATTCATTTCGGCACACAATATTAAAATATTACTTTTTTGAGCTATTTCTGCAATTTCTTGTAAATCTTCATTCGCAGCTTTTTCATTTGCAGGAATCCAGTTTTTATTACCAGATGTATTACCTAAAGCTGTTTTTGAGATATATTTGATGTTGTTTTTTTGACAAATATCACTGATTTTTTCACCATACCATTGACGACTCCAAGCCCGTGGAATTGTTCTTACATCAATAACATATTCAATATTAAAAGTTTTTAAGTAATCTAAAAAAACATCGTAGTTCTTACGATTACCGTATCCAAATGTAAGGATATATCTATTTGAAATATCTGTAATATTCATTTGTCCTTACCTTTATGTTTTACTTGGTTTATTTCAACATTGGATAAAATATTCCAATAATCATAAAACTGTTTTTATGATTTTTCAAGTTACCTACTATAAAGTATAAATCTTTTTTTACTAAAAATTCATCCTCAAGCTTTTGTCGTACTTTTTCTAAGGCTTCTTTTTCTTGATTTTCTAGAGTTCTTTCATTTGATTTATCTCTACAGTTTCTATATAGTTGTTGAATTTCCCAGTCGCTTATTGTACACCTATGTTTGTCATCATCTTTAGAGATAAATTCATAACCAAAGCTATAAGGAATTTTATCTAACTGTATTGAAGGTTCAAACAAATCGCCTTGGTCTAAAATAGCTTGTTGTTTAGAACTCCATTCTCGCGCACTTGCTTTACAAAAGTATTTATTTATACTTTTGGGTTTAATAATTCCGAGTGATTTACCTTGTTCTTTAATTTCTCGAATAGATTTAAATTCTAATGGAAGAACTAAAGATTTTCGTTCTTCCCAATTTTTCTTTGTATCAATTTTTCGTACTATTTCAATAGAAGAATCATCAATCCGAAAACTTTCTTCTCTATAATCCTTATCATTCCTTTCTATTTTAGCACTTATAATAGACCATCTAGGGTACTTTTTATCAAAATCCAATTGACGAAAGCGAATAGGATAAATACGAATCCATTGTGTTGGTTTTTCATTGTCATCTAGTAAAATTCCGGCTGTACATACGGTTTCTCTATATTTTCTACTAATTGAAGGGTATGTTTTTGTTGCAATTAAAATTTTCTTTCTTTCCATAATTAAAATCTATAGATTAGAGAGTTTAGCTAAGTCAGATTTAAGTATACTATCAAAAATATTTCAACTTATTCATCTCAGTCGTAAGAACTTAAATTATCAGAACTAAACAAACCATACCCAATATTAAGAGTATAAATTTTAACAATAAGAAAAAGTACGTATCAAGAGTACAATCAAGAAATGCTGTAAGAAAATTAAGAGTTAACGGGGTGTAGCGGCGAAAGGTGAAAGTAAATCGACATGGACGCGCTAAGATTCTTACGCAGTCAGAAATACAGCAAATTTTCGCTCACGGGTTAACAAATGACCGAGATAGAGCGTTATTTGCTGTCTGCCTATTTAGTGCCTGTCGCATTCGGGAAGCAGTCACCCTACAAACTACGGATATTTACACCTCAAACGCCAAAGTTAGACCCCAATTAATAATCCGCAAAGCCAACACCAAGGGTAAACTAGCAACCCGCACCATACCCGTAATAGAAGATTTACGCCAAATATTGAGCAATTATTACCCTTCATCGGGTGAAATTTACCTGTTTCCCGGTCGCAGCGATGGACATATAAGCCACGACTCAGCCGCGAGAATATTACGTATGGCTTGTAAAGAAGTAGGCATAATTGGCGTAAGTACCCACAGCTTTAGACGTACTGCCCTAACCCAGATGAGTAACGCGGGTATCCCGTTGCGGGTGATTCAGGAATTAAGCGGACATCGAAATTTAGAACAGTTGCAGAAATACCTAGAAGTCAGTGAGGAGCAGGTATTAGGTGCGGCTGCAAGCTTGGCGATGTTGTCACCTGTGGGGGAAAATGTCGGGAAATATAGTTTAGACGACATTTCATTAAAAGGCACTAGTGTCCTAGAAAACCAGAAATAACTAAGCTGTACTTATTTTTTCTATGAGCAAGGTTTTTAATTCTTCTAATTCTTGCTCTGAACACTTTATTTCTAATTTCATAGAACTACTATTTACACCTCTACCAAATAATTCGATTCTAAACATTCTTTTATACGGTTCTGCTATAGTAAATCCAACAAAAGAACGATAAGAAGTAAATAAAAACTGTCTTGGCGTTCCTAAAGGAAGTCCATCAGTACCAATAAACTCAACAGTGCGAGGTTCGGGAATTGTATTGGAATCGTGAATAATTTCTATCCCGTATTCTGTAAAAATGAATGTTCTTCTATCGCTGATTTCTATTGGTCTAAATTCCAGTCGCATATACTAACTGTAAAAATATTGTTTAATCACTTTATCGGTTATGTAAACAATTAACAAAACGTTGGTAACACCCTCTTGAAAAAAATTTTTTAATCAACTTCAAACTTAGCTAACACTTATTTGAATAAATATTACCGTTATTACCTAGCGATATTTGGTGGATTTCAAAACAAACTTGCTACATACTCATCCAGGTCAGTACGCTTAACCCGCCAACTGCGACCAATCATTTTGGCTTTTAACTTCCCCTCATTAATGGCATCACGTAGAAATTCCCTAGAAAGTCCTGTTAGTGCTTGCGCTTCTGGAAGTGTCAGCAATAGCTTATCGGCTATCGGTACACTTGGCTGAGTATCGGTTTTACCTAGCAATGCTTCAATGATTGATGACAGTTTCTCAATTACCCCAATCTCGCCAAATTCCGCAATCTCGCCAGAGTAAAGCACAGGTTTATCTGTTTGGTGCTGTAGGTCTGTCGCTATTTGGCGAGATTCGATAGCAGGTTTAATTGTGGGCTGGTTGAGTTCTGCCTTAAAAGCTTCTAGTTCTGATTGGTCAAAGTTAGCGGTAGGACGGGTTTTACCTTTTTCATATTTGACACTGATTTTACCTTGCTGTACATAACGCTCTAAGGCACGGACGCTAACACCTAGAAAATCAGCCGCTTCCTGTTTATTCATAATTCAACCTCGCCAAATATCGCCAAATATCGAACCTCGCCAAATACTATCAAATCATTGGCGAATTTTGGCACATCGGTCAAATCATAGATATTTATCTATAATTGATAATTAAATATCACTTATAAATTATCATTGATATTATTGACTTAAAATATCAATGATAATATCATGGGTATATCCCAAGCAAAAGGAAACACACCCATGTCTAAATCAATTGTATCAATCCCCAAACCTGAAGAGTTTTTTAACCAAGTAATCTCACTCAATGACAAATTAGCTGTCCATCAAGCTTGTAACGCGCTACTAGATGAACTGACCAAACATTACACGGTCGCCACAATCTCTAAAAAACTCACCGGATACAAAAAACTTTTCTACACCTACCAGCACACCAACGGGGAACTTAACGAGACTGTAGAAACCAAAAACGGTACAAACACTCAACACATAGCAGCACGCCTGTTAACTCTCTCAGATGAACAAAAACAAGCTCTAGGGGTTGACCGCAATGAACGCGATAACGCCCGTGCTGGATTTAATGAAGAGGGAGATATCAGAGAAGTTGAAAAACCTGCAATTGATATCACCACAGTTGTTAAAAAGTCTCTTGAGTGCTTAGGCAGTGTTGACCCTCACACCATTGGAGCAGGAATCATAAACCTCACTGGGTTACGCGCTAACGAGCAAAATATGCCAGCAAGAGAGTACCCCAACTGGGAATTGATTATTGACCGCGATATGGTTGTAATCGATGAATTTGTCATCGGGTTTAAAGGTATTAGCAAAAAATCAAATCCTGCGGACGCGCAAGCCTACCACACCCGCGCTACACTCGCACCCGCGCAAATGATTGTAGATGCCCAAAAACGGTTTCTATCTTGCAAAGCCGTTCAATCAATCCCTACCGATTATGAGAAATATCGTAAGGGATTTATGGATACTTTTTGTAATAGATATAGCGAGTTATTTGGACGCGACTTGTCAACCATTGAAGCGTACAACGATGATGGACAATTAATTGATGCAAACGGTACACCCCATAAGGGTAGGGCGTTCTACGCTTGTGCGTTAAGAGCTATTCTGAAGGCTAAAAACTTTTCTGATAGTGCCAGTAACAAATATATTCAACTGTGTTTAGCGCATGAAAATACAGGCATAACTATCAAGTATTTAGGTCGTTACGACGAAAAAGATTTTATTAACCCCATAGATGCAAATATTCCTACTAACATTAAAGGACTTGGAAAAATGACCACCGCAGTAATTGAACAAGCTACACCAGCACCCGTAACCGAAAAAGCACCCGTAACCGAAAAAGCACCCGCAAAAACTACCACTGAAAAAACACCAAAAACTAAGAAAGCACCAAAAAACACTTTTGATATTGATGCTTTTATCAGTGGTTTAGATGCTGATTTACAAGTTAAGTTTGGCGAGTTAATGAACTCAGAATCAAGTTTAACTAACGCCGTTTTAGCTCTAATCAATACTGCAAAACAAAAAAGTCAAGCTACAGAAATTAACGCAAAAAAGAAAACTGTCAGTGATGAAGTTGGTGAGATTGTAAAAGCAATCATGACCTATAACAACGAACAAACCTTAAATACTAATCGAGTAGTCCCAACTTATTCACTAATCAACAAAGTTAGTGAACGGTGTTTAAGTAAAACAATAGCTAAAGTAACTGTTGATAATTGGGTAACTGCAAACACTGACAGCTTACACAAGGAATTAGAAGTCTTAGAAATACCTGGCGGATTATATAACTCTATGTGGAATGGTAAAAACCACAGAAAAACAATGGATACAGTTATAGAATCGGTAATAACAGTATTCAATAGAGGTTAACTTACCCCGTGGCTACTTTAGGATGTGGCTGCAAAATCTGTAAAGCTAATTTAGGTGAACGGGAGCATCCCAATTTGGCAAAAATAAGCGAAGAAACATTATTCGCGAGGTTCCATCGCGAATAATGTGGGAATTCAATCTTGTGGCTCTTCCTCTTCTTGCTCAGATCCAGAACTAATATCTAGTAGACAATCATCAAGTGCATGAATTATTCTCTGTATCTCATCCCAAACAGAGCGTCTAAAAGCAGACATGACTGCATCAAGATGTTCTTGAGTACCAGCTTTGCCTAAATGCTTGTATTTACTCAGCTTTGATGATGTTGCACATTGGAAGTATGGAGTAGGAACTTGTAATTTATAGTACCAATATTTCTTGAGATTTTGCCGGACTTGGTAACGCGCTACCCAAGCACCAGATGGAGCTAGATTACCCTGTTTTAATAAAAGTGCTTGTTGTTTTTCTAAGGCTGTAATCGCCTTTTTAATCCGCTCAAATCGAGCTATCTTGTCAAGTTCCGTATCGTTGGCTTTTGGTCTAGGCATACAAAGACACACAAAACTATTCGCGATGATAGCTCGCGAAGAACAAGCTTGTTTCTTTTTGTGCGATTTATTTTAGATTACATCAGCTGGGGGCCAGTTTGCCATTTAGATAGGCACAACGTAAAGAAAGCATATATGGTATATTTTCATACTTCCACTGCGCTCCAACTATTTGTAGTCGCTTATCGATCTGTTTAACAGCTGACTCTACTGCTCCAGAACCAATCGAGCTTAATTCTTCTGCCTGAAAGTACATATAATTGACCAAACGATGTCTGTGTTTGCGTAAATAGTTTGTAAATTGAGTCACTCCTACATATTTAGTTTTGTTGAGCTTGGTAATTGCTTGTTCGACTTGTCCATACCAAAGTTCAGCTTCAATGTCTACGAGAAATTTTTTATCAGCCTGTATTTTATACAGGTTTTCTTTCAAATGAT
>JAESFX010000327.1_pt1 | contig 20173 bp, 21 predicted proteins | sample 9269501 | NCBI WGS metagenome assembly JAESFX01 (sample SAMN14515570, study PRJNA621655) | algae metagenome | isolation source: Desmonostoc geniculatum HA4340-LM1 and co-occurring heterotrophs from cave... | place: USA: Maniniholo cave, Kauai, Hawaii | collected 2009-07-28
TGGAAAGCATCGCGCCGATCAGCGATGATCCCATCGTCAGCCTGCCAGCCGTGGCGGCCTGACCAGCCCGGCCAAAACCGGCATCGAGGTGGCTCCGAGAAGCTACACCATCATCAGGGACACGACCCCGTTGTGGAAGGTGACGCGCGTCAGCCGATCACCCGGCATCGTCCAGATTCCCTGCTTGAAAAGCACTGCGTCGCTCTTTCGTGGCACGCCTTCGCGCAGGAGCGAGAAGAATTGGCTCTGAGGCCATGCAGTGGCAAAAGTGCGATAGGCCAGATTCGCAGATGTTGGCCCTATAGTCTGACCGACCAGAACAACGAGCAGAGCGACCGGCGCGAGAAACCAAACCACAAACCGCCAGAGGATGGGCAAATTCTTCCAGGACCGGCAGAGTGGGAGACAAATTGCGGCGCAGCAAACCGCGATCGCCGTCGCTATTCGTAGCCACTCACTCTGAATATCAAAACGCTGAGCATTTCCGTTGGCAAAGCCGACATCCTGATTGGATATCGATCCATTCAAACCGAAAACAGAGCAGAAAATCCAGGCCGCGAGAGCGCCTCCGGCGATGTAGCCATTGCGCCAGACGACGGGTGCGCGCTCCTCGTTTTCGTTGATCGAACCAGACGCGGCCAAGACAGTCAGATAAAGTAGCAAACCATAAATCGATCCGGCCACCACAGTCGCCGCCGGGACGGCGACGATTATCCCAATGACTGTGGCGGCCAGCCCAATACCCACATATTGAACCGCAATTACGGGTATATTGAAAAAATTGACGATGACGAATACGAGCGAAAAAATCAGACACTGGATAACCCTCAGCGCCAAGCGGGTACGCCTGTAGCTCAAACTACCGACGGCATGCAGCGCACCGAAGACGATCAGCGCGAGATACGGCAGGCTCGGAGCGCGAAGCTTTGCGTATTGCCAGAAGACGAATGCAGCCGGTTGTGCGTCGGCCCACTCAATAATGCCTAGCGCGATGAACGCGAGCGCTGCGACAACAGGCAAGGTGCATGATGCGACAATCTGCGCCGCACTCAGATCGCGATGGCCGGGTCCGCTCATGGCGCGGCGATAGCATCGCAATCTGAACATCCGCTTACATGGGAATTCGGCTCATCATGTTGACTTTGGCCAGTCCGCATGGTTCTAGACCGACGTCGCGCGGGCCCAAAAGGCCCGCGTGGCTTTTTCCGCACCCGTGATCCGCTCAGCATGAGCCGGATCTGTCGCCCTGGAAACAGGGACAGGAGGGCGCGGTCCTCACCTCGCGAACTCAAGAGGACACGCGATATGTCGAAGCGCCATGAGGCGAAGTACAAGATCGACCGCCGTCTCGGTCAGAACATCTGGGGCCGTCCGAAGTCCCCGGTCAACCGCCGCGAATACGGCCCCGGCCAGCACGGCCAGCGCCGCAAGGGCAAGCCGTCCGATTTCGGCACGCAGCTCCGCGCCAAGCAGAAGCTGAAGGGCTATTACGGCTCGATCTCGGAGAAGCAGTTCCGCCGCTATTACGCCGAGGCGATCCGGCTCAAGGGCGATTCGGGCGAGAACCTGATCGGCCTGCTCGAGCGCCGCCTGGATGCGGTGATCTACCGCGCCAAGTTCGTGCCGACGGTCTTCGCGGCCCGCCAGTTCGTCAACCACGGCCATGTCACGGTCAACGGCAAGCGCGTCAACATCGCCTCCTATCAGGTCAAGCCGGGCGACGTGATCGCGGTCAAGGAGAGCTCGCGCCAGCTCGCTCTCGTGATCGAATCGGCCCAGCTCGCCGAGCGCGATGTCCCCGACTATCTCGACGCCGACCACAACAAGTCGACCGCCACCTTCACCCGCACGCCGACCCTGACGGACGTGCCCTATGCGGTGCAGATGGAGCCGAATCTGGTCATCGAGTTCTACTCGCGCTGATTCGATCTCGCAGGGTCGCGCCGCAAGGCGCTGGCCGGAAACAGAAAAGGGCGGCTCGCACGAGCCGCCCTTTTCGTTTGCCGTCGATGTCGCGGCGCGTGACGCCGCTCATGCGCTGGTCACAGATGCGAGCCGGCCTCGTCGCGGAAGAAATAGCAGCCCAGACCCAGGCAGCCGATCAGGATCGAGATCGCGTAGGGACCAAACAGGCTCAGCACGAAGACGGATGCGATGAATCCCCGCATCGCCCAGGTCAATGTCTTGTTGCTCATGGCGGCCACTCGCGGTGAACTTACTGCCAAACAGTAAACGAAAAACTCTGAATTGAACTTGAACAGCTAATGTAAACGAAAGGTTACCGTTTGTTTCTGTCGAGCCAAGCCAAATGGCCTATCTCCTCCCGAAACGCTGACAAGCCACTGCGACTCAGGCTAGTTCTGGAGCACCCATATCGGGAAAGGGACGACGATCATGAAGACGATGTTGATCGCAGCGCTCGCGCTCGGCTGCCTGACGGGCCAGGCTTTTGCCCAAACCGCAAGCTGCGCGGTGCAGGCCACCGACAAGAAGCTGGCCGGCGCGGCCAAGACGAGTTTCCTCGGCAAATGCGAGAAGGACGCCGGGGCCGCCTGCGACAAGCAGGCCGCCGAGAGGAAGCTGAACGGCGCGGCCAAGACCAGCTTCACCAAGAAATGCGTCACCGACGCCGTCGGAACCTGACGCGCGGCTGATAGCCTCGACCGTGGAAAAAGGGCGGCTCCATGAGCCGCCCTTTCGTTGACGTGCGGGCTCGATCAGCCGCGGCGATCCCAGTCGCCGCCGCGATCACGATCGCGCCAGCGGCGCTCGCCGCGATCGTCGTCGCGGTCGCGGCCGCCCCGCCGATCCTCCATGCGCTCGCGCATCTGGCGCATCTGGCCGCGCCCTTCGGCCATCGCCTCGCGCACCGCGCGGCGGGCCACGGTCTTCTGCTCGTCGCTGAGCGTGGTCCAGAGCGGGCGGACTGCGTCGGACAGATCCTTCATGCGCTGGGCGCGCTCTCCGCTGCGGGCCGACATGCTGTCGAGCCGCTCCATGATGTCGGCGTGGCGGAAGCTCTCGCGCTGCTCGCGCATCGCGGACCAGCGCTCGCGGCGCTGCTCGGCGCTCTTCTTGATGACCGCCTCGACGCGCTCGAACAGCGGCACCTGGTCGGGTTTCAGGTTCATGTCGGTGCGGACCTTGGCGAGGCGCTCGTTGAGGCGCGCCTGCATGCGCTCGGCGCGGCGCTCGCGCCATTCCGCGCGGCGCTCCTCGCGCGATTCGGCGCGGGACTCGGAGCGCTCCTGGCGGGCGCCGTCGCGGTCGGAGCCGCCGACGGGCGGAATCGGCTGGGGCTGCTGGGCGATCGCGAAGGTCGCGGCGAGGGCCGCGACCGAAGAAGCGGCTATCAGGGCGATGCGTTTCATGGGGCAATCTCCAAGGGAGGTGAGGCAAATGATCGGTCGCTGGGCGGTCCTGACGGACCGGTTCGCGATGAGGCCACCATGACGGGGAGGCGCTGACCCGGCGATGGCGCAAGCATGAAAAGATCGTAATGTGGACTGGACGCGCGGAATGGCGCGAAGTTCCATTTTGCGGCCGACCCGGGACGATGCACAATCTGATCACCGATGTTCGCGGCGTCCTCGTCGGCAATGCCCAGGACCCGGGCGCCGCGACCGGCGTCAGCGTCGCGCTGTTCGACCGGCCGACCATCGCCTCGGTCGCGATCCTGGGCGGCGCGCCGGGCACGCGCGACACCGCGCTGCTCGAACCCGAGATGACCGTGGAGCACATCGACGCGATCGTGCTCTCGGGCGGCTCGGCCTGGGGCCTGAGCGCGGCCGACGGCGTCATGGCCTGGCTTGCGGCCCAAATGCGCGGGTTTGCGGTCGGGACCATGCGCGTGCCGATCGTGCCGCAGGCGATCCTGTTCGACCTCTCCAATGGCGGCGACAAGCCCTGGGCGACGGGCGCGGGCGAAACGCCCTATCGCGCGCTCGGCCTGCGGGCCGCAGCCGGCGCATCCGAGACCTTCTTGCTGGGCACGGCCGGCGCGGGCTATGGCGCGACCACGAAGACCTTCAAGGGCGGGCTCGGCTCGGCCAGCGCGCGGGCGGCGACCGGCCATGTCGTCGGCGCGCTGGTCGCGGTCAACGCGGTCGGCTCGGCCACGATCGGCGACGGGCCGCATTTCTGGGCTGGGGCATATGAGCGCGACGCCGAATTCGGCGGGCTCGGCTGGCCGGCGACGATCTCAGCCGAGGGTCTCGCCTTGCGCTACAAGGGCGGACCCGGCGCCAACACCACGATCGCGCTGGTCGCCACCGACGCGGCTCTGACGAAGGCGCAGTGCAAGCGGCTGGCGCTTGCAGCCCATGACGGGCTGGCGCGCGCCTTGCGCCCGGTCCACGCCCCGCTCGATGGCGACATCGTCTTCGCCGCCGCCACGGCGCGGGCCGGCGCGCCCTCCGACGCCGTCGCGCTGACCGAAATCTGCGCCACGGCCGCCGACGTTCTGGCGCGGGCCATCGCGCGCGGCGTCCACGCCGCGACCGCCCTGCCCTTCGCGGGCGCGAAGCCGGCCTGGAGCGACCTTCACGGCGGCTGACCGACGCCGGTCGGCATGCTAGAGCCCGCTTCATGTCGACCGATGATTTCCTCGCCCGCTTCGGCGCTGCCAGCCAGCGCCAGCCCGACCCCGTCGCCGCCGCGCAATCGGCGATGCGTAACGCCTTGCCGAGCCGCTTCTACGAGGTGGCCGCCGCGCTGGAGCGTGACGGGCTGTTCCATGTGGCGCTCGACGGCCGCACCGCCCGGACGCCTGCGCGCAACCCGCTTGCGGTGACCTCGAAAGCTGTCGCGGAGGCGCTGGCCGCCGAATGGCAGGCTCAGGCTCAGCGCATCGACCCGGCCAGAATGCCCCTGACGCGGCTGGTCAATTCGGCGCTCGATGGCGTCGCCGACCAGCACGAGGCGGTGCGCGCCGAGATCGTGCGCTATGCCGGCAGCGACGCGCTCTGCTATCGCGCCGGCGAACCCGAGGCGCTGGTCGCGCGCCAGAACGAGCTTTGGAGCCCGATCCTGCGCGAAATGGAATCAGCGCTCGGCGCGCGCTTCGTGCTCGCTCAAGGCGTGATGCACGCGCAGCAGCCCCAGGCCACGCTGGGCGCTGTGGCCGCCCGCGTCGCGGCGATCCCCGCCCCCGTCGCGCTCGCCGGCGCGCATAATGTCATGACGCTGACCGGCTCGACCATCCTGATGCTGGCGTTGGCGGATGGCCGCCGCGATCCCGACGCGATCTGGGCCGCCGCCCATTGCGACGAGGACTACCAGATCGCGATCTGGGGCCAGGACGAGGAAGCCGCCGAACGTCGCGCCATCCGGCGGACTGAGTTCGACGCGGCGGCCTTGCTGCTGCTGCACGGCTAGCGAGAGGAGACGCGGCATGGACCGTTTCACCGGCGGATGCTCCTGCGGCGATATCCGGATCGTGGCCTCGGGGCGTCCTTACCGGGTCGGCCTGTGCCATTGTCTCGATTGCCGCAAGCACCATGGCGCGCTCTTCCATTCGTCGGCGATCTTTCCGCAGGATGCGGTGACGATCGAGGGCGAAACCCGCGACTATGCCGGGCGCTTCTTCTGCCCGCGCTGCGGCTCGCCGGTTTTTGCCCGCACCGGCGACGAGGTCGAGGTGAATCTGGGATCGCTGGACGCGCCCGACCAGTTGATTCCGACCTATGAGAGCTGGACCCTCCGGCGCGAAGCGTGGCTGCCGCCGTTTTCGCTGGCGCGGCGATACGAGCGCGATCGCGCGGAAAACGGACGCACCGAGGACTGAAGCACGCTGGTTTCACTCGGAAGCACGACGTTCCGCCAGCCGCGCGGCGCGCCACACGCCGCATCGCGGCGTCAAAGACGAGGCGATCCCGCTGGGCGTGGCGTTCTTGCTGGCGCTGGCGGGAGGTCCTTCTGCATGCGCCGAAGGTCTGCCTGCCGCCCGATGGACAGCGACGCTCCCGCCCCTTAATCCGGAAGGCGCAAGACCTTTCGTCGGCTGCGGGGCTTAGATCGCCATGAAGGACATTCTCGTCGAGCTCGAGGACCGCCGCGAGGGCGCGCGCCAGGGCGGCGGCGACAGGCGCGTCGCGGCGCAGCACGCCAAGGGCAAGCTCTCGGCGCGCGAGCGCATCGAACTCCTGCTCGACAGGGACTCGTTTGAAGAGTTCGACATGTTCGTGCAGCATCGCTGCGTCGATTTCGGCATGGACAAAGCGGAAAAAATCCCTGGCGACGGCGTCGTCACCGGCTGGGGCACCGTCAATGGCCGCACCGTCTTCGTCTTCTCCAAGGACTTCACGGTGTTCGGCGGCTCGCTGTCGGAGACGCACGCGCAGAAGATCGTCAAGATCCAGGACATGGCGCTGAAGATGCGCGCGCCCATCGTCGGCCTGTTCGACGCCGGCGGCGCGCGCATCCAGGAGGGCGTGGCGGCGCTCGGCGGCTATGGCGAGGTCTTCAAGCGCAATGTCGCGGCCTCGGGCGTGATCCCGCAGATCTCGGTGATCATGGGCCCCTGCGCCGGCGGCGACGTCTATTCTCCCGCGATGACCGACTTCATCTTCATGGTCCGCGATACGAGCTACATGTTCGTCACCGGCCCCGACGTGGTGAAGACCGTCACCAACGAGACCGTGACCTCGGAAGAACTCGGCGGGGCGAAGGTCCACACCGCCAAATCCTCGGTCGCCGACGGCTCCTTCGAGAACGATGTCGAGGCCTTGCTGCAGGTGCGCCGGCTGATCGACTTCCTGCCGGCCAACAACACCGCAGGCGTGCCGGAATGGCCGTCATTCGATGTGCCCGACCGCGTCGACATGAGCCTCGACACGCTGGTGCCCGACAATCCCAACAAGCCCTACGACATCAAGGAGCTGATCGCGAAGACGCTCGACGAGGGCGATTTCTTCGAGATCCAGGCCGCCTTCGCCGGCAATATCGTCACCGGATTCGGCCGCATCGAGGGCCGCACCGTCGGCGTCGTCGCGAACCAGCCCATGGTGCTGGCCGGCGTGCTGGATTCCGATGCGTCACGGAAAGCCGCGCGCTTCGTGCGCTATTGCGACGCCTTCGAGATCCCGATCGTCACGCTTGTCGACGTGCCGGGCTTCCTGCCGGGCACGGCGCAGGAATATGGCGGGCTGATCAAGCATGGCGCGAAACTGCTTTACGCCTATAGCGAATGCACCGTGCCGCTGGTCACCGTGATCACGCGAAAGGCTTTCGGCGGCGCTTACGACGTGATGGCGTCCAAGCATATCGGCGCGGACGTCAACTATGCCTGGCCGACCGCGCAGATCGCGGTGATGGGCGCCAAGGGCGCGGTCGAGATCATCTTCCGCGGCGGCGACGCGGACACGATCGCGCGCCAGACGAAAGAATACGAGGACCGCTTCATGTCGCCCTTCGTCGCCGCAGAGCGCGGCTACATCGACGAGGTGATCATGCCGCATGGCACGCGCCGGCGGATCGCCCGCGCGCTCGCCATGCTGCGGACCAAGAGCGTCGAGCGGCCCTGGCGGAAGCACGACAACATTCCGCTGTGAAAGCAGTGCGCCCGCGTATGCGGCGTCCCGGCTTGTACGGCGGTCTGGCCCTCGCTGTGCTGGCGCTGGCTGGCGGCGGATTTTTTTTCTGGCTCGAAGGCGCCGACCGCGGCTACTACGCGCATCTCGTCACGCCCGATCAGATCGCCGCGCTCAACCGCGCCTTCGCGAGTATGGGCGACGATATCGTGCTGTTCGGCGATTCCCATAGCGAATACATCGGCGACGCCTCGCCGCTCTGCGGCAGGCCGGCGATCAATGCCGGCGTCGGCGGCATCAGCGCGCGCGGCTACCTGAACCTGCTCGAAGGCCTTCGCATGCCCCGTCGCGCCAGCGCGGGCCTGCTCACCATCGGGATAAACAGCGCGCGCAAGAAGCTGCTGCCGCGCAGCCGGAGCGCCTTTCGCAACAATGCGGCTGCGCTGGTGGAGGCGCTGGAGAGCCGCACGCAGAAGCTCGTCGTCACCGCGATCCCGCCCGTCGATGCGGAAGTGGCGCATCAGTTCGATCTCGCCGCGCTCAAGGGATTTTCCGAGGACCTCGAGGCTGTCTGCCGCAAGACCAGCTGCCGGTTCGTCGATCCCTTTGTGGAGATTCGCGGCGAGAACCCGGTGATCGCGCGCCCCGGCGCGACGCGCGACGGCGTCCATCTCGTCGACTATCGCACGCCGCTGGCGAAGTCGGCCGCCCAGCTCTGCGACTGAGCCGCTGGCGACGATCGCGAATCGACCCCTGCAGCGGTTGCCATCGCGCCCATAAAAAGGAGCGGCCAAGCGCGGCGAATACAGCGCCATCACGCTGACGTGTCATGAAAATTCATCATTGGGCGCTTGAGTTTGGCAATGCCGGTTGACGGCGGCGCGCAAGCCGATTGTTCCCGTCAAGGTCCATCGCTATAAGGCAGCCAAATCGGCGGCGGCTCAGCGGCTATGCCGGTGGGCGCGGCGAGACGACGAACCCGAGAGAGTGCGCCTATGTCGAAGCAGATCACACTCGAGGCGGACTACAAACCGACCGAGGCCGAGCCCTTCATGAACGAGCGCCAGCGGGAGTATTTCCGCGGCAAGCTTTTGGCCTGGAAGGACGAGATCCTGAAGGAAGCCAAGGAGACGCTGGTCACCCTGCAGAGCGAAAGCGAAAACCATCCCGACATCGCCGACCGCGCCTCCTCGGAAACCGACCGCGCCATCGAGCTGCGCGCGCGCGACCGCCAGCGCAAGCTGATCTCCAAGATCGAGTCCGCCATCGCCCGGATCGACGAGGGCTCCTACGGCTATTGCCGCGACACCGGCGAGCCGATCTCGCTCAAGCGCCTCGAAGCGCGCCCGATCGCGACCCTGTCGCTGGAGGCGCAGGAGCGCCATGAGCGCAACGAGAAGGTTTTCAGGGACGATTGAGGAAGAGGTGGCAGTCGGCAGTGGGCAGTAGGCGATCGCTGATCAGACGACTGCCGATTGCCTACTGCCGACTGCCCTTTTTGGCGGCTCGGGAGGAGACCGCCGGCCGACCGGGCGGAGAAAGCGGGGAGCGTTCCGCGCCGGCCGGGACTTTCCGGTAAGGATGGGCGTCGGCAGCCTGGTTCAGAAGGGCAGCAGGATATCCATCACCTGCTGTCCGTAGCGCGGCTGCTGGACATCGGAAATCTGGCCGCGGCCGCCATAGGCGATGCGGGCCTGGGCGATCTTGCTGGAATCGACCGTGTTGTCGGATTCGATGTCCTCGGGCCTGATCACGCCGGCGACGATCAGTTCGCGCACCTCGAAATTGACCCTGATCTCCTGTTTGCCCTCGATCACCAGATTGCCGTTGGGCAGCGTCTGGGTGACCACCGCCGCGACGTTCGTGGTCAGTTGCTCGGCCCGGCGCACCGAGCCCGCGCCCTCATGCGACCCCTCGGAATCGAGTTTCAGCAGCGAGCCGGCGCTGGCCCCGTTGGGCAGGAACTTGTCGAGCTTGTTCTCGAAGCCGAAGACGTTGTCGGCTCCGACATCCTCGCCGCTCTTGCGGCTGCGCTTTGTCGTGTTGTCGAGCTGGGCGCGGTCGGTCACCTTGACCTTGACGGTCACCAGGTCGCCCACGAGCCTTGCCCGCTGGTCCTTGAAGAAGGCGCGCGAGCCGGTGCGCCAGAGCGAGTTCGGCGCGAAGGAGGCGTGCTCCATCTGCGGCATCGGCATCTGCACGGGCTTGTAGCCCTTCGCGGCCGTCGGATCCTCGATCGCCGAAAGCGCCGGAGCCTGGCCGACATTGGCGAGCCGGTCGGCCGCGCCGCAGGCGCCGAGCGAGACGCCGAGCAGCAGGACGCCGGAAATCTTGAGCAAGGGATGGGATGTCATGGCTGGCTTCCGCACTGACTGGAACTAGTTGGCGCTGGCGACGCGGCCGGTCGACGAGGCCTGGACGGATACCCGCCCGGGACCGCTGACCGTGCCCTGCAGCACGCGCTTGGACTGGGGATTGGTGACCGAGACGACATCGCCCATCGCGCCGGCGTCGCTGGCGCGGCCGCGCATGGTGATCATCAGTCCCGGAGCCTCGTAGACGATGGTGACGAGATCGCCCTTGGCGACGATCTCCTCGCGCTGCACGTCGCCGCCCCGCAGGGGCATGCCGGCGAACAGCGCCCGGCGCGCGACCTTGTCGACCGCCGCGCGCAGATCGCCGATGAATTCGCCGGTCTGCGCGTCGCGCGGACGCCGCTCCACGATCAGATCCGCCTTGCCCAGCGTCTCGCCGCGCGCGATCGCCCGCCGGGGCACGACGACCTCGACGGTCTCGACGAGCTGTCCCGAAATCCGGACCGGCTTCAGCCGCATCGCGGTGCTGCCGGGAACCATCAGCCGCGCCTGGACGCGGCGCGAGCGCGCATCGTAGCCGAGATCGACCACGACGGCCTCGCCCGTCAGCTCGGGTTCGATCGCGAGCGCCGGCGCGCCGCCGTCGATCGAAAGCGCGAAGGCGCGCGCATCGACGCCGAAGCGCTCCTGCAGCCCCGTCTTGACGGCGGCGTCGAGGTCGGACGCCGTCAGCCGGCGCGCCGCGCGGGTGACGACGACCTGCGCCAGGCCCTGGGTGTCGAGATCGGCCGCATCCCGGACAAGGCCGGCGCCGCGCGCGGCCTCGACGATGCGGCCGACCTGGATGGTCCCGGTTTCGCCCAGCGCCGGCGCGCGGAAGGCGGGTGCGCTCGCCAGATCGGCCGGAGCGCCGGCGAACAGGTCGCCATAGGTGACGAAATCGCGCGTCAGCGTCAGCTCGGCGCGCAGTTGCAGGCGGCGCGGCGCGACGGACGCGGTTGAAACCGGCTCGGACGAGAGAGCGGCGACCGGAACGGAGATGCGCTCGACCTTCGCCGGCGCGGCGAAAGCGGTGCCGGCCATAAGCAGGGCGGACAGGGCGATCAGCGGACGGATCATGAGGTTCATCCTTTCAGATCAGCCGCGGAACATCTGGGTCGTCGCCGACATCATCTGGTCGGCGGCGGTGATGACCTTGGAATTCATTTCGTAGGCGCGCTGCGCCGAGATCAGCGAGGACAGCTCGGTGACGGCCTGGACGTTGCCCTCTTCGAGATAGTTCTGCTGCAAGGTGCCGAAACCCTCGCCGCCGCCAAAACCGTCGATCGCCTGGCCGGAGGCAGCCGTTTCGACGAAGAGGTTGTCGCCGATCGATTCGAGCCCGACCTTGTTGATGAAACGGGCGAGCTGGATCTGGCCGAGCTGCTGCGGCGCGGTCTGGCCCGGAACCGTGACCTCGACCGTGCCCTGCGCGTTGATCGAGACGCTGGAGGCGTTGTTGGGGATCGTGATGCCCGGCTGCACCTGGTAGCCGTCGCGGGTGACGAGCTGGCCCTGGGCGTCGAGATCGAACGAGCCGTCGCGCGAATAGGCGGTGCGGCCGTCGGGCAGGTTGATCCTGAACAGGCCCTCGCCCCGGATCGCGACGTCGAACTGTTTCTCGGTCGGAGTCAGGTTGCCCTGCGTCATGACGCGGCCGGTCGAGACCGTCTTGACGCCGGAGCCGACGAAGGTGCCGGCGGGAACCTGCGTGTTCTGGTCCGAGGTCGCCGAGCCTGCGCGCCGGAAGTTCTCGTAGAGAAGATCCTGGAAATGCACGCGCTGGCGCTTGTAGCCGGTGGTCCGCACGTTGGCGATGTTGTTGGAGATGACCTGGACGTTGAGTTCCTGGGCCATCATGCCGGTGGCGGCTGTCTGAAGAGCGCGCATGGCTTTGCTCCCTTTCGCGATCAGGCTTGCTGGTCGGCCAGGCGGGTGATCGCCTTGGACCGCAGTTCGTCGGCCTTCGTCATCATGGTGGCCATGCTCTGATAGGAGCGCTGCACCTCCATCAGCCGGGTCATCTCCAGCACGGCCTTGACGTTGGAGCCTTCGAGCGCGCCGGGCTCGACCCGCGCCAGCGGGCCGGCCGGCTGCGCGGCGGCGGTCGACGAGAACAGGTTGTTGCCGTCGCTGACCAAAGCGCGCGGGTTGTCGAAGCGGACCTGGCGCAGCTTGCCGCGCACGCCCTGGTCGCTGGAGACAGAGCCGTCGGCGGCGATCCTCGCATCGGTTTCGCCGGGCCCGAACTGGATCGGCCCGCCCTCGCCCAGCACCGGCAGGCCGGTCTGCGTCACGAGCTGGCCCTGCGCGTTGACGGCAAGCGATCCGGCGCGGGTGTAGCGTTCGCCGCCAGGCGTCTGCACCACGAGGTAGTTGTCGGCGCGCAGCGCCACGTCGAGCGGATTGCCCGTGCGCTCGACCGCCCCCTGGGTCAGGTCGATCGGCGTGCCCTTGTCGATGACATAGGAGAGCGGGCGGTCGCGCAGGCGGAAGCTCTCGGCGCTCGCGACCGGCATGATGAATTCGTTGAAGCGCGCCGAGCGCGCCTTGAAGCCGTTCGTGCCCGTATTGGCGACGTTGTTGGCGATGACGTCCAGCTCGCGCGCCAGAGCGATCTGGCGCGACAGGCCGACGAGAAGGGCGTTCTCCACGGCATGGTCTCCCGATTGTCCCGCGGCCGCCTCGACGCTCCCCAGCGCAGCAGCCACGGCGAAAGTTCCGCAAGCGCCGTGCCAGCATGGTTAAGATCAAACAAGATATTGAAATCGCTGAGTTAAGGGCAAATTTTTCAAGCTTCGCGCACCCGGCAGCACCCGGCGCAGGGGCAAAATCGACCCGGCAGGATTTGCCGCCCTTAACGACGCGTTAACCGTGATTGCCCAGGGTGCGGACTGGGGACGACGCGGTTCTGCCGCGAGCCCCGGTTCGGGGGCGGTCAGGTCGATGTCGAAGAAGCCGAAGAACACCGAAGACGAGGACGCCCCCAGCGAGGCGGCCCCGGCCGGCGGCGGCAAGAAAAAGCTGATCATGATCGCCGGCGGCGTGGTCTTGCTCGCGGCCTTGGGCGGCGGCGGCTGGTTCTATTTCAAGAAGCCTTCGGCCGAGCAGATGGCCGCGGCCGAACTGGAGAAGGCTGCCAGGAAGCCGGCCGCCTTCGTCGAGATGAAGGACATGCTGATCGGCATCTCGAACGGCGGCGAAGCCAGCCGCCAGCCGATCATCAAGATCAAGGTCGTGCTCGAGATCGCCGACGCCAAGGTTTCCGAGCAGATCAAGCCGCTGCTGCCGCGCGTCGAGGACGCGTTCCAGGTCTTCATGCGCGAGTTGCGCCCCGCCGACCTCGAAGGGTCGGCCGGGATCTACCGCCTGAAGGAGGAGCTCCTGCGCCGCGTCAACGTCACGGTCTATCCGGCCAGGATCGACGCGGTGCTGTTCAAGGAACTGCTGGTCCAGTGAGCCGCGGGAAGCCCCTTCCCGCCGGCAAGATTGACCACATGCCCGGAATGATCGAAAGCCCATGAGCAACGACGAACTCGACCCCTCAGGCAAGCCCAAGGACGAGCCGCTGACCCCCGAAGGGATGGCCGCCGAATGGGCGACCATGCCCGACATGGTCGAGGAGGAAGGCGAGCAGGAGGGCGGCACAGACCGCCTGATGTCGCAGGACGAAATCGACACGATGCTGGGCTTCTCCACCGAGGAGAAGTCCGCCCGCAACGGCATCCAGGCCATCGTCGATTCCGGTTCGGTCGCCTATGAGCGGCTGCCGATGCTCGAGATCATCTTCGAGCGCATGGTGCGCCTGCTCTCGACCAGCCTGCGAAACTTCTTCACCGACAATGTCGAGGTCACGCTGGAGAGCATCCGCTCGGTGCGGTTCGGCGACTACATCAACTCGATTTCGCTGCCCGCCATGCTCTCGGTCTTCAAGGCCGAGGAATGGGACAATTTCGGCCTGATCACGATCGAATCCTCGCTGATCTATTCGGTGCTCGACACCATGTTCGGCGGCAAGCGCGGCCAGCCCGCTCCCCGCATCGACGGCCGGCCCTTCACCTCGATCGAGATCAGCCTGGTCAAGCGCGTCATCGCGCTGGTGCTGAGCGACGCCGAGGCCGCTTTCCGCCCGCTCTCGCCGGTCACTTTCGCGGTCGACCGCATCGAGTCCAATCCGCGCTTCGTCTCGATCTCGCGGCCGGCCAACGCGGCGATCCGCGTCGAGCTGCGCTTCGACATGGAAGGGCGCGGCGGTTCGCTACACCTGCTGCTGCCCTACGCCACGATCGAGCCGATCCGCGAGTTGCTGCTCGAAAGCTTCATGGGCGAGAAGCTCGGGCGCGATCCGATCTGGGAAAACCATCTCGCCACCGAGGTCTGGCAGACCGATGTCGACGTCACCTGCGTGCTGCACGAGACGCAGATGCCGCTGAAGCGCGTCATGAAGCTGGAGATCGGCGACACGCTGATGTTCGACGCGCGGCCGGATTCGGTCGTCGCGCTGCGCTGCGGCGATTTCATGGTCAGCGAGGGCCGGATCGGGCGCGTCGACGACAAGATCGCGGTGCAGGTCGTCAGCCCCCTGCGGCGTTCCAAGACCACCATCGCCGCCTTCGACAGCGCCACCAGCCATCTCGGCTCACCTCTCTAGCGTTCGGGTCCAGCCGCCATGACGATCACCCTCATCGCCGATGCCCTGGTCGCGAGCCTGCTCGTGGCCACGATCATCACCTGCTACGTGCTGGCCAAGCGCATCGAACGGATGAAGGCCGACGAGGCCGGCATGCGCCAGACCATCGGCGCTCTGATCTCGGCCACCGACACCGCCGAACGCGCCATCGCCGGCCTCAAGCTGACGCTCGGCGATTGCGACCGCACGCTCGCCGCGCGCCTACTCACCGCCGAGCGCTACGCCGCCGATCTCGCGGCCCAGGTCGAGGCCGGCCAGAGCGTGATGGACCGCATCACCCAGATCGTCAGCGCGGCGGCGCTCGTCGCGCCGCGCCACCCTGAGGCGGCGGCGCCCGAGCCCGCCCCGACACCGGTCTCGCGCATGGCGAGCGCGGCGGAATCCGCCGCCGCCATCCGCGCCCGCGCCGCGCGCCGCCTCGAGGGCCAGGCGGCGTGATCGAGCGGCCTCGCCTCCTGCCGGCCGTCATCCTCGGCGCCATGGGTCTCCTGGCGCTGAAGCTGCTTGCCTGGACGGCGGAGCCCTACCCCGGGAAAGTGCCGGCGAGCGAGTTGGCCTTCGCCTCCGCCGAGGGCAAGCCCGAAATCTCGGGATCGGCCAAGGTCATCGCCCGCGCCAACGCGCCCGGCCGCATCCCGTTCGACCCGGAGACGACCGGCTCGGTCGACAAGCCCGACGCGAAAAAGGCCGAGGAAGCCGCGAAGGCGGCGCAGGCCGAAGCTGCAAGCGCCGCCAATCCCTACAACAGGGCCGCGATCATGAACGGCAGCGCGGCGCCGGTGTCGCCGGCCGAGCGCGCGCTTCTCGAACGCCTCGGCGAACGGCGCGAGGAGATCGAGGCCCGGATGCGCGAACTGGAGATGCGCGAGCGCCTGCTGGATACCGCGGAAAAGAAGCTCGACGGCCGCGTCGGAGACCTGAAGCAGATCGAGACGAAGGTCGAGGGGCCCAAGGCCGCCGCTGCCGAGGAGGCCAAGGCGATCAAGAATCTCGTCATCATGTACGAGGCGATGAAGCCCAAGGACGCGGCCCGTGTCTTCGACCGGCTCGGCCATGACGTGCTCGTCCCCGTCGTTCAGCAGATGAATCCCCGCAAGATGTCGGACGTGCTGGCCGCGATGGCGCCCGACCGGGCCGAGAAATTGACCGTGGCGCTGGCCAGCAGCGGGCGTGGCCCCGGCCAGGACCGCTCGGTCGAGAACGCCCAGCTACCCGGCAACGAATTGCCGGCGATCGCGCCGCCGCCGCGCCGCTAGGGCAAGCCGCGCCTGTCAGCGAAACGGCCCCTCCGGCGTGACGCCGAGGGGCCGTTCCTGTTTCGGGCGCATCAGCGGATCAGGCCGCCTTGCGATTGATCCCGCCCGTGGCGAGTTCGGAGAGCTTGGCGTCGGTCGCCGTCTCCTCGTCGAGGTTCTGCTGCAGCAGCGCGGCGCAGTCCTCGCGGCCGAGTTGCCTCGCCCAGGCGACGAGCGTGCCATAGCGGGTGATTTCGTAGTGTTCGACCGCCTGCGCCGCCGCGATCAGGGCCGCGTCCAGGACGCGCTTGTCGGCGACTTCGCCGGCGATTTCCTTGGCCTCCTGCAGGATGCCGTCGATCGCCGGACAGGTGACGCCCCGTTCCTCGACCCCGTGCTGCCTGAAGACCTGCCTCAGGCGCTCAATATGCCCCTCGGTCTCCTGAAGATGGGTCTGGAAGCCCTGTTTGAGCGCAGGGCTGGTCGCCTTGTCGACCATGTCGGGAAGCGCCTGCTTGATCTGATGCTCGGCGTAGAAGATGTCCTGCAGCGTATGGACGAACAGATCGTCCATCGTCTCGATGTCCTTGGTGAACCAACCCATAGGGGCCTCCTGTCACGATTGCCCCCAGCCGTCAGACTGAGGAACACCGACCGCGCCGAGAGGTTCCAGGGCCCGCGCCCTTCTCGAAGCGCGCCCGCCGGACGCCCCGATGAGGCCGGATCGGGCCGGGATCGCCGCCTTAACCCACCATTATCCTTGACGCGCTAGCGTGCCCCATTGTCGGGATGCCGCGCCGTCGTCGCGTCCACCCGCCGCTGTCGCGTTGCGTGAGTGTGCCGGTTTGCGTATCCCGCTCTCCCTGTCTGTCGGTATCGGGCTGGCCGCGCTCGGCGTCGCCGCCGGCCTGTCGGGCCCCGCGCTCGCCGCCAGCGCGACCCTGCGCGGGCAGGAGATGCCGGCAGGCTTCGGCAGGCTCGAACTGACGTTCGACGAAGCCACCCCGACCCGCATCCGCGTCGCCAACGGCGTCCTCGTCGTCGCCTTCGGCGCGACGGTGAAGGTCGACGTCGCCAGGATCGCCAAGGATCTGCCGGCCTATGTCTCGATCGCCCGCGGCGACCCCGACGGACGGGGCCTGCGCTTCGCGCTCGCGCGCCCCTACAAGGCCAATCTGATCGAGGCCGGCGACAAGGTCTTCATCGACCTCCTGCCCGAGAATTGGACCGGGCTGATGCCCGGTCCGCCGCAGGAGGTCATCGCCAGCCTGGCCGAGCGGCTGCGCCTGGCCGAGGCGCGCGTCCGCGACCAGGCGGCGCAGCCCGCCGCGCCGCGCGCCGTGCTGGGCGTGCGCGGCACGGCTCTGCCCACGCTCGACCGGCTGATCTTCCAGACGCCTCCGGATACGGCTCTCTCGCCCGAGCTCGTCGATGGAGCGCTCAGGCTGACCTTCGACAAGGCGATGACCGTCGAGCCCGGCGCGGTCCGCTCCGCCCTGCCCGAAGGGGTCGCGCTCGCGGCCCATGCCGTCACGGACGCCGCGACGCAGCTCGACCTGACTGTGCCGCAGGACTGGCGGATGCGCTCCTTCCGCGACGAGGACGGCCTCGTCGTCGATCTGGTCCGCCCCAACAAGCCGCCGGCGCTGGTCGCCCCGGCGGGCGAGCCGCCGGCGGAGACTCCGCCCGCAAGCCCGGCAAGCGCCCGGCCAGAGGCCGCGCCAGCCGAGCCTGCGCCCTCGGTCGACAAGCCGACCGCGCAGCCTGCCGCGGCGCAGCCGCAGGCTGCGCCCGCGCCGATGCCGGACCCGACGCCGCAGGCGGTGAAGGTCCAGGTCGTCAAGCATGGCGACGGCGCGCGCATCGATTTCCGCTTCGCCCGGCCGACCGGCGCTGCCGCCTTCATCGAGGCCGGCACGGCGACGCTGGTCTTCGACACGCGCGACATGATCGACCCCGCCGAACTCGAGGGCGTGCTGCCGGAGATCGTGACCGACGCCACCGTGACGCGCGAGGGCAAGGTCACGCTGGTGCGCCTGCGTCTCGCCGACCCACCGCTGACGCGCCTCGCCGACAACGGCAACATCTGGTCGCTGGCCTTTGGCGAGGACCGCACCCGGGCGGCGGAGCCGATCGCGCCGCGGCGCGGCGTCGATGATGGCGGCCAGACCATCGTCTCGGCTCCCCTGCCGGGCATGACCGGCGTGCACTGGCTGGAAGCGGGGCCCGGCGGCGTGCCGGTCGCGGTCGCGACCGCGAGGGGGCCGACGCGGCTTCTGCCGAAGCCCTACCAGTTCGTCGAGTTCGCGCTGCTGCCGACCGCGCACGGCCTCGCCGTCAGCCCGCGCGCCGACGATGTCGTTGTGCGCGCCGGGACCGACCAGGCGCTGATCGGCCGCGCCGGCGGCCTGACCGTGACGCTCGACGTGCCCGCCGAGGCGCAGGCCGACGAGATCAAGACGCCGGCCGCGCTGCCGCCCTTGCTCGACGCCGAACTCTGGCAAAAGCTCCAGAGCGGAGCGGTCCGCGACGCCTCCCGCGCCCTGCTGCGCGATGTCGCCGACGCCTCCCGCGCCCGCAAATCCGAGGCCAGGCTGGCGCTCGCCCGCTTCTATGCGGCCAACGGCCTGATGGCGGAGGCGGCCGGGCCGCTCGCCGCGATGCTGGCCGACGATGCCGGCATGCGCGGCAACCGCGAGGCGCTGTTTCTGAAGGGGCTGATCGCGACGCGGATGCACCGCAACGCCGAGGCGCTGAAAGCCTGGGACGCCGGGCCGATCAGGGAGGACGCCGAGGCCGGGCTCTGGCGCGCGCTGGTCGAGCAGCGTCTGGGGCGCGGCGCGCAGGCGCTGGCCGGCTTCCGCCGCGCCGATGCGATCCTCGATCGCTATCCGGCCGAGGTCCAGGCCGAGTTCCGCATCGCCAAGGCGCGCGCAGCTCTGGCCCAGCAGGACCTGCCCGTGGCCGAGCGCGAGATCGCACGTCTGGCGGATTTTCCCGCAGGGCTCGTCGAGCCCGAGCAGCTCGCGCTTTTGCGCGCCATGCTCGACGACGCGAACGGCAGGCCGGAAGCCGCGCTCAATGGCTACAAGCCGCTGTTCGAGGCGATCAGCCGCCCGGTCGCGGCCGAGGCCCAGTTGCGCGCGGTGCGTCTCCTGCAGACCGAGAAGCGCAAGGACATCACCCCCGACGAGGCCATCTCGCGGCTGGAGACCGTCGCCGTGACCTGGCGCGGCGGCGATCTCGAGATCGAGGCGCTGGCCGAGCTCGGCCGGCTCTATGCCGACAAGCAGCGCTGGCGCGACGCCTTCATGATCGCGCGGCGGGCCAACGAGAACTTTCCCGACAACCCGCTGACGCGGCGCATGCATGACGAGACGGCGCAGCGCTTCGCGGAACTCTTCAGCGGCAGGGGCGCCGAGGCGCTGCCGCGCATCGACGCGCTGGCGCTGTTCTACGACTTCAAGGAGTTTTTGCCGATCGGAAGGCGCGGCGACGAGATCACCCGCCTGCTCGCCGACCAGCTGGTCGAGCTCGACCTGCTCGACCAGGCGAGCGAGATCCTGAACTACCAGATGCAGAAGCGACTCACCGGGGCCGCCCGCTCCACCGTCGCGGCAAAAGTCGCCATGATCACGCTGATGAACGGCAAGCCGGCCGAGGCGCTGCGCGCCATCCACGCCACGCGGCTGATCGAGCTGCCGGCCGACGTCAAGCGCGCCCGCCTGCTGCTGGAGACCAAGGCGCTGTCGGACCTCTCGCGCACCGACCAGGCGCTGGAGATTCTGCAATCCGAGCGCGGGCCCGAGATCGACCGCCTGCGCGCCGACATCTACTGGACCGGGCGGCGCTGGCGCGAGGCCGGCGAATCCCATGAGCGCATGCTGGCGGAGAGCTGGCGCGGCGAGGCCGCCCTCAGCGAGGCGCAGCGCGCCGACGTGATGCGCGCGGCGGTCTCCTATGTGATGGCGGGCGAGGCGCTCTCGCTCGACCGGCTCCGCAGCAAGTTCGCGGCCAAGATGGTCGACAGCGCGGATGCGCGCACCTTCGCCTTCGTGACGGGCGCGAGCCGCGCCCGCGCCGCCGACATCCGCGAGATGGCCCGCAACGCGGTCGGGGCCGACACCCTTTCCGACTTCATGCGCGCCTATCGCGAGCGCTACCCGAATTACTCCACCGCCGTGCGCCAGAAGCAAAAGCCGGATGCGCCTGCGGCCGAGACGCCTCCTGCAGCGCCGCCTGCGTCGCAGGGCGCGGCTCCGGCGGGGGCTGGACCTCGGCAAGGCTAGAGCGCTTCCCTTTCCGCCCCCTCCCCCCGCTTGCGGTGGGGAGGGCTGGGGTGGGGGGCCGAACGACCGGGTACAA
>JAESFX010000328.1_pt1 | contig 19805 bp, 16 predicted proteins | sample 9269501 | NCBI WGS metagenome assembly JAESFX01 (sample SAMN14515570, study PRJNA621655) | algae metagenome | isolation source: Desmonostoc geniculatum HA4340-LM1 and co-occurring heterotrophs from cave... | place: USA: Maniniholo cave, Kauai, Hawaii | collected 2009-07-28
TAGTCTTTCATAGTCTTTCATAGTCTTTCATAGTCTTTCATAGTCTTTCATAGTCTTTCATAGTCTTTCATAGTCTTTCATAGTCTTTCATAGTCTTTCATAGTCTTTCATAGTCTTTCATAGTCTTCAATTGTAAATTTCTGGAGTGGTTTTGTCTACGGTTTTTTAGATTTTATTTTTAAAATCATGAAACATAATTGATCGATGACTATCAAATCTCAACATATCTCTTGCCACAACATAATGTTCATATCAGGTTCTTAAAAGTAACTATTGTTCTTATTGATTGATCTCTATGAGTTAATGGTTCAGCTTAATTGGGATATCCCATTATCCAAATTCAAAACATTCTGTTATTTCATTTAATGTTGATGTACTTAGCCAGTTTCCTATAACATCTTGTTCACGAACTTCGTATATTCGCCTTGCCTAGGATAAACTCGAAGTTTTTGAACTATCCCATCAGTTACTTCAAGAACAACAGCAACCGATTTCGGATAGCGGCAACCGTCATAATTAAGTGCTATTGTTCTCTGAGTAACAAGACTCCCAATCCCATCATCCCATGTTATTCTCAGGTAGTTCTTTTTCAATTGGATCTCTAACTAAGTCGCGGAATTCTGGTTTACAAACGCCAAATAACTTGTAATTTTCTTTAGCTTGATTTAATGAAATATGGTTTGCGCCAATATTATCATCAGGCAACTTATGTGCAATAAGATCATATTGCCAGAAGCATACGTCACATATATCTACAATAACTTCATCTTCGCTTTCTACAGTATAAAATTCGCAACAGGGACATTGTTTCCTCTTCATTTATAACTCCCAATTACAAGTTAATTAGGCCATTACATTTTGGAACTATCCTGCACGTTAGTTGAGAAGACTAAAGCCGCTTGCTGGCTGCCATCTTATTTAATCACGAGTTGCTCCGCCAAACCGACGAGAAGTCCATCATGGGCTCGTATGTAGCAGAGCCGGTACGAGCTCTCGTACTGAACCACTTCGCCAACGAGCTGAGCACCATGTTTAGCGAGCCTGGATACCGTATCGTCAATGTCCGCCACGGTGAACATGACGCGTAGATAACCGAGGGCATTAACGGGAGCGGTTCTGTGGTCCGAAATGACCGGCGGAGTGAGGAATCGCGAAAGTTCGATTCGGCTGTGGCCATCCGGGGTAACCATCATGGCGATCTCTACGCGCTGCGAACCCAGCCCCGTTACGCGGCCAGCCCATTCGCCTTCGATCATTGCCCGTCCTTCAAGTTTCAAGCCAATTTCTTCAAAAAAAGGGATGGCGTCGTCAAGGGATTCTACAACGATGCCGACATTGTCCATTCTCAGCAAATTGTTTTTTTCCATTGTTTCATCTCCTAATAAGCACAAATTTAGGACCTGCTCGTCTTCATTGTTATTTTATCAGCAATTTCTAATTACTACCAACAGCCGATCAGGACCTTCGGAACGAGCTTCTTCCTCTATTATCGCAGAACCGGAACTCGCTAAACGGCCGACTCCTGCTTCCGCTTCAGCTCCACCAGCAACGCGTGAAGTTGCTCCGTCGCGAGTCCGTGCAGCACGAGCCGGAAGCCGGCGCTAAGCGTCGTCAGCGGCACCATGGGATGTTTGTTGTTAATGAGCGCGAGCCGGTCGTTGCTGCCGACGATCTTGGAAGCGAGAATGCCGATCGTTTCGTCCAATTGCAAGGAGTTGGTGGCGCGCCAAAAGTCGTTGTCCGACAAAAACATCTGGTACACCGGCGTGAAGCATTCGATGGCCGTCGTAAGATCCATGAAGTTCGTCCACCGCTTCGGCATGGGCTCGATCGGCAACGGCGCGGACGTAATCGCGGCGAAGTCCAGACGTTCCCGCTTCGTGATCTCGATTCCTTTTTCCCGCAGCTCCTTGTTCAGATTAATGACGAAGTTGTACAGGTTCAAATCGTGGATCAGGAACAGATCGTCCTTCACCGGCTCCAGATTCGTCGGCTTCAGCGGATTCATCGCGATGTCCACGCCCGGCACGTTGTCGCGAATGAATTGCAGCACCTCCGAGCCCAGATAGAAGTGGCGCAAAATCATGAAGTTGGCGCTCGGACTCACGAACGTTTTCATTCCCCAGTACAGCACGCGGTGCAGCAATCGGGAGGACGTAAACGCCTTCGGCACGATAATCTTGTAGATTTGCAGCAGAATGATCAGCAGCCTGGCAAAAGGCCGCAGCACCGGAAGCAAAAATTGGCGCGACCGGCTCGAGCAATCCTTGAGATAGGCGGCCTTTGCTTCTTCATTAAAAGGAATGCTCTGATCGAGATAGATCGCGAGAAAGGGGTTGGGATCATCCCTGTCATGCTTCATCTGGCGAAAATAATCCGCTTCGCTCATACGCGGTTCAACTCCTCTAATTGCAGCAAATACAGCCTTGCGGTCGTCTTGGCCGTCTTGACGATACGGGCCGCGAGTTCCTCCGTCAGCAGCGGATGCTGCACGACAGTCTCGAGTCTCTCGAAATGCAGCTCGTCGGAATCGCTGTGGTAGAGCAAGAAGGATACCTGCTCGTCGCTCAGCCCCAGCTGATCGCGAATCATTTCGCCCCAGTACCGGGCCATCCGGCAGCCTAATCCCTCGATAATCCACATCGCGCCGATCAGGTCGACGGGATTGTCGCGGCTCGCTCGCTGGAACAGGTAGGCGGACAACGCTTCGCTGCCGATGTTTTTCTCCCCGGACTGAATCGCCGCCGGATCTCCCCCGACCGCTGCGTAATTCCGCTCGAGAATCTGGAAATCGCGGTGCTCGTCGCTCGCATGGGCGATAAACGTCGAACGCAGATCGATATGCTCGATCGGAATATAGGACGCCGCGCGCGCGATCCATTGCGACCCGTCAATGACTTGCTGGCGAATGTTTTCCATCAGCGACTTATAGTCGTTCATCGTGAATGCCCCTTGGTACAGCTTATGAATAACCGGAACGCGGCCGAGCTTTCTCTCGAAGTCGATCCATACTCGCACAAGCTGCCGAACAAGCGATGCCTGCACATCGTTCGCGCTATCGTAATTCAGCTTCGGCGCTTCCGGCGTCCGTTCGACGTAAGGCGCCCTTGGCGACTCGTCTAAGGAACCTACTACGGTCAAAAGCATATACGAGGTCTGGAACCGGCCGCTCTCCGGCACCATGCACAATACGCTCTCGCCGGGCGACAGCTTGCCGCTGCCGAGCAGCTCCTCCAGCATAATGTAGATCGACGCCGCCCCCGTATTTCCTCGCGTGTACAGATTGGTGAACCATTTCTCCTCCGGAATCGTTAAGCCCCCCAGCCTGAGCAAGCGGAAGATTTCGTCGCGGAAGAAGTGCGAGGAATAATGGCATACCATCCAATCGATCGAAGACGGATCGACGGCGCCCTCCTCCACGAGCTGGAAAAAGCGGTCCACGCCGACCTTCGGCATTTCGTTTACGAGCCGTATGTCTTGCTTCAAATTGACCGCGCCGTCGTCGGCCGCCTCATGGATCGACCGGTAGTCGAGCCAGCCGGCATGCTCCGCATTGCCCTTGTTGGATCCGGCATACATGCAGACGTCGTAGCTGTTCGCGTACGACTTGTTGTCGATCCACTCGATGCGCAGCGACAAGCCGCCGGATGCGGGTTTATCCTGCAAAATCGCGGCCCCCGCGCCGTCCGACAGCATGAAACGGAGGAAGTCCGTATCGAATGGGACTGCCCCGTCCTTATAAGCCTGCTGCGCCTCGAATCGCGTATGCTTGAAGACGCGGCTCGGAAACTCGCTCGCGCAGGAGATGGCCGTGCGGCTCTCGCCCGACAGCACCTGCAGGTAGGCGTTTTTCATCGCCTGCATGCCGCTGGCGCAGACGCCGTGATGGGTCGCGATTTCCATGACGGGCAGGCCGGTCTCGGCATGCACCATGCTCGCGAAGCCGGGTACGAGCAGGTCGCCTTGCGTCGTGCCCACCGCCAGGAAGTCAATTTCGTTCTCGTCCGCGCCGCTGTTGCGATTCAACGCGTCGCGAATGGCGAACGCAGCCATCTCGGCGTTGCTATACAAGCTGCGTTGCTGCTTGTCGATCGCGTAATGGCGATAGCGGATTTTATTTTGCTCCAGAATGCGCCTCATGGACTTGGAGCTCTTGCCGCCCACTCGCCCCAGATAATCCTCCATTTCGTCATTGCCGACAGGCTCACCCGGCAGAAATTTGCCCATGCTCGTAATATAAACATTGTCCATTCTGCACGCCTCCTAATAAATATGGTATATCTTCCATATTCGCCGATGAGGAGCCGCGCGGATAGTTCCATCTTTTTATGGTACTGGCAGAAATCAACGCCAAAAAGCCAGCGCCCCGCTCGTTACAAAGCAGGCCCGCTGGCTTTTGTTATTTACGCATCCCTTCGCAGAGAAGCGTCCAATCAGTCGTTGTCATCGATCAGTCGTTGTCGGCGATCCGCTTATTGCGTTCCCTGAAAATTTCGTTGTGGGAAGACACGTAAGCCATGCCGGGCGCTTCCGGCTCCAGGTAGCGCTTGGCGCTATTAACCGCCAAGACGGCATCGTTGAACGCGCCGGCAATAAGCCTCACCTTGCTGGCGTAAGCGGCGCAATCCCCAGCCGCAAAGATTCCCGGCACATTCGTCTCGGCCTGACCGCTTAGAGAAAGCAGCCCCTCGCTGGTCTCCAAGCCCCAATCGGCGATCGCCCCCGCATTGCCGCTGTAACCATGACTAACGATGACCGCGTCAACGCTCAATGTCTCCCGCTCGCCGCTGTCCGCGTGCTCGATCGTAACCTGCCGGATGCCGCCCCCTTGTCCATGCAGCGTAACGATGCAATACGGCGTCCGAACCTCGGCCGTTTCGCGCATTAGGGCAACATTGCGCTCCATGGCGCGAAACTCCTCTTTTCGATGGACGACCGTTACTTTGGCCGCTATATCGGCAAGCTCGATGGCCCAGTCGACAGCTGAATTCCCGCCTCCCGATAGGAGCACATGCTTGCCTTCGAACTGGCGCAGCCGATTGACGGCATAATGCAGATTGGTCAGCTCGTAACGGTCCGCCCCTTCGACTTCGAGGCGTTGCAGCTCCGCCACTCCTCTGCCCACGGCTACAATAACGGTGCGGGTAAAGTGCAGCTCCCCCGTATTCGCGCGCAAGACGAAGACCCCATCCGACCTCCGCTCGAGACCGTCCACCCTCTGATGAAAGACCAGCGTCGGTTCGAAGGTTACAGCCTGCCGCGCCAGCCGTTCGATCAGCTTCTCGCAGCGGGTAGGGGGTACGCCTCCTACGTCCCAGATCATTTTCTCCGGATACGTATGAAGGAAACCGCCCAATTCCCCCCTGCCTTCGATTATCTTGACCTTCATATCGCGCATGCCGGCATAGAACGCAGCGTACATGCCCGCCGGACCGCCGCCTATGATGGTCAAATCGTAAAGTTCTTCATTCCGCTCGCTCATATCGATCCGCCCGGCCGATTAACGGCTCTTCTCCTCGAAAGCAGCCACTATCGTATCGATGGCGTAACGGTCGGCAAGCGGAGACATCCCCACGTTAAACCACTCTTTGCCTCCGACCATATAGACATGATCTTCCTTAACGGCCGTCAAGCCCTTCCATATCGAGGATTCGAGCATGGAGTCAAACCGTTCGCGCACCTCGTCGTTCGCTTCGTCGTCAAGCTGGACGATCAGATGATCGGCGTCGTATTCCGGCAATACCTCAAGCGATATCGAAATGGCGTTCTCCGCTTGCGGGAAATTGTCTACCGCTTTAAGCCCCAACTGCTTGTGAATCAGGCTTCCCCTGTCGATATTCTCGCCGTGGATGATGACTTCCTTCGCCATCACGCGCATGTAGAGGACCGTCTCGTCGCCGACAAGCTCATCCAGCTTCTTGGAAGCCTCGGCTTCCTTTGCCTTTAAATCGTTAATGACCTTCTCCGCAAGCTCCTCCTTGCCGAATATCGCTGCGATATCCCGCAGCTCGTCCCGCCAATCGTCGCGCTGCGGCAGCAGCACGGTAGGCGCGATTTGCGTCAGCTGGTCGTAATCGTTCTCCGACCACCATACGGGCGCGATAATCAAGTCCGGCTCTGCGTTTAATATAGCTTCGAAATTCGGCGTTCGCGCAATGCCCGTTTTCACCGTATCCTTAAACGGCTGCTCCAGATAGGAGGGGAATTCGTCGTGATAGTTCTGCACGGCTGCCGGCACGATCCCCAGCGCATACAATAATTCCGGGTAGACGACCGACAGTCCCACCACTCGTTCCGGATTGGCGGGAATGCTGACTTCCCCTTTCGCGCTTTCCACTAAGCGATTTTCCTCGACAGGTGCCGGCGAGGCGCTTGCCGGCGTATCGGTAGGGCTTGCGGCGCCGCCCGACTCTCCTGTGCTCCCCCCGCATGCCGCGACTATCGTTAAAGCTATGACTACTAGTGCCGTTGTCAACCAATTGCGTTTCATCATTCGTTACTCCTCCTGGAACAATAGTGTTCGCAATGCCTAATCCTCTTATCTAAATAAGATTAATTATCATTGTCATTTAGGAGTAGTATAATAGAATCCTTCCGGGCAGCCTATTGACGATCCTGACTATAATCTATGCACGATCTCGCCACAGCTTCATGACCTCGTCCAGAACAAGCTCATGCGTAAACGCGGTGTATTCGTTCAGGGGGCTCGCCGGGAAGTAATCGACCCGCCCGCTCCGGACCGCCGGCAAGCCGCGCCATTGCTCGTGGCGCATCAACGATCGCCACCCGGCCTGCGACTGCGCGTCTTCCTCCACGATCAAGAGAAGGCGATCCGCATCCAGCTCCGACAAGCGCTCGACGGTAACGGATGGCCCGCGCCATAGACGTTCTGCTCCGCTAGGCTGCGCGATTCGTAAATCCTCATGAAAAACGGAGGCGATGCTATGCGGTCCAAGCACTTCAAGCCTGTCTCCATGCACTTTCACGATAAGCAGCCTGTCCTCTTTGATCGTATTGGCAATCTGCTCCTTGACCATGGCGGCCTTGCGCTCATAACGCTCCAGCCACGCCTCCGCCACTTCCGTCCGATTCAGAAACCTCGCGACGAACCTGAGATGCGTCCGCCAGTCGTTATTCGCCCATGGAATGGAGCATACGGGCGCGATCTCGCTTAGCCTTTCGTGTTCTTCTCGGGATACGCAGTCATCCACCGTTAAGATAAATTCGGGTTTCGCAAGCCGGAGCTGCTCCAATCTGGCCGATTCCTCCGTGCTTAACGGGATCACCTTGTCCGCGGCGTATTTTCTTCTGTAATAATCCGTCCACGGGTGACTTTCCGGCGCCGCGCTGGGGAAGATTTGCAAGGCGATCAACATGCCGATGGCGACGGGATGATAAGCGGCGATTTTTTGCCTGCTATTGCGCATGAACGCCGCTGGCGGGATACCGGATACTTGCTTGAATTTGCGCCGGAAGTAGATGTCGTCCTGATAGCCTACATGACGGGCGATATCCTTCAGCAGGTGCTTGCGGTCGGTCATCATCAGCAATTGAGCCTGCTTGATCCGATAGACGGCCAAATACTCGATCGCGCTGCAGCCGTATTTTTGCTTAAACAACCTCATAAAGTGACGGGGACTGATTCGCGCCACCTTCGCCAGCGCTTCGATCGTGATTTTCTCTTTATAATGCTGTTCGATATAATCCTTTACGGATTCGAGGGACGCGTCATAGTCGGTTTCTTGCACGCGCCAGTCGTCCTGCATGATCGTAAACAGCAGCTCCTGAAACCGGATTTGGCCGCCAAAGCGCTTCAGCCCGTTCTCGCTCTGCCAGTATTCGCTTATCGTCTCGCACAATACGCCTACGGATACGGGGGACAAGGGCATCGTCACGCCCCTAACCGGAATTGCGCTGTCCTGCTTGACAATCCTCATGCCGCCGGCCATTGATTCATCCTGCTCGAGGACATCGAAGCTCATGTGATACAGACCCCGCTCATCCAGCGAATGAACGGTAACCTCTATCAGTTGTCCCGGACAACCGATGTACGCGGCGCCCGAACGCAGCTCCACGAATCGGCCGTCCACGGTCATCCAGCCCTGGCCGCTGGCCACGAATAGAAGCATGTGCGCATCCAGAAAATGCAATCTCAGCGACCACTCTTCTCCGCTGCCCTCTATACGCTCAATCGATCCGAGCTTGAAGCTCATCCGTTCCAGCGCGGCGTACGAAATAGGATCGATATTCTCTTGCCTGCCGGACATGCCTTTCCCTCCTTTGTCGGTCTGGCCAAAACTAGCTTTTCATCTATTATAGTATAAGTCGGTTTTCAAATCTCAAGAGAAACCATCGTGAGTCATACAGTCCGCTAAAAGGGGTCAGCGCCTTTCGAACACCTGGCGATAGCCCAGCCATATAAGCGCCGCTCCCATTGGGAAGGCCAGACCACGATCTAGCGGATGAGGAATAACGGCCGCGGCCAATGTCACCACAGCGCCAAGAGCAAGCAGCGCGGCTGCCGGACGCGGCACGACGCCGGCGCGGAACAACGCGATGCCGAACAGCACTCCGCCAAGCGCGTACATCACGCCGGTAATTGCCGCAAGGATAGGCAGTGGCCCTAGGTCTGCCTCGCTTGCCACTCCCCCGAATATCCCGACGACGCCCTCGACATACCCGGGAGCGCTAGTCGTAAGCGAGGGCAACACAACGGCCTCGACAAAGCTATAGGCCATGGAGATGATCCAGAACAAACCAAAAATAACGAATCCGATCAAGCCCAGAGAGCCTGCTTCTTCCACCTGTCGCAGGTAGATTCCTAGAAGGCCGATTAGGCTGAACAGCGACATGCCCATCGTCAGCCATGCGACAAGGATCCAAGCCTTTGTGTTAACCGAATCCAATTGGTCTAACGGATGAATCAACTGAATGATGATGTACAGCATGCCTGCCATGATCGCCAATACGCCCGAACAACGGCTCAGCCCCGCCGCCGTTACCTTCCCTCTCTTCACTGCTGCCTCCATCTTCGCTCATTCCTTTTCTTTGGTATGGCTTCAGATTATCAAAAAGAGGCGTATATGTTCTTTTCCATTCTTGCTGTAATATAGAAACGTAACCAAACCAGGGTAAGATCCCATAAGGAGCGAGCATGGACCATCACCAAGTTGTCGAGAATACTCTTTTGTATATCGAGGACCATTTGCAGCAGCCCATGTCGCTGGACGACGTGGCCGCGGTCTTTCATATGTCCAAATATTATTTCCATAGACTTTTCTCCGCAATGATGGGTTGTTCGTTAAGCCATTACATCTTAACCCGAAGGCTGAATGCCTCCCTGGGCCTGATCTCAAACAAGGAATTGACGCTTACGGAGATCGCTTATCAGCTAAGCTTCGGCACGCATGCTTCGTTTACCCGGGCTTTCAAACGCCGGTACGGCGTGTCTCCGCGCGTGTTTAGAGATGGACGCTCCCCTATACCGATTGAACCTCTTCCTACGGTCGTTAGAAGACCTATTAAAAACATAAACGGGGATATCGTTGCGGATTTCAGCCTAATGGAGCTAAAAACCGTTCAAGTGAGCGGCATTGCGTTTGAAGTGGATTTGGCCGACGATTACAAGTCCAGGATTCGTTCCCATGCCAACATGCTGTTAGAGCGCTTGGATGAGAACGCGAACGGATCGTGTTACGTGATTTATTCGAACTGCCAACCAAACTCCACCCGCTTCAAGGTGTTATTCGGGGTTCCCGGGGCTGTGGTCATTCATGAACCGTTTTATTTCACGGTGGAAATTCCGCAGCTTTTTTGCGCCAAGTTCAAGTACTTCGGAGATATTCTTGACATCGGGGATGTGCTGAAGAGCGATTATGCCCGTTTTCTGAAGATTTCCAGGCAAGAGACGGAAGACACCGACATTGAGCTCATTCAAGTATTTGATGATGTTAACCATCTTGATTCCGCCTACCACGTCTATGCCCCCATCAAAAAGTTGGCTATCGACGAGGGGATTTGAAATCCTCCGGAGAGTATTCCTCACTTAACAACCTCCCGCTTCCGGGGGGTTGTTCTTTTGGGTCAAGCCGACCGAATGCAACGCGGCACTGAGGATGAAAGAGCGATCCCATCGCTTCAGCCGTAGAATGCCATCTCGGGCTGCAGGCCGATGATCTGGTTTTTACAATAATATACGATAATATGTGAGGTTTTTTTGTTAGAATAAACGAGCTGGATGATTTTTCCTGACAAAAGGAGAGGTTTTGTTGTTGAAGAAAGGATTTGCGCTCGTGTTCTCGATCCTATTGATGATGTCCGGCAGTGTCGCGGCATTGGCGGCAGAGAACGGCAGCGGCGCGGCAGGAGGAACAATCCCTTCCGGAATTCCTCTGGCCGGCTTGGAAGCTTTTGTAGACGATTATGTATCGGAGTACATCGGACAACAATCGGTAGGCGCGTCCGTTGTCATGGTAAAGGACGGCCAGGTGGTGCTGTCCAAGGGTTACGGCTACGCCGACGCGGAGCAGCGAATCCCCGTCGGAGCCGAAACGGTAATGGAGTGGGGCTCCATCAGCAAGCTTACGGTATGGACGTCCGTGATGCAGCTGGCCGAACAAGGGAAAATAGCTCTTCATGAAGATATCCGCGGCTATTTACCGGAGAATTTCCTAACCAAGCTAAAATATGACGATTCCATCACGATGCTTAATCTGATGAACCACAATGCAGGGTTCGAAGAGTATATGTTCGATATGGCCTATCAATCGCCCGAGGAAGTGCAATCGCTGGAAGAGGGATTGCGGCTGGCGCAGCCGGCGCAGATTTACAGGCCCGGCGAGGTTGTTGCCTATTCGAACTATGGCAGCTCGTTGGCTGCGTATATCGTGGAGAGAATCAGCGGTCAGCCCTTTCATGAATACGTTCAGCGGCATATATTCGATCCCCTGGGCATGAAGGATTCCATTGCGCATTCCGTCGTTGAAGATCGCCCGGAGCTGCTGCAGCATAAAGCAAAAGGTTATTTCTTTGCTGGTGATGGGTCCTTCACGGAGGGATCGTGGAATTATATGTCCATGTATCCCAATGGCGGCAACAACGGCACCGCGGAAGATCTCGCCAAGTTTGCGATGGCATTGCTGCCTGCGGCCGGGGAACCGTCCCCTCTGTTCGAGAAGCCGGAGACGCTTGGCGCAATGCTGACCCGGAGCTATGCTCCGGCGGAAGGAATGCCGGGCATCGCCCATGGATTTTGGGAATATCCCGGGAAGTACCGGACGCTCGGCCATGGCGGGAATACGATAACGTTTGCCACCAATCTGCAGATCGTGCCCGATGAACGGTTTGCGCTCGTCATTATGGCCAATCAGGCCGTCGAATCCGATATTGTACATGGTTTGACTAAGGCGGTCTTGGGCACAAGCCAGCATGCGGATGCCGTCGATCTGCCGGATGCTTCTGTCATTCAAGGCGAGTTCGTGGCAGCGCGCCGGCCAGGACATGGCTTCATGTCTCTATTCCCCTATCTTACGCTGATGAAGCTTAAGCCGCAGGGCGCGGATCAGCTCCAAGTGTCGCTTTCGGGCATGACAGGAAGCTACAAGCAGGTAAGCCCATACCTTTACCAGAAAGTTGGCGGAGACTCGGCGCTCGATGTCTGGCCCATGCTGCATGCCACTGTCCATCATGGCAAGGTCGAGAAGATCTCGGTGTACACGTCGGATTATTTGCCGCTGCCCGCCGGCAAATCCATGCCGGTGCTGATCGCGATGGCCGCGTTGGCGGCGCTAGCCATCGTTTATTTCATTGTTGCGCCGTTCATCCTGCTGTTGCAGTGGATCTTGAATAAGCGTAGGGCCCAAACGCGGCGTCCTCTTCGCGGCGTCAGCCGCAAGCCTGTGGTTGGCCTCATTTTAACCGGTACCGGCATTGTGGTGAACAATCTGGTTCTGGCCTTGCGAATGCTTAGCAATTATGAGCGTCCCTACGCCGAAGTCTATCCTCAGATTATCATCAACTATGCTTTGACTGGCCTGGCCGTATTGTTCTTGGCGGGACTGCTGTTTTCCTGGAAGAAGAATCGCTCTGCTTTGACTTCCCGTGACAATCAGTCGGCCATTCTGCCCGTAGCGATGAACGTTGTTTTCGTGGGACTACTCGTATACTGGCAATTCTACAGGTAAGCAGCAGGCATGGACGAACTGACGCCGTTATGTACTGGAATGACAAGCAGGGACCCCGATAACTCAATGTCGGGGTCCCTCTATTATTTTTAAAAGCCTATCTCTATGCGAGTCCGCTGTCCTCGAACCAGAATCGCCAGCTTATGGCCAGCTCGTACAAGCTGAGGCTGAACGTGTTCCACAGCAGATCCCAGAAATAATAAGAGTGACTGTACCTGCATCCATAACCCGTTTCTTGGATCTTGCCGACGAGCGTCTGGCGCACCGGCCAAGTAACCCCTCTACTTTATCTTGCATAGTATCTTCCTTGCCTAAGTCAACGACTACATGTGATCGATTTCTATTGTGTACACTTACCGAATATGTGCTTAAACGATTATTGCATTGCATGTATATATTCGCGCCGTTATAATAAAACTAGAGAAGGAGCCGTGCGCTAACACGACTCCGGCAGCACAGTAGACCGCTTCAAAGGCGGTCGGCTTCGGTTATTTAGTCAGAATGGACCGTTCACCTGGCAGTGGGGCGGTCTATTTCTTTTGGATAAAAACTGCAATGATGGCAACAATCAGCGTCAGCTGCGCTACGATAAACGCACCAAAACCGATCATCAATGTCAAAGCGTCATTAACCTCCATGGGCATCCCTCCCTTCGAAGAGAGGTAGCCGACCACCCTTGCAAGCCGTTCCACGTGCTTGTCTGATTATAGCATAATTTGTAAGAAACGGATTGATGAAATTCTGTTTTTCTCTTCTCACAAGTTGATTTCATCCTGAATAATCGTCTGGAATTCCCGCTATACGAACTCCAAGCGCTCCAGCTGTCCACTACGTTCTTGCCTCGAGCTATTTCGTATTCGCTAGGTTTCCTTTATCTAATCGGAATTACATCCTTTATTTACCATGAAACCTATTCTAGCTCCTTTTCGTCTTTGGAGTAACCCTACAAAGACTGCGAGCTGATCGTATGAAACAGATAGCTGCCACGCTCTTCATTGGGCTGTGCCTAACAGGCTGCGACCCCGGCGAGAGCTCTGTTCACAACCCGCACAACTTCGAGGAAACGCGTGATGCTGAAGGCATTTCGCTGCGGTTTCAGCCGTCGCCAGAAGGCAACTATGAGCTCCAATGGCCGATCCGGGAAGTCTTCGAGAGAATCGGACAGCCCTACCAATCAGGCGATACGCTGCGGGCGCTGTCCCCAAGTCAGTTCGATAACCATGCTCCCGAAATCACTTATGCCTTCCATACCGCAGCGATGGAAGATCAGGGGCTCTACTTCCAGGAGTTCCCGACGAACAAGAAGATTCGAACCACGCTGACCGAGGTTGACGCGGATCTTAAACCTATTGTCGATCTTGCGCCCGATGTACGTATGTTGTCGGCCGATCCCAGGAATAACAAGGATATCGTTCGAAAGTTTCCTTTTCGCATGGAGACAGTCATGCCCGAGACATCTGATGCGCTGTTTATCCTGCTTACGGAGCTGGTTGATCGGGATGGTTCCGTATCGGACTCCATTGCGCAGGTCTATTACATACCGGGCAAAGTCATCCATGCGGAGCTTTCAACGGATAAGCGTGTCTATTCGCCCGGCGATGAGCTGCAATTGAAGACCGTTAACCATGGTCCTACGAACCTGTCTCATCACGGGAAGTTGTATGATTTGGAGAAGCAAAACCCTGATGGCTGGGAGCGGATAAACGAACCTCCAACAGCAATGACACTTGAGGGGTATTTACCCATTACGGTCGGCGAGTACACGCAAAAAATTACGCTTCCCGTGGATCTTCAACCCGGAACTTATCGGATCATCAAACGCGTAGGAGCGGATCTAGCCCAATACGGAACGGATCTATCGGCTGCTTTCAAGATCCGATAGGAAGAGGTAATACTCAAATCGAGATTACCAATCTTCGGACTGATAAGGCTACACTTTACGACTATGGCTACGACAAGCGTAAACAGCGCTACAATAAACGCACCAACATTAATCATCAACGTCAAAACATCTTTAACCTCCATGGGTATTCCTACCTTCGATAAGAGGTAGCTGACCACCATTGTAAGCCGTTCCACGTGCTTGTCTATTTACAGCATAATTTGTAAGATAAGGAGTGGGAAAATTCTGTTGATTTGATGTTGATTACTTTTATTGAGATTTCCAGTCGTTGACTCAAAACTTGCGTCGAGGATTCGTCAGGTGGCCTGTAAGCTGTACAAGCAACAGGAAAGATGCTTTGTTCGCGGCTGTACCGGGGCATCACGAAAGCAATTTCAGATAGCGAGTGTTGACTCTGCGGGCATAAAAAATACATCGCCATGGCGCCCAAGCACCATGGCGATGTATTCGTGTTGTACAAAACTATTAAACCTTACTAGGCTATTCTTCTTCACCGGTTGCGATCGGATTCCCGCTATACGAAATCCAATCACTCCAGCTATCGTATTCCATTCGGAAACCCCTCGGAAGGTACATCGAAACGTATTGGGAAAGCCGACCAATGGCATTGTTTGACGTTGCTCCGCCAGGTTCATTGTATCGGTGCGGCGGCAAGTGTCAACCGGCACTTCGATCCGGAGAGAATGATGATCGGGGCAGCGAAGCGTCCGTGCTATTGGATCGCGAAGCAGAGAGTGCGGCGAAGAGTACAGCCCAAAGGGCAGAGGGCGGGGCCGCTGGCGGACGGCAAGAAGTGAGTACCCGATGACTAAACACTTATGAAAGCCCAAATACTGCGCCCCAGAATAAATGTGTGGGTTTGCTGTATGTACTACCTGTGCGGCAAAAGAAAATAACTACTCAAGAGGCTACGTATTTCTATTCAGAAAACAGCCCCTTGAGATAATCAAGAACGTTCGTCCAGTTAATAAGGAGAATGATTCCTGCAATTATCGAGCAAATTATTGCTGATAACCACGGGTGTTTTACAAACCACATTTTATTATTGTTTTCCTTACTTTTAGTCACATTAACACTAGCATTATCTCCGATAGCATTTTGATTACCTATTTTCGCACCTTTTCCGATTTTCACTGGCATATTATTCACCCTCTACAGAAGCATTATCCCCAATAGCGTTATTGTTGCCTATACTGGCATGCTCCCCTACAATTGTACTTTTATCAATTCCACTAACAATATTTTGTATGTGAGGGACCCTTTCATTTAACTCAGCAAAAGGGAGCTGTGCGTTAATGGTTTTAAGAAGTGATTTAAGTTTTTGTAACTTTCCCTTCAATAAGAGAGCTGTATTCAGTTTTGGTGAATAGTTAATATAAGCCTCAACATGGAAAGGGTGAGTTCTAGGTATCCCATGGAAAAATAAAGGTTGAATAAATTCTCTATTGTGTAGAGCTTGTTTTACTGCCAGCTCTTTTGGATAATTCCAATGATCGGATAACTGCTTAAATTCTTGGTAGAATTGCTCCATTCCCTCAAACCTAATTATTATGGAGTTTTCTGAAAAGGCATCCTCAAATAATGGCTTTATTTTTGAAAAGTAATGATCAATTTGTACTTGATAATCATCTAGATTGGGGAGAGGCTTCAAGAAATCATTTTTTTGCTTATCGGATAGAAATGTAAACTCGTCACTTATACTTTCATAGAAGTCAATTGCCTGTGTTGATGGTTTGCCGAGATGTTTTGTATAGAGGTTTGCATATTTACCTTGCACCAGCATTCCATGCGCGTTGTTTAATTTCTCAAATAAATCAACTAAATAATTGTTGAAGTTATTGCTGTCCTTAATGAATGGTTCAATTTCTTTAAGTAAAGAATCTACTTCAATTATGTATTGTTCATTTTTAGTAACCTGAAAATCCCTAGCTCTCTCTTGAGCTGGAGTTAACTGTTTTCCCATATAAATCCTCCAGATTATTTGATGAATACAACTTCGTTACCACAATGTGTGAAATTGGAACAGATTGTCATAGAATATGTCTTCGCCCCATTGCGAAGTTATACATTGGCTTGTGCTTAATTACTAAGTATTCCTCGAATTCTTTCCTCCCGATCTACGTTGCACAATATGTAAGGCTCAGGTTGGTCTTGATAAATTCCGTTACCATTTCCTCAATGCGCGGCGAAAACTTTACTTTTGAACTTGCTCTATGAAAATCCGGTTCTTTTGAAAACTCTAAATGTCCAACAGAGCGGCGTAGCGTAAGGTGACGTGTGTCTTTGAGGTCATTCATTCGCTCTTGCATATTGGACGTTTCCCCCAAATAGACAATCTGATTGTCCCGGGTCCAAACGGCATATATGCCGGGTAGCTTTGGTAGTTGAGATGAGCAACTAGTAAATCCATATATTTGTATCTTTTAGCTTACACTAAATGTTACTCGACTTTTTAAAAGAGTCTGTTCAACTCCTCTGCTGAATCAATTTTCGTACTCCTTAGTTTTGAGGTAGGAAATTATAACTTGTCCCATCGCAAGAATCTCTTTGGTTTCTGCCAATTGGACCATGGCATATCAGTGTTCCACTTTTATTTTTGCGCATGTAGCCAAACTTACCCTTTTTATTGCATTCAGGACAGCGCAAAATATTATCCAGCTTTTTTATGTTATCCCAAAGAACTTTATAATCAGTTACTGGACTATGTTCATTATAATTATTTTGTCCATGGCTCCCAAAGCTAAGTAGGGAACGATCTCGCTCAATTTTGTCTAGAAGTAAAATGGATTCCTGATGTCCTGCGAACATTATTTTTATTACTTTTTGAAGAGGAGGCCATAACTCCCCTAAATCGTATCCCGCGTTCAAAATTTCTCCTTTATATACTAATGATACAGATAATAAGTCGCAATGAATGCGACACCAATTCTCAAAAAAGATTCTGATCGGATTTGAAACTTCTGTGGCATGTGTAGCCATGTCAAATAAACCATCAATTTTTTCAACCTCTGTTAGAGAGTTTTTATAATATGCATGTCCATTCTCTCTATCGTAATTATATGCTTCAATAGTTTTCCAACTATTATTATTTGATCTTCTTATCGCTTCAACCATACTTTTATTAAAGTGAGCATCATGAGTGGTAATAATAAGTTGAAAGTGTTTAAAGTTATTGGCTAGGAAGTTTGCTATCCGCTTTTGATTGGGAAAGTCAAACGAAGAGAATATATCGTCTAGAACCAGGACTGGAAAAGTCTCATTCCCCTTTTCAATTAATGCAAAAACCAAACTTAAACCATAAGCACGCATCCAAGATTCGTTTAGATAACCAGTTGGAGCGATGTCTTTATTCCCTAGATAGTCTAATAATAGATTTAACTCCCTTGCCTTCGCTGGCACAACTCGGAATGAATGTGCAGCAGGTTGACCTGATTCGAGTAAAGGATTATCAACAAGTTCTGAAAATATCTCTTGCGCTCTCTCAATAACTTCTTCAAAACGTGTCTCCATTTCACTTTTGCAATAATTGGAGAATGAATCAGCGGTTAGTACTATCTGCGATGCATAGGTGGAGAATAGTTCTTGTTTTTGGACAGTTGTTTGGTACAGCATAATATATCTCTCAATGTCTTCGATATCTCTTTCAATATTAATTAGGTTCTCAAGGTTTGAAGTTTTTTCTGCATTGAGTACAAAGGCAGATAGTTGTGATTTGAGTTCTTCAACCGCAGAAATTAACTCAACCATGGACATTGGTTTTAACTCAAGTGTAGCTGCAGCTGGTTTATCTTCTTTTAGATATTTCATAATCGTAGCTATTGTTGTTTCCGCTTCTTCTAAAGAATCATTTAAGGGAGTTTCCAAAGATGCTATTTTGGTGGTTACTTCCTCGATTCTTTTTGTGAGTGCTGTAAAAACTTTATTTTTGTTTAACTCGGAGTCGATCCTATCTTTCTGCGTCTGCCAGTTGAACTGATCTGACTCGCAAACAGGACAGTTGTCGGGATGATGTTCATGTAAATATTGCGAAGCAGCTTCAAAGACTTTAATTATTGAAACAACCCCTGAATAAGACTGATGGCTCTTTAAATCAAGTTCCGCATGCTTTAGTTCATCCTTAAGTTTTTCTAAGGATGACGCTTTCTTTAGTATCTCTTCCAGTTGAAATAGCGCTAATTCTGCATTTTTTATACCTGTTTGATCTTTTAATTTATTTTTCTGTTCTCTGATTTTAAGTTTTAACGAAGCTAAGTTATGTACTGTCTTTGCATCATACTCAATATGATATTTACCGCAAAGACAAGTAATAAAATGTTGTTCGTTTATTTTCTGGACTGGTGATTGTAGAATCTTTGCGAGTTCTTGACATATGGTTTGAAGGTTTTGATTATATGGGTTGTTTTGACCCCACCTTTTTAAGGAATCCATTTTACGGGATATTTCCATTAATGGCAGTATACCAACCGCGTTCGCTATCTTCTCGTACCTTTCACCTGGGGCAGCGTCTAGAATCTTCATAATGTCAGATAATCTGAAAATCCAATCATATTCCGTAAGGGTGTTAATAAAGATAGCTAGGGCTGGCGCAGCTCCGCCTTTGTTTGTAACTTTTCTTGTGTCGCTCTTTTTATTGGTAAAAGTAATAGAGACTTGTCCATCGCCGACTTTATTTAGATGTTTAAGACTTTTGATGCCACCATACTCTCTGGCGTTCAGATGCCCAAGTTGACCATTAGGAGATTTACTTCTAAAGTAATCAATTGCATCGACAAAACTAGATTTACCCCAGCCATTTTGGGCAAAAACTAATAAGGACTTTCCATCCAATTGATATGTATGGCTATCAAGTAATCCTCTAAAGCCCTCAATCAAAATAGACTCAATTTTCATATCTAGTTACTCCTCTTCACTTACTTCTGTTTCACAAATGGACAAGAAGATTGACTTAAATTCTTCATCGTTAATTTGACCTGTTAGGAAATTCTTCAGTAAATCATTTATCTCTTTGTTTTCAATGTGTTTATTTTGCTGCTTAAAAAAATCTTCGATTAGTTCAGCCAACGGGCACATCCCCTTTTCTATACTTTATTAATAGCATTATATAATAGATCAAGCTGGTTACCAATAATTTGAAGAGTATTTCTCGACAGAATACCTATTCTAATGGCAGGAAGTTACATTGCATATTTCAGAATGAAAATAGGGACTTAAGACGTACTCATAATTATGATGGTTCCTACGAGGCGCTTTTGGATTAGCTAAGAGAAATTCTGTTGGACGATAGAGTGGGAGGACGATGCTTTGGTAGTGTATATTTGTTCACTGTACGGTGCAGATTTAGATGGTGGGGAGATACCCGAGGAAGACCGATAACACCGCGCTCCTCCATAGTGTTATAGTCACTGCATTGGAATTATTGGGAATGACCACGTGATAAAGTTTCAATGCCCGAATTGTTTGGGGGGATGGGCGAGGGGAAAAAGATATTCGTTGACTTTGCGTTGAATAACTAACTCATTTCTTTAAATTGTTGACTCGTATAACGGACCGGGACGCATTACACCGCAATGGTGGGGGCATCCCGGCCCTTGTCTCCGGTGTTTGTCAAGATAGTTGTCGCGATTTCTCAAAAAACAGTATGCTGTCATGATTGCGATTTTTGTGCAGCCTGAATAAGCCTCGCTTTTTCAGGATTGAGCCAGACTTCATCTTCTAAGCTC
>JAESFX010000329.1_pt1 | contig 19768 bp, 15 predicted proteins | sample 9269501 | NCBI WGS metagenome assembly JAESFX01 (sample SAMN14515570, study PRJNA621655) | algae metagenome | isolation source: Desmonostoc geniculatum HA4340-LM1 and co-occurring heterotrophs from cave... | place: USA: Maniniholo cave, Kauai, Hawaii | collected 2009-07-28
GGATCTGCAGAAAAGCCTGGCGTTGGCGGTTACAGCCGCAATCTCGTCGTGGCTACGTTCGCTGCTGCCTTCCCCATGGACAATCCACGCTATGTCGTTCTCGCCATGATCGATGAACCCCAAGGCACCGAGGCATCGAGCTTCCAGCGCACCGCAGGCTTCACCGCTGCGCCGGTGGTGCAGAAGACGATTACGCGCATCGGCCCGCTGCTCGGAATTATCCCCGACATGAAGCGCGATGTTGATGTTTCCGAACTGATGCCTTTATTGTGGAAGGCTAGGGTCAGAAACCCCTAATGGCGCGGCTGAGGTTTGAAGCAATTTGCCCATATGCTAGGAAGGCAAGCGTGGGCATAGTGGTTCTATGTCTAGCTTGCCTGACGCAGCAGAGGGGCAAATTGATCAAATCCGTAAGGACGTCAAAATGGCTTCGATCTCGAAACGAAATTCCCTTGCAAAGTGAACCACACTTCGCGACGGGTATTTTGCTCCGATATCTTTGCCATTTTGACGCCTCAGCCGCGCCATTAGGGGTTTCTGACCCTTGGGGAGAGCAATAGTGAAGCTCGGCCAGTTGGTAAGCGGTCTCGACGGGGCGGCTGCCGAAATAACAGTGACCGGCTTTGCCATCGACCATCGGAAAATCGCGCCCGGCACGGTTTTCGGGGCGTTTCAGGGTGCTGCTTTTAATGGCGAGGATTTTATCGACGACGCGATTGCGGCGGGCGCGGTAGCTGTTGTCGCACGGCCAGAGGCCAAGGTGGTCGGTGCTGCTCATATCGCCGATGTCGTCCCGCGCCGCGCCTTTGCCAATCTGGCGGCAAAGTTTTTCTGTCCATTTCCGCAACATATCGCCGCCGTCACTGGCACCAACGGCAAGACCTCGACTGCCGAACTGTCGCGGCAACTGTGGCGGATGGCGGGGCATAGCGCCGCCTCAATCGGCACGCTCGGCATCACCACCGCGTCGGACCAGGCCAAAACCGGGCTGACCACGCCCGATATCGTCACCTTCCTGTCGAACATGTCGGGCCTCGCGCGCGAAGGTGTGAGCCATGCGATTTTCGAAGCGTCCAGCCACGGTCTTTCGCAATATCGCAGCGAAGGCGTGCCGGTGCAGGTGGCTGCCTTTACCAATCTCTCCCGCGACCATCTCGATTATCACAACAGCATGGATGAGTATTTCGAGGCCAAGATGCGGTTGTTCGACGAGGTTGTCGATGAGACTGGAACTGCGGTCATCTGGGCCGATGACGAATGGTCGGAAAAAGCGATTGCACGGGCCAAGGCGCGCGACTTGCGGCTGATTACCGTGGGCGAGAAGGGCCAGGGCATCCAGCTCGTTTCGCGCGAACCGACGCAATTGGGGCAGACGCTGGAGCTGAAAATTCAGGGTGGGACGCACAAGGTCAAGCTGCCGCTGATCGGTGCCTATCAGGCGGCGAATGTCCTCGTTGCGGCAGGAATTGTTATGGCGACCGGTGGCGACGTCGAGGATGTGCTGGAACATATCGCACGGCTGCAACCTGTGCGCGGGCGGCTCGAACGTGCGGTCATCACCCGGACAGGTGCACCGGTCTATGTCGATTACGCGCATACACCGGACGGACTGAAAGCCGCAATTGCCGCTCTTCGTCCGCATACCAAGGGCAAGCTTATCACTGTGTTCGGCGCGGGCGGCGATCGTGACAAAGGCAAACGGCCAGAGATGGGGGCTATTGCGGTAGCCGATTCCGACATCGCGATTGTCACCGACGACAACCCGCGCAACGAAGACCCCGGCCTGATCCGCGCCGACATCATGGAGGGCGCTCCGGGCGCGCACGATATCGGCGACCGGCGCTATGCCATCGCATTTGCCATCGAACATGCCGAGCCCGACGACATCGTGCTGATCGCGGGCAAGGGGCATGAGCAGGGGCAGATCATCATGGACCGCGTGCTGCCCTTCGACGATGTTGAAGTTGCGCGGGAATGCGCGGCATGACGGCCTTGTGGACTTTCGACGATCTGCTGGCGGGCACCGGCGGCACGGCATCAGGGCAATTCGATGCCGACGGAGTGGCTTTCGATTCACGCGAAATCGGCAAGGGCGATCTGTTTTTCGCGATGAAGGGTGAGGAGACCGACGGGCATCTGTTTGTCGACAAGGCCTTTGCAAATGGTGCGGCGGGCGCGATAGTCAGCGAGCCGGTTCCGCATCCGCATATATTGGTGCCCGATACCTTTGCCGCCCTGAATGCGCTTGGCATCGCGTCGCGCGAGCGGATGCAGGGCAAGGTTATCGGCGTGACAGGTTCGGCGGGGAAAACCGGCACGAAAGAAGCGCTTTACGCGGCACTCGATCGCTCTTCGCGCGGGAAGGCGCACCGTTCGGTCAAAAGCTATAACAACCATGTCGGCGTGCCGCTCAGCCTCGCCCGGATGCCGCGTGATACGCAATTCGGTATATTCGAAATGGGCATGAACCATGCAGGCGAAATGCGCGAGCTGACGAGGCTGGTTCGCCCGCACGCGGCCATCGTCACGACAATTGCGCCTGCGCATATCGAATTTTTCAAGGACGAAAGCGGCATTGCGGATGCCAAGGCCGAAATTTTTGAAAGCCTGATGCCGGGCGGCGCGGCGATCATTCCTGCCGATAACCCGCATTATCGCCGCTTGCGCGCGGCGGCCGAAAAATACACCGACAATATCATGAGCTTCGGCTTTTCCGCCGAAGCGGATGTGCGGGTGCTCGACCATGTCGGTGCTTCGGATGGCGGCTCGCTGGTAACCGCGAAACTGCCGGATGGCGCATTATGCTACACGCTGTCCCAGTCGGGTAGCCACTGGATCGCCAATTCACTGGCCGTGCTGGCGGCGGTCGAAGCGGTGGGAGGCGATCTTGCCGCTGCCGGACTGGCGCTGGCCGAATTGGGTGGCCTCGCCGGACGCGGTGCGCGGCATAAAATCGCGGTTGGCAGCGGGGAAGTTTTGCTGCTCGACGAAAGCTACAATGCCAACCCGGCGTCGATGGCCGCCACTTTGGCCGAACTCGGCAAATTTCCGGGACGCAAGATTGCAGTGCTCGGCACCATGAAAGAGCTGGGCCATAAAAGCGCCGAATATCACGCCGCACTTGCCGCGCCGCTGGCCGGCGCAAAGGTCGATTTTGCCATTCTTGTCGGCGAAGAGATGCAGATTCTCGCTCGAAAGTTGAAAGCGGGGGTTGAGGGGCCGCGCGAATTCGCGCATTGCGCCGATGCAAAGGAGGCGCTCGCCGTCCTGAAAAGCAATTTACGCGAAGAAGACACGATTTTGGTCAAGGGCTCCAATTCGATGGGGCTATCGGCAATCGTCAATGCCTTGGTGGGTGGGGAAGGCTGATGCTCTATATACTTGCGGAATATCTGGATTTTCCCGGTATTTTCAATCTCATCCGCTATCTGAGTTTCCGCTCGGGCGCAGCGGTTGCCACGGCGCTCATCATCGGCCTGCTCATCGGCCCGAAATTCATCGGGATGCTCCGCGTTCGGCAGGGCAAGGGGCAACCGATCCGCGCGGACGGGCCGCAATCGCATCTCGCCAAGGTAGGTACGCCGACGATGGGCGGATTGATGATCCTGATCGCGGTGATGACATCGATGCTGCTGTGGATGAACCTTGCAAACATCTATGTGTGGGCGTGCTTGCTGGTGATGGCGGGTTTCGGCGTCGTCGGCTTCATGGACGATTATGACAAGGTCAAGAAACGCAGCCACAAGGGCGTTTCTGGCAAGGTTCGGCTATTGTTCGAGTTCGCGATTGCGGGCGTTGCGGTGTCGCTGATTGTCTGGAAATCGGGCGGAATGCTTTACCTTCCCTTCATCAACGGCCCGGTTGCCGACCTTGGTTGGTGGTATGTGCCGTTCGGTGCGTTCGTGATCGTCGCCTTCGGCAATGCGGTCAACTTGACCGACGGCCTCGACGGGCTGGCCACAATGCCCGTCATCATCGCGGCAAGCGCGCTGATGCTGATCGCCTACATGGTCGGTAATGCCGTCTACGCCGATTATCTGGGCATTCCCTTCTATTTGGGAGTCGGCGACCTTGCGATGCTGTGCGGTGCGATTGTAGGGGCGGGGCTGGCGTTCCTCTGGTTCAACGCGCCGCCCGCAGCCGTATTCATGGGCGACACCGGCAGCCTGGCACTCGGCGGCACGCTGGGTGCGATTGCCGTGGTCGCCCATCATGAATTTGCATTGGTTATCATCGGCGGGTTGTTCGTGGTCGAGGCGATGTCGGTGATCATCCAGGTCTTCTGGTTCAAGCGCACAGGCAAGCGCATTTTCCGCATGGCCCCGATCCACCACCATTTCGAACAGATCGGCTGGTCGGAGCCGACCGTGGTCATCCGTTTCTGGATCGTCGCTTTCGTTCTGGCGCTTGCAGGGCTATCGACCCTCAAGCTCAGATGATCACCAGCCCCGCCTTTAGAAACCGTAAATTCGCCCTTTTGGGCCTCGCCCGCTCCGGGTTGGCGGCCGCGCAGTCGCTCGCAGAGGGGGGAGCAGAGTTGCTGGCGTGGGACAATGACGAAGGCGCGCGCGCAAAAGTCGCCGACATTGCCAGGATCGCCGACCCGCTCGATTGCGACCTGAAGGGCTATGACGGCATTGTCGTCTCGCCGGGGGTCCCCATAAACCGCCACCCCATTGCCGAAAAGGCTAAGGCTGACGGGGTCCCGTTGATCGGCGATATCGAACTGTTTTCGATGGCGCGGCCCGACCTGCCGCCGCATCGTGTGATCGGCATTACCGGCACCAATGGCAAGTCGACTACCACCGCTTTAGTCCATCATTTGCTGAAAAGTGCGGCGCTCCCGGCGCGGATGGCGGGCAATATCGGGCTGCCGATCCTGTCGCAGGCGCCTTTGTCGGCGGGCGGGGTCTATGTGCTGGAACTGTCGAGCTACCAGATCGACATCACGCAAAGCCTGGCTTGCGAAGCGGCGGCGCTAATCAATCTCGCCCCCGACCATCTCGACCGGTATGATGGCTATGAAGGCTATATCGCATCGAAAGCGCGGCTGTTCGAAATGCAGACGGCGAAGCAGCATTCGGTGTTCGGCAAAGGCGACGAGGACACATGGCGGATTTACGGCGACGTACTCGCCAGGCGCGGTGGCGATGTCGTCCACCTGGCCGATCCCGAACTCCTGCAAGGGCAGGCCGGATGGCCATCGTTGCAAGGCCCGCACAATTTGCAGAACGTTGCGGTAGCAATCGAGCTGGTCGAGGCATTGGGTATCAGCGAGGCGCAATGGCGTCCGGCGCTGCGCAGCTTCAAGGGCCTTGCGCACCGCATGGAAATCGTCGCAACCCGCAATGGTGTGTTGTTCGTCAACGACAGCAAGGCAACCAATGCCGCCTCGACGGCACCCGCGCTCGCCGCCTATCCGCGCGTCCACTGGATCGTCGGCGGGCTAGCGAAGAGCGACAATCTTGATGAATGCGTTCCCAATTTCGGGCATGTCGTGAAGGCCTATACCATCGGCGAAGCAGGGCCGCTGTTCACCAAATTGTTGTCGCCGCACATGCCGGTTGAAAGCAGCGAGATGATGGGCGCTGCGGTCCATAGCGCTGCTTCCCAGGCCGAGCCCGGCGATGTCGTCATGCTCTCGCCTGCCTGCGCCTCTTTTGACCAGTTCAAGGATTTCGAGGCGCGCGGCGATGCCTTCAAGGCCATCGTGGAGGCGCTGTAATGAGCCGCGATGCCAACGAAGTGCCGTGGGTACTCGCGGCCAAGACCGGCAAGATCGGTTTCGCCAACCGACTAGGACGTGGTGACCGCTCGCCGCTTGGCGTATGGTTTTGGGAACTCGACCGTGTACTGCTCTCATTGATGCTGGTGCTGATCGCCATCGGTCTGCTCGCGGTCGCGGCAGGTTCGCCTGCGGGGGCGCAAAGGCTTTCATCCTCGACCGTGCAGCTCAATTCGCTTCACTTCTTCTACCGGCAACTCATGTTCGTGCTCGTCGGCGTGCCGCTGATGCTGTTCGTCTCGATGTACCCGCGCGAACAGGCACGGCGCTTTGCGATTGTCGGTTTCGGTATCTTTTTCGTACTTCTGGCGCTCGTGCCCTTTATCGGGCGCGAGGTGAACGGGGCACAGCGCTGGATCGGGCCCAGTTTTGCGGGGCTTCAGCCGTCCGAATATCTCAAGCCCTTTTTCGCGGTGACGATGGCATGGGTGATTAGCTGGCGGTTGAAGGACCCGACACTTCCCGTCCGCCTCTTCAGCAGCATCGCCACCGGCCTCGTCTGCGTCTTCCTGATGGCGCAGCCGGACTTAGGGCAGACCATATTGTTCGCGGGCACATGGTTCGCGCTGATGATGGTATCGGGCGTTCCTGCCGCGCGGCTCTGGGCGATGATTATCGGCGGCGCTGTCGGGCTGATCCTTGCCTATAATTTCTATCCCGTCGCCACCCAGCGCATCGACGCATGGATATTCGGCACTGAGGGCCTGACGCACGACAAGATGGCAATGGCGACGCTGACTGCGGGCGGGCTGATCGGTGTGGGGCCGGGCCTCGGCACCAAGAAATATTCGCTACCCGAAGGCCATACCGACTATATTTTCTCGGTGATCGGCGAAGAATTCGGGCTGCTCGCCTGCATGGTCATCGCCATTCTCTATTTCGCGATCCTGGTGCGCATCATCATCCGTCTGCTCGATGAAAAAGACCAGTTTGTGGTACTCGCGGTCACCGGTCTCGCCGCGCAATTTTGTGGGCAGGCGATGATCAATATGGCGGTGAATCTCGGCATTTTTCCGTCGAAGGGGATGACCTTGCCGTTCATCAGCTATGGCGGTTCGTCCATATTGGCGCTGTCGATCACCTGCGGTCTCATACTGGCATTGACCAAGCGCAACCCCTATCTTGACCGGTCGCTCTATATGGTGAAGGGACGGACGCCATGAGCATTTCACGGCATTACGTCCTGGCCGCTGGCGGCACGGGCGGGCATTTAATACCGGCCTTCGCATTGGGGCATGAATTGCTCGAGCGCGGCCACCATGTGGCGCTGATCACAGACCAGCGCGGGACGAAGATTCCAGGCTGTCCGGAGCGGATGGCGACGCATGTCTTGCCTGCCGGGCGCATCACCAAAAACCCGACGAGCTGGCTGCCGGGGCTGCAGGCCATTGCCGAGGGCAGGCTGATGGCGCGGCGGCTTTATGGCAGTTTTGCGCCAAGTGCCGTGGTCGGGTTTGGCGGCTATCCGGCTTTTCCGGCTCTGTTGGGCGCATTTGCAGAAAAGATCCCGGCGATCATCCATGAACAGAATGCCGTGCTCGGCCGCGTGAACCGCTTCACTGCGCGGCAGGTAAACGCTATTGCGACTTCCTATCCGGACATTCTCCGCCTTTCACCGCGCTATCAGGAGAGAGTGCATCTGGTGGGTAATCCGGTGCGCGAAGAAGTGCTGGTCTTGCGCGAACAAAGCTATCCGCCTTTGTCCGAGGACGGCATTTTCCGCGTGCTCGTGACCGGCGGCAGTCAGGGCGCAACCATATTGTCCGAGGTCGTTCCTGACGGTTTGGCGCGGCTACCGCTCAACCTGCGCCGCCGGTTGCAGGTGACACAGCAATGCCGTGCCGAGGATATCGAAACTGTCCGTGCCACCTACGCCAAGCATGATATTCCTGCCGAACTTGCCACCTATCTACCAGACCTGCCCGAGCGGCTAGGCTGGGCGCATCTGGTGATTTCGCGTGCGGGCGCTTCGACGATTGCGGAGCTGACCTGTGCGGGTCGGCCTGCCATATTGGTACCGCTGCCAAGCGCCACCGACGATCATCAAAGCTATAATGTGAAGGAAATGGTCAAGGCAGGGGGTGCGCGCGCAATTGCCCAAGGGGCGTTCACGCCGGTCGAACTGGCCAAGCAAATTCAGAAGATAGCGCTCGAACCCGGTGCGCTCGAAAACGCAGCCAAGGCGGCGAAAAGCTGCGGGCGCCCCAATGCGGTGGCCGACTTGGCCGATCTGGTCGAAAGCTTCGGCAAGGCGCCGATCATGCAGACGATCAAGCCGAGCAGCGAAAGGGCGGAAAATTTCGGCGGCTCGCCCGCGCTCGCGAGGGACGCGGCGGCATGAAGGGCGTTCCGAGCGACATCGGCACCATTCATTTCGTCGGTATCGGCGGCATCGGCATGTCGGGGATTGCCGAGGTGATGCACAATTTGGGCTATTCTGTGCAGGGATCGGACATCGCCGACAGCTATGTCATCGATGGCCTGCGCAAGCGCGGCATAAAGGTGATGATCGGGCATGATGCCGACAATCTGGGCGATGCGGCGGTTGTGGTGACCTCGACTGCGGTCAAGAAAGGCAACCCCGAACGCGACGCCGCGCTCGAACGGCGCATCCCGCTGGTGCGCAGGGCGGAAATGCTCGCCGAACTGATGCGACTCAAAAACACCGTCGCTGTGGCAGGCACGCATGGCAAGACCACCACGACGTCGCTGATCGCGGCGATGCTCGATCATGGCGGCATCGACCCGACCGTCATCAACGGCGGAATCATCAACAGTTACGGCTCGAACGCACGGCTGGGCGCGAGCGACTGGATGATTGTCGAGGCCGACGAAAGCGACGGCAGCTTCCTGAGGCTCGACGGGACGCTGGCGGTGGTGACCAATATCGACCCCGAACATCTCGACCATTATGGCAGTTTCGATGCGATCAAGGACGCCTTCGTCGAGTTCGTCGAGAATGTGCCCTTTTACGGTGCGGCGATCATGTGTCTCGACCATCCCGAGGTGCAGGCGATCCTGCCCAAGATCCGCGACCGGCGGATCATCACTTACGGCTTTTCGGCGCAGGCCGACATTCGTGGTGAGAACGTCACGCCGTTTCCCGGCGGAAACCGCTTCGATGTCGTCGTGCGTTCGCGCGACGGGTCGCAGCGGATCATTGCGGGTATCGAACTGCCGATGCCGGGGCGGCATAATGTGCAGAATGCGCTCGCGGCGGTTGCCGTCGGCCTCGAAATGGGGATGAGCGACGAAGCAGTCGCACATGGCTTCGACAAGTTCGGCGGGGTGAAGCGGCGCTTTACCAAGGTCGGAGAGGTCAATGGGGCGACGATCATCGACGATTATGGCCATCATCCGGTGGAAATCCGCGCGGTGCTGTCGGCGGCACGCGAGGGAGCCGAGGGCCGGGTGATTGCAGTCGCGCAGCCGCACCGTTTTACAAGACTTCGCGATCACATGGATGATTTCCAGCAGGCGTTTAACGACGCCGACATGGTCTTCATCTCGCCGGTCTATGCAGCGGGCGAGAGCGCCATCGAAGGCATCGATTCCGAAGCGCTTGTTGCTGGCATCAAGGCGCGCGGGCACCGTTCGGCAGCGACGGTGGCGGATGCGGATGACCTAGCGAAGACGCTTGCGGATGTCGTGCAGGACAAGGATATGGTCGTCTGCCTTGGGGCGGGCGACATCACCAAATGGGCGGCGGGGCTGGCCGACGCAATACAGGCGGCGCGGGCATGAGCGTTGCAACCATTCCTCAAGTGCAAGGCAAGCTGAGCGCAAATGCACCGCTGGCGCCATTGGTTTGGTTTAAATCCGGTGGGGCAGCCCAATGGCTTTTCGAGCCGAGGGATGTTGCAGATCTGCGAGGATTTTTGCGCGACCTCGATCCGGCGACGCCGGTGATGGCGTTGGGACTAGGATCGAACCTGATTGTGCGCGATGGTGGCGTGCGCGGAGTGGTCGTGCGGTTGGGTAAAGCCTTTGCGAAGGTTGAGAAAGTCGGAGAACATGCCCTCGATTGCGGCGCGGGCGCGTCAGGCATCCTCGTTTCCTCGACCGCGCGCGATAATGGGATAGCGGGTATGGAATTTCTCCGGTCGATCCCCGGCACCGTTGGCGGCTTTGTCCGCATGAACGGTGGGGCTTATGGTGGCGAGGTCAGGGATATCCTTGTCGATTGCGATGTGGTGATGCGCGACGGTAAACTGGTGACGCTTCAGGTCGAGGAGTTGCGTTATAGCTACCGTCATTCCGAACTGCCCGATGGCGCAATCGTCGTTGCTGCGCGATTCCGTGGGCGTTCAGGGGAGCCTGAGGCCATACAAGCGGAGATGGATCGTATTTCCGCTTCACGCGAGGCATCGCAGCCGCTGCGTTCTAAAACCGGCGGATCGACATTCAAAAATCCCGAAGGCCATAAGGCCTGGCAGTTGGTCGACGAAGCTGGCTGCCGCGGCCTGCAAATCGGCGGTGCGCAGGTTTCGGAGAAGCACACTAATTTTCTTATCAACACGGGTGATGCAACGAGCGCCGATATCGAGGAATTGGGCGAAGAAGTCCGCCGCCGGGTGAAAGCGAAGTCTGGCATTGAATTGCAATGGGAAATCCAGCGCGTAGGCATTTATGGCGAGAGCGCCAATAAAGAATGCGTGGGTGTGGCATGAGCGATCAAATCCACGTCGCGGTGCTGATGGGTGGCTGGTCGAACGAACGCCCTGTGTCGCTGATGAGCGGCAATGGCGTCGCCGACGCACTCGAAAAGGTAGGCTATAAGGTCAGCCGCGTCGATATGGACCGTAATGTCGCGCAAGTGCTGGCCGCCTTGCGCCCCGATGTGGTGTTCAACGCGCTGCATGGCGTTCCCGGCGAGGACGGCACCGTGCAGGGGATGCTCGATCTTATGGGCATTAAATATACCCATAGCGGCATGGTCACTTCGGTGATTGCCATCGATAAGGAGCTGACCAAGCAGCGGCTCGTCCCTGCCGGCATTCCCATGCCGAAGGGAACGATTGTCGAGAGCGAAAGCCTCTATGCGGGTGATCCGCTGCCCCGGCCCTATGTGCTGAAGCCGGTCAATGAGGGTAGCTCGGTCGGTGTCGCCATCGTTAAGGACGACAGCAACTATGGCAACCCGATATCGCGCGATGCGAAAGGCCCTTGGCGGGAATTCGACGAACTGCTCGCCGAGCCATTTATCAAGGGCCGCGAACTGACCGTGGCGGTGCTGGGCGGGCGGGCGCTCGCGGTTACCGAGCTGATCCCGAAGAGCGGCTTTTACGATTTCGATGCCAAATATACCGATGGGCTGACCGAGCATATTTGCCCTGCGCAAGTTCCGGCCGATGTCGAGCGCTTCATGTTGGACACGGCGCTTAAGGCGCACGAATTGCTCGGCTGCAGGGGAGCGTCGCGGACCGATTATCGTTGGGACGACGAACTCGGTATCGACGGCATTTTTGTGCTCGAAACCAATACGCAGCCCGGAATGACGGCGCTCAGCCTAGTCCCCGAGCAGGCAAAGCATGTCGGTATAAGCTACGAAAAACTGGTCGATATGATAGTCCAAGAGGCGCTGGCTTGATGCCGACGACGACGCGAAAAGCACCTGCAAAACGCAAAACGACGCCGCGTCAGAAGGTGCGGCACATCTCTTGGCTCGACCGATTGCTGCGGACGCTGCCCTTTTCCGAAGAGGATATCCAGCGGGTCTTTACCTGGGCGTTTATCGCCGGCCTGGCGGTGCTGGCATTAGCCGCCGCGCAATATCTGGGGTGGACCAATGCAGCCTATCAGCAATATGCGCAATTGGCCGCGCGCGCTGGTTTTCAGGTGCAGCGCGTCGAGGTTACCGGCATGGAGCGGGTCGATCAGCTGAAGGTCTATGAGCTGGTGCTTGCTGAAAAGGACCGCGCGATGCCGCTGGTCGATATCGACAAGGTCCGCGCCGATCTGCTGGAATATGGGTGGATAAAGGAAGCGCGCGTGTCGCGGCGGTTGCCCGATACGCTGGCGGTCGAGATTATCGAACGCAAGCCTGCCGCTGTATGGCAGCGCGACGGCAAATATTCGCTGATCGATGCCGAGGGAACGGTGCTGCAAAATGTCGGCGCGGGCGAGGCGGGTGAGCTGCCCGTGCTGAATGGCACCGACGCCAACGATCATGCGGTGGCGCTCAATGAACTGCTCGACAAGGCGAGCGCGTTGAAGGCACAGGTTGTGGGCGCAAGCTGGGTCGGTAACCGTCGCTGGGATTTGCGCTTCAAATCGGGCGAGACGCTGGCTTTGCCCGAAGGCGAGAAGGCAGCGGCAGAGGCGTTGCTCAACTTCGCACGGATGGACGGCATCCACCGTCTGCTCGGTCGTGACCTCATCCATTTCGACCTGCGCGACCCCGACCGCGCCTATTTCCGCAAGGCCCCCAAGGCCGAACCTGTGAAGGCCGAGGGCAAGACGTCGGCCAAATCCAGCGGGGAAGAGGCATGAAAGCCGCGCGCGTCGAGAAACTGATTTCTGCGATCGACATCGGCTCGTCGAAGGTTTCGGCTTTGATCGCGGGACAGACCGATAGCGGCGAACTGCTCGTACTCGGCACCGGCCAGCGGGAGAGTCGGGGTGTGACGCGCGGCTGCATTGCCGATATCGAACAGGCCGAACTTTCCGTGCGCCACGCCGTCGAGCAGGCAGAGCGGATTGCAGGGATTAACATCGACCGCGTTTGGGTGGGCATGTCGGCGGGGGGGCTGGACAGCCTGCTTGCGCCGGTCGAGATCGAACTGGGCGGCGACCGTATCACGCAGGACGATATCGACCAGTTGTTGCAGGCCGGCCGCGCCAATATCCAGACCGGCGGCAAGATGCCGCTGCATATCCAGCCGACGCTTTACTCGCTCGATGGCGTCGGCGGTGTGGCCAATCCGTCGGGGCTGCACGCCGACCGGTTGGGGGTCGATATCCATGTAGTGCTCGCCGACCAGTCGCCAGTACGCAATATCGACATGACCGCGCGCGCCGCGCATCTCGATGTCGAGTCTATTGTTGTGGCACCCATTGCGACCGGCCTCGCTTGCCTGACCTCAGAGGAGCGCGAACTAGGTGTCGCGCTGGTCGAATTCGGGGCCTCGGTTACCAACGTGTCGGTGTTCATCGGAGGGATGCTCGTCGGACTTGAGACCGTTTCCAAAGGAGCGGCGGATATCACCGACGATATCGCCTCAACCTTCGGCATCCGCCGTGCGCAGGCCGAGCGGTTGAAATGCTTCCACGGCTCCGCGCTGACCAGCCCACGCGACCATCAGGAAATACTCGATGTCGGCCCAGACGAGAACGGCAATGAAGCAGGCACCCACGCCCCGCGTATCACCAAGGCGCAGTTGAACGCTGTGGTCTGCCAGCGGGTAGATGCAATCGTCACCGAAATCGGACAGGCGTTGAAGGCGCTGGGTTTCTCCGGTCCGTCGAGCCATCAGATCGTTCTTACCGGCGGCGGTGCGGAACTGAAGGGCATTGCCGAGCATATGCAAGGCGCGCTCGGTCGGACGGTGCGGATCGGCAAGCCTTCGGGGCTGAGCGGCATTCCCGACGCCCATGCCGGTCCCGCATTTTCGACGCTGGTCGGCCTCATTCTCTACGCCGCGTCGGAGCGGGTCGAGCTTACGGCAGGCTATGATGCGCATGGCAATTATGCCACCGGCATGATGCCCAGCCTGTTTGAACGCATAAAACGGGCAATTCGTGATAATTTTTGACAGAAAGCTGTGCAAAAAAGTTAATTATCTGGTGTGCCATATTAGCTTTTGTGTCAAAACCGTGAAAATTTCTAACAAGCCGGTGAGAGGCTAGGGGGATAAGTTATGAGCATCAATATCGGTCCACCCGTGGTTGATGAGTTGAAGCCGAAAATCGCCGTTATCGGCGTTGGCGGCGCTGGCGGGAACGCTGTCGCCAACATGATCGGCGCGAAGGTCGAGGGTGTCGATTTCGTCGTCGCCAATACCGATGCGCAGGCACTGAACGCTTCGCCTGCCGAATATCGTATCCAGTTGGGCCCTGACATCACGCAGGGCCTTGGCGCAGGTTCGCGTCCCGAAGTCGGGCGCGCCGCTGCCGAGGAAACCATCGAGCAGGTGAAGTCGGCGCTTTCGGGCTGTCACATGTGCTTTATCGCCGCCGGTATGGGCGGCGGCACGGGCACAGGTGCGGCTCCGGTTATCGCCAAAGCGGCACGCGAGATGAATATCCTGACCGTCGGCGTCGTCACGAAGCCGTTCCTGTTCGAAGGCTCGCGCCGCATGCGTTCGGCGGATTCGGGTATCACCGAGCTTCAACAGCATGTCGACACGCTGATTGTCATTCCCAACCAGAACCTGTTCCTGGTCGCCAACCCCAACACCACTTTCAAGGAAGCTTTCCTGCTTGCCGACGAGGTGCTGCAGCAGGGCGTTCGCGGCATCACCGACCTGATGGTCATGCCCGGCCTGATCAACCTCGACTTTGCCGACGTGCGTTCTGTCATGCACGAAATGGGTAAGGCGATGATGGGGACCGGCGAAGCCGAAGGCGATGGTCGCGCGCTCGAAGCCGCAGAAAAGGCGATTGCCAATCCGTTGCTCGACGGCGTGTCGATGCAGGGCGCGAAGGGCGTTATCGTCTCGATCACCGGCGGCGAAGACATGCGCCTGATGGAAGTCGACGAAGCCGCGAACCATATCCGCGAGCTGGTCGATCCCGATGCGAACATCATCTGGGGGTCTGCGTTCAACGAGAATCTCAACGGCAAGATCCGCGTTTCGGTTGTTGCAACCGGCATCGATAATGATGGCACGATGGCCTCGTCCAGCGCACACGCAACACGGCCTTTCGCGTTCAGCCGTCCCGCCGAGCCGGTCGCGCAGCCTGAACCCGCATCATCGCTCTTTGGCGGAACCGCCGATCCCGAGCCAGCCGAACCCGAAGTTGCCGAACCGCTGGTCGATGAGGTCGAAGACGATAGCTTCGAACTTGGTAGCGAACTGGCGGTTGACGGCGATGACGAGGAAGTCGGTAAGCCGATCTCTTGGGGCGAAGCGCCCGCTGAGGAAGATCTGGAACCCATCGCCGCAGGCAATGACGATGATTTGCTCGAACTGGGTGAGGCACAGGTGGCGCGCGAGGAAGAGTTTGTGGGTGAACCCGCTTACAACGCGGTCGATGTCACACCTTCGCCAGACAAGCCGGCACCGCGCATTTCGACCGGCGGCACGTTGTTCGAACGCATGTCCAACCTGTCGCGTGGTCTGGGCAAGCCCGACGATGACGACGATAATGACAAGGATGGTGGTTCGGCTGGCGGCCTGAACATCCCGCGCTTCCTCGACCGGCAGAGCAACAACTAGGCCTCGATCGTCGGTTGAGCCGTTCAGGCACACGTCATTTTGTCTGTTTTATCGAACCGGCGGTCGGTGCGCGTAAATTTCGGCTTTGCATCGGCCGTTCGGCATCGCAATAGACAGTTATGAATGTTACACTATCACGTCGGCTGATCGCTTTATCGGTATTGGCGCTGCCCGCAGGGCTGGCGGCGCAGGCTGTCGATGAAAGCGCGCTCGATGCATTCGACAAGCCAAGCGCCGCTGTGGCCGCTCCTGTCCGCGAGGCGCCGGGCGCTGTAGAACTACGCAACGCCATGCGCCGGATCGCGCAATCGCCCAACGATGCCGATGCGCTCGCCGATGCCGGTAACGCCTCGCTGATGCTGGGCGACGCCAATGCCGCGCTCAATTTTTTCGGCAGAGCCAATGCCTTGCGGTCCAATAATGGCCGGATTGTTGCCGGGCTTGCCGCCGCCACGGTGCGCACCGAAAATCCGTTCGAAGCGCTTCGCTTGTTCGACGATGCGGTGCGGTTGGGCGTGAACGAAAGAGCTATTGCCACGGACCGGGCGCTGGCCTTCGATCTGCTCGGTAATTTTGCGCGGGCACAGCAGGACTACCGGCTGGCGCGTAGCGCTGCTCCATCGGACGAATTGACAATCAAACAGGCGATATCCTTGTCGCTTCTGGGGCACATGGACGAGGCCGACGCGATGCTGGTGCCGTTGCTAGACCGCAATAATCTGGACGCCTGGCGCGCGCGCTCCTTCATGCTGGCGGCCCGCGGCAATATCCGCGAATCGGTGAAGGTGACGCAAGGCTTCATGGACGCTGACTCGGCAAAACGCATGGAGCGTTATCTGCGGCTGATGCCCGATCTGACCGGCGCGCAGAAGGCGGCGGCAATCCATCTGGGGCATTTCCCGGTCAGCCAGAACATTGGGCGTGATAGCGACCAGTTGCGCCGCGTTGCCTCGACTATTCCCCCCGCAGGACCAGTTACTGGCGAGAGTCGCCTGATTCCGGCGGGTACACCGTTAGGCGCCAAAAAGCCCGACGCTGCGCCCGCAAAGAAAGAGAGCAGGAGCGAACGCAAGGCGCGGGAGCGTGAAGAGGTAAAGGTAGCGGCTGCAGCCATTCCTGATTCGATCAAGCTGCCCAAGGTCGACACCTCGCGTTTGGGCACCGAAGCGGCGCGCGCGAAAATCGAAGAAGCGCAAGGATCGAAGATATCGGCGGTCAGTGCCAATAGCTTGCCCCCACCCGAAACCGCCCGCGCTCCGGTGAAAGTGACTGTGCCCGGATGGAGCGAGCCGATGGTGCAGCCGCAGCCGCTTCCCGCAGCAAGTCCGCAGCCAGCCGCGCAGGTTGCTATTTCGCAGCCGCAGGTACTTCCGGCTTCATCGCCGCCAGCAACACAAGTCGCGCTTTCGGAAGCAGTATCAGTGCCTTCGGTAACGGCATCGGGTACAGGCGACGTCAATGCGGCGACGGTTGTGCCGATATCGACTCCAACGCCCGCCGTTCCTTCCACAGCCGTCCAAGGCCCGATGCCGGACGGTGCGGCGATAGCTGCGGTGCCCGTGACAACGACTCCCGCGCCAGAACCTGTAGCGGCTGCGCCTGCATTCGATCTCGCATCGATCGTAAGTTCGATTCAGGTTCCCGACAGCGAAAAGCAGACTGTTGCTGCTGTGGATCTCAAGAAAATCAAGCCGACCCTGCCTAAAGCAGCAGCCGCCGAGCCAACCAAAACGACCAAGATCGATCCCAAGGCAGCAGCAAAGGCTAAGTTGCTCGCGGCAAACCCGGCGCGAATCTGGGTGCAGATTGCGACCGGGCAGGCGAGTGCTTTGCCTTTCGATTACAATAAATGGACGAAGAAAAGTCCCGCCCTGTTCAAGAACCAGACGGGCTGGACAGCGGTTTGGGGAAAGACCAGCCGCTTGCTCGTCGGACCCTTCGCCGACCAGAAAGCTGCCAATAAATGGGAAGCCGACTTCAAAAAAGCGGGCGGCGACAGTTTCGGTTGGAAGAGCGAAGCCGGTGAGGAAGTTACCAGGCTGAAAGCCAAATAGAGGCTGGCGGTTCGCATGGCGTCCCGCCATAAGCGCCACCATGCCGCTTGCCACTTACGCATGTCATCCAGAGAAAAGCCGGGGTCGGCTTCATCCCGAGCCGCGGCATGAAAATCGCGGCCCGCGCGATATTTTTCAGCGCGACCGCGACCGGATTATCCACTCGATTGCATTTCGCCGATTGCGGCACAAGACGCAGGTGTTCATTTCGCCCGACGGCGATCATTATCGCGTCCGCCTGACGCACAGCCTGGAGGTCGCCCAGATCGGGCGGACGATTGCGCGGGCTTTGGGGCTGAACGAGGATTTGACCGAGGCCCTGTGCCTCGCGCATGATATAGGTCACCCTCCGTTTGGCCATGCAGGCGAGGATGCCCTGGAGGAAGCGTTGAAGCCTCATGGGGGCTTCGATCACAATGCGCAGACGTTGCGGACGCTCACCCGGCTCGAATCGCCTTATCCGGCCTGGCCGGGGCTGAACCTGAGCTGGGAATTGCTGGAAGGGCTGGCCAAGCATAACGGGCCGGTTGCGCAGCCGACCTGGGCGTTGGCCGAGGTCAACGATGGTTTCGATCTCGACCTTATGCGCTGGCCATCGCTTGAGGCGCAGATCGCGGCGGTGGCGGACGACATCGCCTATGACAATCACGACATTGACGATGGCATCCGTGCTGGCTTGCTAACGGTCGAACAGCTTTTCGAACTGCCCTTTATCGAGCAACGCTGGCGCGCAATCGAAAAACGCCATCCCGATGCACGTCGCGAGACGCTGGTGCGCGAACTGGTGCGCGAGCAGATTGGGGTGATGGTCAATGACGTGATCGACGCCACTCGACAGCGCATTGCGCAGAGCGGCACCGAAACCTCCGAAGACGTTCGCGCCATCGACAACGTCATCGGTGGTTTTTCGCCCGAACTGGCCGATCAAGAACGTAACCTTAAACGCTTTATGTACACCAATCTGTATCATCACCCCGAGCAGGTTGAGGCAGCAGATTCGGCAAAGGCGATAATTGCCGACTTGTATCGCGCCTATTTCGACGATTCCGTCTTGCTGCCCGACGATTGGCGCTCTGGCGTACCGGCGAACGAACCGCACCGCAGCCGCCATATCGCTGACTTCCTCGCCGGAATGACGGACCGCTATGCAACGAAACGGCATCGCGAGATTTTCGGGAGCGGCACATGACCAAAATCATCCTTGCGGGCGCAACCGGCCTGATCGGCAGCCAGCTTGTGCCGATACTCGTCCAGGCCGGGCATGAGTTGCACATAATCGGGCGACGGGCTGTTCCGGATTTGCCCGATAGTGTCGTGCAGCACGTGCAAGACGCTCTGGCATGGTCTGCCAGTGTCCATAACGTTAGCGCGGAAATCGCAATCTCCTGCCTTGGCACTACAATGAAGCAGGCTGGGTCGAAAAGCGCTTTCCGCACAGTAGATTTCGATTTGATTTCCGGTTTTGCAGATGCCGCAAGACAGGGTGGAGCCAACCAGTTTATCGCCGTCTCCTCGGTCGGGGCCAGCGCAGGCAGCAGTAACTTCTACCTCAAGACCAAAGGCGAAACCGAGCAGGCGGTTGGCGCATCGGGCTTCGACCGCGTCGATTTTCTGCGGCCCGGTCTGCTTCGCGGCGATCGTGCCGGTCCGTCGCGGCCCGGAGAGAGCATTGCAGCGATGCTCAGCCCGGTCACCGACCTGCTGATGATCGGCGGACTCGACCGCTATCGCTCCATTTCGGCGCAGACGGTGGCGAAAGCGATTGCCGCGCTTGCGGGACAGTCGGCACCCGGCCGCTTTATCCACGAAAATCGCGAAATCGAAACGCTCGCCGGTTGACTCTCCGCGCTGCCGTCGCCAAGGCGTTTCCGTCGCTGACGTAGCGGGAGAGCGTCCTTTACAGGGCCGCCGAAGGAGCAACCGCCCCGGAATCTCTCAGGCAAAAGGACCGCATCGGCTTTTGCGACACTCTGGAAAGAGTCTGCCATAGCTTGAGCGAAGGTGGGCCGCCGAAGGGGTAACCCGCCGTCGCTCAAGCTATGGCGGATAAAGCTCTCAGGTATCCGTGACAGAGGGGGCAGCAGGCATGGCGTCAACCGGCGTCGGTCGCTGCGACTCTGAAACGGACTGATATGAGCGACGACGAACTGGAACCCATTGAAATACTGGAATTGCCGCTCGGCGAATGGCACCGCGCCAAGGGCGCGCGCATGGTCGAGTTTGCGGGCTATCATATGCCCATCCAGTATGAAGGCATCATGGCCGAACATAAATGGGTCCGCGAAAATGCGGGGCTGTTCGATGTCAGCCATATGGGCCAACTCATGCTGTCGGGCGAAGGCACCGCAGAGGCATTGGAAAAGCTCGTTCCCGGCGATATTTCGGCGCTGAAGGAAGGGCGGATGCGCTATTCGCTGCTGCTCGCCGAAGATGGCGGTATCCTTGACGATCTGATGATTACTGCGGCGCCGATGGGGCTGTACGTCGTGGTCAACGGCGCGGTGAAGTGGGACGATATGGGCTATTTGCGCGAGCATTTGCCCGACGAA
>JAESFX010000330.1_pt1 | contig 19732 bp, 14 predicted proteins | sample 9269501 | NCBI WGS metagenome assembly JAESFX01 (sample SAMN14515570, study PRJNA621655) | algae metagenome | isolation source: Desmonostoc geniculatum HA4340-LM1 and co-occurring heterotrophs from cave... | place: USA: Maniniholo cave, Kauai, Hawaii | collected 2009-07-28
CAAGACGACGGTGACGGGCGTCGAGATGTTCCGCAAGCTGCTCGACCAGGGCCAGGCCGGCGACAACATCGGCGCTCTTCTTCGCGGCACCAAGCGCGAGGATGTCGAGCGCGGGCAGATCCTGTGCAAGCCGGGTTCGGTCAAGCCGCACACCAAGTTCAAGGCCGAGGCCTATATCCTGACCAAGGAGGAGGGCGGGCGCCACACGCCGTTCTTCACCAACTACCGGCCGCAGTTCTACTTCCGCACGACGGACGTGACCGGGGTGGTGCATCTGCCCGAGGGCACCGAGATGGTGATGCCGGGCGACAACATCACCATGGAGGTCCACCTGATCGTGCCGATCGCCATGGAGGAGAAGCTGCGCTTCGCCATCCGCGAAGGCGGCCGAACCGTCGGCGCAGGCGTCGTCGCAAGCATCATCGCCTGAGCCGTTCGGTCAGCTTCGGGATTTGCTCGAGGGCGGTGGAAACACCGCCCTTTTTCGTGTTGTCTGGCGCGGTTTATCGATCCCATCCGACGGTTCGGCGGGGGAGGCTGCCGATGACCACATCGCCCTGGTTTCTCAATGCCCGGCGCGCCGCCCGCGAACTCTGCGATTCCAACCTGTTTCGCCTCGGCGTCGCGCTGCTGCTCGGCCTTCCTTTCGCGGCGCTGGCGGTGATGGGGGCGGTGGTCGGCGGCGTCTCGCTCTATGGCGCCGTGGCGGGTCTCGCCAGCGGTCAGGCGAGAGGCGAGGATATCGGCGTGATGCTGACGATGGTCGCCGTCTTCGGCGGCGTGGCGCTGGCCTTTCTCGGCATCGTGCTGCGGCTTCTGCTGCCGAGCGCGAGGCTGGCGGACAGGCCGCGGCTGAGGCGGCTCATTCTTTGGGTGCTGGGGCCGCCGCTGGCCGGCCTTCTGCTGATGACGATCGTGCTTCCGCAGCCCTTCACGCTGGTCGGCCTCGGGCTTGTCGGCGTCTGCTGGCTCGGCTCGCTGGAGGCCGATGACGAGCCGACATGATTTCGACTTGAAAACGCCGGCCCGTTGGGGCAAACAACCGCCGACTACAGGGGTGTAGCTCAGTTGGTAGAGTACCGGTCTCCAAAACCGGTTGTCGCAGGTTCGAGCCCTGCCGCCCCTGCCAGTCTGGCCGCGAGCAGAGCCGCCGGGCTCACATCCGCAGTTTCAAGCATAGCGGCTTGTGTCCGCCTCGCCGGGATGCCGGCTCCGAACAGCAGCGGAGCCGCCGCGCAAATGCCGCTTGGCTAACGATCGCGCCCGTTGTAAGAGGCTCTTCATGACGGCGCGCGGTCCCTTGGGCCCCGCGCCGCGAATCTTTCAGGACGGCCGATTCGGTTGCGCGGCGCACCCGCCCGCGCGGTTGATCGGAACCCCCAAGGCGAGCGTCATGGCCAAGAGCAATCCCTTCAGCTTCCTGCAGGACGTGCGGACCGAAGCGTCCAAGGTCACATGGCCGTCGCGGCGCGAAACGCTGATCACGACAGGCCTCGTGCTGCTGATGGTCGTCGTGTCGAGCCTGTTCTTCTTCTTCACCGACACCATCATCCGGTGGACGCTCGGCCTCATTCTCGGCGCCCGCTGAACGGAATCAGACACGTGAACACCCGCTGGTACATCGTCCACGCCTATTCGAATTTCGAGAACAAGGTCGCGCAGTCGATCCGCGACCAGGCGGCGCAGCGCAATCTCGCCGACAAGTTCGAGGAGGTTCTGGTTCCGACCGAGAAGGTCGTCGAGGTGCGTCGCGGCCGCAAGGTCGACGCCGAGCGCAAGTTCTTCCCCGGCTATGTGCTGGTGAAGTGCGAGATGACCGACGAGGTCTATCACCTCATCAAGAACACGCCGAAGGTCACGGGCTTCCTGGGCGCCGACAAGGCCAAGCCGATGCCGATCCCCGAGGCCGAGGCCATGCGGATCAAGGGCCAGGTCGCCGAGGGCATCGAGCGGCCCAAGCCGACGATCGTCTTCGAGATCGGCGAGCAGGTGAAGGTCGCCGACGGTCCGTTCGCCTCCTTCAACGGCGTCGTCGAGGATGTCGACCATGGCCGCGCGCGCCTCAAGGTCGCGGTGTCGATCTTCGGCCGCGCCACGCCTGTCGAGCTCGAATACAGCCAGGTCGAGAAGCTCTGACAGGACGTCCGCCGCGCGCGATCCGCTTGGCTTAACCCGTCCTTCATCAAGGCTGCCGCAAGGTCCGCGTCGAACATCCGGCGCGGACCTCAATGTTTCCCCGAAGCTTCAAAGCAACAGCTGATCAGCGTCTTACGCTCTGGGGCGCCCTTCTCGGCCTGCTGGCGTGTCTTTATGCCGCGACCGAGATCATCAGCGCGAGTCGCCTGTCGGACTATTCGCGCGAACTCGAATCCTACATCGCCGCCGGGCGCGACATTCCCGATGCCCAGCCCGCCTTTCCAAGGGTCGCCGCCGTGCTCGCAGCGGAAGGCGGCGAACAGCCTGCCCAGGCCGATTTCGAGGCGATCCGGCTGCCCGTCGCGGCGATCGCGGCCAGGCTGCACGACGATATCCACGCCCGGGCGCAGGAGGCGGCCGAACTGCTTGGTCAGGCGCAGATGCTGTCCGCGACCGACAAGCCGGCGGCGCGGATGGCGTTCATCCTGGCGGGGAGCGCGCTTGGAAAACTGCGCTTCGCCTTGAGCGAGGGCGAGGCCAGCGTCAGCGGCCGGCTTGCCTATCACCTCGACAACGCGCGGCAGAACAAGCTGCTGCTCGCCCTGCTGGGCCTGTTCAGCGTCATCCTGATCGTCACGCTGGAGTATCGCTGGCTGGTCAAGCCGCTGATCGGCATGGCCCGCATGCTGAGTTCGCCCGATCAGGATCCCGGCTGGATCGGCAAGCTCGCCATGCGGCGCGACGAGATCGGCATGCTGGGACGCGCGCTCCTCACCCATCTGCAGGCCGAGCGCGCGCGCCAGGAGGAGGCCGCGACCAGGCTCACGGCGCTGACCGACCAGGTTTCGGCCCAGCAGCGGCGGCAGGCCCGCAGCGTTTCCTTCCAGGACCGGATCGCGGAGATCGCGGCGGCGCTCGAACGGCACGCCGCGCGGATGTCGGGCGCATCGGGCGAATTCGACAAACTGTCGGAACAGGTCGACATGCGCGCGAGCGCCGCCGCGCAATCGACCCAGCGCGTCTCCGGCCATGTCGGCGAGATGGCCGATGCGATCAACGACATCTCCGGGCTGGTCTCGACGGCGGCCGAGGAGGCGCAGCGGACCTTCGCGATCGCCGACGCCGCCAAGGCGCTGGTCGAGGAGGCGACCTCTGACACCGAGGCGCTGCGGCAGGCCGTGGGGGCGATCGCGCGGATCATCGACGTGATCGGCGCGGTGGCCAGCCAGACGAACCTGCTCGCGCTCAACGCCACCATCGAAGCCGCGCGCGCCGGCGAAAGCGGGCGCGGCTTCGCGGTCGTGGCCTCCGAGGTCAAGCAACTGGCGCATCGCACGGCCGATGCGACCGACGAGGTCAGGCGCAGCCTTGAATCGATCACGGTCGCCGCCCAGCGCATCACGCTGCGAGTGGGCGCGCTGGTGACGTCGGTCAACGATGTCGAGACCTCGGCCGATTCGATCGCCGAACTGACCCGCCGCCAGGATTCGCGCTCGCGCGCGATCAGCGAGGGCACCGCGCGCACCGCAGGCGACGTCCGGCTCGTGGCCGAGCAGGTCGAGCAGGTCGCCGACATGGTCGAGGACTGGCGGCGCACGGCCGGGACCGTGACGCTCGCCTCCGCCGATCTCGGCATCCAGGCGTCCGAGTTGCGCTCGGCGGTCGACGGCTTCATCGCGGAAAACGAGCGGATCAGCGCATGACGATGCCCGTCGCCTCGCAGGACATGCCTCTGCTCCCCGGCGACCAGCGCCTTGCCGCGGGCGCGCGTCAACTGCCCGGCCTGTCCAAGCTGCTGCACTGGGTGACCGCCTTTCTGGTGTTGCTGATGTTTGTCAGCGGCGTGCTGATGAAACAACTCAGCGGCGGGCCGGCGTCGGATGCGCTGTACACGCTCCACAAGACCACCGGCGCGACGCTGCTGGCGCTGGTTCTGCTGCGGCTGGGCTATCGGCTGTGGGCGCATCTGACCGGGCGCTGGCGATCAGGCTCCGGCAGCCATGCGGTCCATGCCGGGCTCTATCTCGGGCTCATCATGGTGCCGCTGCTCGGCTGGGCGGGCGTCTCGGATTTCGGGGCGCGCGGAATCTATCTCGGCTATTCCCTGCCGCGGATTTGGCCGGAGGGGGCGGGCCATTTCGGATGGCTGTTTCTCGCCCATGCCTGGCTGGCCTTCATCATGCTCGCGCTGGTCGTCGTGCATCTCGGCCTCGCGCTGAACGACTATATCCAGCGCGGCGCCCAGCGGATGCCGCACTGAGCGGCCAGTGCGGCGAAAAAGCGCTTTCCCTGCAGCGCCCGTTGTGCCATAGCCCGGCCCTCACATGCGTGGGAGGCCGGCCGGTCGCCAACCGGATTGCCCTGCCGCACCACGCTCTGCAACCATCCCGGCCCGGAACGAAGTCGTTCCTTGGGTGGGGTTGTCGTCGTTCCGATAGGCATCGGGGCGGGCGGCAGGAGCAGCCATCATGGCAAAGAAGATCACGGGATACGTGAAGCTTCAGGTTCCGGCGGGCGCGGCCAATCCGTCTCCGCCGATCGGTCCGGCGCTGGGTCAGCGCGGCCTCAACATCATGGAATTCTGCAAGGCCTTCAACGCGAAGACCGCGCAGATGGAGAAGGGCATGCCGATCCCGGTGATCATCACCGCGTATCAGGACCGCTCCTTCACCTTCGAGATGAAGCAGCCGCCGGTGTCCTACTGGCTGAAGAAGGCCGCAGGACTGACCTCCGGCTCCAAGACGCCCGGCCGCGGCGGCAATGTCGGCAAGGTCACCGTCGCCCAGATCAACGAGATCGCCGAGAAGAAGATGGCCGATCTCAACTGCGATTCGGTCGAATCCGCCTCGTCCATGATCAAGGGCTCCGCCCGGTCCATGGGCCTGGAAGTCGTGGGCTGAGGGGAGCGATCATGGCACATATCGGAAAGCGCGTCGTCAAGGGCCGTGAAGGCATTGACCGCACCAAGCTCTACCCGCTCGCGGACGCCGTCGCCTTCGTGAAGGAGCGCGCCACCGCCAAGTTCGACGAGACCGTCGAGGTCTCGATGAATCTCGGCGTCGATCCGCGCCACGCCGACCAGATGGTTCGCGGCGTCTGCAACCTGCCCAACGGCACGGGCCGCGTCCTGCGCGTCGCCGTCTTCGCCCGTGGCGCGAAGGCTGAAGAGGCCAAGAAGGCCGGGGCCGACATCGTCGGCGCCGAGGACCTGGTCGAGTCCGTGCAGAAGGGCGAGATCAATTTCGACCGCTGCATCGCGACCCCGGACATGATGCCGCTGGTCGGCCGTCTCGGAAAGGTGCTGGGCCCGCGCGGCCTGATGCCGAACCCGAAGGTCGGTACCGTCACCATGGACCTGACCAACGCGGTCGCGGCCTCCAAGGGCGGTTCGGTCGAGTTCCGCGTCGAGAAGGCCGGCATCGTGCATGCCGCCGTCGGCAAGGTCTCGTTCCCGGCCGAGAAGCTGGCCGAGAACATCAAGGCCTTCGCCGACTCGGTCGCCAAGGCCAAGCCCGCCGGCGCCAAGGGCACCTACATCCAGCGCGTCGCGATCTCCTCGACCATGGGGCCGGGCGTCAAGATCGAGCCCAATACGGTGATGGGCGGCTAAAAGCCGCCGATCCCTTGCGTCCTGCCTCGCGGGGTCAGGACGCCGCTCGGCCCGGCGTCGTTTTGAAAAGACTCCGCTTGGCAGGGACGTGGGAAGCCGTTATGAGGCTCCCATGTTTCCATGAGTGTCAGGGACCGCCGCGTGCTTCGCACGAGGGGGTCCGTTTCGCGTTTTTCGGCGGTTCGCCGCCGGAGACGGGGTTTTTCGGGTTCGGGAAACGTTTTCCCGAGCCTGGATCGCCCTGAAGTCCTGTCTGAGACTGCAGGTGCTCCGAGGGTTCGCCCGAGGGCATAATTTCGCCAAGAGACCTGCATAGACGGTGCAAGAGCTCAATGCGGGTCGATGAGACCCGAAGACGGTTCGAACCATCTCGCCCGATCGCGGCCTTCATCGAAGGCGGAGAGGGGACAGGGCACTTAGCGTCGTCCATGCCGAGCCGGCTCGCCGGTTTTCGTCGCGGACGGCAGTGCAACCGGCGGCAAGCCCTCAAGCCTGCCGCCTACCGGAGAGAGCCCAGTGGATAGAACGGCAAAGAATGATGCCGTCGCGACGCTGAACGGGGTGTTCGCCAACACCTCGGTCGTCGTCGTGGCCCACTATGCGGGCTTGACGGTGGCCCAGTTCCAGAAGCTTCGTCGCGAGATGAAGGCCAATGGCGCCACCGTGAAGGTCGCAAAGAACCGGCTGGCCAAGATCGCTCTTGAAGGCACCGACGTCGCGTCCATCAGCAAGTTGCTGACGGGTCCCACCCTGATCGCCTATTCCAACGATCCGGTCGCGGCGCCGAAGGTCGCCACCGCTTTCGCCAAGGAGAACGACAAGCTCGTCATCCTCGGCGGCGCGATGGGCAAGACCGCCCTGAACCCCGACGGCGTCAAGGCCCTGGCCACGATGCCTTCGCTCGACGAACTGCGCGCCAAGTTGCTCGGCCTCCTGCAGGCCCCCGCGACCAAGATCGCCCAGCTCTCGACCGCGCCGGCCGCCAAGCTCGCGCGCGTGTTCCAGGCATATGCCGACAAGGAAGCGGCCTGATCCAGGCCTGTCACCCCCTGAAAACGTTCGAACCTCTTACCATATAGGAGCCTAACATGGCTGATCTCGCCAAGCTCGTCGACGAGCTGTCGTCCCTCACGGTCCTCGAGGCCGCCGACCTCGCCAAGCTTCTCGAAGAGAAGTGGGGCGTCTCCGCCGCCGCCGCCGTCGCGGTCGCGGGTCCGGCCGCCGGTGGCGGCGCCGCCGCCGCCGCCGTCGAGGAGCAGACCGAATTCACCGTGATGCTTGCCGCCATCGGCGACAAGAAGATCGAGGTGATCAAGGAAGTCCGCGCCATCACCGGCCTGGGCCTCAAGGAAGCCAAGGATCTGGTCGAGGCCGCTCCGAAGGCCGTCAAGGAAGGCGTCGCCAAGGACGAGGCCGAGAAGCTCAAGAAGCAGCTCGAGGCCGTCGGCGCCAAGGTCGAGCTCAAGTGAGCGGGGCCGGCGCGATGCCGGTCCGGTTCTGACCCGCTAAGCACAGTCCCGGGGCGGCTTTCCGCTTCCGGGGCTGTTGCGTCGTTTCCGCGCCCGCGTGCGGACAGGTTGCAAGGGCCTTCGATGCAGCTTCGCGTTGCGGGGCCTGGTTCAGATGATGTCGGCGCGATGACGCGCCGAACGGCTCACCCGGCGGCCCGTCCGTCGCGTGTGATCCGGCGGACCGCCGGGTGAGCCGTCCTTAGGCTAGAGGTAGGGCAAGGCGCCTTCCGACGGGTGGATTCACCTTTCGGCGCCGCGTCCGGAGATTGCGAGGAACAACATGGTCAATTCGCTCCAGGGCCGCAGGCGCGTCCGCAAGTTCTTCGGTAAGCTCAAGGAAGTCGCGCAGATGCCGAACCTCATCGAGGTTCAGAAAGCGTCCTACGACCAGTTCCTGATGGTCGAGGAGCCCAAGGGCGGCCGCGGCGACGAGGGTCTGCAGTCGGTCTTCCGCTCGGTCTTCCCGATTGGCGACTTTTCCGGCGCCTCGCTTCTGGAATTCGTCAAGTACACCTTCGAGCCGCCGAAGTTCGACGTCGACGAGTGCCGCCAGCGCGGCATGACCTTCTCCGCGCCGCTCAAGGTGACGCTGCGCCTGATCGTGTTCGACATCGATCCCGACACCCAGGCGAAGTCGGTCAAGGACATCAAGGAGCAGGATGTCTACATGGGCGACATGCCGCTCATGACCGACAACGGCACCTTCATCGTCAACGGCACCGAGCGCGTCATCGTCTCGCAGATGCACCGCTCGCCGGGCGTGTTCTTCGACCACGACAAGGGCAAGACCCATTCCTCGGGCAAGCTGCTCTTCGCGGCGCGCATCATCCCCTATCGCGGCTCCTGGCTCGACATCGAGTTCGACGCCAAGGACATCGTCTACGCGCGCATCGACCGGAAGCGTAAGATCCCCGTCACCTCGCTGCTGTTCGCGCTCGGCATGGACGGCGAGGAGATCCTCAGCCGCTTCTACGACCACATCACCTATGTCCGCGACGCCAAGGGCTGGCGCGTGCCCTACGACGCCGAGCGCATGAAGGGCTTCAAGGCCACCGCCGACATGATCGACGCCGATACCGGCGAGGTCGTGGTCGAGGCCGGCCGCAAGCTTGTCGCGCGCACGGCGCGACAGCTCGCCGAGAAGGGTCTCAAGTTCCTGCGCGCCACGGACGAGGACCTCTACACCCAGTACATCGCCGAGGACCTGGTCAACCCGACCACCGGCGAGGTCTTCGCCGAGGCGGGCGAGGAGATCAACGAGAAGTCGCTGAAGCTGCTGACCGACGCCGGCTTCGACGAGATCCCGGTGCTCGACATCGACCACATCACGGTCGGCCCCTACATCCGCAACACGCTGAACGTGGACAAGAACTCGCGCCGCGAGGAGGCGCTGTTCGACATCTACCGCGTGATGCGCCCCGGCGAGCCGCCGACGCTCGAGACCGCCGAGAACATGTTCCAGTCGCTGTTCTTCGACCCGGAGCGCTACGACCTCTCGGCCGTCGGCCGCGTCAAGATGAACATGCGCCTCGATCTCGACGCCGAGGACACGGTGCGCGTCCTCCGCAAGGAGGACATCTTCGCGGTCGTCAAGGCGCTGGTCGATCTGCGGGACGGCAAGGGCGAGATCGACGACATCGACCATCTCGGCAACCGCCGCGTGCGTTCCGTCGGCGAGCTGATGGAGAACCAGTACCGGCTCGGCCTGCTCCGCATGGAGCGCGCCATCAAGGAGCGCATGTCCTCGGTCGACATCGACACGGTGATGCCGCAGGACCTGATCAACGCCAAGCCGGCCGCTGCCGCCGTGCGCGAGTTCTTCGGCTCGTCGCAGCTCTCGCAGTTCATGGACCAGACGAATCCGCTTTCGGAAGTCACTCACAAGCGTCGTCTTTCAGCGCTCGGGCCTGGCGGTCTCACCCGCGAGCGCGCCGGCTTCGAGGTGCGCGACGTGCACCCGACGCATTACGGCCGCATCTGCCCGATCGAGACGCCGGAAGGCCCGAATATCGGCCTCATCAACTCGCTCGCCACCTTCGCGCGGGTGAACAAATACGGCTTCATCGAGAGCCCCTATCGCCGCATCCGCGACGGCAGGCTGACCGAGGAGATCATCTATCTGTCAGCGATGGAGGAGGCGAAGTACAACGTCGCCCAGGCCAACGCCGCCGTCGACAAGGACGGCCGTCTGACGGACGACCTGATCGTCTGCCGCCGCGCCGGCGAGGTCATCGTGACGCCGGTCGACAAGGTCGATTTCCAGGACGTCTCGCCCAAGCAGCTCGTCTCGGTCGCGGCCGCGCTGATCCCGTTCCTCGAGAACGACGACGCCAACCGCGCGCTGATGGGCTCGAACATGCAGCGCCAGGCGGTGCCGCTGGTGCGCGCCGACGCGCCCTTCGTCGGCACCGGCATGGAAGCCGTCGTCGCCCGCGACTCGGGCGCCGCGATCGCGGCCCGCCGGGCCGGAATCGTCGACCAGGTCGACGCGACGCGTATCGTCATCCGCGCCTCCGACGAAATGGACCCGACCAAGCCCGGCGTCGACATCTACCGGCTGCAGAAGTTCCAGCGCTCCAACCAGTCGACCTGCATCACGCAGCGCCCGCTGGTGCGCGTCGGCGACATCATCAAGAAGGGCGACATCGTCGCGGACGGTCCCTCGACCGAGTTCGGCGAGCTCGCGCTCGGCCGCAACGTGCTCGTCGCGTTCATGCCGTGGAACGGCTACAACTTCGAGGACTCGATCCTGCTCTCGGAGAAGATCGTCTCGGAAGACATCTTCACCTCGATCCATATCGAGGAGTTCGAGGTCATGGCCCGCGACACCAAGCTCGGGCCGGAGGAGATCACCCGCGACATCCCGAACGTGTCGGAAGAGGCGTTGAAGAACCTCGACGAGGCCGGCATCGTCTATATCGGCGCGGAAGTGACGGCGGGCGACATCCTCGTCGGCAAGATCACGCCCAAGGGCGAGAGCCCGATGACGCCGGAAGAGAAGCTGCTGCGCGCCATCTTCGGCGAGAAGGCCTCCGACGTCCGCGACACCTCGCTCCGCGTGCCGCCCGGCGTGCAGGGCACGATCGTCGAAGTGCGCGTGTTCAACCGCCACGGCGTCGACAAGGACGAGCGCGCCCAGGCGATCGAGCGCGAGGAGATCGAGCGTCTCGCCAAGGACCGCGACGACGAGCAGGCGATCCTCGACCGCAACACCTTCGCGCGCCTCGCCGACATCCTGACCGGCAAGACCGGTCTGGCCGGCCCGAAGGGCTTCAAGAAGGACACCGTCATTACCCGCGAGGGCATGACCGAGTTTCCGCGCTCGCAGTGGTGGCTGTTCGCCGTCGGCGAAGATTCGCTGATGACCGAGATCGAGGCGATGCGGAAGCAGTACGACGAGTCCAAGAAGCGCCTCGAGCAGCGCTTCCTCGACAAGGTCGAGAAGCTGCAGCGCGGCGACGAACTACCGCCCGGCGTGATGAAGATGGTCAAGGTCTTCGTCGCGGTGAAGCGCAAGATCCAGCCCGGCGACAAGATGGCAGGCCGTCACGGCAACAAGGGCGTGGTCTCGCGCATCGTGCCGGCGGAGGACATGCCGTTCCTCGAGGACGGCACCCATGCCGACATCGTGCTGAACCCGCTCGGCGTGCCCTCGCGCATGAATGTCGGGCAGATCCTGGAAACCCATCTGGGCTGGGCCGCCGCCGGCCTCGGCAAGCAGATCGAGAAGGCGCTCGACGCGTATCGCAAGGGCCACGACGTCAAGGCGCTGCGGGCCTCGTTCGACGCCGTCTACGAGGACAACGAGATCATCGCCTCGATGGACGAGACCGAACTCGTCGAGATGGGCCAGAACCTGCGGCGCGGCGTCCCGATCGCGACGCCGGTGTTCAACGGCGCCAAGGAAGCCGATATCGAGCGTCTCCTGGAGCAGGCGGGGCTCCACTCGTCCGGCCAGTCGACGCTCTATGACGGCCGCACCGGCGAGCCCTTCGACCGCAAGGTCACCGTCGGCTACATCTACATGCTGAAGCTGCACCATCTGGTCGACGACAAGATCCATGCCCGCTCGATCGGCCCGTACTCGCTGGTCACCCAGCAGCCGCTGGGCGGCAAGGCGCAGTTCGGCGGACAGCGCTTCGGCGAGATGGAGGTCTGGGCGCTGGAAGCCTATGGCGCCGCCTACACCCTGCAGGAGATGCTGACGGTGAAGTCGGACGACGTTGCGGGCCGCACCAAGGTCTACGAGGCGATCGTGCGCGGCGAGGACAATTTCGAGGCAGGCATCCCCGAGAGCTTCAACGTTCTCGTCAAGGAGATGCGTTCGCTCGGCCTCAATGTCGAGCTGATCAACAACAAGCCCAGGACCGGCGAGTTGCCGCCGGCCGAAGCAGCCGAATAGGGCAATCGGCAGTAGGCAGTCGACAATCGCAGGTCCGACTGCCTACTGCCCACTGCCGACTGCCATCTAGAGATTTTTCGCCGGGCAGGGTGGCGCGTCGCCCCCACCGGCAAGAGGAGACAGGCGATGAAGCAAGAGGTTATGAACCTTTTCGGCCAGCAGCCGGTGCAGCAGGCGTTCGACGCCATTAAGATCTCGATCGCTTCGCCGGAGAAGATCCTCTCCTGGTCCTATGGCGAGATCAAGAAGCCGGAGACGATCAACTACCGGACCTTCAAGCCGGAGCGCGACGGCCTGTTCTGCGCCCGCATCTTCGGGCCGATCAAGGACTACGAGTGCCTGTGCGGCAAGTACAAGCGCATGAAGTTCAAGGGCGTCATCTGCGAGAAGTGCGGCGTGGAAGTCACGCTCGCGCGGGTCCGGCGCGAGCGCATGGGCCATATCGAGCTGGCCGCCCCCGTCGCCCATATCTGGTTCCTGAAGTCGCTGCCCTCGCGCATCGGCCTGCTGATGGACATGCCGCTCAAGGATCTCGAGCGCATCCTCTATTTCGAGAGCTATGTCGTGATCGAGCCGGGCCTGACCCCGCTCAAGGACCGGCAGCTCCTGACCGAGGAGGAGTATGTCCGCTGCCAGGAGGAGTACGGCGCCGACACCTTCACCGCCATGATCGGCGCGGAAGCGATCCGCGAGATGCTGCGCGCGCTCGACCTCGACCAGATCAACGCCGATCTCAAGCATGAGATCGCGACGACGACGTCGGAGCTGAAGCCCAAGAAGCTGATGAAGCGCCTCAAGATCATCGAGGCGTTCCAGCTTTCGGGCAACAAGCCCGAATGGATGGTGATGACCATCATCCCGGTGATCCCGCCCGATCTGCGCCCGCTGGTGCCGCTCGACGGCGGCCGCTTCGCGACCTCGGACCTGAACGACCTCTATCGCCGCGTGATCAACCGCAACAACCGCCTGAAGCGGCTGATCGAGCTGCGCGCGCCCGACATCATCATCCGCAACGAAAAGCGGATGCTGCAGGAATCGGTCGATGCGCTGTTCGACAATGGTCGCCGCGGCCGCGTCATCACGGGCGCCAACAAGCGCCCGCTGAAGTCGCTCGCCGACATGCTGAAGGGCAAGCAGGGCCGTTTCCGCCAGAACCTGCTCGGCAAGCGCGTCGATTATTCGGGCCGTTCGGTCATCGTGGTCGGCCCCGAGCTGAAGCTGCACCAGTGCGGGCTGCCCAAGAAGATGGCGCTCGAACTGTTCAAGCCGTTCATCTATGCGCGCCTCGACGCCAAGGGCTACTCGACCACGGTCAAGCAGGCCAAGAAGCTGGTCGAGAAGGAGAAGCCGGAGGTCTGGGACATCCTGGACGAGGTCATCCGCGAGCACCCGGTGATGCTGAACCGGGCGCCGACGCTGCACCGCCTCGGCATCCAGGCCTTCGAGCCCACGCTGATCGAGGGCAAGGCGATCCAGCTTCACCCGCTGGTCTGCGCCGCCTTCAACGCCGACTTCGACGGCGACCAGATGGCGGTGCACGTCCCGCTGTCGCTGGAGGCGCAGCTCGAGGCGCGCGTCCTGATGATGTCGACCAACAACATCCTGCACCCGGCGAACGGCCTGCCGATCATCGTGCCGTCGCAGGACATCGTGCTGGGCCTCTACTACCTCTCGATCGTCTCCGATGGCGAGCCGGGCCAGGGCAAGGTCTTCGGCGACATCGGCGAGCTCGAATACGCGCTGCACGAGAAGGTCGTGACGCTGCATTCGAAGATCAAATACCGCTGGACCGGCGTCGGCCAGGACGGCAAGTCCTACACCAAGATCTATGACACCACGCCGGGCCGCGTCATCCTCTCGACCGCGCTGCCGCAGCACCCGAACATGACCTTCGACGTCAGCAACCGCCTGATGACGAAGAAGGAAATCTCCGGGATGATCGACGCCGTCTATCGCGGCTGCGGTCAGAAGGAGTCGGTGATCTTCTGCGACCGCATCATGTCGCTGGGATTCACCCACGCCTTCAAGGCCGGCATCTCGTTCGGCAAGGACGACATGGTCGTGCCCGAGAACAAGTGGGAGATCGTCGATACGACCCGCGCGCTCGCCAAGGATTACGAGCAGCAGTACCAGGACGGCCTGATCACCCAGGGCGAGAAGTACAACAAGGTCGTCGATGCCTGGGCGAAGTGCTCCGACAAGCTCGCGCAGGAGATGATGGCCCGCATCTCGACCGTGAAGAAGGACGAGACCGGCCGCGACAAGCCGATCAACTCGATCTACATGATGAGCCATTCCGGGGCGCGCGGTTCGCCAGCCCAGATGAAGCAGCTCGCGGCGATGCGCGGCCTGATGGCCAAGCCTTCGGGCGAGATCATCGAATCGCCGATCATCTCGAACTTCAAGGAAGGCCTCGACGTTCTCGAGTACTTCAACTCCACCCACGGCGCCCGCAAGGGCCTCGCCGACACCGCGCTGAAGACCGCCAATTCCGGCTATCTGACGCGTCGTCTCGTCGACGTGGCGCAGGACGCCATCATCTCCGAGACCGATTGCGGCTCGGAGAGCGGCATCAAGATGCGCGCCATCATCGATGCGGGCCAGGTCGTGGCGTCGCTCGGGATCCGCATCCTCGGCCGCTCGGCGGCGGAGGACGTCACCGATATCGACGGCAAGGTCCTGGTGCCCAAGGGCACGATGATCGACGAGCACCACATCGAGGCGATCAACGCCGCCGGCGTGCAGGAGGTGAAGATCCGTTCGGTGCTGACCTGCGCCACCAAGAACGGCGTCTGCGCCACCTGCTACGGACGCGATCTCGCCCGCGGCACCCCCGTCAACATGGGCGAGGCCGTCGGCGTCATCGCGGCGCAGTCGATCGGCGAACCGGGCACGCAGCTCACCATGCGGACCTTCCACATCGGCGGCGCGGCCACCATCGCCGACCAGTCCTTCGTCGAGTCGAACTTCGAAGGCGTGGTCAAGATGCGAAACCGCAACGCGGCGCGCAATTCCGAGGGCGACCTCATCGCCATGGCGCGCAACATCGCCATCGTGATCGTCGGCCCGGACGGGGCCGAGCGCGCGGTGCATCGCGTCCAGTTCGGCTCGAAGCTGCGGGTCGACGAGGGCGACAAGGTCAAGCGCGGCCAGCGCCTGATCGAGTGGGATCCCTATTCCCGCCCGATCCTGGCGGAAGTGGACGGCGCGGTCGGCTACGAGGATCTCGTGGACGGCATGTCGATCACCGAGACGACCGACGAGGCGACGGGCATCAACAAGCGCGTCGTCATCGACTGGCGCGGCTCGGCGCGCACGTCGGACCTGCGCCCGGCCCTGACGGTGAACGGGCCCGACGGCAAGATCGCCAAGCTCGCCCGCGGCGGCGAGGCGCGCTACATCCTGCCCGTCGACGGCATCATCTCGATGGAGCCCGGCGCCATGATCAAGGCCGGCGACGTGCTCGCCCGCGTCTCGACCGACTCGGCCAAGACCCGCGACATCACCGGCGGCCTGCCGCGGGTGGCGGAACTGTTCGAGGCGCGTCGTCCCAAGGATGCGGCGATCATCGCCGAGAAGGCCGGCGTCATCGGCTTCGGCAAGGACTACAAGAACAAGCGCCGGGTCATCCTGACCCCGCATGACGGCTCCGACGGGCTCGAATACCTGATCCCGAAGGGCAAGCACATCCATCTCCAGGACGGCGACGTCGTCGAGATGGGCGACTACATCCTCGACGGCAACCCGGCGCCGCACGACATTCTGGCGATCAAGGGCGTCGAGGAGCTGGCGGCTTATCTGGTGAACGAGATCCAGGAGGTCTATCGCCTCCAGGGCGTCGGCATCAACGACAAGCACATCGAGGTCATCGTCCGGCAGATGCTGCAGAAGGTCGAGATCACGGAATCGGGCGACACCGACATCCTGACCGGCGACCAGATCGACCGCATCGAGTTGCGCGAGATCAACGCCAAGATGGCGGAAGAGGGCAAGAAGCCCGCTTCCGGCGTGCCTGTCCTGCTCGGCATCACCAAGGCCTCGTTGCAGACGCGCTCGTTCATCTCGGCGGCGTCGTTCCAGGAGACCACCCGCGTCCTCACGGAGGCGGCGGTCAACGGCAAATACGACACGCTGGAAGGCCTCAAGGAGAACGTCATCGTCGGCTCGCTCATCCCGGCCGGCACCGGCGCGCAGGTCGCCCGCATCAAGCAGGTGGCGACGCGCCGCGACGATCTCATCGTCGGTCAGAAGGCGGAATCGGCGGCGAGGGCGGCCAAGGCCGCCAACGACGCGGCGGCTGCGGCGGCGCTGCCCGCGGCCGAGTGAGGCCTGTCGCCTGGACCATCATGAAGGGGTCGCTTCCGGGCGGCCCCTTTTTCATGGGGTTGTCCCGCGCGTGTTTCGCGCAAGCGGGCGGGCGAGCAAGATTATGAGGCGCGGATGGCCTCGCCGGCTCGACCGCCGCGATTTGCGCGCTGGGCGGCGTCCGAAGCGGTTTTCCGGTCATTTCCGGGGTTGACGCGAATCCCTACCCGAGTCATAAGCGCGCCACTGTCGAAGGTTGTCGGACACGTTTGTCGCTTGCCACGTTGCGAGCGAATGTCGCGGCCGAAACGCCTTCGGAACTCCAGCGTCGAACGACGACATGGTATGACGCATGACCGCGGAGCGATCCGTGGTCCTCTGCTTGGCGAACGCGCCTGAGGCCTCCCTGCCGGGAGCCGATGGCGCGGCTTCGTTTGTGTCATGGCATCGAGCGGGCTGGCGACGACAATTCGAGATTTCCAAGCGCTCAACGGAGCGAGAGGCCTGTTCAATGCCGACAATCAGCCAGTTGATCCGCAAGCCGCGCACGCCCGTCAAGGCGCGCAACACCGCGCCGGCGCTCGAGAACTGCCCGCAGAAGCGCGGCGTCTGCACGCGCGTCTACACGACGACCCCGAAGAAGCCGAACTCGGCGCTCCGCAAGGTCGCCAAGGTGCGCCTGACCAACGGCTTCGAGGTGATCGGCTACATTCCGGGCGAGGGCCACAACCTTCAGGAACACTCCGTGGTCATGATCCGCGGCGGCCGCGTCAAGGATCTGCCCGGCGTGCGCTACCACATCCTGCGCGGCGTGCTCGACACGCAGGGCGTCAAGAACCGCAAGCAGCGCCGTTCGAAATATGGCGCCAAGCGTCCGAAGTAAGTTCTGCCAGACGGGCAGGGCGATGAGCCCGAGCCCGTTCGCAGCGTTTCAAGATTTGACCGGAGACTAGACGATGTCCCGCCGCCATAGCGCCGAAAAGCGCGAGATCATTCCCGATCCGAAGTTCCACGACATCATCGTGACGAAGTTCATGAATTCGGTGATGTACGAAGGCAAGAAGTCGACCGCCGAGCGGATCGTCTACGGCGCCTTCGACATCATCGAGGGCAAGATGAAGACCGACCCTCTCGCCGTCTTCAAGAGCGCGCTGGAAAACGTCGCTCCGGCAATCGAAGTGCGGTCGCGCCGCGTCGGCGGCGCCACCTACCAGGTTCCGGTCGAGGTTCGCACCGAGCGCCGCCAGGCGCTGGCGATCCGCTGGCTGATCTCGGCCGCGCGCGGCCGCAACGACAAGACCATGGTCGAACGTCTCTCCTCGGAGCTGATGGATGCGGCCAGCAATCGTGGAAACGCCGTCAAGAAGCGCGAAGACACGCACCGGATGGCGGAAGCCAACCGCGCCTTCTCGCACTACCGCTGGTAAGCGGCTCCCGGACTCCAGGACAGACAGAGCACTCCCATGCCCCGTTCCCATCCGATCGCCCGATACCGCAATTTCGGCATCATGGCGCATATCGACGCCGGCAAGACGACGACGACCGAGCGCGTGCTGTATTACACCGGCAAGTCGCACAAGATCGGCGAAGTGCATGACGGCGCCGCCACCATGGACTGGATGGAGCAGGAGCAGGAGCGTGGCATCACGATCACCTCGGCCGCGACCACCTGCCTGTGGCGCGACCACCGCCTGAACATCATCGACACCCCCGGCCATGTCGACTTCACCATCGAGGTCGAGCGTTCGCTGCGCGTGCTCGACGGCGCCGTCTGCGTGCTCGACGGCAACCAGGGCGTCGAGCCCCAGACCGAGACCGTCTGGCGCCAGGCCGACAAATACGACGTGCCGCGCATCGTCTTCGTCAACAAGATGGACAAGATCGGCGCCGATTTCTACCGCTGCGTCCAGGACATCATCGACCGCGTCGCCGGCAAGCCGGTCTGCCTGCAGATCCCGATCGGGGCGGAGTCGGATTTCGTCGGCGTCGTCGACCTGATCAAGATGAAGGCCATCGTCTGGAACGGCGAGGCGCTCGGCGCTTCCTTCGAGGAGAAGGACATCCCGGCCGATCTCACTGAGAAGGCCGCCGAATACCGCGGCAAGCTGGTCGAGGCCGCCGTCGACATGGACGACGTGGCGATGGAGGCCTATCTCGAGGGCGCCGAGCCGGACGTCGAGACGCTGCGCCGCCTGATCCGCACCGCCGTGCAGCGCCGCGCCTTCCATCCCGTGCTCTGCGGCTCGGCCTTCAAGAACAAGGGCGTGCAGCCCCTGCTCGACGCCGTCGTCGATTTCCTGCCGTCGCCGACCGATCGCGGCGAAGTCGAGGGCATCGACTTCAAGACCGAAGAGCCGACCACCCGCAAGCCGACCGACGAAGACCCCTTCTCCATGCTCGCCTTCAAGATCATGGACGACCCCTTCGTCGGCACGATCACCTTCTGCCGCGTCTACTCGGGCAAGGTCGAGACCGGCGCGGGCGTCATCAACTCGACCCGCGACAAGAAAGAGCGCGTCGGCCGCATGCTGCTGATGCACGCGAACAACCGCGAGGACATCAAGGAGGCTTTCGCCGGCGACATCGTCGCTTTGGCCGGCCTCAAGGACGTCCGCACCGGCGACACGCTGTGCGATCCGCTGAAGCCCGTCATCCTGGAGCGGATGGAGTTCCCGGAGCCGGTCATCACGATCGCGATCGAGCCAAAGTCGAAGGCCGACCAGGAGAAGCTCGGTCTGGCGTTGGCCAAGCTGGCCAACGAGGATCCGTCCTTCCGCGTCTCGACCGACCAGGAGAGCGGCCAGACCATCCTCAAGGGCATGGGCGAGCTGCATCTCGACATCAAGGTCGACATCCTGCGCCGGACCTACAAGGTCGACGCCAATATCGGCGCGCCGCAGGTGGCCTATCGCGAGACCATCACCAAGAAGGTCGACATCGACTACACCCACAAGAAGCAGACCGGCGGCACGGGCCAGTTCGCCCGCGTCAAGTTCACGGTCGAGCCGAACGAGACCGGCAAGGGCTTCGAGTTCGAGTCGAAGATCATCGGCGGCGCGGTGCCGAAGGAGTATATTCCCGGCGTCGAGAAGGGCCTCAATTCGGTGATCGGCTCGGGCGTGCTCGCCGGCTTCCCGGTGGTCGACGTCAAGGTCTCGCTGACCGACGGCGCCTTCCACGAGGTCGACTCCTCGGCGCTCGCCTTCGAGATCGCATCCCGCGCCGGCCTTCGCGAAGGCCTGCAGAAGGCCGGCTCGGTGCTGCTCGAGCCGATCATGAAGGTCGAGGTGGTGACGCCTGAGGACTATACCGGCTCGGTCATCGGCGATCTGAACTCGCGGCGCGGCCAGATCCAAGGCCAAGACATGCGCGGCAACGCGGTCGTCGTCAATGCGATGGTGCCGCTGGCGAACATGTTCGGCTACGTCAACCAGCTCCGCTCGTTCTCGCAGGGCCGCGCCAACTACACGATGCAGTTCGACCATTATGAGCAGGTTCCCTCGGCGGTCGCCGCCGAGGTCCAGGCCAAATACGCCTGACCTGCTTTAACGCAACAGATGATCTGACGGACGGAGGCTACGATGGCCAAAGAGAAATTCGCTCGCACGAAGCCGCATTGCAACATTGGAACGATTGGTCACGTCGACCATGGCAAGACGTCGCTGACGGCTGCGATCACGAAGGTTCTGGCGGAGTCCGGGGGCGCGTCGTTCACGGCCTATGACCAGATCGACAAGGCTCCGGAGGAGAAGGCGCGCGGGATCACGA
>JAESFX010000331.1_pt1 | contig 19351 bp, 22 predicted proteins | sample 9269501 | NCBI WGS metagenome assembly JAESFX01 (sample SAMN14515570, study PRJNA621655) | algae metagenome | isolation source: Desmonostoc geniculatum HA4340-LM1 and co-occurring heterotrophs from cave... | place: USA: Maniniholo cave, Kauai, Hawaii | collected 2009-07-28
GCTTGTATTCGAGGGCGAGAGCTACCGAATGAAGCACGCGCTCATGAAAGAACGGTAAAAATTCCCCACGACGATGATGGGGAAAAATGCACGATTTTTTTGGGGATTTTTGCTTGACGAAATACAGCAATGAATTGGAACTTCAGTTCTTTTCTTTGCTGAAGATGTGCATAGCCTTTTTTAGAATCTCGATCTCCTCCAGGAGATCCGCGTTCGCTTTCGTTAGGCTTTCAATTTGACGATCCTTATCCCGCACGACTTCTGGTGTGAGGAGTGGCTCATTCTCAAACTTACGATGTTTCGCCATCCACTGCTGCAACGTGCCGAGTGGAATGTTGAGCTCCTCCGCGATCTGTGGAAGAGACTTCGTTTGTTCCTGAATGAATTTCACAGTCTTCAATTTAAACTCATCGTTATACCGTTGGCGTGTTTCTCCCATCGTGAACACCTCACCCTATTTATTAAGATTATTATCTGTTCAACGTTATGAGGTGTCCACTTTTTATTCTAAGTCCATATGTTGGATTATATGCCCCAGATAAATTATTGATTGGCAGAGACACTCTCTCCTTGTGCCATGAGCTGCTATTATTGGAATGCTTGAAAAATAAGGGCCGCGAAATCGCCAAGACCATTAGGGCTTTCGCGGCAGGACCGCACATCATAATAGCGCTAACCGGGCGCAGGCAGGCTTAATTGGGAGGATAATGGGCAAGTATACGCATATGTGTCGTGGCCGATGGGAGGTGTGTGGTTATGTCATCAGCAGTTAGGGGAGCACTTCGTATTTTACATCGCGACCTAGCGTACCTGAAGGAGTATGTTAATGTTAATTATGAGAGGCTCCGCTAATTTGAATATTTTGGTGCTCAATGACTCACTGTCCTCTTCACCGGAGCATTAATTCCGCACCCAGGCAGCAAACTGGCTGGGTTAAACCAAGCTTTGAGACTTACTCACGAATTGCGTGAACACGAATCAGCTTATCGGATCCAGTGATCCCTTAACTGAGAAGCTTGAATCACCCAACAGATATTGTAGCCGTAATCGCGTTATGGTGTGTACTGAAGGTTATTCGTTTGAAGTAGAAGATGGATAGATTTATAAGTCGCGGCTAGGAGTTTTAATTATCAATTATATGTCTCAGTGTATTGAATATTTTTGCTTTATATCGTCTGTTAGCTTTTCTAGGGTAGAATCTATAATGATATATGACAAATCGCAGATCTCCTCTATATCATTATAATTATGACTAGTTAGTAAAACTGTACTTCCGTTATCTCTTAATTTTTTTATTATATCTTTAACTTCTCCATATGATTTTGCATCTAATGCATTAAAAGGCTCGTCAAGAATAATTAAATTCTGCCCTTCCATTATCGCTTGAGCGATTCCAAGTTTCTGTTTCATTCCCATTGAGTAATTTCTGACTTTTGTTTTGTTATCAGGATCTAGTCCTACAAGTTCCATAGTATTTCTAATCATTTCAGAATCAATTTTGCCTTTAATATTGGCTAAGAAACTTAAGTTATTAAAGCCATCATAAACGTCTATATATCCTGGCTTGTCAATTAATATACCCGTTTCGTCAGGAAAATCAAAATCTTCTCCCAGTTTAGAGCCTTTTATATAAACCTCACCTTGATCAGGCTTAATTAGCCCTACAATTAATTTAAATAATACTGATTTCCCACTACCATTTGAGCCTACAAATCCAATTGCGCAACCTTTAGGTATCTTTAAGTTAATTTCTTTGAGTATGATTCTACCCTTAAACGATTTTGAAACATTCATTAATTCAATCTCATTTTGCGAATTTAACATATGACCAACTCCTATCCAATAATCTTTTTAGATAATCCCCATCTAAGAACTAAAAATAGTATGATACTATATAAGATAAGTAAAGTAATGGCCTCATAAAAACCCAACACATTCCCACCAACAATCTGATAGATCCTTGTTAAAGAAGACATTCCAGTTGGTATATATTTTACAACTTCACCTTTGAATAACGTCGATATATATAAACATAAAAGTAGAATTAACCCGTATGTAGCTCCACGTGTTAGACAAAACATTATAATCAATATTAAAGCACTAACGAATAACTCAAGGACTTTGCTTATTAGTATCATAATAATTAATTCAATTAAAGGGACTTTCGGTATTCCTAAATCATTGAAGAATTCATTAAAATGAAGATAGCCAGACATCTCTATGCCAAAAACCCAAGATACAATTAGTACTAAGGATATTGTTAAGAGCGAGTATGTAAACATTAATGTCAGAGAAGTATTTAGCAAAGAATATAACCATTTCTTTCTCGATTTTACTCTTATTGATACGATAGAACTGCTATTAATGTTTTCTTTCTCTAAAAAACAGCCAAGTATATATAATGGCAATCCATTTAACAATAAAAGTTTGATAAATTCAAATAGATTTAAAACTCCCGTTCCATGGCCGACGAATAAAAGGATTAGAAAGTCGCTCGTTGTTATCTTTTGTACATCTACAAAAGTGGAGATGATTAGTACAGAAAGCAACGAAAAAGATAGAAGAAAACTTTTCTTACTAAACATATTAGTGATCATCCAAATTACAACACTACCTTTATATTTTAGAGATATATAAAACTGATGTTTTAAACTCCAAAATTTTTTTATTCCTATTAAAAGAGTGGTTATAAATACCACTTCGAAAACAAGTAAAAAATAAATATTATATTCAATTCCGTGATGTAATAAGATGAACTTATTAATGAAAAAAAACGGAATGAAATTATCAAAATCCGTGTGAATGCTTAATATCATAGATAAATAAAGAATTGCACTAAAGAATAACACAAATTTGTTGTTGAAAAATATATTTGCAGAAAATATAAGCAGTGATAAGAAGGCTAGCCCCGAAATTAAATATACTACAACTAGGATTATTGATAGGAATGGATTATTAATTCCGAATTGAATAGCATCGAAAATAAGCTCTCGATTGTGGTTCGTTGGGAACGGATTTGTGAAATTATTTGAATATGGTAACCCAACTGCAGCGCATAAAGCTATGACAACATGCACAGATATGTTTATTCCAGCTGCAAACAGAAATGAAACATATGAAGTAGTTGAATACTTGAGATAAGAACCTGTCCTAATCAAAACTAAATCATTTTCATTTTTGACAACGGTTAGAATATAAATAATGTATGCAGGTATTAAAACGAATATCATATAATACTGGTCTGTTAACACCATTGCAACAAAGTCCCAATAATACAAAGTATAATCCACTAACTGAATCTTTAAATAGATCATATAAATAGAGTATATTAAAAGTACTAATAGGTACTTCAAACTCAACAGGACATTGATATTACGTATCAATATGCTTCTATTAATCAATGCTACACAACTCCCCGTGTAACTCAACATTTTCATTTAGGTCTTAAAGACAGTTTCATTTTTTGGTATCACCATTACCAATATTAAAAACATAATTAATAGACACAGTATTAATGGACCTACAATTAACCTATCTACGGAAATAGCACTGGCTGTTAATGTGTTCAGATCAAAAGAGGTCACTAATCTGAAATAAGGAACATTCAATATAGAAAGAGTAAAGTTCTCAAGAATCGCATAGATAAATGGACCAGTTAAAATAACAAGTAAATTATTAACTATTAGTGAAAGAACAAAACCGAATGTTGCAATTAAAAAACCAATAATTCCTTTCCACAAACTCAATACTAATCCATATTGTAAAGGAAAGTTAACAAAATAGTGGCCTGCAAAATTTTTCAAAGCATAGTCGTTTACTGTTGGAAGTTTTTCCGGAACTATAAACAAGCTAAAGAAGAGGCTTGTTATTGAAACAAGAAAAACAATTAATCCACCGCCAAAACTTGTAATCAACCATTTAGTTAATAAATATTTCTTCTTACTCGTTCTTAACAATGAATAAATAATAAAGCTATCCTTTCTTTCATAAAACATGAGCCAACAAATTGGCAATGTGGCGAAAAGTGGATATAGAAGAGAAAACGTTTCTCCGGATTGCACCCAAATCTCAATATTGTAATTATAATGATATCCTGACAAAACAAAGTTCACTGACAGCAAACCATATATAACTCCAATTATTACTGATATAAGGTATGTATATTTAATTTTGTTTAATTCAACCTTTATTAATCTCAGCATTACATCCCCTCCTAACTATACTTTACCATAAATAGAGCACTTGTGACACAAATGTCCAAGTGCTCATATTGTTATTAACTAACCTAGCTTTAGTTGCTTGACCAAGTGCCAGTAACTTGGACATCCACTGTGGTAGTAAGGTCATTAGAGAAATGAACTCTTACAGTTGAACCCCCATTTTGCGCGGGGTCTCCGTCTAAATAATAGATATAACCACCAGAAACATTTCTTGTCCAATCACCATTACCTGAGCCACTCGATAATTGCTGCCTAGCGTCAACTTCGTAACCACCGCCAACAGTCCATGAGTTTAATTGTGCAGCTGCTCCCATAGTATCCTTGATTTGTGTTCCAGAATAACCATTACCATTAAAAGCTCCTACTGTTGTACTGTAGTTTGACCAGCCTGTTCCAGCAAAAGCATTAGCAGTTGCGACTAAGGTGATGGCTCCAACGATGGCTAAAATCTTTTTTTTCATGGTCATTAGCTCCTTATAAAATAGTAAATTAAAACTTAAAATGATGCAGAAATTACTCCCAAAACCTCCTGTCCCTATTTAATACAAAATTTGTTTGATGCAAAAACATGCTATCATAACATGAAATAAAATGTCAATATATCTCTCTTATGTACTTTGTATACTTCTATATTTATTTGGCATATTGATAAAATGAAAGACTGTTTGAAAATACAATTATTGAAAATAAAAGGAACTAGGGTGGGCCTAGCATATGCATGAAAATACCATCGTCTAATGAAGTGCACCTCTTAGAATTAACATTCTATGATGTCCTTGAATATGAAGTTAGAACTATCCAATTAAATCGTGGGTGGATTAATGAGTAATGTTCGGGAGAATATTAAAAAGTTATGAAAGGAAATTGAAGTAACACAAGTTGAGTTTTCAGACCATATCGGTGCAGCACTAAGGTTATTTAGTGTTATCTGAACAGGTATTGCAATCAGTCAAGCCCTTACGCGAAAGAAAATCTCTCAGGTTCAAAATCCTGAAAGAATTTTAAATGCTACACTAACTAATGCCGGACTTATTGCATCATCTAACGCAACTCGGGCTCGTAACCTACACAATTCGTTACGCTGCTCATTCGTACATTAAATCCACTGGTCGATAAAATAGATGGTAGTGCCTTGCGTCAAAGTGGCATTTGCGGCTGTTATCATTGAGGGCAAAGTGAGGATGCCGTAGTTATAATGTTATGTGCACTTTAGGCATATACCGATATCGAGTATGAAGAGGGAGGTGAGTTGGACTTGATATAGGCAGCATTTCTGATGGGGATATCTCTTGCGTAGTATATCAATGGGGATTAAAAAGATGACTCCTGTGCAGTACAGGAATCATCTATTGTTGATAGCTGATCTTTCTTTTTTAAGTCTCATTGATGTAGCCGGTCTAATCGGCGCCGCGGCGCTCGTGCACTGCAGTTACTAACCCTAGAATATATCTCTATGCAATATAGGATGAAGGAAGTTTTTCACGAAATCATTTAATGAAAGAGCAGAAATTTTTGGGATGAAAAAATAGATGCATTAGTTTTTGAACAGAGAAGTACGCTAACGGGAGTATATAATTCAATCAGAACAGGGAGCAGGCCGCTGCGTCGCTGCTCCCTGTTCCATTGATGTAACGGGCAATTATAGGAAAAATGAACTATGACGTGGTATATGGTCATTGAGGATTACAAAGCTAACGATGATTCACAGTGACAAATTGAAGTGAATATTACTAGAGTTATTGTATAATTTATATAACTTTAAATAGGGGGCAAGATTCAAGTGATACTCAAAGAATTTCTAAAAAGTATGAAACGACAGGATTAAGTGAAAAGAGAACTTGAGAAAGCTTATGGGTTACCTGTAATGAGTCTTCAGTTTATCCCATTATCAATAAACCATTTTGCCATCGAGTTTACAACTTTAAGGGGGAAGGCTTACGTGGTACCAATATATAAAAAGTTAGCCAATAATACAGCAACATTGCAATACAGAGATGTGACCCCGGCAGAAAAGGGAATTATAAATAATTACCTTGAAAAGAAATGAGAACGAAAGATATGAACAAAAATTATTGAGTTGTAGTAGTTATGGCGCTAACGAGGAATCTTAGTTCAATGATACAGCGACAGTCTTGGACTTTATATTCTCGTCCTTGGCTGTCGCTATTTCTATTTCTGAGGGAAGTCTAAAACTCTTATTTTCTGAAGTCAAACTATGTTACCAACATTTTTGTTACTTGGACTTAGGAATTAAGGATTCACAAGAAGCTAACCAGCACAAGGAACTAGGTATCTACAGATTTAGTCAATATAGCCTGTAATCAAGTTTCCATGGTTAATTAGACATCGAAAAACTAAATAATTAACTTTTTGAACTATATACCGATGTAAGTATTGTGAAGTATTTACTTAAGAATTCAATTGGTTTGTTAAATTTTTAAGTGGTGGTTTGTATTAGTATAAGTAATGGATAAATAAAAGAGGGGGATATCCTAATATGCAGCTTCTACAAAAGTTTAATGAATTACCTATCGCAATACTTATTCTTGCCGGTATTTCCATTTTCCCAGTCGCACGTGCATATATTCTAGCATTAAGTAAAACGGGGTTTGATGAATTACATCATACAAAGATTATAATATGTGGCAGAAATTTTTGAAGAGAGTAATAAGTGTGATATTCTTTAACCTTTTTGTCTTTCTTGGTTCAATCTTAATGAAAATTAATTCCAGTACAAATCAAGAAACGAATAATGGGAATGCTTTTGGAACAGCTTTGTTAGTATTAGTTTTATTTGTATTGACCGTGTGGTTTGTGACAGGGTTGTTTCTGATGGTTATGGGATTGATTTTCTCGCTTTTTAAAAAAACATCTATAAAAAAAAGAACAAGAAAAATATTTATGTTGCTCATACCAGGTCATGGCATTATTACTCTCTATATATATTTGATTCTTGTTCTTTTTTATTTCTCAGAATATTTCAGTTTCAAGACGGTCGGCTATATAGAAGGCACTGTTTTAATCTTAGGTTTAATGACTGTACCATTACTTCTATATTATTTTTATTTCGAGATTCTTCCTAAGGAATTACTAATCTCTAATAAAATTAAAAACCATTATCAACTAATCATTCCTTCCGATTTGGAACAAAGTTCAATACGGAGCAAAGGGCTAATTATTCTTTATAGCCTAGATTCCAAAAACTTTGTTCTTTGTGAGAAGGAGTACCTGAAATCTAAAGATGAACTATATATTTACGATAAGGAGAAAGATAAGTTTTATTGCTTTTTAAAAATTAAAGTTCTTAATGATTAAGCCATAATGGGAAATAAAATGGAACTAGTTCAATTATTCAATTAATAAGAAAAGGGATCAGATCTGTAATGAAAATCTGTCCCTTTAAAGTGGATTTAGTTAAGAATACCATATATGAATTTTATGAAAAACCTGATTATGCTTAATGTCATTCAATAGCATTTGATCATTTTCAATTCTGTCTCGAGCTATAATTACTCTATTTGCTTTCATTTCAAAATGATTATCATCATCATCAGATAGCTTGTAAGCGACCCGAGAAATTACCTTAAGATCTTTATCAAATACTTTCATTTCTCCTGTGGAGTTTCCATGAAGTTTACCCCAAACTAATTCAGGTAAGGAGCTACTTACTCTGAAAAAATACTTGGAGGATAATTCCGTAGAATTTGTGAGTATACCCCAGAAGGATATGATTAAATTTTTATCCTTATCGTAAAGCTTGATAATAAATCTATAATTAATCATGCTAATTGGTATTATGAAAAGGCATTCATAGCTTGGAGAATTAAATGGAGGGTTCTTATGTAATCCAAGTATAGGAGCATTTTTAATTATTATTTCATCGATATCACTGCCGTTATGGTTGACCAAAAAATCTAAATCGCATAAATTCTGTGCTTTTGGCAGGTATCCTTTATTGAGTGGATTTTTAGAAAATCTAATTTGGTTTAGCGCGATAGTTAAGGTTAAAAGAAGACTACATAAAATAATATAAAATGCATAAATTCCAAAGTTTATAACTGAAGGAACTGAAAAATCTAGACTAAAAGAGAATTTAAAGTTTGTATAAAAACCAACGGCTATTCCCCAAATATAAATGGTGAATAAAGTGACAATAAAGTAGACCCAATAAAGCATTGAGATAAAATTGTCCCCAGATGTGTTACTTTGATAATTTAATAGTGTCTGACGAATATCACTTAGGCTAATTGTGTATGGGCGCAGAAGTAGGCTAAGGTCTTTTGAGGCGGCAATCAGTTTATTCTCGTACATGTAACCAATAAACAATGCGAAGAATGATATTAATGCCATTATTCCAGCAAAAATCCAACTTAGAAGTTCCACCTGGTCTTTTAGAGTTGAATAAATATCGGGGGAATAGGTTTCGTTAAAGTTGGTAAGTAACAACATTATAATAGGAAGAAGCACGTAAAACAGTGAAATCCATTTACGCATGGTTAAGTGATAACCCCTTAACTACATTTTTTAAGACTGAATTGATTTCGACTTCTTTAATCGTGTCAGGAAATGTGATGACAGAGGCAGTGTCTATATAAAATACAATGGTATCATTCATTACAAAAGTAAGATTTGTAACCAAATTCGTTTTGAAAAACTCTATGTACTCGTCTTTATTAATATTTTTTAAATTTATCTTTTTAATTTCTCTATCGTCAGAAGGTGTAGGATTTCTTTTAACGTGTATACTAGTTAATTTTGCAAACCAATCGTTATCCAATAAATGATTTTCTTTCCAATATTCAAATGAACTTAATCGCTCAAAGGATGAGGGTAGATAGTTGTACAAACTTTTCACTACATGAGCGACAGCACTTTCAGAGTTTGAAAATGTACAAAGGATATTTTCATTTAAAAAGTACCAGCTTGATACATTTGACTGATTTCTATGGTTATACTTGTCTCTAATTCTAACCAAGTCAATCCATGAATAATTAATTTCAACCAAGTTTTCATTCTTTTGTTCAATGACAATTTCCTCGAATGCAGACGAAGACTTGAGCCCAGTGAAATCCATTGGCGCAGAGACCAGGTTAAACTTATATAATATACAATCTTCTACCCATGACAACACTGAACTCACCCTTCCTAATCGATAGTTTCAGTTTCGCTTAATGGTTCAATATAATCCTCTTCATCTAGAGGCAAGTTTCTCGAAAATCCGGTCGCTTCCAACAACTTTTCCAGGTTATAATCGATCCCATCAAATCCAATGGAGTCTAAGATCGTTTGATTTTGTATTACAAATTCCCGTAGATGTTCTAAGGTAGTATCGTCTAGTTCCTCAAAATTAGGGAAGAGGTCAACAAGTATCTTTATGCTTTGTAAAGTGCTGTTTTGAATAGCACGGTGTATTAGCTGATCTCTATTTAGATATTTTTGTGCAATCGTGTCTAACTGATTTTTCGTTTCGGTGAGATTTGCAATTCCAAATGCACACATATCAATGTATTCACTTTGGATAATTCCCATTGCTTCAAAACGAAGATCTTCATCATCTGTTTCAGTTATTACTATTTTAAGAATATCATTTTTTGGACCTTTTAAGTAAACTTTAGTGGAGAAATCCACTCCATTGAAGGTCATATCCGTACTGAAAGAAATAATGTCACTCCCAGTTGTTATATACTCACACGCTAACTGAGAAGAGCGCAAAGCTTGGCCTCCAATTGCTACATCCCGGATGCCATCTTTTTTTGCTCTGCTGCCTAAGTTGAATTTAATTTCTTTAAAAGTAGAAGTAATTCCATTCTTCAACAAGCGGTAGCTAAGGAAATCCAATACGAGAGCCGTCTTGAAGCTGACACCGCCAATTTCATTTACTTGATTTGGAAACTCTTTTAGAGAATAGGATTGAATCGGCCACGAGAACTCTTGAGAAATAAAAGCGAATAATGTTTCCTGCACTTGATGATTACCATTATATATGGTAACGACTCGTTTTGTTAAGTCAAGTGTTACTTTAGATGTGTAAACAGCAGTGAGCTCTGTGATATTAAAGGCGCCTGCTTCCCAAATATGGTCGTATTCTTTAAGTCGGAAATCAAATTGCAACTTATCGTTTTCTACAGTCAATTGGGTTGAGAGTAAGAATGTTTCTTTAAATTTTAAATTGTTAATTGTGTACTTTTCCATGATTGTATCGTTGTTAAGACCTTGGAGAAAGTTTAGGTTTGCAACTCGATACGTATATGCAGGTAAGCCTTTATTCTTTCTCATAACAGCCATTTGTACGAAGTCTTCAACCTCTTCTGGGCGAATTAATGCGGCTAGATCTATAAAACGGTCTTTAATTTCTTCCTTGTTTTTAGGCTTTTTACTCGGAACCCACCCTGTCTTTTCGAAAATAATTTCGACTGCATTATCTTTTGGAATTCTGTTTAAAACACGAAGAAGTACGCCTTTTAAGTCGAGCATAATATCCCCCTCTGTTTACAATAATAGTATTTTCCATTCCAACTCATCATTATTACATCGTTTAGCGAAATTGTCCAGAACTTTATAATTTGCAAGGTGTAATCAACGTGTTGCCCCAATTATACTTAGTTCTCAAAAGGCTTACTCATTCCGCCTTTATACATAAATGATGCCTATATCTAGCTATCCGCCGCGTCGTTGTGTTAGCTCAAAGAGTTACGTCTGAAACTCACCTTTGGAACGCATTGTACTCTCTAATTAACAAATTTGAGATGTCGAATATCTACGGTCAACTCGTAGTAATCTTTGTTGTATTGAATCACCTTATTTTTTTACGTTTAGGAAAACACCAAACTCGGTATGCAAACTACCCGCCTTGGACCTTAACGTGATATGGAAAATATTTTCCGGATCTAGTCATAAATTTAGGTCGAGCTCACTCTATAGCTCGACCTATTTGTCATTGTTAAATTTAATGGGCACTGAGGAAAGAAAATCGTATGTAGAAAGAAAATTACATCAGCACCATTAACTCACCATTAATATTTGAATGATAATAATTTATTATGTAAATATCGATAAAATAATAATTTGGAGGGGAAAGGGAATGATGTATTTTATAGGAGTAGCTAATATAACTTTCAACGGAATTGCATATGGCTACTCCCGAATGTATTCAAACACCAGGGCCTTAAAGGGAAAGTGCTTTAGTTGTCCATGCAATATTGGAAAAGAAGTGATCGTTTTATATCATCTGGAGGACGATATTTCAATTACTTATTTAGAAGATAATAAGGCACCAGATGTTTTTTGCCGAGAAAGTAGTTACAAGCTCTTTGAAGGATTAAAACTTATTAATTGCTATCGTGCTCACGATTGTATAAATGATGCAAGGAAGGACTATACCAAAGCAGGAAATAACATTCTTTCTAAAGGGAATGTTCAAAAATGAATTATCGTCATTTTCCGAGTTGGAGTGAGGAATTATCGCCACTTAGTCATAGTGTCACACGGCTATTTTCACTGGAGTCTGTCGGCCGTGGAAGTTGTTATGTGGAAAGCCTTTCGGGCTTTATCTCAAGATTAGCAGTTGAGCATTGCACGACAACCGGTAGGTTATTCTCAGATGTATTCACCATTTATCTGGACAAGTATTATTTAACCGAAATTGTTAAAAGAGGTGGGAATGGTTTTTTTGATTCAGCCCACATGATTAACGGTAATGCGCTTACGGCGGAGCAATTTGCAAACATGTTAAGTAGTTTAACGGGAGTTGGAGGACTCACTGATTCTACACTGCTTCGTTTTAGTGACATTATTCCTCAACGTGGCCTACTCAAGAAGTATAAGGCATGGTGCGGGGATTGTTACAGTGAAATGAAGCAATCAAAAACAGGCATCGTATTTGAGCCTCTGATATGGCAACTTGGAGTGGTAAGCATATGTAATAAGCATAATCGTGTGTTATTAGACCGTTGTCCTGCTTGTTTCAAGACCAGCTTAGTATTGGACCGACGAAGTATTCCGGGATATTGTCCTCGGTGCAATGCATGGTTGGGAACAGTTAGCGGCATTAGCGCAGAAGGTGATTTTGAAGCTCTAATGATAGGTTGGATGATTCAGCGTCTTCTTGAATATGATATGCCTCTAAAAAGGGAGGGGATTGCTGCGTCGTTATCTCGAATTGTATCTTGCTGTAATACCAATTTGACTGAGTTAGCGCGAAAACTGGATGTTCCTAAAACAACATTTTGGACATGGGCTAACGGAAAAAATCTCCCGTCAATTATTGAGGTTATTCGTATTTGCAATAAATTTAGCATAGACATTGTTGATTTTTATAGGGGATTACCTAATGAAGGTCATTCCCCGGTTATTTTCGGGAAGCGAAAGAAGAAAATTAACTTAAAACTAACTACTCGACCACTCTATGAGATTCATCAGATAGCAAAAAGTATTGTGGCGGATCGTTCGAATGGACACATGCATGTCCAAGCCATGGCAGATTCATTAGATTGCAACAAAAAAACATTATATAATCACTTTCCTGCATTGTGTAAAGCACAATCGGTCAAAAGACTGTTGTTTCTAAAAAAGAAAATAAGGAAACGAATTGAACAGCTGCAATATGAAGTTGATAATGCGTATTATGGCATTTATCGTCTTAGCTTGCCCACAAAGAGAAGGTTAGAAGGATATTTGAGAAGACCATGTGTATTTCGAGAAAAGGATATTCGAGATCACTATTATAAATTGAGATCAGGAGGTGGGTCATGAATGAACTGATCATGGAAGTAGAAGAAATAATCAGAGTACAGCAGTATCTGATTAAGCGAAATGAACTTAGTCATGAATTTCTGTATACGAGCGAATATGATCACTTCATTCAGCTTGCTCATCTGTATAAAACACTGGAGGTATGGGAAGATTGCCATAAATTGATGTTGAAATATTTGAAGAAACGCGAGGTTCCCATCGGATCTTATAGTGGGAGCGTAATAGAGCAAATGTTTAAAGTGAATAGGCATGAGGGAATTTCAATCAAAACACAAGAAAAAATAGTTGAATATATTAAGACTTTAGAGTGGCAACTTGAAGGAGCACTTTACAATAAAAATGAAGTCAAACAGATTTTGTGAAAGAGAGGAGGCGTGTGAGCTGAACGAATTTCCATACTATGATTTTGAAAAATCCGTGTTTTTTACTGATGGTGTAGAAGAAATATTAGTACAGAAGTTTGATCACAAGAATACGGCTAAGAATGTAAGTACACTGCTCAATAAAGTGTATGGTCAAGGATATCAAGACGGGCTTAATGCCTCATTGAATGGAAAATATAAAGAATTAGTTGATCAATAAAGATGCTTACTATACAAAATCGAAAAGTAAAGTAGTTTGTGTATCAACATCTGGGGCCTCCACAGGCAACAAAAAATAGGGTATTCTCGGAATTGCTGAGATCACCAAGGTGGAGTCCTACTCGATCACTGAGTAATGGTCGAGCTATTTTCTATGATTATTAGGGTAATGCAGGTTCTAGACGAATTCCATTGTAAACGACGTAAAGGACATCTGATAGTTAACTTTCGTAGTTGGAGGAATAGAATTGATTATAGAAAAATTGTCTGCAAAATTCGGAAGAAAATCCACTTCATTAAATCGTGCCTGGAAATATTGTGAGGGTAAGGTCCCTGTAAATGTCATTCAAAAGGTGAGTAAGCGAATAGAAGTGAAAAAAACAAAGGAAATATCTATATTATTTGTGGGACCGACCGTTGAAGGGCCGGATGCAGAGTATGTGAAAGTTGTCAGCGGGAAAGTAGTTAAACGGAAGCCTTCCTTTGCTTAAGGAGAATAAGAAAGCAGTTTATTGTGAGATATGTAGAGATTTTGTGAATTACGAGGTGAAAACTGTTAGTTTATCAAGTACATTACGTACTACATCGATAAATTACAGAGGGAAAGAGGGTTACTGTAAGTTATGTGGTAATGTAGTTCATGTTCCTGAGCTTAGAGATAATAATCTATATGAACTTGTCAAACGTATAAAGGAGAATAAATAATATGTTCCCTAGTATACGTCAAGTCCTCAATCCAATTAGATAAGTAAATTTCCACTTGGAGGATTTGTCAGGATTTATTGCAAGATTAGCAACAGAACAAAGTAGAAAACCGGGACAGATCTTTTCTATAGTTTATTGAACAGTAAACTGAATACTAAATTGAATACTAAAGCGAACAGTAAACTTAATAATTTTTACAATATTTACAAACGTACAATGAATATGATACTTTTGTAACGTTTGAATCTTTTTTAATTAGGAGGGGGAAAATGCTACCGGATAAATTGGTGAGCCTATTCATAAGAAAAGGGGTAAGTCCAGAAGCTCGTAGAATTATTGAAAATATTCGTTCAACAGAACCATCACGCAGTGTCGGTAGCGGATCTCCGCCTTATGCAAAGCACAGGCAACCAAACGAAGGCATTATTTAAAAAACTAAAAAGAAGTTCGGATTAATAAACTCAAAAGTGAAGTAACAACAGTAATCTACACAGCGACTTCTCAAGGTACACTACCCACAATTAAAAGGTTAGAATGTCATTTGAAAATACAGCTGTTTTTAGAGAAAGTGAAATAAACGGACATTACAAAAAATTGATTGGAGTAGGAAAATATGAACGAATTAATATGGAAGTAGAAGCAGTCATTCGGACGCAAAAACAAATGATCGAGCGGGATAAAAAATACCATGAATATCCGTTTATAAATGATTGTGATCATTTTTACAGGTTAGTTCTTCTTCATAAAACTTTGGATGTTTGGGAAAGATGCTTACAGTTGTTGGAGAAGTACAGAAAGAAACGATGTGAACCTATAGGTTCATTCAAGGGTGAGACAATAGAAAGAATATTTGAAGTCGAAAATAGTTATTCAGGATTTATTCCGAAAAAACTCAAGTGCAAATTGTTGAGTACATTAAGGCATTAGAATGGCAGCTTCAGGAGAAGGAATTAAAGGATTTTGAGCGGCAACGTTGAAATGATATTGCATTTAGGAGAATTCCGATATTGATTTACGCGGAGGATTCAAATGATTTTTGAAATAACTAAAAAAATGGAGCAACAAATAAGAGTGTGGGATTTATGTGAAGCAGTCGATCCAACTGGTGCTAAATTTGCTTATACATTCATTCCGACGGGCATTGGATTAATTATAAAGGTTAAATGCGATATTTGTAGCAGAGAATTAGATCTTACTGATGATTGGGGCTAATATTTCTGGGTGACTGCTTATTAATTGCTTATAAAAGAACTGATGTTTGTAAATGATGAATTCAAATATCAGTTTTTTACATTTTATGTAGCGAAAGGGGGAACACGATGCTTCCTGCAGAATTGTTAAACCTATTTATTAGAAAAGGAATCACTCCCGAGACACGCAAGGTGATTGAACACATTCGATCCTCGGAGCCCTCACGAAAGGTTAGTAGTGGACGAGGAAATAATCCTGGTAAGTATCCAAGTAAAAAAATGGGTGTGACCATTCAATTTGAGAGCCATAGGGTAGAGTTAGCTGCGATATTTGAAAAAGAACACGACTCTGGAGTTTACGAATTCTATGATCAGCCACCGCCTTTCACCATACGTTATCAAGTGAATGGAAAGAATCGCGGACATATGTACACCGCAGATTTGTTTATTATAAGCGAGGAATTTATTGGTTGGGAAGAATGGAAAACCGAAGAAGAGCTCAATAAGTTAGCGGTTGAAAAGCCCTATCAATATGTACGTTCAGATGATGGCACATGGTATATGCCACCGGGCGAGGAATATGCAGAGAGGTATGGATTGTCGTTTCGAGTTCGTTCCTCAAAGGAGATAGACTGGGTATACCTAAGTAACATTCGGTTTTTGGAGGACTATTTACATTTAGATTCTATTATAGTGGATGAAAATGCACGAGAGATTCTAATCAATAAAGTTATGGAGCGACCTGGAATTCGCTTAAAGGATTTATTGGAAGATCAAGCTGGCTATATCTCGGATGATATTTATAAACTTATAGTCAATGATTCGCTGTATTTTGATTTATATAAGGTTCGGATAACGGAAACAGATAGAGCCAGATTATACCCGAACAAGGAAATGGCGCATGCATACTCATTTCTAGACGATAATCCGGGAATCAACTCACTTCAGGTTGCTAATTTGGATATCTATCCAGGTAATAAAATTCAATGGGATGGACGGGCTTATGTCATTCTTAACGATGGAGAAACGAGTATATCCCTCTTGGCTCAAGATAGTCAGACAACAGTTGAACTACCCCATGAAAGCCTCAAGCTATTAGTGAAAAGCGGGAAAATAACCGGATTGATGGCCACCAACTCACAAAAAAAACAAGAAATAATCGATAAACTTAGAAATGCTTCTCAAGAAGATTTGGCTATGGCCAACTTTAGATATAAAAAAATTAAACCTATTCTCGAGGGTGAATCTCATTCAAAAATTGACGTTTCTGATCGTACGCTGCGTCATTGGGTTTCCAAATATAAAAAAGCGGAATTGCTTCATGGTTATGGATATATTGGTCTACTAAGAGGTGGGAAACCTGGTAATCATAAAAAAAGATTCCCAAAAGAAATACTCGATCTGATGGATTTTTATATTCAAGAAAGCTACGAATCGATTGTTAACCGAAAAGCATATACGGTTTGGAAATTGTTAATTACAGATTGTAAGGAAAAGGGATATCAAACGCCAAGTTTTCAAACCTTCCTGAATCATATAAAAAAGCGTTCTGAATATGAAACCACTCTTAAGAGAGAAGGGAAAAAAGCGGCCTATTCTTTGGAAACGAATTATTTGGAACTATATTTAACAACGCCACGGCATGGAAGCTTCCCATTCGAAATTTGCCATTTAGATCATACACAATTAGATATTGAACTTATCTGTTCAAAGACCAGAAAAAATCTAGGTAAACCATGGGTTACCTTTTTAGTTGATGCATTCACTCGTAGAATTCTCGCCTTGTATTTAACTTTTGATGAGCCAGGTTATCGTTCAAATATGATGGTTCTAAGGGAATGTGTAAGAAGGCATTCTAGATTGCCAAAACAGGTTGTAGTCGACGGAGGCAAGGAATTCGGTAGCACTTACTTTGAAACTCTCCTTGCTGTCTATAAAGTTGGTAAAACGGAGAGAACAGGAAAACCAAAGCACGGAGCGGTGGTCGAACGTCTATTTGGGACGACTAATACGATGTTCATTGATAATTTGCTTGGAAATACACAACTCATGAAAAATGTTCGGCAAGTAACTGCCGCAGTGAATCCCAAGAATAACGCAATCTGGACTTTTGGCAGATTTGATGAAAGGCTTAAAGAATTTGCATACGAAGTTTATGAGACAATTGAACATCCGGCACTAGGCAGATCACCTAGAAATGAATTCTTAACGGGAATAGCTAACTCCGGTGAACGCAAATCCTCATACGTTGCTTACGACGAGACGTTTACGATGCTCACGTTACCAACAACAAAAAAGGGAACAGCTAAACTCGATCCAAGTTATGGAATTAAAATTAACCATATTTATTATTGGTCCGAGAGTCTGCATGACCCTGAATTTGCTGGGAAACAGGTTCCTGTTAGATATGACCCTTTCAACATAGGTGCAGCATACGCATATATTCGAAACACTTGGGTTTATATGAACTCCGAATATTACAGCGTATTTGTTGATCGCACTGAAAAGGAAATTCAGCAAGCATTAGAAGAGATGAAGCGCAGAATGAGACTTCGTGGGCAAGAGGTTTTTGTGTCAGCTGCAAAACTGGCAAAATTCCTGAGATCAACCGAAGCAGAGGAACATTTACTCCTACAGCAACTTCGAGATAGTGAAGTAAGAAGTTCGTTTACCGTACTCGATGGTAGTAAAGCTGAACAAGCGAGAAAGAGCAATAGTACCAAATTGAAAGACAGCAAAGAAGACTCCACATCAAACTCATTCAAAGTTTACTCCAATGATAAGAATGTTCCCGTACCAAAAAGCTCTAGTTCACATCAGGCGCTATCTAGTCAGAAGCCTAAATATAGAAATTTTGGGGAGTTTTAAATGAGCAGGACAGCTGAACATGATGATGATCAGTGGCAAATGCCAGGATTCCCAGAGCAATTGCTCAATGAATCTGTTGAGGAAAGAGTCAAGTATTTTACAAACTATACAATTGGACATCCCTTGTTAATCGAATCGTTTAATAAAATAGTTGATAATGTCTTCAATCCCTCTAATCGAACGATACAATTTTTATATGGCCCAAGCGGAGTTGGGAAAACAACCATTTATAAAAAGTTGAAAAGTATGATTGTTGAAAGAATGCTCCCAATTCTTGAGAAAGATAGAGGAAGAATGCCTTATGCGGCATTGGAGGCAGTTGCTTCGGACAATGGTATTTTCGACTGGAAAGATTTCTATATTCAATTGCTTGAGGAATTCAAAGAAATAGCTATTGAACATAAAATTGATTATGATGCTATATATGATCGAGATGGATACGATAATCTGAGGGTTCAAGATCCGAATCGTAAATTAAGAAGAGCTGTAGAATCAACATTAAGAAATCGGCGTCCTGTCGCATTAATGATTGATGAAGGACAGCATATGATGAAGATGGCAAGTGGAAGAAGATTAAAAAACCAAATGGATTCGATAAAATCATTAGCCTCACTATCCAAAACTCCAATTATTCTAATTGGAACCTATGAGCTCCTTCAGTTTACTAATTTAAGCGGACAATTATCGCGGCGGGGAGATGATGTACACTTTCAAAGGTATCGTTTGGAAAATCCAGAACATATGGAATGGTTTGAAAGCGCTCTTTATATGTTTCAAAAAAACATGCCTTTAGAGACTGAGCCCGATCTTGTGGGTAATGTAGATTATTTTTATGAACGATGTATAGGTTGTATTGGTACGCTGAAAGATTGGCTAACGAAGACATATGAGATGAAATTATTAAAAGGGTGTATTTCGTCAAGCAAAAATCCCCAAAAAAATCGTGCATTTTTCCCCATCATCGTCGTGGGGAATTTTTACCGTTCTTTCATGAGCGCGTGCTTCATTCGGTAGCTCTCGCCCTCGAATACAAGCA
>JAESFX010000332.1_pt1 | contig 19073 bp, 18 predicted proteins | sample 9269501 | NCBI WGS metagenome assembly JAESFX01 (sample SAMN14515570, study PRJNA621655) | algae metagenome | isolation source: Desmonostoc geniculatum HA4340-LM1 and co-occurring heterotrophs from cave... | place: USA: Maniniholo cave, Kauai, Hawaii | collected 2009-07-28
CCCCCCACCCCGGCCCTCCCCACCGCAAGCGGGGGGAGGGAGTGGCGAGCGCAGCGCCTCGAACTCTCTCAAGCGATTGCCCTGGCCAGCGCAGGCCCGGCGCTTGCCAGCGGGACGAAACCCCGCTCTAGCATCTGGCATGACGACGATGGCGCATCGCGGGACGGAATCGTGAAGGAGCGGGACGCCGCTCCTTCGCTGGCCGCGCTCGGCTGGTCGGATTTCTTCGCCTCGCAATGCGAGCCGGACGAGGCCGGGCTGATGCCCGCGCGAATCGCCACGCTGCATCGCGCCCGGATGTCGGCGGTCTCGACGGCCGGTCCGATCCGGCTCGCGCTGCCTGTCCATGCCAGGACCGGCGACTACACGGTCGGCGACTGGGTGCTGGTCGAGCCGGAAACCGACCTGCTGATGCGCCGTCTGGAGCGCCGCACCGTGCTGGCGCGCCGGGTCGAGGGCAGCGCCACGCCGCAGCTTGCCGGGGCGAATATCGACACGCTCTTCATCGTCACCTCCTGCAATGGCGATTTCAACGCCGCCCGGCTGGAGCGCTACCTCGCTCTGGTCAACGAGAGTGGCGCGGAGCCGGTGATCCTGCTGACCAAGGCCGATCTCGTCGAGGAGGCGCAGGGTTTCCTCGACGAGGCGGCCGCTCTCCAGCGAGGTCTCCCGGTCGCGATCGTCAATCCGCTCTCGGGCGACGCCGCCGCCGTGCTCGCGCCGTGGTGCGGGGCGGGCCGCACGGTCGCGCTGGTCGGCTCGTCGGGCGTCGGCAAGTCGAGCCTCGTCAATGCGCTGACCGGCGCGGGCGCGCAGGCGCAGGAAACAGGCGGCGTCCGCGAAAGCGACGACAAGGGCCGGCATACCACCACGTCGCGCTCGCTCCACGCCATCGCCGGCGGCGGCTGGGTGATCGATACGCCGGGCATGCGGACGCTCCATGTCAGCGACGCGGCAGGCGGCCTGGAGACGCTGTTCGCCGAGATCACCGAGCTCGCGCCGGACTGCCGGTTTCGCGACTGCAGCCATGAGCACGAGCCCGGCTGCGCCGTGCAGGCGGCCGTCGCGAGCGGCGCGGTCGATCCCGGTCGGCTGGCGCGCTGGCGCAAGCTCGACGCGGAAAACAAGGCGAAGACGCCGGCCGCGACCGGGCCGAGGGGGCGGCGGCGCTAGCGAGCGCGGCGCTCACGCATCCTGCTCTACCGCGAGAACCTGACCGGCACCGCCAGCGTCAACGTGCCGCCGCCGAACCCCGCCGGCGGCGCCGGCACCGGGCTGGCGCGACGGATCATCGCCACGGCCTCCTCGTCGAGAGCCGGATGACCCGAGGAGCCGGTCAGCCGCGCGGACAGGACGCGTCCGGCGCGGTCGATCGAGAAGGCGACCTGCACCGTGCCGGGGCTCGCCCCGCCCGGAAAGCGCTTGTAGCGGTTGAGATGCGCGATCAGCGAACCGCGCCAGCTCGCCGCCGAGACCGACGGCGTGGCCGCCGCGCCTTGCGAGGCCTGATTGGGCGCCGCCGACTGCGCCGGCGCGGGCGGCGGCGCGGCGGCGCGGCGCGGGCGCTCGACCGGCCTGCGCTCGACCGGCTTGCGCTCGACGACGCGCGGCTTGGGCGGCGGCTTGCGTTCCGGCGGCAGGATCAGTTCCCGCGGCCGCTCGGGCGGTAGCGTCGGGGGTGGCGCGAGCACTGCCGCCGCGTCGGGGATCGGCGGCAGTTCGGGCAGCCTGATCTCGGGCTCGGGCGTCCGGACGGGCTCCGGCTCGGGCGGCGGCTCGACGGGCGGCGTCGCCGGCTCCGGTTGCGGCTCGGGCGGAGGCGGTTCTGGAGGCGGGATGTCCTTGACCGGCTCGGGCGGCGGCGGTTCGGGCTCGACCCGCTCGGGCGCCGGCGGCAACGTCTCGGCGGGGGCTTCGGGCGCGACGGAGACGGCCGCGAGTTCGATCATGATCGCGGGTTCCGGCGCGCCGGCCGCCGCCTCCGCATGGGCCGGACGCCAGGTCATCGCGAACCAGGCCCCGGCGCCATGGGCGAGGGCGACCGCGAGCGCCGCCGCGCCCCAGCGCAGCAGTCCGGGCCAGCGGCGGGCTTGCCCCGGCGCGGTCATGGCTGTGGGGGTCCGTTCGGCGCGGCGCCCTGGCCGGTATCCTCCAGCCCGACCAGCGCGATCTTCAGATAGCCGGCATGGCGCAGCAGGTTCATCACCTCCATCAGTTCGCGATAGGCGACCGCGCCGTCGGCGCGCAGGAAGATACGGCTGTCCCTGTCGGTGTTCGTCCTCTGGTCGAGCGTCGCCTGGAGCGCCTCGCGCGCCAGCGGATCGTTGCCCAGAGCCAGCGAGAGATCGCCCTTCACCGTCAGGAACAGCGGCGCATCGGGACGGGGCTGAGGCTGCGCGTTGGAAACCGGCAGGTCGACGGCGACATCGACCGTCGAGAGCGGGGCGGCGACCATGAAGATGATCAGCAGGACGAGGATTACGTCGATGAACGGCGTGACGTTGATCTCGGAGACTTCGGCGAGATCGCCGTCCTGGGCGTCCTTCAGCGAAACGGCCATGGCCTTACTCCGCGTGGACACGCGGCATCGCGGCGAGCGCGGGTTCCGGCTTGGCGGGTTGCGATGTTGCGGATTGCGGCTTGGCGGATTGCGGCCTGGCCGGTTGCGGCACGGCGTGGAGCGCATGCGCCGTCGGCGGCGCTGCGCGGCCGCGGCGCTCCAGATCGCGCGAGAGATGGCGCAGGATTTCCGCCGACGCGTCCGACAGCGTGGCGCGGTAGCCGGCGATCGAGCGCGCGAAGACGTTGTAGATGATGACGGCCGGAATCGCGGCGACAAGGCCGATCGCCGTCGCCAGCAGGGCCTCGGCGATGCCCGGCGCGACGACGGCGAGGTTCGTGGTCTTCGCCTGGCTGATGCCGATGAACGAGTTCATGATGCCCCAGACCGTGCCGAACAGGCCCACGAAGGGCGCGGTCGAGCCGATCGTCGCGAGCAGGCCGGTGCCCTTCGCCATGGCGCGGCCGGCGCGGGCCTCGATCCGGGACAGCGCGATCGCGACCCTTTCCTTGATGCCGTCCTCGCCGAGGTCGGCCGAGCGGCCGATCTCCTCCTGCGCGCAGGCGACCAGCGCTCCGACCGGCCCGCGCAGGCGGCCGCGCCGGCCAGCCATGTCGACCGCAGCCCTGTCGAGCGACGGGGCCTGCTCGAGCCGGCGCAACGAGCGCCCTGCGCCAGCCTTGGCGGTCATGAGTTCCAGCGCCTTGGCGAGCCAGATCGTCCAGGTGACGACCGAGGCGAAGGCGAGACCCACCATCACCGCCTTCACGACGATGTCGGCCGCCATGAACATGCCCCAGGGCGACAGGTCGTGGGGCAGGGCGGCGGTCGCGATCGGCGCCGCAGGGACGGCCGGCGTCGGCTGGACGGCAGGAGGCGCGATCGGCGCCGGCTGCGAAATCGCCGGAGGGGCGGAGTCCGGAACGGTCTGCGCGGAAGCGCCGGTCGCCATGGCCGCCATCGCCAGCAAGCCTATCGCCAGCAAGCTTGTCGCCAGCAAGCCGATGGCCGGGACGCGGATGGCAACGAGAGCGGAGCTGAGGGCACGCGACATGGGTTTGTCCTGTCTCTTCAGCGCGACCGCGCCTCGCCCGTTGCGGACTGGCCAATCGCGGCGACGCGCCGAGCCCGGCGGTCGGCGCGAAAGGCGCGACCAGACTCGCATGCGCGTCTCAATGACGGGGTCGCCATGTGCAAAGCAGCATGCCGAGCATTCGCGGCTGGGCATAATGCATTCGATAAACTGCTGCAATAACAATAGTTTACATCTGTTCTAAGGTATGGCGCGCGAGCGGCGTCGTTTCCGCGCGCCGCGACGCCGGGAAGCCGCTTGCAGGCCGCGCGCGCCTCTTTGGGAACCGGTTCCGCATCGCGCGGCGATTATGACGGTTTTGTCGTCAGCGGACTTTTTCGGCGGGGCCGCAAGCCGGCGGAACGTCCGCCAGGACGTTTCCAGGCAGAGTCGGTCGAGGCGAATAATATTCTATAAGATATTGATTTCAAAAACTTTATTTGAGTTTATCGACAGGTTGGCCGAGAATTTGCGGCAATTGTCATGTCGCTGTCATATGCAGGGTATTTGGAGAGCGCGCCAAGAACTCGCGATCAAGCACACGCGATCAAGCATCTGCGACCCAGAGAGGACATCTCATGCGCAAACTTCTCATTCTCGCGGCCGCGTCCATCGGTCTTTCGGGCGCCGCCCAGGCCGCCGACATCACCGGCGCCGGCGCGACCTTCCCCTTCCCGATCTACGCCAAATGGGCCGAAGCCTACAAGAAGGAGACCAATGTCGGTCTCAACTACCAGTCGATCGGCTCGGGTGGCGGCATCCGCCAGATCAAGGCCAAGACCGTCGCCTTCGGCGCGACCGACGCTCCGCTCAAGGGCGACGACCTGACGTCCAGCGGCCTGATCCAGTTCCCGACCGTGATGGGCGGCGTCGTGCCGGCGATCAACGTCGCCGGCGTCGAGGCCGGCAAGCTCAAGCTCACCGGCCCGGTCATCGCCGAAATCTACATGGGCACCATCAGGAAGTGGAACGATCCCAAGATCGTCGCGCTGAACGCCGGCGTGACCCTGCCCGACGCCAATATCAGCCCCGTCTACCGTTCGGACGGATCGGGCACGACCTTCGTGTTCACCGACTATCTTTCCAAGGTTTCGCCCGAGTGGAAGTCCAAGGTCGGCTCCAACACCTCGGTACAGTGGGCTGTCGGCATCGGCGGCAAGGGCAATGAAGGCGTCTCGGCGTCGGTCAAGCAGGTCGCCAACTCGATCGGCTATGTCGAGTATGCCTACGCCAAGCAGAACAAGCTGAACTTCGCCCTGATCCAGAACGCCGACGGCAACTATCCGGCCCCGGACGACAAGTCCTTCCAGGCCGCCGCCGCCAACGCCAACTGGAGCGAGGCTCCCGGCTTCGGCATCTCGCTGAACAATCAGAAGGGCGCGCAGGCGTGGCCGATCACGGCCGCGACCTTCCTGCTGGTCTACGCCAAGCCGGAGAAGCCGGAAGAGACCGCCGCCGCGCTGAAGTTCGTCGAGTGGGCCTTCCAGAAGGGCGACGCCATGGCTCTGGAACTTGACTACGTGCCGCTGCCGGCCAACGTCAAGGATCAGGTCCGCGCCGCCTGGAAGGGCGTCACCGATCCGGCTGGCAAGCCCATCTTCTGATCGCGGCCTGCTGGCCTTGCCGGGTGGAGGCCTCAAGGCCTCCACCCTCGTCTTGCCGGAAACGGGCCGTCAGAAGCCCGACGGGCCAGTTATCGACTGCTTCGAACGCCTTGGGGGAGCGCCCGCGATGGCCGCCATAACCGATCATATGTCCGTCCCGGCAGCGCATCCGCAGCGAAAGACGCCCAAGGGCACTTTCGATCTCGTTTTCCGGAACGCCAGCTTCCTGTCGGCCTTGTTCGTGCTGGTGCTGCTGGCCGGCATCATGCTGTCGATGGTGATCGGCGGCTGGCCCGCCTTTCGCGAAATGGGCCTAAGCTTCCTGACGACCAGCGTCTGGGACACCCAGAACGACCAGTACGGAGCCTTGCCGGCCATCGTCGGCACGCTCTCGACGGCCTTGATCGCGCTCGCGATCGGCGTCCCGCTATCGCTTGGCATCGCCATCTATCTCACGCAACTTGCGCCGCCCTGGTTCAAGCAGCCGGTTTCGACCGCCATCGAACTGCTCGCCGCCGTGCCGTCTATCATCTACGGCATGTGGGGCCTGTTCGTCTTCGTGCCGCTCTGGGCGGCCTATGTGCAGGTGCCGCTCTCCAACGTGATCGAGGGCATGCCGATCATCGGCACGGTGCTCTATTCGCGCTCTCCCTCGGGCCTGGGCATCCTGACGGCCGGCATCATCCTCGCCTTCATGATCATTCCCTTCATCGCCTCGATCGTGCGCGACATGCTCGACCAGATCCCGTCCGTGCTGCGCGAGAGCGCTTATGGCATCGGGGCGACGACCTGGGAGGTGGTGCGCCATGTGCTGGTGCCGCAGGCGGGCGTCTCGATCATCGGCGCGATCATGCTGGGGCTCGGCCGCGCGCTGGGCGAGACCATGGCGGTGACCTTCGTCGTCGGCAACGCCAACCGGCTCTCGGCCTCGATCATGGATCCGGGCTCGACCATCGCCTCGCGCATCGCCAACGAGTTCAACGAGGCGCTGGGTCTTCAGCTCAACGCGCTGATCGCGCTGGGCTGCATCCTGTTCTTCGTCACCTTCGTCGTCCTGGTCATCGCGCGCATCCTCGTCGCGCGGGTCAAAGCCTTCTGAGAACGGACGGTTCCCATGAGCCTCGTCACGCCATCCACCGTCCGCGCGCTGCCTCCGGCGACCTGGGGACGCGTGCGCCAGTCGCGCCGCACCGCCGACAGGGTCATGAAGGTGACTGCGGCCGGCTTCACCTTCCTCGCCATCTTCGTGCTGTTCTGGATTCTCGGCATGCTGGTGGTGAAGGGGCTCGGCGGCCTGTCGGTCGCGACCTTCACCCAGATCACGCCCGGCCCCGGCTCGACCGGCGGCGGGCTGGCCAACGCCATGCTCGGCTCGCTGGTGCTGACCTTCCTCGGCATCGTGGTGGCGACGCCGATCGGCGTGCTGGCCGGCACCTATCTCGCCGAATACGGCAAGGGCTCGAAGCTCGCCGACCTGATCCGCTTCATCAACGACATCCTGCTGTCGGCCCCCTCGATCCTGATCGGCCTGTTCGTCTACGTCATCATGGTGCAGCCGCTGGGCGGCTATTCCGGCTGGGCCGGCGGCGTCGCGCTCGGCATCATCGCGATCCCCGTCATCGTTCGCACCACCGAGGACATGCTGCGGCTCGTGCCCGGCCCGCTGCGCGAGGCGGGCTCGGCGCTCGGCGCGCCGACCTCCATCGTCATCACCTCGATCACCTGGCGGGCGGCGAAGGCCGGCATGGTCACCGGCATTCTCCTGGCGCTGGCGCGCATCGCGGGCGAGACCGCGCCGCTGATCTTCACCGCGCTGAACAACAATTTCTGGTTCTCGCCGACCCTGCAGGGCGGCGTCTCCAACCTGCCGGTGACGATCTACCAGTTCGCCTCGGCCCCTTATGAGAACTGGCAGCAGCTCGCCTGGGCCGGTTCGCTGATCATTACCTTGTCGATCCTGCTGCTTTCGATCATCGCCCGCCGTATCGTGCGCGGCGCGAAGTGAACGACTGCAAGCGATAACCGTCGCGTCCGATCCCGAAGGAACACGTCGATGCTCTCGACTCTCGAACTCAGCCCCCAGGCGCTCGATGCCGACGCCCCGATCCGGATCGCGGTGAAGAACCTCGATTTCTACTATGGCGAGCACAAGGCGCTGAAGAACGTCAATCTCGACTTCCGCGACCGCCATGTCACGGCGTTGATCGGCCCCTCGGGTTGCGGCAAGTCGACCCTTCTTCGCATCTTCAACCGGATCTATTCGCTTTATCCCGAACAGCGGGCCACCGGCGAGATCATGCTCGACGGCCGCAACGTCATCGCCAACGACATCGACGTCAACGAATTGCGCTCGCGCATCGGCATGGTCTTCCAGAAGCCGACGCCGTTCCCGATGTCGATCTACGACAACGTCGCCTTCGGCATCCGGCTCTACGAGAAGCCGCCGAAATCCGAACTCGACGACCGCGTCGAGGGCGCGCTGCGCCGCGCCGCGCTGTGGGACGAGGTCAAGGAAAAGCTCAGGACCTCGGGCATGGGTCTGTCAGGCGGCCAGCAGCAGCGCCTGTGCATCGCGCGCACCATCGCCCAGAAGCCCGAAGTGATCCTGTTCGACGAGCCGACCTCGGCGCTCGATCCGATCTCGACCGGCAAGATCGAGGATCTGCTGGAGCAGCTCAAGACCGACTTCACCATCGTGATCGTGACGCACAACATGCAGCAGGCGGCGCGCATCTCGCAGTACACCGCCTTCATGTATCTCGGCGAAGTGATCGAGTTCGCGCCGACCAACACGATCTTCATGAACCCGGCCAAGAAGCAGACGCAGGACTACGTCACCGGCCGCTTCGGCTGAGTTCTTCCGCCGATCCGCGCAACCTGCCTTCCGCCGACACCGAGGACTTCGCCCATGTCCGACCATATCGTCCGCTCCTACGACGCCGAACTCGAGGCGCTGCGCCGCAGCCTCGCCGAAATGGGCGGAATGTCCGAGCGCATGCTCGGCGACTCGACGGTCGCGCTCGTGCGCCGCGACACCACGCTCGCCCAGAAGGTGATCTCCGCCGACCAGCGCCTCGACAATCTGCAGCGCGATGTCGAGGAGCGCGCGGTGCTGACGATCGCGCGCCGCCAGCCGCTCGCCAACGATCTGCGCGAGCTGATCTCGGCGATCCGGATCGCCGCCGACATCGAGCGCGTCGGCGACCTCGCCAAGAACATCGCCAAGCGCGCCGTCGCCATCGCCGGCCAGTTCCAGCCGCCGCATCGCGCCGTGGTCGGCCTGGAGCATATGAGCCGGCTCGTCCAGGCCCAGCTCAAGGACGTGCTCGACGCCTATGCGTCCGGCAACGAGAACAAGGCGCTGGAGGTCTGGCACCGCGACGGCGAGATCGACGCGCTGTACACCTCGCTCTTTCGCGAATTGCTGACCTACATGATGGAAGATCCGCGCAACATCACCTTCTGCACGCATCTGCTGTTCTGCGCCAAGAACGTCGAGCGCATCGGCGACCACACCACCAACATCGCTGAGACGATCCATTACCTCGTCACCGGCGAATCGCTCGACATCAACCGGCCCAAGCTCGACACCACCAACATCGTCATGGAGGCGACGGTCGGCGATTGAGCCCGCCGCCCGCCGACCGGAACCGCGCCATGCCCGCACGCATCCTGATCGTCGAGGACGAGGAGCCGCTCACCCTGCTTCTGCGCTACAATCTCGAGGCCGAGGGCTTCGAGGTCGACAGCGTCGCGCGCGGCGACGACGCCGAACTGCATCTTCGCGACAACACGCCCGATCTCGTCCTGCTCGACTGGATGCTGCCGGGCCTGTCTGGCATCGAGCTTTGCCGCCGGCTGCGGGCGCGGCGCGACACCGAGCGCGTGCCGATCATCATGCTCACCGCCCGCGGCGAGGAGACCGAGCGGGTGAGGGGGCTTGCGACCGGGGCCGACGACTATGTCGTCAAGCCGTTCTCGCTGCCCGAGCTGATCGCCCGCATCCAGGCGCTGCTGCGCCGCGCCAAGCCCGGCCATGTCGCGGGCCTGCTGGCGGCCGGCGATCTCGAACTCGACCGCACCACAAGGCGCGTGCGCCGCTCGGGCGCGGAGCTGCATCTCGGCCCGACCGAGTTCCGCCTGCTGGAGTTCCTGATGCAGGCGCCGGGCCGGGTCTATTCCCGCGCGCAACTGCTCGACGCCGTCTGGGGCCGCGACGTCTATATCGACGAGCGCACGGTGGACGTCCATGTCGGCCGCCTACGCAAGGCGATCACGCCCGACAACGCCAAGGACCCGCTGCGGACGGTGCGCGGCGCGGGCTATTCCTTCGACGAGAATTTCGCCGGCGCGGCGGCGCGGTAGGACTTCCCATCCGAGGGATCGACCCCCGCCGCCATTGCGAGCGCAGCGAAGCAATCCAGGAGACGTGAGCACTACGCCCTTCTGGATTGCTTCGCTGCGCTCGCAATGACGGAAGGGTCGGTTTCGATGCCGCTCTTGGCTGCCGGCGCATGCAGCCGCGCCGCAGGCCGCGAGAAGCTCTGGCGTCCGGCCTTGAAGCCCAGCACCGGCTCGGCGATCGAAGCCAGCGCGTCGGTTGCGCTCGCGGCGTCGAGCACGACGAGATCGGCCGGGTTGCCGACCGCGATGCCATAGTCGCTCAGGTTCATCAGCCGCGCCGGCAGGCTGGTCACGAGGTCGATGCAGGTCGCAAAACCGTCGGGGCCGACCTGCGCGGCATTGGCGTAGAGATTGGCCATTCGCAGCAGCGAGGCGTCGCCGAACGGCGTGAACGGGTTCAGCACATTATTGGTCGCGACCGAGCAGGTGACCCCGGCCGCGACGAGCCGGTGCGCTGGGGCAAGCCCGCGCGGCACGGCATGCGTGGCGTCGCGGCCCATCAGGTAGAGGTCGGTCGCCGGCAGCACGGTCACCGCTACGCCGGCCTGCGCCAGCCGCTCCGCCACGCGCGACAACGCGTCCGGCGGCAGCATCGACAGCTTGGTGACATGGCCGATGGCGACGCGCCCACCATAGCCGCGCGCCGCCGTTTCCCGGCAGACCGCGTCGAGATGCATCCAGCCCGGATCGAGATCGAAATCGAGATGGACGTCGAGATCGACGTCGAAGCGCTGGGCCAGGTCGAACAGCCGGCTGATCTGCGTCTCCGGCTCGCTGTCGGTATAGGGGCAGCCGCCGAGCGCGTCCGCGCCCTGGCGCAGCGCCTCGACCAGCAACTCCTCCGCGCCCGGATCATTGGTCAGACCCTCCTGCGGAAAGACGCATAGCGAGAGATCGAGCCCCCATGCATAGTCGCGCTTCAGCGCGGTGATCGCCTCGAACCCGCGCAGGCCGGCGCGCGGATCGACCTCGACATGGGTGCGTATCCGCGTCGTGCCCTTGGCGATCGCCATCTCCAGCACCCGCGCGCCGCGCTCGTAGACGTCCTCGACCGTGAAATCGCGCTTCATGCCGGCCACAGTCGCGATGGCGTCCTTCAGCCCGCCATGGACATGGCCGCAGCGGCCGAGCAGGCAGGCCTTGTCGAGATGGACATGGCTGTCGACGAAGCCCGGCAGCACGGCGCGTCCGGCGATGTCGACCGAAGGACAATCCGCGATCAGGCGTGGCGCGATCGCCTCGATGCGTCCGGCCCGCACGCCGATGTCCACGGCGTCCGCTCGCCCGGTGAGCGCGGCGCGGCGGAAGATCAGGTCGAAGGCGCTGTCGGTCGGCATGGCGGCGATCGGAGAAGGGCGGGGCGTCCGGATATCGGCGCGCTAAAGTGCATGCAGTTTGCGTGCCGCGCCAGCCCTATTCGGCTGCGTCGCGGCGCGGCGAGGGCATGGCTGCCGGCTTGCGGCGCGCCGGAGCCGGCGTCGTGGCGTAGGGCGCGAGGATATCCATGATGTCGCGGCCGCGCGGCTTGGCCTGCGCGACGAGCGCGCGTCCCGCGACCGAGTCGAGATGGTCGTGCATCAGCGCCATCACCTTCTCGACATCGCCGCCGGTCAGCGCCTCGATCAGCAGCCGGTGCTCGTTGATGGCGCATTCTGACGAGTGCGGCCGGCTGAACAGCGACAGGGTCAGGCAGCAGCGATAGGCGATCTCGCTGACATAGCGGATCAGGATCGGGCTCTCGGTCATCGTCGCGAGCAGGATGTGGAACTCGGTGGCGAGCCGGATCGAGACCGCGTCGGGGCCGTTGCGGGCGGCGTCCTCGGCGTCGACATGGGCGTCGAGCGCCGCGATCTGCGTCTTGCTCAGCCGTCCGGCGAGCTGGCGCACCACCAGCCGTTCCAGCTCGATGCGGATGTCGAAGGCGTCGCGCGCCTCCTGCCAGCTCGGCGTCGCAACCACCGCGATGCGGTTGCGCCGCAGCTCGACCAGGCCCTCGGCCGCCAGTTGTCCCAGCGCATGGCGCGCGATCGTGCGGCTGACGCCGAAGCGTTCGCCCAGAGCATCCTCGGGAAGCTTGGCGCCCGGTTCCAGCGCCCGCTCGATGATGGCGCGGCGCAAGGCGCGGCAGATCGTCCCGACCTTGTCGGAGCCGGCGCGGCCCTGTTCCGCGTCACGCGCCATTCTTGCGGTCCATGCTGGAGATCCGTGCTGATGAGGTTTCGTCTTAGCGCTTTCCGCGTAAAGGCCGCAATCCATGCCCGGTGCGGGACGGCGCCTGTCGGAACGGCGTCCGGCATGCAGTATGGCATCGTGCTTGCATGCACTTTTTCATGAGCGTCCAGCCGCCGCCGTTTCCGAAGTCCGCCGCGCCGTTCTCTTCCGAGGCGGCCCTTCACGGCGCGCCGCTGCACGCGGTCGAGCTGTCGCGCGTTACGGTCACCTTCGGCGTCGGAGCAAATTCGGTGCCGGCCCTGGCCGAGACCACCTTTCGCATTCCCGAGGGGGACTTCGTCGCGCTCGTCGGCCCGTCCGGCTGCGGCAAATCGACGATCCTGCGCCTCGCGAGCGGGCTGGCGCGGCCGACGACCGGCGTCGTCATCGTCGGCGGGCGCGAGGTTTCGGCCAAGGCGCTGCGTATCGGCATGGCCTTCCAGAACCCGACCATGCTGCCCTGGCTGACGATCGAGCGGAACATCATGCTGCCGCTCAAGATCGTCGAGCCGTTTCGCTCGTGCTATCGGCAGGAGAGAAACGGCGCGTTCCGCGACAAGGCGCATGCGCTGCTGGCGCAGGTCGGCCTGAAGGGCTTCGCCTCGAAGTTCCCCTGGCAGCTTTCGGGCGGCATGCTGCAGCGCGCCAATCTCTGCCGCGCCCTGATCCACGAGCCGCGCCTGCTGCTGCTCGACGAGCCGTTCGGCGCGCTCGACCAGTTCACCCGCGAAGAGCTTTGGGCGATCCTGCAGGAACTCTGGCTGGCGCATCGGCCGACCGTTTTGCTGGTGACGCATGATCTGCGCGAGGCCGGGTTCCTCGCCAGCCGCATCTGCGTGATGAGCGCGCGGCCCGGCCGCATCATCGACGACAGCGCCGTCGACTTCGCCCGCCCGCGCTCGATCGCGATGACCTTCGAGCCGGGCTTCGTCGCTCTCAACCAGCGCCTGCGCGAACTCATCGTCGATGCGCGCTCGGCTGTGCCGGGGGAAGGCTGAGATGGCCCATCCGCGTCTGAGGCAACGATTCTGGTCCGCGGGCCTGATCGGCCTGTTCTTTCTCGGCTGGGAGATGTTTTGCCTCATATCAGGCATGTCGGACCTGATCCTGCCGCGCCCGTCCCAGATCTTCGCGACGATGATCCAGCGCTTCCCGGTGCTGTGGCCCCATATCCTGCAGACGCTGGCGACGACGATGACCGGCTTTGCGCTCGGCGTGGCGCTGGGCGTCCTGCTCGGCGCGGTCATCGGCGTCTCGCGCACCGCCTATGACACGGTCTATCCGCTGCTGATCGGCTTCTCCTCGATCCCGAAGGTCGCGGTGGTTCCGATCTTCGTGCTCTGGTTCGGCTCCGGCACGGTGCCGGCCGTGCTGACCTCGCTGGCGATCTGCTTCTTCCCGATCGTGGTCAACATCGCCACGGGGCTCGCCACCACCGAGCCCGAGATGGAGGACGTGCTCAAGGCGCTCGGCGCGAGCAAGCTCGACATTCTCTGGAATGTCGGCCTGCCGCGCACCATGCCGTTCTTCTTCGCCTCGCTGAAGGTCGCGGTGACCTACGCCTTCGTCGGAACCGTGCTGGCCGAGACGGTGGCGTCCAATCGCGGCATCGGCAACGTCATGATGTCGGCCTCGTCCAACTTCAACACGCCGCTGGTCTTCGCCGGGCTGTTCATCCTCGCGGGGCTGGGCGTGGCGCTCTACGTCGCCTTCTCGCTGATCGAGGCCCGGGTCACCGGCTGGGCCACCCGCAAGAACGACCTTCTCGCCGCCTGAAACGCCTTTCCAACACAGGGGACCACGATGCTGAAAAGACTTGCTATAACCGCCATCGCCAGCCTCGCTCTCGCGAGCACCGCCATCGCGCAGGAGACGACCGTCAAATTCACGCTCGGCTGGAAGACGCAAGGCTCGGACGCGGCCTTCTTCGTCGCCCGCGACAAGGGCTACTACAAGGCCGAGGGCATCAACCTCGTCATCGACCAGGGCGAGGGCTCGGGCGCCACCGTGACCCGCATCATGGGCGGCGCCTATGATGCGGGCTTCGGCGACGTCAACGCCATCATCCAGAACGCCTCGCTGAAGCCCGGCGAGAACCCGGTGATGGTCTACCAGATGTGGAACCGGCCGCCCTTCGCCATCGTCACCAAGAAGAGCGCCAACGTCACCAAGCCAAAGGACCTCGAAGGCAAGAAGCTCGGCGGCGCGCAAGGAACGCCGACGACGCGCCTGCTGCCGGTCTTCGTGCAGAAGAACGGGCTCGATACCGCCAGGATCGCCGTGACCAACATGGCGCCGAATCTCCAGGAGCCGCTGCTGATCAAGGGCGACATCGACGGCGCGCTGGTCTTCAACATCACGAGCTATTTCAATCTCGTGCTGAACCGCCAGGATCCCGACAAGGACTTCAACTGGATGACCTTCGGCGATTACGGGCTCGACCTCTATTCGAACGGGCTGATGGTCTCGCAGAAGCTCATCAAGGAAAATCCCAAGCTCGTCGCCGGCCTGGTGCGCGCCACCAACAAGGCCATGCTGGAGATCGCCAAGGATCAGAATCTCGGCATGAAGGGCGTCATGGCCTTCGACAATCTCGTCGACGAGAAGGTCGAGAAGCGCCGCATGCAATACTCCTTCAGCGAGCTGATCGTCTCTCCCGAGATGAAGGAGATCGGCGTCGGCGACATCAAGGACGACCGGATGGCCCGCGCCATCGGCATCGTCGTCGAGGGCTATCAGCTCAGCCGCGTGCCGACCCCGGCCGAGGTGTTCTCGCGCGCCTTCCTGCCGCCCAAGGCCGAGCGGGAACTGGTCTATACGGCGAATTGAGGAACGTTATCGCCGGAGCCCGGAACGGCTTCGGCCAGGTCCATGGCAATTGATGTCATTTGATGCCATGGTTCATCTCAGGAGGATGGACCATGGCATCCATGAACGTGTCCCTGCCCGATCCGATGCGCGATTGGGTCCAGCGCCGCATCGAAAGCGGACAGTATGCCAGCGTCAGCGACTATGTGCGCGACCTGATCCGCAAGGATCAGGAGCAGGCACGCCAGTTCACGGTCGAGGATGTACGCGCTTCGATCGCGGAGGGGCGAGAGCATGGCAGGACTGAATCCGCCGCTGCGGTTTTCGACCGGATCGAAGCGAGATTGAAAGCGATGGCCGGCTGAGATGACGCTGGCATGCAGGTTCGCGCCTCAGGCCAAAAGCGATCTCGAAGAGATCGCGTCGTTCATCGCGACGGACAACCCGGCCAGAGCGCTGACTTTCGTGGCGGAACTGCGTGCCCATTGCGACGTCGTTGCCCGCCAACCGACGGTCTATCGGTTACGCGAAGAGTATGGCGCAGGCGTTCGGGTCACGGTCCATGGTCGCTATCTGATCTTTCACGCCGTGCGCGAGGGCTCGCTTGTGATCGAGCGTATCATTCATGGCGCCAGGCATCTCGAAGGGCTGACGTTCGAACAGCCCTGACAACCCCTCTGTCGAGCGGCCGACAAGCCCTTGACTTACGCTCAGGCGTCGGCGCAGGCTTTGCCTAAATTTGCGGCAGGCTAGCCTGCCGCTTTTTCAATCGTTTCAGGAATGGGTGCAAATCGGGCGGCTTTGCCCCGCCTTCCGCGATCGCCGGTCTGGCACGCCGGTTGCTAACCGATCTCGCCCTGCGCGCGACCGCGGGGCCAATCACAGGGAGACCACCAGTGTCCAGATCGACGTTTTCGCGTTCCGCCCTTCTCGCGTTCGGCCTTTCGACCGCGCTCGCATCAGGAGCGCTCGCCCAGGAAAAGGTGCTGCGGATCGGCATGACAGCCGCCGACATTCCGCGCACCCATGGCCAGCCGGACCAGGGTTTCGAGGGCAACCGCTTCACCGGCATCCCGATGTATGACGCGCTGACCCATTGGGACCTGTCCTCGGCCGAGAAGGCGAGCGTCGTGATCCCTGGCCTTGCGACCGAATGGGCCGTGGACGCGACCGACAAGACGAAGTGGACCTTCAAGCTGCGTCCGGGCGTGAAATTCCAGGACGGCTCGGATTTCAATGCCGCCGCCGTGGTCTGGAACGTCGACAAGGTGCTGAACAAGGAGGCGGCGCATTTCGCCCCCGACCAGATCGGCGTCACCGTCTCGCGCATGCCGACGCTGAAAACGGCCAGGGCGGTCGATCCGCTCACCGTCGAACTCACGACGTCGGAGCCCGACGCCTTCCTGCCGATCAACCTGACCAACCTGTTCATGGCCTCGCCCGCGCATTGGGCGGCCAAGCTCGCCGCCGTGCCGGCCTCCGTGACCGATGCTGGCGAGCGCGCCAAGCAGGCCTGGGCGGCCTTCTCGGCCGACCCGTCCGGCACCGGTCCGTTCAAGGGCACGCGCCTCGTTCCGCGCGAGCGCTTCGAGATGGTCGCCAACAAGGCCTATTGGGATCCCAAGCGCGTGCCGAAGGTCGACCGCGTCGTGCTGCTGCCGCTGCCGGAGGCCAACGCCCGCACCGCGGCGCTGCTCTCCAACCAGGTCGACTGGATCGAGTCGCCCTCGCCGGACGCCGTGCCGCAGATCAAGAGCCGTGGCTTCACGGTCTACACCAACGCCCAGCCGCATGTCTGGCCCTGGCAGCTCTCTTTTGCCGAAGGCTCGGTCTGGCTCGACAAGAAGGTTCGCCACGCCGCCAATCTCTGCGTCAACCGCGAGGAGTTGAAGACGCTGCTCGGCGGGCTGATGGAAATCCCGAAGGGCACGGTGCCGCCCGGCCACCCCTGGTGGGGCAATCCCGGCTTCGACATCAAATACGACCTCGCCGCCGCCAAGAAGCTGATGACGGAAGCCGGCTTCTCGGCCGCCAAGCCGGCCAAGGTCAAGGTGCTGACCTCGGCCTCGGGCTCGGGCCAGATGCAGCCCCTGCCGATGAACGAGTTCATGCAGCAGGCGCTGAAGGACTGCTTCTTCGATGTGCAGCTCGAGGTCGGCGAATGGAACGCCGTCTTCACCAACTGGCGCGAGGGCGCAAAAAGCCCCAACGCGCGTGGCGCGAACGCGACCAACGTCACCTTCGCGGCGATGGACCCGTTCTTCGCCATGGTGCGCTTCACCTCGACCAAGACGTTCCCCCCGGTCTCCAACAACTGGGGCTATTTCGGCAATGACGAGTTCGACAAGCTGATCGCCGATGCGCGCACGTCGTTCGATGGCGCGGCGCGCGACGCGGCGCTGGCCAAGCTCCACGCCCGCATCGTCGAGGAGGCCCCCTTCGTCTGGGTCGCCCATGACGTCGGTCCGCGCGCGATGAGCGCCAAGGTCAAGGGCGTGGTCCAGCCGAAGAGCTGGTTCATCGATCTGGCGCCGATGTCGGTGGAGTGAGCGCTTCGTCATTGCGAGGAGCGAAGCGACGAAGCAACCCAGGGGCCGCGGCGCTCCACGTCTCCTGGGTTGCTTCGCTTCGCTCGCAATGACGGTTCGGGCTGGCACGCGCCTTGCTCCGCTTCCTGGAATTCGTCCAGTCCGGAGACCACCGATGATCCGCAGCGTTCTCGCCCTCACTCTCGCAGCCGGGGTGTCGTTCCACGCAGGCTCCGCGCAAGCCCAGGGCACGCTGCGGATCGGCATGACGGCGAGCGACATTCCCCTTACCACCGGCCAGACCGACCAAGGCGGCGAGGGCCAGCGCTTCATGGGCTATACGGTCTATGACGCGCTGATCAACTGGGACCTCGGCAAGGCGGACAAGGCCTCCGACCTGATGCCCGGCCTGGCGAAGAGCTGGGCCGTCGACGCCACCGACAAGACGAAATGGGTCTTCACGCTGCGCGAAGGCGTGAAGTTCCATGACGGCTCGGAGTTCACCGCCGAGGCCGTGGTCTGGAACCTCGACAAGCTGCTGAAGAACGACAGCCCCCAGTTCGACCAGCGTCAGGCAGCGCAGGGCCGCTCGCGCATTCCGGCCGTCGCGACCTACAAGGTCATCGACAAGCACAAGGTCGAGATCACGACCAAGACGCCCGACGCCACGCTGCCCTATCAGCTCGCCTGGATCCTGATGTCCTCGCCGGCGAACTGGGAGAAGCTCGGCAAGAGCTGGGAGGCTGTCGCCAAGACGCCGTCAGGCACGGGCCCGTGGAAGCTGACCGCCTTCCAGCCGCGCGAGCGGGCGGAGCTTTCGCCCAACGCCGACTACTGGGACAAGGCCCGCGTGCCCAAGCTCGACAAGCTCGTGCTGCTGCCGCTGCCGGAGCCGAACGCGCGCGCCGCCGCGCTCAGGGCCGGTCAGGTCGACTGGATCGAGGCGCCGTCGCCAGACCTGATCCCCTCGCTGAAGAGCGCCGGCTTCCAGGTCGTCACCAACGCCTATCCGCATAACTGGACCTGGCATCTCTCGCGCGCCGAGGGCTCGCCCTGGAACGACGTCCGCGTCCGCAAGGCCGCCAATCTCGCCGTCGACCGCGAGGGGCTGAAGGAGCTGCTCGGCGGGCTGATGATCCCGGCGCAGGGCTTCTATCCGCCCGGACACCAGTGGTTCGGCAATCCCAAGTTCAAGCTCAAGCTCGATCAGGCCGAGGCGAAGAAGCTGCTCGCCGAGGCGGGCTTTTCGCCCGCCAAGCCGGTGACGACGAAAATCCTGATCGCGCCCTCGGGTTCGGGCCAGATGCAGCCTCTGCCGATGAACGAGTTCGTCCAGCAGAATCTCGCAGAGGTCGGCATCAAGATCGACTTCGAGGTCGTCGAGTGGAACACGCTGATCAACATCTGGCGCGCCGGCGCGAACCATGAATCGTCGCGCAAGGCGACGGGGATGAACTACACCTATTTCATCCAGGATCCCTTCACCGGGCTGATTCGGCACCTGCAATGCAATCTGCAGCCGCCGGCCGGCACCAATTGGGGCCTTTATTGCGATCCCGAGATGGACAAGCTCTTCGAACAGGTCCGCAACACCTTCGACGCGGCCGCGCAAACGGCGGTGCTCCAGACGATTCATGAGAAATATGTCGACGAGGCGCTGTTCCTGATGGTGACCCACGACGTCAACCCGCGCGCGATGAGCCCCAGGGTGAAGGGCTTCGTGCAGGCCCAGAACTGGTTCCAGGATTTTTCGCCGATTACGATGAGCAAGTGAGGGGAATGATCGGAATGCTGGCTCAGACCCTGAAGCGAGACGCCGCCCTGCCTCCCTCCCCCCGCGTGCGGTGGGGGGGGGCGGGGTGGGGGGGGGGGGGCCGGCCGGCGGT
>JAESFX010000333.1_pt1 | contig 18876 bp, 20 predicted proteins | sample 9269501 | NCBI WGS metagenome assembly JAESFX01 (sample SAMN14515570, study PRJNA621655) | algae metagenome | isolation source: Desmonostoc geniculatum HA4340-LM1 and co-occurring heterotrophs from cave... | place: USA: Maniniholo cave, Kauai, Hawaii | collected 2009-07-28
TATCATTTATGTAAATCCTTTACCATTGTCAAGCGTTTATTTGAACTCGCTGTTGAGCATGAAATTTTCAATTTTCCGAAAATATTTATGTATGATTGATTTTCACAAATGATTTAGGATTGCTATACAATAAACGGGAGTACGGGATTGGCTTTTTCCCAAACTTGAATATAGAAAGAGTTATCTTCATGTAAAAACTTTTCAACGATGCTTTCTTGATCAGGATGTCCACGCAGTACCCACCTGAAAAAAAATCCATTGTTTGCACGATATATGGGTATTGCTACAGGCAAGGGGTTCAATACTAAATACCAACTTTTAATCATTGATTCAAAGGAAAGATTTTTGATCAATGCCAGAGGATGTCCTGCTGATAACGCAATATATGATATCAGCCGTTCTGAATATCTCGTTGCCATTTCCCAACCCACTATTGCTCCATAATCATGAGCAATACAATGCGCTTTTTTCACATTCAGGGCATCCATCAATCCGATGACATCAGCGGACAGTGAGGCAAGGGTATACTTATTTAGTTCTTCAGTCTTTTCACTCTGTCCATGACCAAGCCAATCAAAGCAGATCACACGATATCCAAATTCCACCAAAGCGGGAATCTGAAATGCTAATGCCTCAGCTTCGCTCTCCCCTTGGCTAGCAATATCAATCTCCAAGCACTGTGCCACAAACCAGTTACCCTCTTGCCATACACTTGCAGTAAAAGTTCGTTTCATCAGTTTTTATTGTTCGGCACTTGATTTTGATTTGATTATACGCTAGAAGAAAACCTCAGGTGCATTGAAGCCGCAAACGCTTATTTGCTAAGATTTCCAGTGCGACAACATTCAAACAGGGCAAACTCCTCATCATGCCAACATCTACAATTGACAATCGAGACGCAGCTGCTATCCAAGCTGCTAGAGTTGGGGTTGCAATATACGATCGCACCGCCTGGGGACGCATCAAAGTGGCTGGCGATGACCGACTGCGCTTTTTACATAACCAAAGTACTAACGATTTCCTCGCACTCAAGCCAGGACAAGGTTGTGATACGGTTTTCGTCACTTCCACAGCCAGAACAATTGACTTAGTAACCGCCTACGTCAGAGAAGATGCGGTGATTTTGCTCGTTTCCCCTAACCGCCGCCAGTTTCTCATGGAATGGCTGGATAAATATATTTTCTTTGCAGATAAGGTGGAATTATCTGATATCACACAATATACCAACACTCTCAGCCTCATCGGCCCGGAAAGCAACGCTGTAATCGAAAAGTTGGGTATTGGCGAACTTATCGGGCAACCTTACTGTAGTCACCAAGTATACACTATTGCTAATGCTCAGGGAGTGCGAATTGCTGTAGGTAGTGGGTTAGGAATTCCCGGATACACTTTAACTTTTCCGTATACTGACAAAGCAACAGTGTGGGACAAACTGTTAGAAGCTGGGGCGGTAGAAATGAGCGATCGCGCTTGGGATGTGTTACGAATCTTAGAAGGACGCCCCGCCCCAGATGCAGAACTCACCGATGATTACAATCCCCTGGAAGCTGGTTTGTGGCAAACAATTTCTTTTAATAAAGGTTGTTATATTGGGCAAGAAACCATTGCTCGGTTAAACACCTATAAAGGTGTAAAGCAGCACTTATTTGGTGTTAAGCTCAGTGCTGCTGCGGAAATTGGCAGTGCGATCGCCCTGGGAGATGAAAAGGTCGGTAAGCTTACCAGTTATACAGAAACTCCTGATGGTTATTTTGGACTAGGTTACATCCGCACCAAAGCTGGTGGTGTTGGTTTAAAAGTTAAAGTGGGAGAAACTGAGGGTGAAATAGTAGAAATCCCATTTGTTTCTCACGAATATCCATAAGCAATTCAGAATTCAGAATCAATTAATGAAAGATTTAGACTTTTACCAAAGAGTCGGACTCCAATTTATACTGAATTCTGACTCCTGTTAGCGGTAGCGGGGCGTTTAGCCCGTTCTGAATTCTTCTTGATAAAAATATCTTCTTCTTGATCGCATCTGGCACCTTGACAAAATTCATCTACCCAAGAAGCTAGACTACGGGCATTGGTGCTTGGTAACACATTCACTTTGGTTTTAACGTCTTGTGGTGGTGTATTGACATACTGGGTATTTTTGGCAATTTCGGTAGTAATTGCTAGCGAACGCACTGATTTACCATTACTAGAAATTTCCGTAGTAATCGCTAGCGAACGCACTGGTTTGCTGTGACTAGAAACTTCAGTGGCTAATGGCATAGTTTTGGCTTTATTGTTTACCTGGGAGGTAATTGTTAGCGTTCCTCCTGAAGGTAAGCGATGGAGGGACAATTTTACTGATTTATCTTCCCTGAGTAAACCAGAGTCTGGCTTGACTGAATGTGACGGTTTTACGGAAGTATTGTGAGTAACCTTAGTAAGAACTGCAACTGATGTCCCAGCTTTGTTTGTAGAACCTAGTTCAGTGCTATCTGTAAATGATGTTACAGTTTGCTGTAAGCTCGGCAAATCTGAATGTAGCGTTTTTACAGGAGAATCAAGTGTAACCTTGGAGGGAGTTAACACCAATGGTACAGCTTGGCGATCGTGAGAAACTTTATCCTGGAAAGATTCAGTTTCAACTTGGTTTTCTGATTTGATTAAACGTAACTCTTGATCGGGATTGAAGTTGAGACCTAAAGCTGCAACTATTTTGTCGGGATTATTACTTAAATCTAAGATAAAAGCAAGTATTTCATCAAACTGCGGTTCCAAAACAGACAGCGTTGCCAAAATAAAACCAGACGAAGGACGCCGCAGACCGTCATAGGTAGCCCAAATTCGCATTTTAACCAGCCAGGAACTATTTTGCTCGTAGTAACTCAGCCACTTCTGTTTTAAGGATTGACGCAGTTGCTGGATATTCATCGAATGCCTCACTTAGGTCAAACAATTTTGGATTTTGGATTTTGGATTTTGGATTTTGGATTGACCAAAACAATTGTCAATTCGCTTTTTCGCCCATTTGCAATTAAATACAAGAAATCACTTAATTGTTTAATTGTTAATTAATGGGTATATTGCCCCCACTGATATCATGTCCGGTTAAAAACTTATCATTAAGGCAGCAGGGGGGCAGAGGAGCTCTTGAGCAGAGGGGAAGGGTTTTTGGTTTTCTGCATAGATTCGGGAATCATAACTAATTAGCCGGACATAATATGATTCTTTGAATCAGTGGTCTTAAATCAGTGGTGGGTTCAAGCCCCCACTGATTAAATAAATTGCGAATTGGTAATTGCGAACTGGAGTTGACGATTTTAGATTGATCCCGCCCACAAGGGGCGGGGCTTAAACCAAAAACAATTCCATTATCCAAAATTTAAAATCTAAAATTCGGAGGGTCAACAAGAGTGCAGACTTTATTTTTAGGAATGAAACCGATAATAAAGCATCTGTTTGACTCTTTGACCACCTAATAAATGCTGTTCTACCAGTAGAGATACTTCATCAGGCTGAACGCGGCTATACCAGACCATATCCGGTAATACCAGCACCATCGGTCCATTGCCACATTGTCCCAAACAACTGCTATCTGTTACTGTTACACCAGGAATTGCCAAAGTCGTAAAAGCTGCTAAGACTTTAGCAGCGCCTTGCTTTTTACAAGTGCGATTTTGACAAACCCGCACACATGTAGGAAAAGAGGGTTGGTCTATTGTGGAGAAGTTTGATGGTTGAGTGATGTTTGTCATTTGTCTTTTGTCACTTGTCATTTGTCATTGGTCATTGGTCATTAGCTAATGACTAATGACTAATGACTAATCTATTGAAAGTCCTTTTGAGGCTAACCATTCGGGGTTGAATATCCGCGACTGATACCGGGAACCGCTATCACATAAGATAGTGACGATGGTATGTCCTGGGCCTAACTGCTTCGCTAAGGCAACAGCAGCCCCAACATTAATACCTGTTGAACCGCCCATTAACAAGCCATCTTTCCTCAAGAGTTGGTAAACTACCCGCAAAGCTTCTCGATCGTCGATTTGGATGGCGTCATCCGCAGGTGCGCCTTCCATGTTGGCTGTAACACGACCATTACCGATGCCCTCGGTGATGGAATTTCCTTCCATTTTGATTTCGCCGGTTTTGACATAGCTATAAAGTCCACTACCCAGCGGGTCGGCAAGAACGCATTTAATGGCTGGATTTTGTTCTTTCAAGTACAACGCCACACCAGCAAAAGTACCAGCAGTACCAGTTGCAGCTGTCCATGCATCTATTTTACCATCTGTCTGTGCCCAAATTTCTGGCCCTGTGGTTTCGTAGTGGGCGCGGCGGTTGGCTAAATTATCAAACTGATTTGCCCAAATGGCGTTTTCTAATTCGGCGGCGACTCTACCAGATAACTTGACGTAGTTGTTGGGGTCTTTGTAGGGCACAGCAGGGACGCGACGGACTTCTGCTCCCAGGGCTGTCAGTGCGTCGATCTTTTCTTGTGATTGGGTATCGGGGATAATAATTAAGCATTTGTAGCCTTTGGCGTTGCAAATATGCGCTAGTCCAATGCCAGTATTACCAGCGGTTCCTTCGACAACGGTACCACCGGGTTTGAGTAAACCTTTCTCTTCTGCGTCTTGGATGATGTAAAGTGCGGCGCGGTCTTTGACGGAACCGCCAGGATTGAGGAATTCTGCTTTACCAAGGATTTCGCACCCTGTTTCTTCACTAAAGCTGTTTAAGCGAATCAGAGGTGTGTTGCCTACAGCGCCGACGAAGCCATTTTTAATGTCCATTTTGACTGTACCTGTGTTTTGTTCTATAAAAATTTTGGCTTATAGCGGTGGCATGATTGACAGCAGATTTGATATAAGGGACTTTCAAGGAAAAAAATATTTCATAGTAGGGTAGCACAGCTGTGCTGCCCGAAAAATGTACAAATAATTTGGGATAATTTATTTTCTGGAAGTCCCTAAGTACCCAAATATCGTGTTGGAGTACCCAAATATCGTGTTGAAGTACCCAAATATCGTGTTGGAGTACCCAAATATCGTGTTGGAGTACCCAAATATAGCGATCGCCCTTTGTTGAAAAACCATTAGCTTGGCTACTAACAAAAAAAGGCGGTTGGTTTGGTAAATGGTGGAAGCAAGACTCATACCAAATCCTGGGTGACTACCCTCTTTTTTAAAAAAGCAGGGGAAGCAGGGGGAGAAGAAAGGGGGGTTATAAAAGCGTATTTAGTATTATTTAATACTGAAACTTTTCATTCAAACTCTGGGATGTCTGCTCCCATCATGATGTTGCGTAGAGTTCCTATGGGTAAATCACGACCTTTGTGATAGGGGACAATTACTGAAGTTGTCGCTCAATATTTCGCCATTTGCGATGACTTCCTTTTTGAGAGACTAGCTCAAAGCCGTAACGTTGCAAAATGGTTTCAACTTCATCAGCATTCATCCGTCGGGTACGGCTCATCCCACAGTAACCTCGCGTGTAACCGCACCTGGTGATAGGTCGATGATATCAGGCTGAAGATAAAGTGCGATCGCTTCACGAATATTTTCTAAGGCCTCTTGCTCTGTTTCTCCTGCTGAAACACAACCTGGTAACTCTGGGCACCAAACAGCCCAATCACCTGTTTCTGGATCTGGTTCAAGAATTACACGCCACTTCATTTGTTTCTAGGACTTACGCATTGACATAAAAGCAAAAATGGCAGATAGAGTTTTCAAAGCTTTTATCTAGGTTTTTCAATCAGATTTTGGCGATCGCCAGCAATCAAAAGCAACCTCCAAAAGCCTGGAACAACGTATTTACGTTGATACACAAAATAGTTCTTTTGTACAGTGCGTAAGTCCTAGTTTCTACCAAACTTTACTCATATTTAAAACAAACCCAGGCAATACTGGTTCGCCGCTGACAGTAGCAGGATCTTCCAGACATTCCTCTGGAACACCAGGACGATAAATATAGACTCGGCGATGCTTGCGGTCAATTAACAAGCCTAGCTGTATTCCTGGCTCCCTCATATATTCCTCCATTTTTTCCTTCAAGCGTTGGAGGCTATCAGAAGACGATCTTAGTTCAACTATAAAATCTGGACAGATGGGAGCAAACTTTTGCTGTTGTTCTGGGGAAAGAGTATTCCACCGTGATAGTTGAATCCAGGAAGCATCAGGTGATCTATCTGCACCCGTTGATAGTTTAAATCCGGTGCTGGAGTCAAAACAGATACCTGTACCATCTTTTTCTGCCCAAACTCCTAGCTGTAAGGCAACGTTGAAATTGCGGTTACCTGTCTCTGAACCAGTGGGAGGCATAATTGATATTTCTCCAAATCTATTGCGCTCAATGCGTAAATCACGGTTGACTTGACAAAACTCAAAAAATTGCTCGTCTGTCATTTGCATTGAGGAGGGAAATTGCACAACTAAAGGGGATGAAAACATGATGATTTCTTTCAGGTTTTGCTGTCTACCCAACAAATTAATTTTGTAGTACACACGTTCCTATTTTATCCAAATCCATACCGCGATAAATAAACAATTTGAGGAAGTTGTGAGGTTACATCAAGTCCAATATGCGATCGCTTTTTTCTGAGGTTGTTGTTACTCTGGGAAAATAAAAATAATTGGAGATGGAATGAATCAAACACAAGACGCGATGAATCAAAGACAAGAAGACGCGATGAATCGCGTCTCTACAAGGGGGGGCGATCGCCTCTGCCATAGTTTCCCCTAAAATAACCAAAGCACTTGGAAGATTTGATGCATAATAAAAACTAAACCTTGAAATTATGAAGTAGGCAATGAATACTACCGATAATTCTCCGATGGATGATGGGTCATCAGCAGATTTGATCTCTGTCGCAGAGTTACAGCAACAGCTTAATGACTTACTCCAGCAACTATCTCCAGAGCGATTACGGGTGCTGACTGATTTTGCTGCTTATTTGGCAAATGCTGAAAGCGAAGCTGCAACCCAAGAACTTTTGGCAATTCCTGGATTGTTAGAGCGAGTTAAGCAAAATCAAGTAACGCCTAAAGCCCAATACACCGCCTGGAGAACTCTTCGCTCTGATGTATGAAGTTATTCTTCATCCCGATGTCCAAGAAGTTTATGTCAATGCTGACAAAGCTTTTGCTAAGAAAATTGCCCGATGTTTGCAGCAGCTAGAACAAACTCCTCGATCGCACCCCAACATTAAAGCCCTGAAGGGAGATTATGCAGGTTACTATCGCTACCGAATCGGGTATGATCATTCAGTTGTGGTTTGTCGATTAACTCCACCAAAGCATCAATCACTTTTTGGTTCTTGAGCCAATTTGCCCTAAGCTAACTACCGCTTGCCTTCGGGTAGAATTATTCAGTTGTGGATTGCCGATTAACTCCACCAAAGCATCAATCGCTTTTTGGTTGCCAGGGTCAATTTTCCCTAAGCTAGATGCCGCTCGCAATTGGGTATCATCACTCAGTTGTGGATTGCCGATTAACTCCACCAAAGCATCAATTGCTTTTTGGTTCTTGAGCCAATTTCTTTTAAGCTAATTGCCGCTTGCCTTCGGGTAAAATAATCCAGTTGTGGTTTGCCGATTAACTCCACCAAAGCATCAATTGCTTTTTGGTTCTTGAGCCAATTTTCCCTAAGCTAGATGCCGCTCGCCTTCGGGTATCATCATCCAATTGTGTTTTGTTGATTAACTCCACCAAAGCATCAATTGCTTTTTGGTTGCCAGGGTAAATTTCCCCTAAGCTAGATACCGCTAGCCTTCGGGTATCATCATCCAGTTGTGGATTGCCGATTAACTCCACCAAGGCAGCGATGCGGTGTCCTTGAGTTTTACCAACACCATCACGGATAACTTGCTCTAAAAAAGCCTCATGTTGAAATCGCTGCTTCTCTTCATAACTCGGTTCATAAAGCCGCGAACCTTGTTCTGGGGAAATATCCTCGCTGCACTTCTTCGGTTTGTTACGCTCCACCAATGCTAAAGGGACATGAATTGCCTCTAGGTCAAATTTCATCTCATCATCAGCAAACAGCAACTCATTTGTGGTGAGACGCTTGTGCTTTTCCAGCATAGCGTTGCAGATTTCTTGCCAGTCAACACCCTGAGATTTTTCCTTTGCAGTCTTGGGAACTTTAGCAGAGTTGTTTTTTTGAGCTTCTCGGCATTTATCCCATTCCCCACCTTGCTTAAACAACCAATTCAGGTTTTCTTCTTTATCAATGCTGGGAAACTTGAGCGCGAAAAGCCAAACTTTTGAGTTTGTTCTAGTTTTGGCGTTGGTTTGTCCGCGTTTATCCTCAATAATTTTCAAGCTTATCAGACAGTTGAGCGCATTCCTAATTGCTTCAGCCTCTAACCTGTCGTTATACTTCTTCGTCAGTTCTGCCAGTCCTTCTAATGTAGAATGCGTTACCCATAACTCAGTACCCGCTTGCCAATAGGCTTTACAGTCCTTTTAGGTTTTGTAGGCAATGAAGAGTACAATAGTAATTTTACTGGTGTTATCAAATATTTATGTAAGTTAATATACAAATTGGACAAGGGATAAATGCTGATATTATTTGATTGTCTTAGACAAGGTGGACATTGATGACATCTGAGAAGGATCGCCATAAAGAACTTGAGCAACGAGAACGTATATTAAGAGAACAAGAAGTTGAATTGCGACTTCGAGAAATGGAAGCTAAAATTCATACTGCTGATGCACCTTTTCATCAAACTGTTAAGCATCAGCCAGAAAATTCTCCCAAACCTTGGATGAAAAAACTAATTCTTGGTGGTAAGTTGTTTGCTCTTGGTGTGGTAGCGTTAGTTGCAGTGAGGGTAGCCTCGGTGCTGGCTGGGTTTATTATTGTTGCAGCGCTGGGGTGGATGTCTTACAAGTTATTTTTTGAATCCAAAAAAACCAATTCTTAATTTAGGTGTAACTATTATGAGCGAGCAGGTAGCAACTGACAGATTTATCCAAGATTTAGAGCGTGTTGCTCAAGTGCGATCGGAGATTTCGGTGTGTTTGAGTAAACTGGCTGAAATAATTAATAAAGCTGAATTGGCTGGGGACTCGTCATCAGGAAAACTCAGTTTAGAACGAGATATTGAAGATATTACAGTAGCTAGTAAAAACCTCCGCAAAGGTGTATTTCGTCTTTTAGTTTTAGGCGATATGAAACGGGGAAAAAGCACGTTTCTTAATGCCTTGATTGGAGAAAACTTATTGCCGAGTGACGTTAACCCTTGTACCGCAGTGTTAACAGTTTTACGCTATGGACAAGAAAAAAAAGTTACTATTCACTTTAATGATGGCAAGAGTCCACAACAGTTGGATTTTCAAAATTTCAAATATAAATATACCATCGATCCGTCGGAAGCTAAAAAACTAGAACAAGAGAAAAAACAAGCCTTTCCTGATGTTGATTATGCAGTCGTCGAATATCCATTAACATTACTAGAAAAAGGAATTGAAATTGTCGATAGTCCAGGATTAAATGATACAGAAGCTCGAAACGAATTATCTTTGAGCTATGTGAATAATTGCCATGCAATTTTGTTTGTGATGAGAGCTTCTCAACCTTGTACTTTGGGTGAGCGTCGTTACTTAGAAAATTACATTAAAGGTCGGGGATTGACGGTTTTCTTCTTAGTTAATGCTTGGGATCAACTGCGGGAATCATTAATCGATCCTGATGATGTTGAAGAATTAAAAGCAGCTGAAGACAGATTGCGCCAAGTATTTAAAGCGAATTTAGCAGAATATTGTTATGTAGATAGTCAGAATATTTATGACGAACGCGTATTTGAGCTTTCGTCAATTCAAGCACTCAGACGACGGCTGAAGAATCCCCAGGCTGATTTAGATGGGACTGGCTTTCCTGGGTTTATGGGAGCGCTAAATACTTTTCTTACCGGAGAAAGAGCGATCGCAGAACTTCGTCAAATCAGAACCTTAGCTAGACAAGCTGTGAATCACATTCTCGAAGCTGTTGCTAGAAGAGTACCATTACTTGACCAAGATGTAAATGAATTGAAAAAACGAATTGATTCAGTAGAACCAGAGTTTAACAAACTCACAGTTATTCGGGATCAGTTCCAAAAAGAAATTCTCAACACCAGAGATACTCAAGCAAGAACAATTTCTGAATCCTTTCGTAGCTACGTTTTAAACTTAGGTAATACCTTTGAAAACGATTTTTTACGCTATCAACCAGAATTAAATTTGTTTGATTTTCTCAGTAGCGGTAAACGGGAAGCCTTTAACGCCGCACTGCAAAAAGCCTTTGAGCAATATATCGCTGACAAATCTGCTGCTTGGACATTAACCGCTGAAAAAGATATCAATGCAGCTTTTAGAGAACTGTCTCGCAGTGCTGCACAATATGGCGCATCTTACAGTCAAGTAACAGACCAAATTACCGAAAAAATCACCGGACAAAATATCAAAGTTAATACCAATACCACTAGTGAAGATGATAAATCTCCCGGTTGGGCAAAATGGGCAATGGGCTTGTTATCACTGTCTGAGGGAAATCTTGCTGGTGTAGCACTAGCTGGGAGTGGGTTTGATTGGAAAAATATTTTGTTAAACTACTTCACTGTAATTGGTATTGGCGGGATAATTACGGCGGTAACTGGTGTTTTTCTGGGGCCGATTGGGTTTGCGCTGCTAGGTTTGGGAGTAGGCTTTTTACAAGCAGATCAAGCGCGTAAAGAGTTAGTAAAAACTGCTAAAAAAGAGTTAGTTAAATACCTACCTCAAGTAGCGCATGAGCAATCTCAAGTTGTATATAATGCGGTGAAAGAGTGTTTTGATGCTTACGAAAGAGAGGTGAGTAAGCGGATTAACGATGATATTGTCTCTCGTAAATCTGAATTGGATAATCTAGTTAACCAAAAAGAAACCCGCGAAATTAATCGTGAAAGTGAGTTCAAAAGGTTAAAGGTCTTACAAGAAGATGTAATAGCTCAGTTGCAAAAAATTGAGGCTGCCTATAGCAATTTGTTAGCTTCTTATAGCTAAATTATACCAATTTTCAATCATTTGTAAAAACCTTTCTTACTCTCTGCGCCCTCTGCGGTTCATTCAACAAAGGAATTTTCACAATTCAGATAAAATTGGTTAACTTAGGAAATAAAAAAACCACAGATAAACTAATCAGTATTTATCTGTGGTTCCTAATATGAAAAATTCACGCAGAGGCGCAGAGAGGAAGAGAGTATTGTTTTAAAAATCTATTGTTAAATTAAACAAACCTGGAATCAAGGAACTATGCAACAAGAGTATGAAAAATTAGCAGATTCTCTGAAAAAAGCATCTGCATTGCTCAATTTACAGCGGAAATCGCCGCTGTATCAAGATGTAATTGCTATCTGCAATCATTTAATTAATCCTAGCTTTCGGATTGGGGTATTTGGTCCTTTTAATCATGGCAAATCTACTCTCTTAAATGCCATGTTGGGTAATCGCACATTACCGATTGATTTAATTCCTACTACAGGCGCAGCGATTACTGTCAAGTATGGTTGTGATGTGCGGACTCGCATTATGTTAGTTGATGGTACAGAAGTCTACCGCAGTGGAACAGAAATTTTACAGCAATTTGCTATTCTGGATGGTAATAGACAGATGCGAAAAGATGTAGCATCTGTAGAAGTTTTTTGTCCCCATCCCTTTTTAGAAACGGGTGTAGAATTTCTCGATTTACCGGGAACTAATGATAGGGAAGAACAAGATAATTTAGTACGAGAACAACTTTTAAGTGCAGATTTAGTTATCCAATTATTAGATGCACGTAAGTTAATGACTTTGGGTGAGCGAGAAAATTTACGAGATTGGCTATTAGATCGTGGGATTAAAACAGTGATTTTTGTTGCCAATTTTATTAACTTACTCGAACCTGAAGAACAAAAACAAATCCAAAATCGGCTGCTATTTGTCGCGGAAAGTTTTCGAGCCGAATTACCTCCAGGTTTTAGTAATTTATATCGTGTTGATGCTTTACCTGCCTTACGAGCTAGATTAAAAGGCGATGTCGCAGAAGCCAATAGTAGCGGCTTGGTGGCTTTTGAAACGGCTTTGCAAAATATTGTGGGGATTTTACAACAAAATCGTGGTAGTGTACGTTTGCCAAGAGTAGAGGCGATCGCTACTCAAATTCAACAATCATTAAAAGCCAAAATTGACCCCATTGCTGATGAAGTAAAATCACTTGTTGATAAACAAAACGCCAAAATTGAAATCAAAGAAAAAGCTGCGAACTTAATCAAACAAGGCTTCGCTAGTAGTATTTGTGAATTACGTGATTGGCTAGGTTTACCCAAACTGCTGACAAAATATCAAGCAGATGCCGCAGTTGCATTGGCAGAAAATAATTTTAAATCGTGGCAAACAAACACTCTCAAAAAAGACCTAAATCAATTACAATTAGCTACTGTGAAATGGCTTTATCAAGCTTACGAATTTTTTCAAGCGGAAAGACCAGAAGACTTATTGATTCCCTTCCCTAGCGAACCCCAAATCACGTTACCTCCCAAGCCAACTAATTACAATGATTTTAATGAAACAACTGGTTCCATTGCAGTTGGTGGTGGTATTGGTTGGTTGTTGGGTGGGCTTGTGGGTGCTGCTGTCGTTGGGAGTATTTCCTATTTGCTAAATAAGAATATTCAAGAATTAGAAGAAAAATCAGCTAATGAATCTTATCATCAGCAAGTTGCCAAACTTTGTATAGCTGCAACAGAAGATTATTTGTCTAGTTTTAGCAGTAAAGGATTATCAATTTTGGCTGGATATGAACAGAAAGCCGAAAAAGTAATTTACTTGGAAATCAGTCAAGAACCGTTAGAAATTACTAATAAACGTGAAGATTTACAGCGGTTACAAAATGTTTTTAATGAATTGCTACGAGAGTTAGAAAAGGTAAAAATTCCTGTCAATTATCAACCTTATCAAGAAATTGCCAAATCCAAAACTGTAAATAATCGATATTCACCACAACCGGAGAAAGTTAAAAATTCTCATCAAGCTCAGGAAAATACTGCTAAAAACACCCAGAAAAAAGTAGAATCTCCTCGTCAACAAGTTTCTCCACCACCAAAAACTTCTGCTTCTGGACGTCCAGAAGAAGTGGACGCTAAATTTAATAATTGGGAACTTGATGAGGAAATAGCGCGAATGAAAGCAGAAATGCAATCGCCTGGTTCTCAAACTCGCAAACAACAAAATACAACTCAAAACAATAAAGCAGCAAATTTCCCCAAAAACAAGGCACAAAAAGATAAAATTACTCGCGCCTACAGCATTTTAGAATTACAACCCAATGCTTCCTTAACTGAGGTTAAGCAAGCTTATCGAACTTTAGTCAAAAAATGGCATCCAGATTTATTCGTTGGTAAGCCGCAACTACAAAAACAAGCGGAAGAAAAAATGCACTTAGTTAATGAAGCTTACACAATTTTGACTGATAATTAAAAAGAAGAATTCAGAATTCAGAATTCAGAATCAATTATTAGTGGGAGACTTAGAAGCCAATACAGTTCAGTTAGTAGGTTGGGTTGAGGAACGAAACCCAAAAATTTCGGGGATTTGTTGGGTTTCACTTCGTTCAATCCAACCTACGATTATCCTTAAGTGAACGATATTAAGTTATAAAGTCAATTTTTTAACAAACGGTCAAGGACGCAAAGAGAAGAAATAAATGCTTAACTAAACTGTATTGGCCTTTATTATTTGTTGTTGAGAGATTTCCCAGACAAAAATATTCTATCGTAGGGTAGCACAGCTGTGCTACCCGAAAAATGTACAAATAATTTGGGATAATTTGTTCTCTGGAAGTCCCTAAAAGGATTTTTGCAATTTCATCCTAATTTCATTTCTAGCTGCAAAGTTAAGAAGTAAATATAGAATTAGAAAACTGTTGGATGAAACTTATGCAACTGCTATCTTTGAGGAACGGTTTTTTAGCGTTAAGCTTTGTGGCGATCGCTTCAGGGGGTGGATTACTCACAGGCTGTAGCAATGCTGCTTCCCAGAACCCAACCCAAACTCCCAACGCAACTCCTACCAATGCTAGTGACAACCACATGAATCACAGCATGGGAATGGATTTAGGCCCAGCCGATGCTGACTTTGATTTACGGTTCATCGATGCGATGACACCCCACCATCAAGGGGCTTTGGAAATGGCCAAAGAAGCACAGCAAAAATCCAAACGTCCTGAAATCAAAAAATTAGCAGACAATATCATCAAATCGCAAAACCAAGAAATTACCCAGATGAAGCAGTGGCGACAAGCTTGGTATCCCAGCGCAGGAAATAAACCAATGGCTTATCACAGTCAAATGGGTCACATGATGGAAATGTCACCTGAGCAAATCCAAGCCATGATGATGAGTCAAGACTTGGGTGCGGCTGATGCTGAATTTGATTTGCGCTTTATCAATGCAATGATTCCTCACCATGAAGGGGCTGTAAAAATGGCACAAGACGCCTTAACTAAGTCGAAACGCCCCGAAATCAAGCAATTAGCCCAACAAATTATCAAAGCACAAGATACAGAAATTAAACAAATGCAGCAATGGCGGAAAAGTTGGTACAACCAGTGATGTTGTGAGGGGGATGAGAGGGATGAGGGAGTGGGGGGAGTGGAGGGAGTGTGGGGGGAAAGATTTCTTCCCCGTCCTCCCACACTTCCAATGCCCCATGCCCCATGCCCAATGCCCCATGCCCCATGCCCAATCCCTCTTACTGCCCTGGCGGGCTTCCTTCTTCGACTGGACGGATAATTGGAGCAGGTGGTGTGACTTGTGGTTGAAAGATTCCTTGTAATGCTTGTTCTAATGTTTGTGCCATGACAATTCGGTTTTCGTAAGCTACAACTACTCGCACCAAAGTTGGTAAGCTATTTTGTGTAGCTTCTAGATAAATTGGCTCGACGTACAATAGCGATTGTTCAATGGGAATTACTAGTAAATTTCCTTGAATGGCTCTGGAACCTTGGCGATTCCACAGGGAAATTTGCTGGGAAATTACTGGGTCTTGGTTAATTCGCGCTTCGATTTGCTCTGGGCCGTAGATTAGTCTTTCTTTAGGAAAGATATATAACAATAACTTACCGTAATTAACGCTATCCGATCGCGCTGCAAACCAAGCGATTAAATTAGTCCGCTGTCTGGGAGTGTAGGGCAAAAGCAGGATAAATTCTTCAAAAGGTACGGTGGGTAGACTGGTTATCAAATAATACGGCTCTACTGGGCGGGCTTCGCTGCCGTAGATTTCGTTAGGAATCTGCCACTGGTCTTCACGGTTGTAAAATACTTGGGGGTCGGTCATGTGGTAGGTCATCAACCGCTCAGATTGAATTTTGAACAAGTCTTCAGGATAGCGGATATGATTGCGGAGGGTGACGGGCATGGCACTGAGTGGTTTGAAGGTGTTGGGAAATATCCTTGACCAAGTGGCCACGATCGGATCTCTGGGATCGGCAATATAAAAGTTAACGATGCCGTGGTAGGCATCAACCACTACCTTCACAGAGTTACGGATATAATTAATACCGTCGTTAGTGGTGTCTGAGTAAGGATAGCGATCGCTTGTCGTGTAAGCATCCACAATCCAGTAAAGGTAATTTTCGTCATCTGGGTAGTCTGGATTGGTATTGTTAGGATTTGCATCGGCAGTGACGAGATAAGGATCGCTGTCAAATTGCAAAAAAGGTGCGATCGCCTGAATTCTTTGCTTGATATTCCGCCGTAATAGCACTTTTGTGTCTGGCAAAAAGTCCCGCGTGAAGACCATTTGCCAATCTTTTAAATACATGGCAAATAACCAGCGACGCCATGCTGAACCAATTTGAACGCCACCCCGTCCATTGTAAGAGTTATAAACATTGTCACTACCACTGGGATAGTCCAATTCTCTAACTCTTGTGCCAGTCATTACATAGTTATTAGTGATTTCCCCGTAATAAATCCGGGGTTCTCCAATGGGAATACTTTCACGAATGCCTGGACTGGAAGTTGTCAGGGCGCTACCATCACCGCTAATGTCTTTGACAAAATATTCTGGTAGCCCTCCCGCCCCCACTGTATTCACTGGGCTAACAGTAAACCCGAAACCGTGGGTATAAATTAGATGGCGGTTAACCCAGGTTTGAGCCTCCTGTGGTACGGCACTGTAGTCTAATTCTCGTGCAGCAATTAGTACTTGACGCCGTTCTGTTGCTTCAACTGCTTCCTGGTTAGGGGTTGGTTCGGGGGCAGATGGTTGGTCTGAAATTGCCTCTGTTTTCAAAGTATAGCGATCGATATCGGCATCGGGGAACCGATAGTATGGGCGAATTTGTTGTAGCTGACGGTTGGTTTCTAACAATGGTCGCTGATCCCAAAGGCGGATGTTGCGAATTGTCAAGTCATTTTTTTGAATATCAGCTTCAGTTAATGTTCCTTGGGGGTTGAAGGTTCTGGCATCGATCGCCTCTAAATCAAATGCTTGGCGAGTCAAGGCAATGGTACGCTGAATGTAAGGTTGCTCTCTTTGCAATTCATTGGGTAGGACAATTAAATTTTGCACTACAGCTGGAAGAACAATGTCAGCAGCTGCAACTATTACTAAATAAACCCCTAATCCGTAAAACACCAAACGGCGATACCGAAATTTAGGTTTCCAGAACAACGTTCGCCAAAGTAAGTAAAAGGCGATACCAATAGCCACGAAGCATAAAACGGTGTAAGCTGGCAACTGGACTGTGACATCGGTGTAGCTAGCACCATAACTGACTCCACGGCTAGAATACACCAGTTCATAGCGACTCAACCAGTAACTCCAACCTACTAGCAGCATCAACAAGCCACCCATACCGTATAAATGACGCTGCTGCTCTTGAGAAAAACCAGGGAAAATACCTTGACTTAAACTGTTTGCTGACAAAAGATAAGTCAAGGCGACGGCGACAAAGCCATATAAAAATAATCCCATCAGCCAGAGTTCCAGCAGTTGCCAAAACGGTAAGGAAAATATGTAGAAGCTGATATCCTTACCAAATAAAGGCTCAGTGCTGTTGAAAGTAGTCGCGTGAAAATATGGCAGTACCTTTGCCCAGTTTTGGAATAGTATCAACCCAAAAATTGCACCCAAGAGAATTGCGATCGCTGTGAGTAAAAATCCTGGAAAAATTAAAATAGCGATCGCTCCCCCCACAATTAAGCCCAGATGCCAAATTTGAGAGACAATTTGGTTGGAGAGTTGCCAGACTTTCTCCGGCCGGAATAAGGCGGGAATGGGTAAAGTAGTTCGATTAACTTGAGAATGCCAGTAAGAAAGAGCAATTTGACCGTAGTGAGCCACCATTAACCCTGTCAATAAGCTCAGTATCAAAGCTAGGGGTAACAGCCAGCGTAATTTTAATGGTTTTAAGCCTTGGGCTTCGGGTGTTAAAATGCGATCGGATCTTGCATAATCAGGACTGAGAAAGTTTTTGAATTTCCTCTCTACTTCAACTTCCTCAATCTTGAAAGACCGGGGATACTTCAGCCGTTGTGCGAGAGCAAGGTTTACTAATAGATAGGCAGCACTGACACTAGCTACCACTACCCACAAAATACCACGAGTCACTAGCCTGACTAGAAATACTTGCAGGTAGCCGACTTCTTGAAACCAAAAAATTTCTGCTCCCAGGCGGGAACCCAAATCCAGGAGTAGCCATAACCCCAGGAATATGATTAATAGTCTAAAACTCCATTTCCAGAACGTTTTATATTGGGGATTGGGCATGGGGTATCTCCAGAAATTAAATATGCGTTATCCAGAACCCTTGTAGAGACGTAGCAGTGCTACGCCTCTACATTAGACGTAGCACTGCTACGTCTCTACATTCATTGCTACTCCCCACGCACTAGCCTTTTGCTATTATTCAACAGGATCGATACGATTCATGAACACAGCAAGGGGAATCATTGGTAAGGCGGGAATCAGACAGATTAGCCATTGGTTGAGATTCAGTGGTGCTGTTGCAAACAAGTTATTCATAACATTCCATTGGCTAAAGATGACTTGCAGCACGACTGTGGAAAGGATGCCAATGATAATTGCGCAATAATCACCAATTTTAGCTGATTTACCTTTTATTTTTCGGAATATGGCATTTCCCAAGTGGCTGATGCTTAACAAATACACGATTCTCCCAGCAACTAAAGCTTGAATTGCCATTGTTCGCGCTAGGTTAATATTTCCTGTGGTTTGACGTGCCCACTCAAACATGCCAAAAATCAAAATCCAGTTGAACACGGAAACGATCGCAATTCGCTGCAATAATGTACCTGAAAGTAACGGTTCTTTTGGATTACGGGGCTTTTGTTTCATCACCCGCTCAAATTTGGGTTCAAATGCCAAAGGAACTGTCATGGTCACTGAGTTTACCATATTCAACCACAAAACTTGCAGGGACAAAATCGGCAATTCTCTAGCAAATAAGGCAGTGAACTACCTACACCGCCTGAGTACAGGTCGGTGTAGGCTTCCGGTGTATTCTTAATACTCCCAGAACTTCCTTCGAGGTACTATTAGTAGTAGAGTCACCTACTACCGGATTCCCTTTACGGCGTTTTATCGTTGGGAACAGTCCCAGCCCAACGCGCTTTATGTTGATAGATGCATTCACATCGCGGTCAACAAGTAGCGATTCTTTCTTGTCCCAATATTCTCGGATACCGCAGTCAGTAAAGACAAACTCGTCACGGTACGCAAGTAATTGAGACGTGTATGCAGGCTTTATAAGGGATACTATGTTGAAAACCCTGTGACTTCAGTCCAGGGATGAAAACTATTTGGTGGCTTTTAAGCTACCAGTGTGTGGTAAAATTAGAGAAACACGAGTAGGAATAACCGCAGCGCGTT
>JAESFX010000334.1_pt1 | contig 18799 bp, 12 predicted proteins | sample 9269501 | NCBI WGS metagenome assembly JAESFX01 (sample SAMN14515570, study PRJNA621655) | algae metagenome | isolation source: Desmonostoc geniculatum HA4340-LM1 and co-occurring heterotrophs from cave... | place: USA: Maniniholo cave, Kauai, Hawaii | collected 2009-07-28
AGTTGTGAAAAAACCTGTATCAAAGTTTCGTTCTAAAAAGCCAAAACACAGAGGTACTGGACAACGAGTTGAAGCTCCTAAATTTCACATCAGTAATCAGTCTTTCAGCCTTAACTGAACCGTATTGGTCTAAAATCAATAAGATTATTTATTTGAAAATACATAAAAAAATTTCAATAAAGACTCCAAATAAATTTATTTTTAATACTATATATTCTCCCGAAAAATAGAAGTTTTTTATTTAATAGTCAGTGTTACTATCGTCTAGTTAGTAGACAATAATAAGGGGTTTAAATTGATATTGTCTGAGGGGTAAGACCCCTCATTATTTAACAAAGAGGACAAAATCAAAAGTTGCACAATACATAAGTAAATATTGAGATTTGATCGGTAAATTTAAATTATAAATCTGCTAATATAGCAGATGACATTAACCGCAAAAAATAGTATAAATACAAATGGCGTTGTTAACGCCCAAGGATAAATAATTTTTTCTACTAGTCCAAAAAAGTTTAGAAATTTACCGGAAATGCTTTGTTCATACTAGTAATAGTTTATACAAATGAAATTTCAGAAAAAATTTATTGAATTAGGAGTTGAGAAAGTTTAAGAGGACAAAGAACTGCATCTACCAATAGCTACGCCGAGAGTTGAAAGCTCTGATAGCCACTGAGAATTTGGGAAATTTATCTACGCGCCTGTTGATGGAATTGTTTATCAACATCCAACATCGCCCCTTACCGATTATTTCCCCGAAGCAATTAAACACCTGTAAGTGTAGTTTGTAAGCCGAAACACCAAGAATTGCAGAAACCAAACTAGTTTACTTTACCCAAGAGAACTAAAAACTATGAATCAAGACATTGCTAGTATTAGTAGTAACTTAGACAAGACAATGAAGGCTCAACAATTTGATAAAGTAGTTGAAGCAATTCTGGCTGGAAAGTATTCCTGGGCGTGTGTTTTAATGCTGCGATTTGCTGGTTATAATCCTCTTCATTACATTCCATATCGTACCTATAATCGATTGCTCAAAGAAAACTCTCAAGCTAGCAGAGTAAACCAACAGCAAAGTGAAAACATAAAACTGCTCAAACAGCCCAACGATTCCAGATCTGATAGTAATCTATCATCAAGTTGCTTGACTAAAATTAAAGATATACCTTATCTTGAAGTAGTTGGAAAGCAAAAAACAGAAGTCCGTGGTAGTAGTTTGGATCGGAGATTGGCACAGTAAATTAAGGAATATCAATCCATCGAATCACAAATCAAACTGAAAGGAAGGAAACACATTTATTTGAGATACTTGAGATTAAATTAAAAAATATTTTGCATCAATAGATTTTGCTTGAGACTTGGTTGAGTCTCTAAGATACTGCCATGCTGTTTTTTAATGCGTGGCAGATTTTTCATAAATCTGCCAAAATGGCAAATTTATACTAATGAGATTGGTAAACTAAAAATAACAACTTCAATCTAAATAGAGGTGATTGGCAAGCAAGTTAATTTAATAAATAAAATCAATGATTAGTTCTCAGCATGAAATAGATCAAACTGATTATAAAAGTAGTCAGGATTTCATGTAATAGATAATTTTTACACCAAGATCAATGATCTAACCGTTGCTACTGGTGGTTCTTTTTCCGAGAAAGTCCAAGCAAAGAAAATTTGGAGAGGTGGCTTCCCCCAAACCAAATTTTGTAGAGCTTTCATCGAACTGCAGACGGTGGGAGTCATGCCGATAAAGCTTTCTATATTGTGGTTGGTGTTGCTTTAGTTAATAAAGCAAACGCTTAGCACCAACACCAAGAACGGAAATAGAAAAGTTACGGTGAAATTGTTGTCGTGGCTGGTAGAAATGGTAGTTCACACGCTTCTCTTTCGACTATTGTAATCCTAGTCCTCCCAAGCTGGATTATCTTTGGTTTATAAACTTTCAATTTATATAGCAATCACTGGAAGTTCAAAATTTGAATAACTTCCAGTTTTTTATTGTAAATAAAAACAGGTTGGGCAATAAATTTGCTCAACCTGTTTTCGCGGAGTATGGTTAATCCAAAAATAAATTAAACCTTAGCTAATTCTGGGATAGGACGCTTACTGTTGCGAATTGCTGTAATAGCCTCTGCATAATCATTGGTGTTAAATACAGCCGAACCAGCAACGATCGCATTGGCTCCCGCTTCCAAAACTTGCCAGGTATTATTTGCCTTCAGACCCCCATCCACTTCAATCCAGGGATCGAGGCCGCGTTCGTCGCACAATTGGCGCAGCTTACGGATTTTGGGTAACACACCAGGGATAAAGCTTTGACCACCAAAGCCAGGGTTTACGCTCATAATTAGTACTAAATCGCACAGTTCCAGAACGTATTCAATTAACTCTAGAGGAGTACCAGGATTAAGTACAACTCCAGCTTTCTTACCAAGCTCTTTAATTTGTCCTAAAGTGCGGTGTAGGTGTGGGGAAGCATTATGTTCTGCATGTACAGAGATAATATCAGCACCCGCCTTAGCAAATCCCTCTACATACTTTTCTGGCTCCACAATCATCAAGTGGACATCCAGTGGCTTGGTCGTAACTGGACGAATCGCCTCCACAACCAGAGGGCCTATCGTAATATTAGGTACAAAACGACCGTCCATTACATCAACATGAATCCAATCTGCTCCAGCCTCGTCTATGGCGCGAACTTCGTCACCCAGACGACTAAAATCCGCTGATAAGATAGATGGAGAAATTACAATGGGCTTTTGAGATAGGTTTTGGGTCATGGCTAGTGGGTTTTTAAGCGTCCTCGTCTGTAAGCATTGTAACTAAATATTGAGCCAGATCTCATAACTTTGATCCCGGCTTTTTTGGGGAGTGGGGAGTGTGGGGAAATGGGGAGATGGGGAGATGAGGGAGCAGGGGAGGCAGGGGGAGAATAACCAATGCCTCATGCCCCATGCCCCATGACTAATGATTAATGACTAATGACAAATGACTAATGACAAATGACTAATGACAAATGACAAAAAAACTAACCTGGATAATTTGGGGATTGGGTGCTTCGTGTTTGAGTGCGCCGGTAATTGCTTCAGCTTTAGAATCACCCTTGGGAACTAACGGCATTGACGCTCTCAAGCTACACCAAACTCCTTATAATTTAATCGGTCGCAAGATTGCTATTGGTCAGGTGGAAATTGGCCGGCCGGGAATGTTTGGCTGGGATAAGGCAGTGTCTAAAAACCGTGCCATCTCTTTAGCTGCGGTGTTCTTACGGAATGGCCCGGCTAAGTCAAATAGCGGTGTTGACCCCCATGCCTACAATGTTGCTGGTGTGATGGTGAGTCAAGACAAAGGCATACCAGGAGTTGCTCCGGGAGCGCGACTTTACTCGTCTGCTGTCGGTTCTACTAAAAATATGGGTCAGCCAGAAGAGTGCTTATCGGCGCAGCATATAGCGCTGCAAAATAGTGGCGATGTCCGGGCGATTAACTTTAGTTTTGGTGAACCTCTAGGGCGCGATCCTCGGCCGGAGGCGACTCTAGATGGCAATGCTTTATTAACTTTATGTGTTGACTGGTCTAGTCGCGTTCATGATGTTTTGTATGCGATCGCTGGCAACCAGGGAAAAGGCGGTATTCCTATTCCTACAGATAATTTTAACGGAATGAACGTGGCTTTTTCATCCCGCAGAGGAGGAGTTTTTAACAAAGTAGATGTTGCTAATCTGGCGGGTGCTAATCAAGGAGCAAGCCGGCGACTAGCCGGGAGGGAGTTTAATATTGGTGGGCGTCGCGCTATCAGTTTAGTTGCTCCTGGTAATAACATTGCTTTACTTAATCCTGATGGCAAATTGAATAAAGTCACAGGGACAAGTTTTGCAGCACCGCAAGTTACCGCTAGTGTTGCTTTGTTGCAGGAACTTGGTGACCGACAGATGCGAACAAAACAACCGCATTGGAGTACAGATTCCCGGCGTCATCAAGTGATGAAAGCTGTATTGCTTAATTCAGCTGACAAAATCCAAGATAGCGGGGATGGTTTGCGTTTGGGAATGACTCGGACGCTAATTGATAAACAAAATCAAGATTGGCTAGGTTCTGATGCTTACAATGATCCAAAAATTCCCTTGGATGCCCAAATGGGAGCGGGTCATTTGAATGTATTTCGGGCTTATCAGCAATTTAATGGTGGTCAATGGGAGCCGTCAGCTGCGGTGGCGTCTATTGGTTGGGATTATCACACAATCGATGTTGGCAGCTACATTGATTATGCCTTAGGGAAACCGTTGAAGCAGGGTAGTTTTGTAGCTATTACCCTGAGTTGGGATCGATTGGTAGAACTCAATGATAGCAATAAAAACCAGCAGTATGACGTGGGTGAAAATTTTCGCGATCGCGGCTTGAATAACCTCGATCTCTACCTAGTCAAAGCTGATGCTCAAAACTCAGATGGTGGCGTTGTTTGTTCTTCAATCAGCCAAATCGATAGTGTAGAACATATTTTCTGCCCCGTCGCTACTGCTGGAAATTACAAAATCCGCGTCCAGTTTCGTCAAAAGTTAAATGAAGCTACTCAATCCTATGCTTTAGCTTGGTGGAGTGTGCCTATTAATTGAAGTAGAAACCCACAGCTACACATCAAACTCAGCCAAGGAGACAACAGGGAATAATCAAAAGCTATTGTCCATTGCCCTTGTGTAAGTCCTGATCGCAAACGCTACAATCCTCATAATGTCGTTGGCTGATGAAACTTGCTGATCTTTGCAACACATGGCACGATCGCAGGTATGACCGGTGGTTTATGTCTATGATTGAAAAGCCTGACTGTTATCACAGCTAATAAATGCTTAGTTGCTGTATAATATTTTTGTGTTCCCTTTAAGACTCGCTCATTGTTTGCAATAGTTCCGCCATTAATTAGGGACTTCCAAAAAAGAAATTATCCCAAATGATTTCTATATTTGGGGCACATGCCTGTGTGTCCCAACTGTAGGATGTTTTTTCATTGGAAGTCCCTTATCAGTGCGATTATTTTTTCTGACTGAGTAAATCCGGTTCCAATAATTTTCGCTTAAGAGGTTGTTTGAAAATTGGGGGTGAAGTAATGGACAAGCCTAACCAAAAAGACAAAAATAAATTTCTTTATCCTCGTAGTCGCTACTATGGTCAAGTTAAGCCAGAGAATTTAGTATTTAATGCCAATCTTCAAGAATTTGCTCAAAAAGTTGGCTACATTACCAATCTAGAAACTAATGGTAAGCTTGACCCAGAAGATGCTTACAAACAGATTAAAGCACTTTGGAAACAGTTGAAGTCCAGTAAAAAAGGACTCTTGATTGGTGACGAGCCACCAGATCAGCCCTAAAATTACTCCAATGGAAAGCATATAGGCTCTAGCACATAAATATTCTCAAAATGCGATCGCGCTGTGCCAGTTACGTAAGTCCTGTAAATAATTCTGCTGGATTACTTATTTGATAATTGCGTAGTCTAGAATACATTTATAGATAACTAGGCAATTTTCTAGAAATCGAAATTTTTGATAATTCCTGTGTATAGCCGCTTCAAGCAGCAACTCAGAATTCCCAACCCTAAAATATGTGTCTAATTTCTCTGAGCTAATTACTTGCTGTTACAAAAACTGTAACAGTGCCATTCTTCTATTACAGCAAGTGCAATAGTTAATCATTGAAACGTTTTAAGTCAACCCTGAGACACAGATTAACAATCTTTGGCAAGTGAGGTAGCAGAATGAATCGGCAAAAATTTAGTGGTGTCCAAGAAAATTTTCTGCAAAGGCGTTACGGAGTTAGTCTCGGCAGACGTTATGTTTTGGCAGCTGCAAGTGTTGTTCTCTTTAGTGTATTGGGGTGTTCTCAGGTCGATAGTAATAAAAATGCCCTTGCTCAATCTAGTTTACCTCAGCCAGAAACTCCATTGGAAAAAAAAACAGTCAAGACTGATACTAAAATCGTTGAGTCTAACAATAAATTTGGCTTCAAACTTTTTTCAGAAGTTCAGAAAAGTGATGGTGGAGAAAAAAATGTTTTTATCTCGCCTTCCAGTGTAGCGATCGCCTTAGTCATGACCTACAATGGCGCTAGCGGATCGACTCAACAAGCAATGGCAAAAACCCTGGAATTACAGGGGATGAATCTGTCAGAAATTAACTCTGCTTACGCAGCAGCTTTAAAGCAGCTTTTAGACAATCCCGATGCCAAAGTGCAACTCAAGATTGCTAACTCACTTTGGGCAAATCAAGAGGTGAAATTTCAGCCAGACTTCCTCCAAAGAACCGAGGATTTCTATCAAGCCAAGGTCAGTAATTTAAATTTTCAAGACGCTACAGCCTCCAATGCCATCAATAAATGGGTAAAAGATAATACTGGCGGCAAAATCGATAAAATAGTCGAAAAAATCGAACCCAATCAAGTGTTGTTTTTAATTAATGCCATATATTTTAAAGGTAGTTGGAGTAATCAATTTGATAAAAATCAAACTGCCCAACATCCTTTTTACGTTACATCTGGCAGAGAAAAACAACACCCAATGATGTCGCAAGACGGTGACTACAGATATTATGAAAACGAACAATTTCAGGCAGTGAGTTTACCTTATGGCAAAGATGGTAAAGTCAGTTTTTATATCTTTTTGCCCAAAGAAAACTCTAACCTCAAAACCTTCTCTCAAAACTTAAATGTTGAGAACTGGGAAAAATGGATGACTCAATTCAACAAACAAAAAGGGTTTATTCGCTTACCCCGCTTCAAAACAGAATACGATGTTACACTTAACAATGCTTTGAAAGCTTTAGGGATGGAAGAGGCTTTCAGCAACAAAGCTAATTTTTCCGGCATGGGTAAAAACTTTGCCATTAGCCAAGTGAAGCATAAAACTTTTGTGGAAGTGAACGAAGAAGGCACCGAAGCGGCTGCGGCTACTTCAGTGGGAATAGTAGCAACATCTTTGAGACAGGAACCAAAACCATTCCGAATGGTTGTAGCTCGTCCCTTCTTTTGTGCCATTCGGGATAATCAAACGGGAAGTGTTTTGTTTATGGGTTCAATCATCGAACCAGATTGAGGCACTCACCCCTTTAACGGGCAGGACTGTTTCATTCCCTAAAAGGCGGTGATTTACAAGCGTATCAACTAAAGAAATCTGGTAACTCAAAAATTTTATTTGCTCATAAACCTGGCGATGCCTTCTCTTTCAGAGACGCTACCGCGAACGGCAAAGCTTCTCTACGAGACGCTGCGCGAACGCTATCGCACTTAAATTTGGTTGTTGAAACAGTAATTTTTCGATTACCATCTCACTAAAATTTCTGGCTGATACTCTTGACAAAATCCTTATCTGAGCGAATGAAACAGCCCTGTTTTAAGGGGTGGGATTCATGCCAAACTACTCTTGCTCCAAAAATTGTCTAACGGTTAAGATTGGAATATTTTTAAACGGATTTAAAACTAACAAGTCTCGATCGCCAGTGATAATTGTTGTTGATTGTCCATTAACAGCTAACTCCAAATATTTATCATCTTTTGAATCTCGACAAGCATTAATTGTTTCTTCGATATCAATAAAAGCAACTGTTTCCTGAAATCCAATTAAAAATAGTTGTCTTTCTCCTGTGTAATATATTTATCAAATTTTGCTCTTGCTAAAACTTCTTGAATCTCTACCAAAATTGCATGAGACATCAAGATAATTCCTTTATTTCTCGCTTTATCTAATGCTTGACCAAAGAAAAAAAGGATACAAGCCCCTGAATTTATTTATGGAAAAGGTAAAAATATATAAGCCGATATACGAAGTACGAGGCTTATAATGTCCTTGTTTCAAGCCCCTGAATTTATTTATGGGGATTGTAATTTTGAATGCGTGAATTTTGAATTTTGAATTCGAGCGAAGCGAGTGACGAGGTTGGCTTTGTTTAAAAAGCAAAGCACTGACTATGATATTAGTATCCAAAACATATTTTTTTCGATTATTCATTTAAAATTGCTTCTAAAATTTCTGGTGTCAATCCTCTAGCAACTGCTCTATCACTAATTTCATCCATAATTTTTCCTAAAAAATCCATTTCTCTAGTAACATCTTGATTAAAGAATAAAACAATAAGGGTTTGTAGAAATTGCTTTTCTTTGTCGGTAGCCTTTTGGTAGGCCTGAGCAACTTCAGGAGTGACTTTAATCGTAATTTCGTTGTTAAACTTCATAATTAGCTATCAATCGAGGATAAATGATTAAGTGCTGTTTCTGTTTAAAAACCGGAAAGACGGATAATTTACGTCCAGAGCTTATTTAAGGTTGAGACTAGGACTTACGCACTGAAGTCTCAAACCTTTTCCCACTCCCTATTCCCTACTCCCCACCCTCACCCAGCAATTTTAGGTTGCTTGAGTATTAAGGTGATGTTGCTTCGGAAATGCTGAGAGTGTTCTTAGCATCAGTTTTTGGGGGTTCATTTGGTGCAGCCGATGCAGTTATTTCTCCTGTAGTGCTTTCCCCAGTTTCACTAGTGAACCCTCCAAGACGCACTGCACTTAAAGCGGTCTTAATCACAACAGCTGTGGGTACTGCCACAATTACACCCAAAAGTCCGCCAATTCTTGCTCCTGTTAAAACTGAAATTAATATCCAAACTGGGTTTAAACCAGTAAAGCTACCTAAAATTCGGGGAGCAATTAAATTTTCGAGAATTTGTTGTACGATTACCGCTGCTATCAAAACTTTCACACCCATTGAGAAATCTTGCAGCGCTACTAATAATGTGGTCAGGGCGATGCCTACAGAGCCACCAAAGGGCACGAGAGCCATGATGCCAATAGTTAGGCCAAATAGCAGACCAAATGGTACTTTCAGCCACAAAAAACTCGGAATCAGAGCTGAGGCCATACAGGTAGATAAAATCAGCTGGGTGATGAAGAAATTTTGGAAGCTCAAGCGCACGGTTTTAGAGAAAGGATCTCGAAATTTAGCGGGTAGCCATTCTACTAGACTTTGCCAAAGTTCACCCCCATGCTGTAAAAGATAGAAAGTCAAAACCATCGTCAAGAGAAAATCTAGCAGACTAGTGAATGTGACTACAGCCAGATTTAAAACTTGTCCAGCGATCGCTTGCAATTGTCCCTTGACGCGATCGTTGATTTGCACTACCAGAGCATCCAGGTTGATGGGTAAGCCGAAAGTCTCAGCTTTTTCGTTTAGAATCATTAACTGAGAGCGTCCAGAGTCGATTAACTCCGGCAAGCGAGCCACTAGTTGCTGGGCTTGGGTAAGGGCTAGAGGAAAAAGTGTCACACCCAACGCCAATAAAATCGATAAAGCTAAGAGAAATACTAGAATAGCAACTTGCTCTCGCCTCGCACCCTGATGCTCCATCCAACTTACGGGGTAGTTGAGCAGAAATGCTAGCACCGAGGCTCCGACTAGAATGACTATGAGAGAATGGAAATAATTAAAAAATACCGAAATTGCCCAACCATTGAGAACTAGCAGCGGAACGAATAACGCGATCGCCCCGATTCGCGCTATTGGTGTAAATGTTTGCCACCAGTCGAGTAGCTTGCGTGTCTGCATTTTCAGCTGATTGCGGGATAGAACTGAATAGAATCTTTCTTTACAGTTTATTATCTCTGACTATACGAGTCTTATTCATCCTTCTAGTTTAGGAGTTAGACTAAGCCCAATGGAAAATTATCAACCAGAAGAGACTGGGGAGTGGGGAATGGGGAGTGGGGAATGGGGAGTGGGGAGTGGGGGAGATGAGGGAGCAGGGGAGATGGGGAGCAGGGGAGCAGGGGAGCAGGGGAGCAGGGGAGCAGGGGAGCAGGGGAGCAGGGGAGCAGGGGAGCAGGGGAGCAGGGGAGCAGGGGAGCAGGGGAGCAGAGGAGAGTTCAATGTGCCAAGTTCAATCCCCTCTGCCCCTCTGCCCCTCTGCCCCTCTGCCTCTTGTGCCCAATGCCCAATGCCCAATGCCCCATGCCCAATGCCCAAAACACAGTTGCTTTTATATTTAATTCCGATTATCGGTTTTTTCCCATCTCTGTGGACTCTCTATCGCCGTCAGGGTAGTCGGGAACAACTCGCTATTAGTCGTCTGTCTATTACTTTGGCACTTACTTGGCTGTTAGGATATCTATTATTGGCTACCGGAGCAGCAACTTCAGATTTTTTTACACTACGTCTATTTATCCTCAATAGCTTTCTCACATCAGGTTATTTTTTAGTGAGTGTTTGGTTGATTTTCCGTTTGATACAGCGGAAATCCGGACGTTTACCAGGGTTTACTACTTTCGCAGAACGGGTGATCGGCAAGTACTTATCTTAATTTATTGGGGTGAAAATTAGCAGTATTTTTACTTAGATTGTCAAAAATTACAATTGATTTCTTCATATTATCTAGTCAAATCCAGTTTATTATTGCCATACTTCAGTAAAACATCTCCAGATTTACCCAAAAGAAGGAAAAATGCTGCTATAAGTGTTGTGGTTGACACTACATTAAAAAAGTTAGCACTAATAATTAAGAGTTAGATATTATGGGTTGATTTGTCTGCATATTTTTAGTCTGCAAATTTACCGAATTTGATTAGTGAGTAAGTGTGAGGAAGTCTGTGACCATTCAAAGAAGTTCGGCGGAAGAAAACCAATCGGGAAAAGGCTCAAAGTCTATTAAAAAAATTTCCCACAACTCGAAATCGGGACGTTGGCTGTGGTTTTGGGTGGGTATGAGTGGGATTGCGATGGTGTCAGCAACAGCGGGGGCGTTGTTGGCGGTGTCTTTGACTAGTACGCCTTTGCAGCAAGCCCAGCTAAGTCCACAGGATGAAGCGGTGTTTGATGGCGATCGCATTTCTGGAGGTGTGCTGCGATTTTCAGAATTAACTCGCCCGGTTAATCTGTTGGTTATGGGCATGAGCGTACTACCGCCAGATATCCAAAACCCTCCAGAAGAAACTAAAAATCTCAGATACCTGCCCCAAGTCAACTCCTTTGATGGTCTTTCCGATGTGATGCTTTTGGCCAAATTCGATCCAGAGACCAAAAAAATAGTTATGCTCTCCATTCCCAGAGATACTCGCACAGAAGTAGAGGGATATGGAGTTAAAAAAATTAATTCTGCCAATGTTGACGGTGGTCCAGCCTTGACTGCTAAAACCGTCAGCAATCTCTTGGGCGGCGTAGGAATCGATCGCTATGTCCGAATTAATGTTTTGGGAGTTGGCAAGCTAATTGATGCCTTGGGTGGGGTGACAGTCTACGTCCCCAAAGATATGAAGTATCAAGATGATTCTCAGCACTTGTACATCAATTTGAAGGCGGGTAAACAGCATCTCAACGGCGATCAAGCACTACAATTGCTACGTTTTCGCCATGACGAACTCGGAGATATTGGTCGAATTCAGCGGCAGCAAATGGTGATGCGTGCTTTGATGGATCAGACTCTCAACCCAGCTACTGTAGCTCAATTACCTAAAGTTCTTGATGTCGTTAAAGAACACATTGACACTAACTTGACGGTTGAGGAGTTAGTGGCATTATTGGGTTTTGGAGTGCGGACAAATCGCTCCAATATGCAAATGTTAATGCTACCAGGTCGCTTTAGCGAGAAGAATGAGTTTGAGGCTAGCTATTGGTTACCCAGCAGAAATGGTATTGCCAAACTCATGGTTCAGCACTTTGGTCTGGAATCAGAACAGGAACAGCAGATGGCTAATCCGCGTTCTTTACGTGTAGCAATTCAAGATAGTACAGGTGGCGATCGCTCTAACCTCCAACCATTAATTCGAGCCTTGGAAAAATCTGGTTATCGTAACATTTATATAGCCAAGGCATGGGGTGAACCTCTAGAGGTAACTCACATCGTCGCCCAACAAGGAGATGGTGACAGTGCCGAATCAATTCGCAACACTTTGGGATTTGGAGAAGTGCGTGTGGAAAGTACTGGTAACCTTGGCTCGGATATCAGTATCCAAGTCGGTCAAGATTGGTTGGAACAAAAATCTATTTTGGAGAAGTCCCTCACACCCTAAAGGGTATGGCCGCAGCTGACACTGAATTTACCGCAAGACTGAGTTCTTTGAGTTTAGCTGCTACCACACCATTGCTTAATAATTCTTCTGCCTTAGCTAAACCCTCTGGCATATTTGGACAAATACCGCTTTGCCATAGGTAAAATCCGCCATTCCACAAGGCGGTTTGCATTAATTCCCCTGGTTTACCTGCCAAAACTTCCCGAATATCCGCCACCAGTTCTTCAGTAGTTCCAAGGGGTACATTCTTGGTGGTGAAGCCGTAATCACGCGGTACAAGATGCAATCGTTCTATCTCTGGGGATGCTACCGATGAAGATAAGCTGATGATTGCGGTGCGATCGCGCGGTAAGTCACAACTACCTTCCAATCCCTTCACTAATGTAAATTTTGTGACTCCTCGCAGCCCTAAAGCTATTTGAAACATCCCTTCAGTGGGTGGATGGACAAACCCAGCAATTACATGAGCATTTCCCGCATAAGGACACCAAATTAGCTCCATTGTTGCCAAGGGCGGACGTTTGCCAAGTTGGTCGCGGTACTCCCAAATACTTGTAGTTAAGGGGAAATGCTGAGGTAGATAAATAAAGCCGATTCCCGTTTGTGCAAATACTTGCTGAGTGTTTGCTAAAGGTAGGGTAGTCCAATCCACTCCTAAACCCTGCCAAATATCTATCAGGGGTAATCCATACTTAGTTGGCAAGCGATCGCCACCATGCATTACCACCGGTTGTCCAGCTGCGGCGAGTAGTAAAGCTGTCACCAGACTAATTGGTGCAGTGCGGGTTCTGCCATCGTAAGGGATGCCCAAAACGATCGCTGGTCGTTCAGAGAAAGAGAAGATTGGTTGCAGTTTTGGACCGAGTTCATCATAGGCATCCAACATTCCCGCTAACTCTTCCCCCGTGGGACGCTTGATGCGATGAGCAATCAAAAACGCTCCAATTTGGGCTGGTGTAGCTTCACCCAGCAACATCATTTTAGTCGCGGTGGCAGCTTGGGCACGAGTTAAATTTTCCGCTGTGTGGTTACCACCGCCTACTTTTTGCACGAATTCCCTAAAATTGGTCATTTGTCATTTGTCCTTAGTCATTAGTCGTTTGTTAGTTAACAATAACCAATAACCGATAAGCAATAATCCATGACTGATGCCCAATGCCCAATGACATTTAAGAAGCCGATCGCTGCTGGTCAATTTGTAGTGGGATGTTTTCCCGCACAAGTTGCCAAAAGTGCTTGATGGGAGGAATTTGCAGACGGTCACCAGTTGTCACCATTACTACGCGGCGTGTCAAACTAGAATTATCTGGTGAACTAGCAATACTATTGCCGACTAAGGAACGAATTGCTAGGGTAGGGTCAAGGCGTGCTTCTACTAATGCTGATTGAGGTAGTAAAGCTATCAGTTCGCCTTGGCGCACTACTCCCCGGAAGGCATCTAGGGTATTTACCTCCAAAGCTGCCTGGAGTTTAGCCTCCATTCGCTCAAATCTATCTTGTACTAAACGCTGCATCCCATAACCATCTTTAAAAACCACTTGGGGATAACGAATTAACTCTGACCAAGGGACAAATTCATATTGGGCTAGGGGATGATTGGCTGCGGTTAAAACTTCTATAGGTTCATCATAAAGTACTTCTACTACCATTTCTCTACCAGTGGTTAAAAACCGATTATTCATCACAATTGCTAAATCTACTAATCCATCTTTGAGGACTTTCAGGGCGCGATCGCTTCCCAATGAAGTCACCCGCAATTGCACATCTGGATAATCATGACAAAATTTTTGTAACACTGGTGGTAAGTAAGAACCGCACAGCGAGTGAATCGCCGCAATGCAAAGTTCTGGCTGTTTTCCGGCGATTAAATCGGCTAATTCTTCTGTAGCAGTCTGCCATTCTTGGCAAATTTTGCGGACACGAGGTAGCAAACGTTCACCTGCCAGGGTCAGCTTAGCATGGCTGGTTCTGTGAAATAGTTCTATCCCCAAATCTGCTTCTAATGCTTGGATTTGGCGACTAATCGTCGATTGCGTGACACCACATGTTCGCGCTGCTTGTTGAAAGCTGCCGGTTTGGGCGATCGCTAGAAAGGCTTGCAACTGCTCTAGGCGCATTTTTATGTAGCCTGCATTACATTTATCGGTTTCATTAAGTTAACGGATTTTTCACTATAATTTAGTAGAGTTTGTTACAGGTCTTTTTCTCTAATTTACGTTTGCCTAAATCAGGATTTAGCGCCTTTGTTGTCAATTATCCGCCTTGCACCGAATTTTTCGGCAAATATCGTCAAAATAGAAATGACTATTTTCTGGTGAAATATATAAATTTTTAGATAAGATTTCTAATTCATCACATAGAGCGGATTTATCAGGATTCATAGCAATTACCGGGGGTGCGTCGTCCAATGGCGATCGGCTTTAAGAGTGATGAAATTCGGCGTCTGGTGAGGATGGGATGAGTCAGGAGTGAAATTTCACGTCTGGACACCCGATAAACAACACAAGCAAAACAATAAGGAGAATCAACAAGAATGGCTAATGCAGTTTTAAATCTATCTGACCTTAACGGCAGCAACGGCTTTGTGATTAACGGCATTGATGCGGGTGACTTGTCAGGTGGCTCCGTCAGCAATGCGGGAGATATCAACGGCGACGGCTTCGACGACCTGATTATCGGGACAAGAGGTTACTTGTTCCGAAATCGCTATGGCGCCAGGGAGAGCTACGTGGTGTTTGGCAGCAGCAGTGGCTTTAGTGCGAACCTCAACCTCTCAACTCTTGATGGCAGCAACGGCTTTGTGATTAACGACATTTATAGCGATTACAAGTCAGACACTTCCGTTAGCAATGTGGGAGACTTTAACGGCGATGGCTTCGACGACGTGATTATCGGAGCAAGATATGACTCCTCCGGTTCCTACAATTTCGGGTCAGGCTACGTGGTGTTTGGCAGCAGCAGTAGCTTTAGTGCGAACCTCAACTTCTCAACTCTTGATGGCAGCAACGGCTTTGTGATTAGAACCATTGGTCCATTTGACTTTTCAGGCATCTCCGTCAGCAATGCCGGAGACATCAACGGCGACGGCTTTGACGACCTCATTATCGGGATCAGCCAAGAATACTTTCGGCAACCGTACAATGTTGGGCAGAGCTACGTGGTGTTTGGTAGCAGCAGTAGCTTTAGTGCAGTCTTCGACCTCAATGACCTGGATGGCAGCAACGGCTTTGTGATTAACGGCATTGATAGCGATCGCCCAGGCACCTCCGTCAGCACTGCGGGAGACGTTAATGGTGACGGCTTCGACGACCTGATTATCGGAGTAAAAGATCTAGCGCAAAGCTACGTGGTGTTTGGCAGCAGCAGTGGCTTTAGCGCGAGCCTCAATTTTTCTGACCTAGATGGCAGCAACGGCTTTGTGATTAACGGCTCAGGCAACTCCGTCAGCAATGCGGGAGACATCAACGCTGACGGCATAGACGACCTGATTATCGGGGCATACGTGGTGTTTGGTAGCACCAGTGGCTTTGGTGCGAGCCTCAATCTCTCTTCTCTCGATGGCAGCAACGGCTTTGTAATTAACGGAATTTATAGCGATTACAACTCAGTTACCTTTGTCAGTAGTGCGGGAGACTTTAACGGCGACGGCATCGACGACCTGATTATCGGGGCATCTGGTGCCAGCCCCAACAGTCAGTTTGGGGCAGGGTCAAGCTACGTGGTCTTTGGTCGCAGCAGTGGCTTTGGTGCCGGCTTCAACCTTTCATCTCTCGATGGTAGCGACGGCTTTGTGATTAACGGCATTAATAGCTCTGACCTCTTAGGCTTTTCTGTCAGCAGTGCCGGAGACATCAACGGCGACGGCTTTGACGACCTGATTATCGGCGCACCTGGTGCCGACCCCAACAGTCAGTCTGGGGCAGGGTCAAGCTACGTGGTATTTGGTTTTGCATCTCCTACACCGACTAATCAACCTCCTGTTGCAGTTGATGACACTGCTACCACCGACGAAGACACTGCCGTTAACATAGAAGTCTTAGCTAACGACAGCAACTCCCTAACGGTGACAGCTATTAATGGTCAGACAGTTGTTGTTGGCACTACCATTACCCTGGCTTCTGGTGCTTTAGTTACCGTGAATGCTGATGGTAGCTTGACCTATGACCCAAATGCTCAATTTGAAAGTTTGGCTGTTGGTGAAAGCAGTGGTGACAGCTTTACATACACCACCAACAATGGCAGCTTGACTAATACAGCTAGCGTTAATTTGACTATTAACGGAGTCAATGACGCACCCAAACTTTCAGGTTTTAACCTTTCCACCCTCAATGGCAGCAATGGCTTTGTGTTTAACGGCATTAATCGTGACTACTCAGGGCGCTCCGTCAGCAATGCGGGAGACATCAACGGTGACGGCTTTGACGACCTGATTATTGGCGCACCTGGTGCCTACCCCAGAAGCATCATCTACGAGTCGTATGCCGGGTCAAGCTATGTGGTATTTGGCAGCAGTAGTGGCTTTAGTGCCAGTCTCAACGCCTTTTCCCTGGATGGCAGCAACGGCTTTGTGATTATCGGCCATCCCGGTACCCTCTCAGGCTTTTCTGTTAGCGGTGCGGGAGACATTAATGGCGACGGCTTGGACGACCTAATTATCGGGACATATGGCCAGTTTGATCCCAGGTTAGGCTACGTGGTGTTTGGCAGCAGCAGTGGCTTTGATGCCCAACTCAACCTCTCCTCCCTTGATGGCAGCAACGGCTTTGTGATTGGTGGCAGAAGTGATGGCTTACGCACCTCCGTCAGCAGTGCAGGAGACATTAACAGCGATGGCATAGACGACCTGATTATCGGGGTAAAAGATGCCGACCCCAACGATCAGAATTATACCTGGTCAAGCTACGTGGTTTTTGGCAGCACTAGTGGCTTTGGTGCCAGTCTCAGCCCCTTTTTCCTGGATGGCAGCAACGGCTTTGTGATTAACGGCATTGATAGTGGCCGTGATTTCTCAGGCATCTCCGTCAGCAATGCGGGAGACATCAACGGTGACGGCATCGACGACCTGATTATCGGGACAAACGGTGCCGACCCCAACGGTCAGAATGGTGCTGGGTCAAGCTACGTAGTGTTTGGCAGCAGTAGTGGCTTTAGTGCTAGTCTCAACGTCTCCTCCCTGGATGGCAGCAACGGTTTTGTGATTAACGGCATTAATAGCGATGACGGCTCAGGCATCTCCGTCGGCAATGCGGGAGACATCAACGGCGACGGCTTTGACGACCTGATTATCGGGGCATCCTCTGCCGACCCCAACGGTCAGCCTAATGCTGGGTCAAGCTACGTGGTGTTTGGCAGCAGCAGTGGCTTTGATGCCAGTCTCAACCTTTCCTCCCTCAATGGCAGCAATGGCTTTGTGATTAACGGCATTGATGAATTTGACAACTCAGGTTTTTCCGTTAGCAGTGCGGGAGACTTCAACGGTGACGGCTTTGACGACCTGATTATCGGGGCAAGCGGTGCCGACCCCAACGGTCAGGTTAATGCTGGGTCAAGCTACGTGGTGTTTGGCTTTGCCAGTCCCACTACCACCAACGAAGATACTGCTGTGACATTCCTTGCTGTCAACATTTTAAGTATATATACAGATATCGATGGCGATACCTTAACCATTGGTGACTTCACTAATCCCACTAACGGCACACTGACACTCAACGACAACACTACACCAGACAACCCCAGTGATGACTTCTTCATCTACACCCCCAATGCCAACTTCAACGGCACTGACAGTTTCAACTTCACTGTTAGCGATCGCAATGGTGGTAGCGTTACAGGTACTTTTAACCTCAAGGTATTGCCCGTCAATGATGCACCTATTGGCGTCAATGATACTCTAACCACTGCTTTTAATACTCCTGTAACCATCCAAGCTAGTACTTTGCTAGCTAATGATACCGATATAGATAGCAATAACCTCAGCATTACTGGCGTGAGCGGTGCAACCAACGGTACTGCTGTGCTGAATAATAACGGTACTCCGACTAACTCGGCGGATGATTTCATTGTCTTTACCCCATTTAATGGGTTTACTGGCAATGCCAACTTCAACTACACCATCAGCGATGGGAACCTCAGTAGTACTGCTAGCGTTGCGATCGCAGTTGGTGCTAACATCACTGGCACTAATGGCAACGATAACATCTCTGGCAGTGGAGGCAATGATACCATCTCTGGCAATGGCGGCAACGATACCATCTCTGGCGGCAATGGCAATGATACTTTTATTTTCCGCCTTGGTGATGGCAATGACACCATCACCGATTTTGGTGGAATACGCACTGGCTCAAATCCATCAGCAACGGTGATTAACCAACTGGATACATTGCAATTTATCGGTAGTGGTTTAACTGCCCAAAATCTGCAATTAACTCCTGATGGTGATAACTTAGAACTCACCTTTTTAGATGCGGCTTCTACCAAAGTTACCTTGCGAAACTTCCAATTAGAAAACCTGGATAATCTGCCAGCAAATAGTTCACGACCAGCTATTGGTAATATCCTGTTTGATGGACAAACCAGCATAACTGATAGTTTTGATGTCTTCGATGCCAACTCGACTCAAACAAATCTGTTTAACAAGAACACCGTCACTTTCTTGAATGACCTTAACAATAACATCGCAGGTTTTTACAACTCCAATGATGTAATTAATGGTCAAGGGGGTAACGACATCATTAATGGTAATAATGGCGATGACCTCTTACGGGGCGGTGAA
>JAESFX010000335.1_pt1 | contig 18745 bp, 15 predicted proteins | sample 9269501 | NCBI WGS metagenome assembly JAESFX01 (sample SAMN14515570, study PRJNA621655) | algae metagenome | isolation source: Desmonostoc geniculatum HA4340-LM1 and co-occurring heterotrophs from cave... | place: USA: Maniniholo cave, Kauai, Hawaii | collected 2009-07-28
GCTCGATCCGCGCCCATTCCGCATCGCTCAACCAGGTCAGCGACTTGCCCATCAACGCCTCCGCTTCAACGGAAACCTTGAATCAGCATCAATCATATCCCGCAAGCTGATTGAGTTCAGAGCCTAGGCCTAAGCTTGGCCTGCGATACGTGCGGATGGAAGGTCGACGGATAGCCATCCGCATTGCTCGGCCGAGATTTTCAGGGACGGTACCTTCCGCCCTCCCCCACACGGCGCGACCAGCGCGCTCCACCGCGATCGACGGGGGTTGCATGGCGTCCGTATTCTTCTCCTACTCGCATAAAGACGAGGAGCTCCGAGACCGGCTTGAGGTCGCGCTCGCCACCTTGAAGCGTCAGGGCCTCATCGAGACCTGGCACGACCGCATGCTGCGCGCCGGCGACGAGTTCGATCCCGGCATCCGAGAAGAGCTTGAGCGGGCCGAGATCATCCTGCTGCTGGTATCGCCCGACTTCATCGCGTCGAGCTATTGCTACGACGTCGAGATGACCCCTGCATTGGAAAAACGCGGCCGCGCGCCGACACGCGGGGAAGAGGAACGCACCGCAAACCGATGAGAGACTGATTCAATCTCCGATGGCATCATGCCGGGATCGCGATCGAAATCGCCCGATTCGCTCCCCCTCCCCGCCGCGAGGCTCGATGCGCGTCCTGCTCACCCTGATCGCCTTCGGCATGATCGCCGTTCCGGCCCTGCTCGCGCTGTTCGACGCCAGGCAAAGCCGCGCCAGGCGCATCGCCAATGCGCTCGTCATTGTCCTGACGCCAGCCATCGCGCTCGGCCTGATCCACGGCGTGCCGGAACTCGACGGACGCGCGCTGCAGAACCCGGTGGCCTGGACGACCCTGCGGCTGGCGCTGTCGGCTCTGGCGCTGATCCTGCCCTGGTGTCTCTATGTCTGGCTCTCGGCCAAGCGCCGCTGATCCCGTTCCGGACCCGACCCGATGACCGAACCCGCCGATGCGCCGACGATCGACCACGCCTTCACCGGCGAGAGGCGCGGGCCCGCCCATGACCCGACCTATGCCGGCGCGCTCTCCTTCATGCGCCGCCGCTACAGCAAGGATGTCGCGGGTTGCGACCTCGTCGTCTGGGGCGTGCCGTTCGATCTGGCGGTCTCGAACCGGCCGGGCGCGCGGTTCGGGCCGCAGGCGCTGCGCCGCGTCAGCGCGATCTTCGACGGCGACCAGCAGTTCCCCTCGCGGATCGACCCTTTCGTGGCGCTCTCGGCGGTCGATTACGGCGACTGCCTGCTGCCGCGCGGCGATCTGCAGGGCTGCGCCAAGGCGATCGAGGATGGCGCGGCGGCGATCATCGCCGGGGGCGCGCATCTGGTCACGCTCGGCGGCGACCATTTCATCACCCTGCCGCTGCTGCGCGCCCATGTCGCCCGTCACGGCAAGCTCGCGCTGGTGCAGTTCGACGCGCATCAGGACACCTGGGATGACGGCGTCGGCGCGATCAGCCATGGCTCGTTCGTGCTCGAAGCGGTGCGCGAAGACCTGATCGACGTCGAGCGCTCGATCCAGATCGGCATCCGCACCGTCGCGCCGCGCGATTGCGGCATCGCCGTCATCGACGGCTACGAGGCGCAGGCGCTCGGCGTGGACGGCGTGGCCGCGCGGATCGGGCAGCGCGTGGGCCAAGGCCCGGCCTATCTCACCTTCGACATCGACGCGCTCGATCCCGCCTTCGCGCCGGGCACCGGCACGCCGGTCGCGGGCGGGCTGACCTCGGCGCAGGCGTTGCGGATGGTCTGGGGCCTGCGCGAGCTCGATTTCCGCGGCATGGACATCGTCGAGGTGTCGCCGCCCTACGACCATGCCGACGCGACGGCGATCGCGGGCGCGGCCGTGGCCCAGCACTACATCCAGATGCTGGCGCTGAGGCGGGCTGGCAAGGCCGGCGCCGGGGCCGATTGACAGCGTGATCGCGCTCCCCCATATCGCTTGGCATGACAGCGAACCTGATCCGACGTCGCCTCGACCCGGCCGCCTGCGCGCGACCGCGATGACGCTCGGCCAGGCGCCGACCGTTCGCGACCGCGCCCCGAGCGCGGTTTTTTTATGCCTGAAGCCGGCCAAGCTTCTTCATCCCGTGTCGCCCAGCCCTGCGAGGGTCCGATGAGCCAGAACCTCAAATCCATCTTCATCGACGGCGAGGCCGGCACCACCGGCCTCGGCATCCGCGACCGGCTCGCCGCCGTGCCGGAGGTCGTGGTGAAGAGCATCGACCCCGACAAGCGCAAGGATCCCGCCGCGCGCAAGGCGATGATGGCCGACGTCGATCTCGTCGTGCTTTGCCTGCCCGACGACGCGGCGAAGGAATCGGTCGCGCTCGCCGACGAACTCGGCGCGGACGCCCCCAAGATCGTCGACGCCGCGACCGCGCACCGGATCGCGCCGGGCTGGGTCTACGGCTTCGCGGAACTCGCGCCGGGCCATGCCGACAAGATCGCCAACGCCGACCGGGTCGCCAATCCCGGCTGCTATCCCACGGGCGCGATCGCGCTGCTGCGGCCGCTGGTCGATGCCGGGCTGCTGGCGCAGGACCAGCCCCTCACCGTCAACGCCGTCTCGGGCTATTCGGGCGGCGGAAAGAGCATGATCGAGGATCACGAGGCCGGCCGCGCGCCCGCCTTCGAGCTTTACGGCCTGGGCCTCAGGCACAAGCACCTGCCGGAGCTGCAAGAGTATGCGCGCCTGACGCGCAGGCCGATCTTCGTGCCGTCCGTCGGCAGTTTCAGACAGGGCATGCTGGTCAGCGTGCCGCTGCATCTCGACACGCTGCCCGGCAGGCCGAAGGTCTCCGATCTCCACGCGGCGCTGGCGGCGCGCTATGCCGGCTCGACCTATGTCCGCGTCGTCGAGGGCGAAGCCGACGGCGGCAAGCTCGAACCGGAAGCGCTCAACGACACCAACCGGCTCGAACTGCGCGTCTTCGGCGACGACGCGCAGGGCCAGGCCGTGCTGGTGGCGCGGCTCGACAATCTCGGCAAAGGCGCGTCGGGCGCGGCGGCGCAGAACATCCGGCTGATGCTGGGACTGCCGGAACAGCCTCTCACGAGTTCGTGATCGGCCAAACGATCGCTGGCCAGCAACCTTCGCTGGGCGCGACACTCTCAATGGATTGATGTGTCCCCTGCCGCGCGACCGAAGGTTGTCACGCCTTGCCTGCCATTGACGACCTCGAAAGCAGCCTGATCGACCGGATCTACGAGGCTGCGATCGTCCCCGAGGGCTGGCCCGAGGCGTTGAGGATCACCGCCGCGCTCGCCGGCTGCAGCGAAGCGCTGTTTGGAACGATCTTCGACGATCAGGCGCGCTTTACGGCGTCGTCGCCCGAGTTCAGCGCAGCCTATCTGCAAATTCTCGAGCGCCTGCCGGTGCCCGTCAACCAGCGCGCCTTGCGCCTGATGGGCGCGCGTCATGTCGGCTTCATCACGGACCGGGACGTATTCACCGAGGCCGAGATCGCGGCGGAACCACTCTATCAGGAGATGCTGATCCCGCGCGGCTACGGCTCGGGCGTCGCGACGGGCATCGTGGCTCCGAGCGGCGAGACGATCATCGTCCACTGCGAACGCAGCTTCGCCGAGGGGACGGTCGGCGCAGCCGAAATCGCAGCGCTCAACCGGCTGCGGCCGCATTTTGCGCGGGCCGGGCTTCTGGCCCGCCGGCTCGACATGGAGCGGGCGCACGCCGCCTCGACGGCGCTGGCGCAGATGGGGCTGCCCGGCGCGGTGCTGCGGCCCGATGGCCAGATCGTCAGCGCCAACGCTCTTCTGGAGGAGCTCATGCCGGCGGTCTTCCGAGACAGGCTCGGCCGCCTCGCCATCGTCGACGCCGTCGCGAACCAGTTGCTGGCGCAGGCGCTCGCCGCGCTGTCGCGCGAGGGCCACGACGCGGCCGTGCGTTCGATTCCGATCCCGGCCGGCGGCGCGCATCCTCCGATCATCGTCCATCTCTCGCCCGTCAGCCGCCGCGCGCGCGACGTTTTCGCGAATTCGGCCGCGATCATCGTCGCGACACCGGTGCAGCCGCATCGCGCGCCGGGAGCGGCCATCATCGAAGGGCTCTTCGACCTGACGCCGGCCGAAGCGCGGCTGGCCGTGATGATCGCGGAAGGCCTGACGCCGCGCAGAGCGGCGCTGCGGCTGCGCGTCACCGAGGGCACGGCGCGCACGACGCTGAAGCGGGTTCTGGCCAAGACAGGCGCGCGACGGCAGTCGGATCTGGTCGGGATGCTGCGCGGCGCGACGATGCCGGGGTGAACGACTGTTCACGCTCCTGAAACATCTGCTGGAATTTCGCTCCCATTTGGGAGGTGTGCCCGTGCGTCAGCCGTGAAATATCAACAGAAGTTGCGACTTTTGGTTGCAGTCAGGGGGGCCGTCACTCCGGCTCTCCGATGCGCTCGGGCTCTTCATTGGCAGGTGACGCCGCTCCGCCGCGCTTCAAATCCTCAGCCGTCATGACCTGGTCAAGCGGTCATGACGGCTTTTTTTCGGCTTCTACGCGTCGAGCCTCACGCCGCCGCGAACGGCCGGAACAACTGCCTCTGCTCGCCAAGGCCCTCGATCCCCAGCGTGACCACCTCGCCGCCCTTGAGGAAGCGGGGCGGCTTGAAGCCGAGACCGACGCCGGGCGGCGTGCCCGTGGTGATGACGTCGCCGGCGTCCAGCCGCATATACTGGCTGATGTAATGCACGAGATAGGCCGCGCCGAAGATCATCGTTTTGGTGGATCCGTTCTGGACGCGCTCGCCGTCGATATCGAGCCACATGTGCAGGTTCTGGATGTCGGGGATCTCGTCGGGCGTGACCAGCCAGGGACCGAGCGGGCCGAAGGTGGGGCAGCCCTTGCCCTTGGCCCACTGGCCGCCGCGCTCGATCTGGTACTCGCGCTCCGAGACGTCGTTGCAGACGCAGAAGCCGGCGATGGCGGCCATGGCGTCCTCCTCGTCGATATACGAGCCGCCATCGCCGATCACGATCGCAAGCTCGACCTCCCAATCGGTCTTGACCGAGTTCTTCGGGATGATGACGTCGTCATCGGGGCCGACGATGCAATTGGGGGCCTTGTTGAACAGGATCGGCTCGGCGGGGATCGCAGCCCCGGTCTCGGCAGCGTGGTCGGCGAAATTCAGGCCGACGGCGATGAAATTGCGGACATCGCCGACGCAGGCCCCGATCCGGGGCGAGCCCGTCACCAGCGGCAGCGTCTCCGGGTCCGCCGCCTTGATCCTGGCCAGCGAGGCCGAGGTCAGCGCCTTGCCCGCGATGTCGGGAATGATGCCGGAAATATCGCGCAACGCGCCCTTGGCATCCAGCAACGCCGGCTTCTCTTGGCCGATTGCGCCATAACGAACCAGTTTCACGTCATGTCTCCCGTTTGAAACGATCTGATCGAGCGGGGCGATCCTGATCCGACGGGACAGGCCAAGGCAAGCCTGCCTGCGCGCATGGCGCGGCTGCATCGGCGCGCCTGCCTGGATGCATGTCTGAATGTTGCGCTAATGCCACGCGCCGGCCGAAAGCGCGCTGCACAGCCCGGAGGCGGGCCGGACTGATTTTTCGCCAAGCCGGCGAAAAAACCCGATAGTTTCTATGTAAACGATCTTTTTTGATGACGCGTCCGGGCGAGCCCTCGAAATTGAGCCGGATTTCGGAGGTTTTTGGCGTTTCCGAAGGGTCAACCTCGAAAGCGATGGCCGAATTGGGGCGCTTGCGGCGGGATTGCGGCAAGCCGTGGGGCGCGGCATGCTGTTTCACGAAGCGGGGCAAGCGACCCCGACACAGAATCACTCTCCAGGGATGGGCATGATGCAGAGCCGCCTCCGTTACATCGCCGCCGCCACCGTCTCGGCGCTTGCGCTCACCGCCTCGGGCGCGGCGCTCGCCGGCTCCTTCGCGATCCGCTCCGGCCAGAGCGCCGAAGGTCTCGGCATGGCCTATGCCGGCGCGGCGTCGGGCGGCATCGGCCTCGGCTCGATGGCCTGGAACCCGGCCACCATCACCATGTTCCCTGGACGCAACAGCAACTGGAACGCGACCTATATCGCTCCGAACGCGGAATATACGCCGACCGGGCAGACGCTGGTGCGTAACCCGGCGACCGGCGGTCTGATTCCCAACACCTTCGCCGGCGGCAGCCCGGCCGGCACCGGCAATCTCGGCGGCGACGGCGCCTTCGTGCCTGCCTCCTATTCCGCCTGGCAGCTCACCGACCGCTTCTGGGTCGGCGTCACCACCGGCGCGCCCTTCGGCCTGCGCTCGAAGACCGACAATTACCATGCCGGCCAGACCTATGGCCGCTCGGCGAAGGTCCGCACCATCAACATCGCCCCGACCATCGGCTACCAGGTCAACGACTGGCTCGCCGTCGGCGCGGCGGTGCAGGGTCAGTTCATCAAGACCAACCTGAAGCAGGCGACAGGCGTCACGGCGGCTGCCCCGAGCGCGATCCTCGATGGCGATTCGATCGATTTCGGCTACCGTCTCGGCGTCACGCTGACCCCGATGAGGGGCACCACGATCGGCGTCGGCTATCGGTCCTCGATCCGCCAGACGCTGGACGGAACCTTCAACACCGGCGGCCCCCTCACATTTCCGATCAAGGCCAATCTGAACCTGCCGGACTCGATCGTGGTCGGCGTGTCGCACCAGATCAACGAGCAGTGGCAGGCCCATCTCGGCTACGAGTGGACGAACTGGAGCCGCTTCCGCAACATCCCGATCGTCAACAAGCTGTCGGGCGCGGCCTTCACCAGCCTGAACTTCCAGTATGACGACAGCCATTTCCTGTCGGCCGGCGTCGAGTACCGCTACAACCGCGACCTGACGCTGCGCGCCGGCGTCGGCTACGAGTGGTCGCCGGTCAACGACCGCAACCGCACCGTCTTCATCTCCGACAATGACCGGCTCTGGCTCGGCGTCGGCGGCAGCTACCAGGTCACCGAGAAGCTGAAGCTCGATCTCGGCTACTCCTTCCTCCATGTGAAGAAGGCGACCGTGAACTATGGCGGCACGCATCCGCAGCAGAACCCGAACGTGTTCTACGCCGCGGAGGCCAAGCCCTACATCCACATCGTCTCGGCCGGCCTGACCTATCGCTGGGACAACCCGGTGGAGACGATCCCCGTCGCGCCGGTGGTCCGCAAGTACTGATCATCGCTGCAAAGCGAGACGAAGAAGCCGGCCCGAGAGGGCCGGCTTTTTTGTTTGCTTGATGAATGCAGGTGGAACGTCCGCATAGGGTCGGAGGCGCCCTCTGCTCCCACGCCCCTCAAGCCTTCACCTTCACATAACTCCCCGGCGCATCTTCCAGCGCCTTCAGCTTCCCGCCGCCCGGCTCGCGCGCCTTGACGCGCTTGGGCGCCTGCGCCTCGATCCATGCCAGCCAGTGCGGCCACCACGAGCCCGGCGTCTCCGTCGCGGCCATCGTCCAATCCTCGAACGCGCCCTCCGGCTTACCCCCGGTCCAGTACTGGTACTTCACCTTGGTCGGCGGGTTGACCACGCCGGCGATGTGGCCCGAGCCCGCGACGACATAGTCCACCGGGCCGCCGAAGCACTGCGAGCCGAGGAAGACCGACGGGGCAGGCGCGATATGGTCCTCGCGCGCCGCGAGATTGTAGACCGGGATCGTCACGTCCTTCAGATCGAGCGACTTCCCGCCGATCCGCATCTCGCCTTTGGAGAGCCTGTTCTCCAGATAGCAGTTTCGCAGGTAGAAGGAGTGGTTCGCCGCCGGCATCCTTGTCGAATCCGAATTCCAGTAGAGCAGGTCGAAGGCGGTCGGCGTCTTGCCCTTGAGGTAGTTGTTGACCGCGTAGGACCAGATCAGGTCGTTGGGCCGCAGCATGTTGAACGCGCCCGACATGCGCGAACCGTCGAGATAGCCGCGTTCGGCCATCTGCTCCTCGATCGCCTTGATCTGCCCTTCGTCGACGAAGACCGACAGCTCGCCCGCCCCGGAGAAATCGACCTGCGTGGTGAAGAAGGTGGCGCTGGCGATGCGCTTGTCCCTCACGGCCGCCATATAGGCGAGCGTCACGGCGAGCAGCGTGCCGCCGACGCAGTAGCCGATCGCGCTGACGGATTTCTCCCCCGTCGCCTGTTCGATCGCGTCGAGAGCGGCAAAGATGCCCTCGCGCATGTAGCTCTCGAAATCCTTGGCGGCGTGGCGCTCGTCGGGATTGACCCAGGAGATGCAGAAGACCGTCAGCCCCTGCCCTACGCACCAGCGAATGAAGCTCTTCTCGGCGTTGAGATCAAGAATGTAGAACTTGTTGATCCAGGGCGGCACGATCAGCAGCGGGCGCTTCAGCACGTCCGGCGTCGCGGGCGCATACTGGATCAGCTCGATGATCTCGTTGCGGAAGATCACCTTGCCGGGGGTCGTGGCGATGTTGACGCCGACCTCGAAGGCGCGCTGGTCGGACTGCCTGATCTTCAGTTCGCCGCCGCCGGCCTCGATGTCCTCGGCCAGCATCTTCATGCCGCGCACCAGGTTCTCGCCGTTCTGCGCCAGCGTCTCGCGCAGCAGTTCGGGATTGGTCGCGACGAAGTTCGAGGGCGAGAGCGCGCTCGAGATCTGCTTGACGTAGAAGCGCGCCTTCTCGCGGGTGTGCGGATCGAGATCCTCGGCCCTGTCGACCATCGATTCGGCCCAGCGCGAGCCGATCAGATAGGCCTGCTTGACGAAGTCGAACATCGGATGCGCCGACCAGTCCGGGTCGGCGAACCGGGCGTCGCGCTTGTCGGGCTCGGCGATAGGCGGCGTCTCCTCGCCGCCGGCGCGCTTCAGGGTGTTGCTCCACAGGCTGAGGAAATCGCTGGTCAGCGCGCCCTGCGCCTCGATGATCTTGCGCGGGTCGTTCACCCAGCGCTCGGCGACGCGGCTGAGCGTCCTGACCATCTCGCTCGCCTCGTCGGCCTGGCCGCCCTTGGCCTCGCCGCGCTCGACCGGCTTCAGATAGGCGGCGGTAACCTTCCCGTATTCCTCGACGAGCCTTGCCATGTTCTGCGAGAACTGGTCGAAATCCGGGCCGGCAGGCGGCTCGGCCGGCCCTGCGGCCGGCTTGCCTTCTGGCTCATGCTCGCCTTTCGAGCCCATGGCGCCTCTCCCGTGGCCGTTTCCGCTGGGGCGTTCGATGCGTCCCCATTTTGGTCCCATTAAGGACGTAGCCGATATGATCGACAAAGAGAATTCCGCGGAACGCCGGACCGCGCCAGGATCGCCTTGCAAATGAACGCCTTGCACATGCCTGTCCTGCCGTCGCCGAGACGAATCCGGATTCCGCTGCTGGCGGCTGCCGCTTTGGCCGCTGCGCTTGCCGGCTGCAGTTCCGACGGACCGGTCAAGGGCGTCGCGGAAGTCGCGGGGCTGGCGACGACGGCGCAGGAATCGAAGCCCTTCGTCAGGGAGACGCGGCCCGCCGATCCGGCCTATATCCCGGTCGGCCGGGTCTTTCCGCAGGACCCGCTCTGCTACGGCGAGACGCCGCCGCCACCCTATACGCCGACGGGGGACGCTGCGCGCTTCGCCCCGCCCGTCCCGCGCAAGGCGACGGATGCGTGCAAACCGAGAGCCGATTTCAAGAACATCGAAGCCGAACTGGAAGCGAAACGCCTCGCCAACGACGCAGCCAGCGCGCAGGCCAAGGCGCTCGGGCAGGCCTTGCCGCCGCCCAAGCCCGCCGTGATCCCGCCGACGAACTGACGCGCAGCCTGTCTCAAATTGGCCGCACCGGCCGATTCTTGCGTTTTTGCCGCTGCCAAGACCAAAGATGCGGTGCTAAGCACCGTTGACGCAATGATTTGATCGTCGGACCCGGCCGCGGGCTCCGGCCGGGGACGCATTCGAGATGGCCGACTTCCACCGCATCAAGCGCCTGCCGCCCTATGTCTTCGAGCAGGTCAACAAGATCAAGGCGGCCGAGCGGGCCAAGGGCGTCGACATCGTCGATCTCGGCATGGGCAATCCCGATCTGCCGGCGCCGAAACACGTCATCGAGAAGCTGGTCGAGACCGCCGGCAAGCCCCGCACCGACCGCTACTCGGCCTCCAAGGGCATCGGCGGCCTGCGCCGCGCCCAGGCGCATTACTACGAGCGCCGCTTCGGCGTGAAGCTCAATCCCGACACGCAGGTCGTCGCCACGCTCGGCTCCAAGGAGGGTTTCGCCAACATGGCGCAGGCCATCACGGGGCCCGGCGACGTCGTGCTGGTGCCCAATCCGAGCTACCCGATCCACGCCTTCGGCTTCCTGATGGCCGGCGGCGTGATCCGCTCCGTCCCGGCCGAGCCGACGCCGGCGATGTTCCCGGCGCTGGAGCGGGCGATGATGCATTCGGTGCCCAAACCGATCGCGCTCGTCACCTGCTATCCGGCGAACCCGACCGCCTTCACCGCGACGCTGGATTTCTACCGCGACCTCGTCGCCTTCGCGAAGAAGCACGACATCATCCTGCTCTCGGACCTCGCCTATGCCGAGGTCTATTTCGACGACAACGAGCCGCCGCCCTCGATGCTGCAGGTCAACGGCGCGATCGACGTCTGCGTCGAGTTCACCTCGATGTCCAAGACCTTCTCGATGGCGGGCTGGCGCATGGGCTTCGCCGTCGGCAACGAGAAGCTGCTGGCCGCGCTGGCGCGCGTGAAATCCTATCTCGACTATGGCGCGTTCACGCCGATCCAGGTCGCGGCGGCCGCCGCGCTCAACGGCCCCGACGACTGCATCCGCGAGATGCGCGGCATCTACCGCAAGCGCCGCGACGCGCTGGTCGAGAGTTTCGGCAAGGCCGGGTGGGACATCCCCGTGCCGCAGGCCTCGATGTTCGCCTGGGCGCCGATCCCGGAAAAATTCCGCCATCTCGGTTCGCTGGAGTTCTCGAAACTGCTGATCGAGAAGGCCGAGGTCGCGGTCGCGCCGGGCATCGGCTTCGGCGAGCATGGCGACGACTATGTCCGCATCGCAATCGTCGAGAACGAGCAGCGCATCCGCCAGGCCGCGCGCAATCTCGGCCGCTTCCTCAAGACCGCCGACCAGACCCTGCACAACGTCATCCAGATGCCCAAGGCGGGGTGACGAGCCGCCATCCCATCCCTCAGCCCTCATCCTGAGGAGCCGCGAAAGCGGCGTCTCGAAGGATGCTCCAGATGTCTCCAGAGCGCGCTGGGGGATCCTTCGAGACGCGCTCTGCGAGCGCTCCTCAGGATGAGGGCTGTGGGGCTGGACCCCGCCTGCGAAACGTGGGAACCCCTTCCGTACGAACGGGGCTCGCCCCGGTAGACGTTCAAGGCGCTGGACATGCTTTCCACAGGCCGGTTGATCGGCATCGGCTTTGGCCTGTTCGCGGTGGCTTGCCTCGTCTTCACCTATGACTATTCGCGCGGGCGCCTGCCGCGGACAGCCTCGCCGATGGTCTCCGACGTGCTCGCCGCGACGACGGCGCGCGAATGCGGCCGGGACGCCACCGAAATCGTGCAGCGCTATCTGCCGCCCGGCATCGAGCAGGCCGAAGCCGAGCGCATCCTGGCTGCCGCCGAGATCGTCCCGCCGAAGCCGTGGTTCTGGAAGCCCGCCGTAGAGAACGCGACGAGTTGGACCGGCGAGACGCTCGAAGCGTTGCGGACCATCAAGACGACCGCCTTCGGCAACAACCTGCTGCGTATCCATCTCACCTTCGCCGAGGGCAGGCTGCGCCGGCTGGCAGCCGAAGTCGTGTGCCGCTTCGATTGAGCGCGCGCAGCCACAGGCACATCCTCACGCCGTTGACTCCCACCCCGCCTCATGCGACCCCGCGCCACATGACGATCGCGACCTCCACGCCGCACAGCGCCCCCCTTCGCATCGGCATCGCCGGGCTCGGCACCGTCGGCGCGTCGGTGCTGCGTATCCTGCGCCGGCGCGAGAACGCGCTGGCCGACCGCTGCGGCCGCGCCATCCGCGTCACCGCCGTCTCAGCGCGCGACCGCAAGCGTGATCGCGGCGTCGATCTCGACGGCCTGAGCTGGTTCGACGACCCCGTCGCGCTTGCGACCTCGTCCGAAATCGACTGCCTCGTCGAGCTGATCGGCGGCTCGGACGGGCCGGCCAAGGCCGCCGTCGAGGCGGCGCTCTCGGCGGGCAAATCGGTCGTCACGGCCAACAAGGCGCTGCTCGCCCATCACGGCGTGGCGCTGGCCGAACTCGCCGAGGCGAACGGCGTCGCGCTGGCCTTCGAGGCCTCGTCGGCCGGCGGCATCCCGGTGGTCAAGACGCTGCGCGAGGCGCTCGCCGGCAACAACGTCACGCGGCTCCATGGCATCCTCAACGGCACCTGCAATTACATCCTCTCCCGCATGGAGCTGGAGGGGCTGACCTTCGAGGCCTGCCTAAAGGACGCCCAGCGGCTGGGTTACGCAGAAGCCGACCCGACCTTCGACGTGGAAGGCTTCGACACCGCCCACAAGCTCGCCATCCTGACCAGCCTCGCCTTCGGGACAAAGATCGATTCAGAGGCGATCCATGTCGAAGGCATTTCCTCGATCACTCCGCTCGACCTGAAGATGGCCGACGAGCTCGGCTACCGGATCAAGCTGCTCGGCGTCGCCGAGCGGACGAAGACCGGCATCGAGCAGCGCGTCCACCCGACTATGGTCCCGAAATCCTCGGCCATCGCGCAGGTGATGGGCGTCACCAACGCCGTGACGGTCGATGCCGACGCGGTGCGCGAGATCACGCTGGTCGGCCCCGGCGCCGGCGGCGACCCCACCGCGTCCGCCGTCGTCGCCGACATCGCCGATGTGGCGCGCGGCGTCGCCGGTCAGCCCTTCGGCCTGCCTGTCGCCCGCCTCGAGGTCGCGGCGCGCGCGCCGATGCAACGCCATGAGGGCGGCTATTACATCCGGCTGGCCGTCGCAGACCGCCCCGGCGCGGCCGCCGCCATCGCGACCCGGATGGCGCAAGCCGACATCTCGCTCGAAAGCATCGTCCAGCGCCGTTCGGAAGCCGCGGCCCAGCGCGATCCGTCGGGGCGCTCCGGCGCGCCGGTTCCGGTGGTGCTGATCACCTACGCCACCAGCGAGGCCGCGATCCGCGCCGCGCTCGAAAAGGTCACGGCCGACGGCCATGTCGCCGAAGCGCCGCAAGTCATTCGCATAGAGCGGGAGTAGACAGTGGGCGGTCGGCAGTAGGGAGATCCCGATTGCCGACCGCCCATTGCCGACTGCCGCAAGAGGAGCCTTCCATGTCCGACGACCTCCGCATTTCCTCCGAACAGATCATCGAGCGCTATCTCTCGATGGAGCTCGTGCGCGTCACCGAGCGCGCCGCCGTCTCGGCCGCCCGCCTGCGCGGCCATGGCAACGAGAAGGCGGCCGATCAGGCGGCGGTCGACGCGATGCGGCGCGAGCTCAACCGCCTGCCGATCGACGGCGAGATCGTCATCGGCGAGGGCGAGCGCGACGAAGCGCCGATGCTGTTTATCGGCGAGAAGGTCGGCACGAAACAGGGCCCGAAGGTCCACATCGCCGTCGATCCGCTCGAAGGCACGACGCTCTGCGCCAAGGACATGCCCGATTCCATCGCGGTTATGGCGATGGCCGAAGCCGGCAAGCTTCTGAACGCGCCCGACGTCTACATGAACAAGATCGCCTGCGGCCCCGGCTATGCCGCCGGCGTCATCGACCTCGACGCCTCGCCGACCGACAACATCCATGCGCTGGCCAGGGCCAAGGGCGTCAAGCCCCATGAGATCTCGACGCTGGTCATGGACCGGCCGCGCCATGCCAAGCTGATCGAGGAGATCCGCAAGACCGGCTGCTCGATCCGCCTGATCACCGATGGCGACGTCGCCGGCGTGATCTATTGCACCGAGCCGGAGAAGACCGGCATCGACCTGTATCTCGGCATTGGCGGCGCGCCCGAGGGCGTGCTGGCGGCAGCCGCGCTGCGCTGCGTCGGCGGCCAGATGCAGGGCCGGCTGATCCTCGACACCGAGGAAAAGCGCAAGCGCGCCCACGGCATGGGCGTCACCGATCCCGACAGGAAATACGACATGTCGGAAATGGCGTCCGGCGACGTCATCGTCTGCGCCACCGGCGTCACCGATGGCGGCATGCTGTCTGGCGTCAAATTCAAGAAGAACGTCATCCTGACCGAGACGATCGTCTACCGCTCGATCACCGGCACGACGCGGCGCATCTTCGGCGAGCACCGCCAGTTCGAGAAGTTCAAGCTGGATTGAGGGCGGGACAGCGCGCACTTTCGATCCGTTGCGAACCGGGAGACACGCCGATGCCCGCCGCCGACCGCTTCGACCGCATGACCTATAACCGCTGCGGGCGCAGCGGGCTGAAGCTCCCGGCGATCTCGCTCGGGCTCTGGCAGAACTTCGGCGGCACGACGCCGCGCGAGACCGGCCGCGCCATCTGCCGAACGGCCTTTGACCTCGGCATCACCCATTTCGACCTCGCCAATAATTACGGGCCCCCGCCGGGCTCGGCCGAGACCCTGTTCGGGGAGATCCTGCGCGAGGACCTCGCCGGACACCGCGACGAACTGGTGATCTCGACCAAGGCCGGCTACCGGATGTGGCCCGGGCCCTATGGAGAGTGGGGCAGCCGCAAATACCTCATCTCCAGCCTCGACCAGAGCCTGGCGCGGATGAAGCTCGACTATGTCGACATCTTCTATTCGCACCGCTTCGACCCCAACACGCCGCTGGAAGAGACCATGGGCGCGCTCGATGCCTCCGTGCGGCAGGGCAAGGCGCTTTATGCCGGCATCTCCTCCTACAACTCGAAACGCACGCGCGAGGCCGCGGCGATCCTGAAGTCGCTCGGCACGCCCTGCATCATTCACCAGCCGAGCTATTCGATGCTGAACCGCTGGATCGAGGAAGACGGGCTGCTCGACACGCTGGACGAGGAGGGCATCGGCTCGATCGTGTTCTCGCCGCTGGCGCAGGGCATGCTGACCGCGAAATATCTCGGCGGCGTGCCCGAGGGCAGCCGCGCGGCCAAAAAGGCCCCGTCCTTCCGTGACGGCTTCCTGAGCGAGGCCAATCTGCGCGCCATTGCGGCCCTGAACGAGATCGCCGCCGCGCGGGGTCAGAGCCTCGCCCAGATGGCAATCGCCTGGGTGCTGCGCGGCGGCCGGGTCACCTCGGCGCTCATCGGCGCGAGCCGTCCCGAGCAGGTCGTCGAATGCGTCGCGGCGCTGGAGCGGCCTGAATTCAGCGCCGAGGAACTGGCGAGCATCGACCGCCACGCCGTCGAGGGCGGCCTCAACATCTGGGCGGCTTCCGCCGAGCGCTGAAGGGCGCGCGACCTCCGGCCGATCCGGCTTATCGCGCCGTCCCCTACCCCACCGCCCTCGCCGCCGCCCGGCCGGCCGCGCGGCCCGAGAAGATGCACCCTCCCAGGAACGTGCCCTCCAATGCGCGGTAGCCATGGAGGCCGCCGCCGCCGAAGCCCGCCGCCTCGCCCGCCGCGTAGAGCCCGGATATCGGCTCTCCGCCGGCATCCAGCACCCGCGACGACAGGTCGGTCTCAAGCCCGCCGAGCGATTTTCGCGTCAGGATGTTGAGCCGGACCGCGATCAGCGGGCCATGCGCTGGATCGAGAATGCGGTGCGGTCTGGCGGTGCGGATCAGCCGGTCGCCGAGATAGGCGCGCGCGCCCCGGATCGCGGTCATCTGCAGATCCTTGCCGAAGGGGTTGTCGACCTCGCGGTCGCGCGCCTCGATCTCGGCCCGCAGCGTTTCCTCGTCGAGAAGCGCCTCGCCGGCGAGCGCGTTCATCCGCGCGACCAGCGTCGAAAGATCGCGTTCGACGATGAAATCCTCGCCCTTGTCCATGAAGGCCTGCACCGGCCCGGGCACTCCGGCGGTGGCGCGCTTCAGCACCTGGCGCCAGCTCTTTCCGGTCAGGTCGGGATTCTGTTCCGAACCGGAGAGCGCGAACTCCCTGGCGATGATCGAGCGGTTCAGCACGAACCAGGAATGGTCGAAGCCGGTCGTTCTGAGATGCGCGAGCGTGCCGAGCGTGTCGAAGCCAGGAAACAGCGGCGCGGGCAGCCGCCGGCCCCGCGCGTCGAACCAGAGCGAGGACGGACCGGGCAGGATGCGGATGGCGTGACGCGGCCAGACCGGCGACCAGTTGGCGATGCCCTCGACATAATGCCACATCCGGTCGCCATTGATCAGCCGGCCGCCGGCCGCTTCCGCGACGCCCAGCATCGCCCCGTCGACATGGGCGGGCACGCCGGACAGCATCCGCTCCGGGGCCGAGCCCAGCCGCCCCGGCCAGTTCCGGCGGACGAGGTCGTGGTTGCCGCCGATGCCGCCCGAGGCGACGATCACGGCTTGAGCCTTCAACGCGAAGGAGCCCGTCGCGAGCCGCGAACTCGGCTCTCTGCGCCCAACGGCGCTGGGCTCCAGCACTTCGCCCGCGACGCCGTCGATCGCGCCGGCGCTGCGCGTCAGCGCGGTGACGCGGTGGCGGAAGCGGAAGTCCAGCAGCCCCGCCGCCTGCGCCGCCCGCGCCCGGCGCAGGAACGGCTCCAGCACGCCCGGCCCGGTGCCCCAGGTGACATGGAAGCGCGGCACCGAATTGCCATGGCCGGTGGCGTGATAGCCGCCGCGCTCGGCCCAGCCGACGACGGGAAACCAGCGCATGCCCTGCTGGCGCAGCCAGGAGCGCTTTTCGCCGGCCGCGAAATCGAGATAGCTTTCCGCCCATCGCCTCGGCCAATGGTCTTCCGGCCGGTCGAAGCCCGCCGAACCGAACCAGTCCTGCCTCGCCAATGCGAGACTGTCGCGGATTCGCAGGCGGCGCTGTTCGGGCGTGTCGATCAGGAACAGCCCGCCGAACGACCAGTGCGCCTGCCCGCCCAGCGTCGCCTCCGGCTCCTGGTCCAGCACGATGACCCTGCGGCCGGCCTCAGTGAGTTCCGTGGCCGCGACGAGGCCGGTGAGGCCGGCGCCGACGACGATGACTTCTGCGTCACGCGGCATGCCGCCAGGCTCCCGGTTCAGACATGAACGATCGCCAGTATGACGGGGATGGCGTCGCCTGCAAGGATGGCGGCAGTTGACGAACGCGCCCGCCTGCGCGACCCCCTCTCCCGCATGACACCGTCTCCCCAGCGCATCTTTCTCGGCGTCACCCGATCCGAGCTCGGCAGGCCCTGGCGCGAGCGTCTCGACGCCGCGGGCCTGGGCCGGGCCGAGGCGCTGGCGCAGATCGAAGGATTGCCCGACATTCTGGCGCGGCTGCTCGCCGGCCGTGGCGTCGAGCCGGCGCAGGCGGCGGCGTTTCTCCAGCCGAGACTGCGGGATCTCCTGCCCGACCCCTCGACGCTGACCGGAATGGACGCCGCCGCTGACCGGCTGGCAAGCGCGGCGCAGCGCGGCGAGCAGGTCGCGATCTTCGGCGACTACGACGTCGACGGCGCCTGTTCGGCGGCGCTGCTGGCGGATTTCCTGGCGCAGGCGGGAGCGCAGCCGCGCATCCACATCCCGGACCGCCTGATCGAGGGCTACGGGCCCAATGCCGAGGCGATCGCCGCGCTCGCCGGCGAGGGCGCGACGCTGCTCGTCACCGTCGACTGCGGCACCACCAGCCACGAGCCGCTGGCGGAGGCGCGCAGGATCGGGCTCGATGTCGTGGTGCTCGACCACCATCAGGCGCCGGAGCGCCTCCCCGAGGTCGAGGCGCTGGTCAATCCCAACCGACAGGACGATCTCTCGGGGCTTGGCCATCTCTGCGCCGCCGGCGTCGTCTTCCTGACGCTGGTCGCGACCAGCCGCGCCCTGCGGGCCAGGGGTTTCTGGGCCGACCGGAGCGAGCCCGATCTGCTTGCCGCGCTCGACCTCGTGGCGCTCGCCACCGTCGCCGACGTGGTGCCGCTGACCGGGCTCAACCGCGCCTTCGTGCGGCAGGGCTTGGCCATCCTGCGCGGGCGGGCCCGGCCCGGCCTCGTCGCGCTGATGGATGTGGCGGGGCTGGACGGCCCGATCCAGCCCTGGCATCTCGGCTTCCTGCTCGGGCCACGCATCAACGCCGGCGGACGCATCGGCGATGCCGCGCTGGGCGCAAGGCTGCTGCTGACGCGCGACGAGATCGAAGCGCGCGCGATCGCGGCCGAACTCAACCGCCTGAATCAGGAGCGCCAGGAGATCGAACGCCAGGCTGTGGCGGAGGCCGTCGCCGAGGCCGACCACCGGCTGACGGGCGACCCGAACCAGCCCGTGCTGTTCGCCGGCTCCGCCGACTGGCATCCCGGCATCGTCGGCCTCGTCGCGGCCAGGCTCAAGGAGCGCTTCCGGCGGCCGGCCTTCGCGCTGGCGCTGAACCGGGACGGCGGCGCGACGGGATCGGGCCGGTCGGTGGCGGGCGTCGATCTGGGCCGCGCGGTGCGCGCCGCCGTCGAGGCCGGCCTCGCCGTCAAGGGCGGCGGGCATGCCATGGCGGCGGGAATCACGCTGTCGCCCGGCCAGGACGAGGCTCTGCGCGCCTTCCTGTCCGAGCGCCTGGCGGCCGAGGTCGCGGCGGCTGGCGAGGCCGAGGCGCTGCTGGTCGACGGCGCGCTCAGCGCCGGCGGCGCGAGCCCGCGCCTGCTCGCCGAAATCGACAAGGCCGGTCCCTACGGCGCGGGCTCGCCTGAACCGGTCTTCGTGTTCCCGTCCCACCGTCTCGCCGATGTGATGGAAATCGGCAGCGGCGGGCATCT
>JAESFX010000336.1_pt1 | contig 18696 bp, 21 predicted proteins | sample 9269501 | NCBI WGS metagenome assembly JAESFX01 (sample SAMN14515570, study PRJNA621655) | algae metagenome | isolation source: Desmonostoc geniculatum HA4340-LM1 and co-occurring heterotrophs from cave... | place: USA: Maniniholo cave, Kauai, Hawaii | collected 2009-07-28
GAACGGCTTCCCGATGAGCTGCAGGCCCAGCGGCAGACCTTGCGAATCGAGCCCCGCCGGCACGGCGATGCCGGGCAGGCCGGCCATGTTCACCGTAACCGTGAAGATGTCGTTCAGATACATCTCGACAGGGTCGGCCGAACCCTTCTCGCCGATGCCGAAGGCGGCGGACGGCGTCGCCGGCGTCAGCACCGCGTCGATGCCGGCGGCATAGGCCTCGTCGAAATCGCGCTTGATCAGCGTGCGGACTTTCTGGGCGCGCAGATAATAGGCGTCGTAATAGCCGGCCGAGAGCACATAGGTGCCGATCATGATGCGGCGCTTGACTTCCGGACCGAACCCCTCGGCCCGGGTCTTCTCATACATGTCGACGATGTCGCGGCCGCCCTCGCGCAGGCCGTAGCGGACGCCGTCATAGCGGGCGAGGTTCGAGGAGGCCTCGGCCGGGGCGACGATGTAATAGGCCGGCAGCGCGTATTTCGTATGCGGCAGCGAGATCTCGACGATCTCCGCTCCAGCGGCTTTCAGCCAGCCGATGCCCTTCTGCCAGAGCGCCTCGATCTCGGCGTTGAGCCCGTCGAGCCGGTATTCCTTCGGAATGCCGATCTTCATGCCCTTGACCGAGCGGCCGACGGCCTTCTCGTAGTCGGGCACCGCCTGATCGACGCAGGTCGTGTCCTTCGGGTCGTGGCCTGCCATGGAGCGCAGCATCACGGCGCAGTCGCGCACGGTCTTGCCGATCGGCCCGGCCTGGTCGAGCGAGGAGGCGAAGGCGACGATGCCCCAGCGCGAGCAGCGGCCATAGGTCGGCTTGATGCCGACCGTGCCGGTGAAGGCCGCAGGCTGGCGGATCGAGCCGCCGGTGTCGGTCGCGGTCGCGGCGAGGCACAGGCCCGCGGCGACGGCCGAGGCCGAGCCGCCCGACGAGCCGCCGGGCACCAGATGCGCGCCCTCGACGGCGCCGGCTCCGCCCGCCCCGACATTCGAGCCGATTCTACGCCATGGATTGACGACATTGCCGAAAGCCGAGGTCTCGTTCGACGAGCCCATGGCGAATTCGTCGTTGTTGAGCTTGCCGAGCATGACCGCGCCGTCGCGCCAGAGCTGGCCCGAGACGGTCGATTCATAGGGCGGCACGAAATTGCCGAGGATCTTCGAGCAGGCGGTGGTGCGGACGCCTTGCGTGGCGAACAGGTCCTTGATGCCGAGCGGCAGCCCTTCAAGCGCACCGCCCTCGCCTTTCGCGAGCTTTTCGTCGGAAGCGGCGGCCTGCTTCAGGGCATGCTCTGGCGTCTCCAGCACATAGGCATTCAGCGCGCGCGCCTGCTCGACGGCGGCGATATGAGCCCTGGTCAGTTCCGCTGCGGAGAAGGTCCTGGCCTTCAAACCATCGCGGGCTTCGGTCAGCGTCAGGCTGGTCAGGTCGGTCACGTTGGGCATTCCGAATGAGGTGAGGCCGGCAGAACCGTCATTGCGAGGAGCGCAGCGACGAAGCAACCCAGGGGTAGGTTGAGCGCTGCGACCCCCTGGGTTGCTTCGCTGCGCTCGCAATGACGAGGGATCGCGGAGTTCGCTACTCGATCACCTTGGGCACCATGAAATAATTGTCGTCGGAGGCAGGCGCGTTGGCGACGACTTTGTCGGCGATCTCGCCGTCGGTGACGACGTCCTCGCGCTGCTTCATCGCCATCGGCGTCACCGAGGTCATCGGCTCGACGCCTGCGACATCGACCTCGTTCAACTGCTCGACGAAGCCGAGGATGGCGTTGAGCTCGCCTTGCAGTTTTGGCAGGTCGGCCTCCGGCACGGCGATGCGCGCCAGATGCGCGACGCGTTTGACGGTGGCGAGATCGACCGACATGGCGGGCTCCTGAAAAGGCTGCGACGCGATGCGCCGCGTCGTCAGGGCTATAAGCGCCGCGTCACGCACTCGCAAGAAGCCGGCTTCGGCGCGACCGATCAAGTCGACAACGGGCAGCCCCGCGTGCAGGCTTCCGCGCAGTGAAAGCCACGGAATCAGCCATGACCGACGCGCCCCGCGCCACAGCCGCCACCCTCGCCCGCCGGATCGCGCAGGGCTGCGGCGAGGAGCCGGCCGATCTCGTGATCCGGGGCGCGCGACTGCTGGACCTCGTCACCGGCGAACTGGCCGAGACCGACATCGCGCTCTGCGGCGACGCCATCGTCGGCACGCATGGCCGCTACGACGGCAAGGTCGAGTTCGACGCAAACGGCCTGATCGCCGTGCCCGGCTTCATCGACACGCATCTCCATGTCGAATCCTCGCTGGTGACGCCGCTCGAATTCGAGCGTTGCGTGCTGCCCCACGGCGTCACCACCGCGATCTGCGATCCCCACGAGATCGCCAATGTGCTCGGGACCGAAGGCATCGCCTATTTCCTCGACTGCGCCGAGGCGATGCGGATGGATCTGCGCGTGCAGCTCTCGAGCTGCGTGCCCGCGACGCATCTGGAGACTGCCGGCGCGCGGCTCGACGCCGCCGATCTCGTCGCGCTGATGGACCACCCGAAGGTGATCGGGCTGGCCGAGTTCATGAATTTTCCCGGTTTGCTGGCGCGCGATCCAGGCTGCCTCGCCAAGCTGGAGGCGTTCTCGCATCGCCATATCGACGGTCACGCGCCGCTGGTTCGCGGGATGGACCTGAACGGCTATCTCGCCGCCGGCATCCGCACCGACCATGAGACGACGAGCGAAGACGAGGCGCGCGAAAAGCTCAGGCAGGGCATGGCGATCCTGATCCGCGAGGGCTCGGTCTCCAAGGACCTGCACGCGCTGATTCCGCTGATAACGCGGGACGCCTCACCATACCTGGCCTTCTGCACGGATGACCGCAACCCGCTCGACATCGCCGAGGAAGGCCATCTCGATTACATGATCCGCACCGCCATCGCCCATGGCGCGGATGTGCTGGCGACCTACCGCGTGGCCACAATCTCCGCCGCGCGAAACTTCGGGCTGTTCGACAGGGGCTTCATCGGGCCGGGCAAGCGGGCCGATATCGTGCTGCTCGACGATCTCGAACGCTGCTCGGTGCGGGAGGTGTTCGCGGGCGGCAGGCTCGTCGAGGACAAGCTGTTCAAGGGTCGCAGGACAGTCGCGGCGGTCGGCCATGGCAGCGTGAAAAGCCGGGCGCTGATGCCGGCCGATTTTCGCGCGACGGCCCGCGATGGCCAGACGCCGGTCATCGGCGTCGTGCCCGGCCGCATCATCACCGAGCGGCTGGCGATGACGCTTCCGGCGCAAGACGGACAGGCCCTGCCCGATCTGGCGCAGGACGCCGTCAGGGTCACGGTGATCGAGCGGCATGGCAGGAATGGCGGCATCGCGTCCGGCTTCGTCCATGGTTTTGGCATGCAGCGCGGCGCGATCGCCTCCTCGGTAGGCCATGACAGCCACAATCTCTGCGTCGTCGGCGTCGACGAGGCCTCGATGGCGGCCGCCGCCAACCGGCTCATCGCAACGGGGGGCGGCTTTGCGGTGGCGGAGGACGGGGCGGTCGTTGCCGAACTCGCCTTGCCGGTCGCCGGGCTGATGAGCGAGCAGCCTTTCGAAGCGGTGCGCTTCGCGCTGGAGGAACTGCGCCACGCCGCCAAAGCTCTAGGCGTCGTGCTGGCCGAGCCCTTTCTGCAGGTCGCCTTCCTGACGCTGCCGGTCATCCCGCATCTCAAGATCACCGACAGGGGGTTGGTCGATGTCGATGCGTTCGGGTTCGTGTGACTGGGCTGGGCCCGGGACGCGTGTTAGGATCCAGCGCTGTGATCGGGAGCTTCGCGATGGATGATCCGAATACGACGCTGACGGTGTCGCTAGGCGATCTGGCGGATAAGGTCGAGGAGCGCGTCCGCTCCGGCGAATACGACTCGGCCAGCGACGTTGTGCGCGCCGGGCTTGAGGCGCTCGAACGCGAGGAGCAAGCGTTTAACGCTATGCTAAAGGAAAGGGTCGAGGAGGCGCTGGCCGACCCGCGGCCGCCCGTTCCCATGGAAGAGGTATTCACACGGCTGAGGGCTCGCCTCGATGAGCGCGAGGCGCGCGAACGTGAAGTCCTATAAGGTCATTCTATCGCCATTGGCCGAAGCCGATCTCGAAGCGATCGTCGATTGGATCGCCGATCAATCCAGCATTCAGACTGCGCGGGGATTCGTCGGGCGCATCGAGCAACGCATCTTCTCCCTTCGCCAGTTTCCGGTTCGCGGGACGCAACGGGACGATCTTGCCGCGGGTGTGCGGATTCTGGGCGTGGAACGGCGGGTCACGATTGTATTTCGGATCGACGACAAAACCGTGATCGTCGAACGCGTACTCTACGGCGGCCGCGACCTTGAGCGAGCGTTGCCCTTGAAGGACGCCTGAGCCTGGTCAGCTCAATCCGCCTGCAGCAGTTCTTCGCCCACCTCAATCCCTTCCGCCCTCGCCTTCGCCCGCAACTCCAGCCGCCGCACTCCCGGCAGCCGCGTCCCGTCCTGATCCTCGATCGCGTGCGCCAGCAGCCGCATGCGCTCGTCGAACCAGTTGCCGCCCATGGCGTCAGGGTCGATGGCGAGGATGAGCTGGCCGGTATCGGGCGGACCGCCCTTGTCGTCGAGGAAGGACGAGGCCTGGAAGGCGAAATGGCTGCCGACCAGCGCCGCCGCCAGCACCTCGACCATCAGCGCCAAAGTCGCGCCCTTGGCGTCGCCGAGCGGAACCATGGTGCCCGCGAGCGCAGCGCCTGCGTCCCTCGTCGGCTTGCCGGCTGAGTCCAGCGCCCAGCCCTCGGGAATCGCCTCGCCCTTCTGCTTCGCCGCCACGATCGGGCCGCGCGCGACCTTCGACAGCGCCATGTCGATGACCAGCGGTTCGCGCCCGGCGAGCGGGGCCGCAAACGCGATCGGATTGGTGCCGAAGACGGGCTTCGCCCCGCCCCAGGGCGCGATCGCGGCCGGCGTATTGGCGAAGAGGAGCGCCACCAGCCCCTGCTCGGCCAGACGCTCGACATGCAAGCCGGCCGCGCCGCAATGGTTCGAGCGGCGGATCGGGGCCGCGGCCACGCCCTGGGCCCGGGCGATCTCCGGCAGTTCGATCACGGCGAGGTCGATCGCCGGATAGGCGAAGCCGTGGGCGGCGTCGATCGCCAGCACGCCGGGTTTCGGCTGGCGCGCGATCGGCACCGCCCTGCCGTCGATCTTGCCGGCCTTGAGCATGGCCAGATAGGTCGGCACGCGCGACAGGCCGTGACCCTTCAGCCCGTCGGCCTCGGCCATGACCAGCGCCCAGGCGACGGAAGCCGCGTTGGCCGGCGAAGCGCCCGCGCCCGAGAACAGATCGGTCAGCCGGGCTTCGGCGTCCGCGAGAGAAACCTTCATGCCCGACCCTCCAGCGCGGCCATGACCCGCTCGGCGACGAGGCCGGAGACGCGCCCGTTCGATTCCACGGTGTTTCCGGCGATATGCGGGGTGAGGATCAGATTGGGCACGCCCTCGAACAGCTTGCCGCCCTTGCGAAGGGGCTCCTCCTCGAACACGTCGACCGCCGCGCCGCCGAGCTTTCCGCCTTTGAGCGCCGCGACCAGCGCTGCCTCGTCCATGACGCCGCCGCGCGCCGCGTTGACCAGCACGGCGTCGGGCTTCATGCGCGCGAAGGCCTTCTTGCCGATCAGCCCTTTCGTCTCCGACGTCAGCGGCAGATGGATGCTGATGACGTCGGCGGTCGAGAGCACGGCGTCGAGCTCGAGCTGCTGCGTCGTCTGCCAGGCCGGGTGATCGGCGGGCACGTAAGGGTCGAAGGCGACGACGTTCATGCCGAGCATGCGGGCATGCGTTGCGGCGTCGCGCGCGATCGCGCCGAAACCGACGAGGCCCAAGGTCTTGCCGGCGATCTCGCGGCCGATCAGTTTGGTCTTTGGGAATTCACCGGCTACCATCGCCGCATTGGCGAAATACGCCCCGCGCAGCAGCACCATGGCGCTGCAGATGACGTACTCGACGACAGACAGGCTGTTCGCCCCGGTCGCGGGGAAGACCTTGATGCCGCGCGCCGTGCAGGCGTCCATGTCGATATTGTCGAGGCCGACGCCGAGCCGGCCGACAACGGCGAGCTTCTTCGCCGAAGCAAGGACGTCCCCCCTCACCTGCGTCTGGTTGCGGACGATCAGCGCGGGCACGCCGGCGACCAGCTTCGCCAGTTCCTTAGACTTGCCGAAAAGCTCGGGGTCGTGATGGACCTTGTAGCGCGCGCTCAGCGCAGCCACCGCCGCCTCATCCATGAATTCGGTGATGACGATGTCGGTCATGACGCTTCCAGCGGTTCAACCCAGCGCCAGCAGGCCGCCGGTCACGGATGCAAGGATGACGAGGCTCGTGCCCGTCACCAGAACGAGGTGACGCCAGCCCAACCGCGCCATGGCCGCCATCGAGGTGCCAAGCCCCAGCGCCGCGATGGCCACCAGCAGACCCCAGCGCGAGGCTTCGAGCAAGGCCGACCGCAGGGGAAGATAGATGTCCGCAAGCGCAGGCTGAGGCGCAAGGGCGCTGTTGGCCAGGCACAGGATCAGGAACACGATGGCGAAGACCGGCACCGGCACCTGGGCAGCACCCGCAGCCGCGCCATCGCGCACCAGCCACCAGCCGACGATGAGGACGGCGGGCAACAGCAAGAACACGCGAAACAGTTTTACGATGACGGCGGCGTTGGCGGCCTCGTCGGAAACCGACTGCCCGGCTCCGACGACCTGCGCGACATCGTGGATCGTCGCGCCGAGCATGATCCCGGTCTGGGCCGGCGAGAGTTCGAGCCAGGCGCAGATCAGCGGATAGGCCAGCATCGCCACGGTGGAGAGCGCGTTCATCGCGATGACGGTGAAGGCGACGTCGGCCGCCTTGCCCTTGTAGTCGGGCACGACCGTCGCGGTCGCGAGCGCCGCCGACGCGCCGCAGACGGCGGTGGCGACTCCAGCGAGCGCGCCCATGCCGGTTTCGCGACCCAGCCAGCGGGCGAGGACGAAGCCGGATGCGATCGTCAACGCCATCGACGCCATCACCAGCACGGCCGTCGCAACGCCGAGCGCGACGATGTCGCCGAGCGCGATACGCAGGCCGAGCAGCGCGATCGCCCAGCGCAGCAGCTTCTTGACGCAGAAGGTCATGCCCGGCTCGAAGCGGGCCGCGTTGGCGAAGGGATGCAGCAGCATCCCGATCACCAGCGCGATCACGATAGCCGGGATGCCGACGCGCCCGCCAGCCGCCGCCTTGAGCAGCGGCTCGGCGACGACGGAGGCGATCGCCACCGCCGTCGAGAGCGCCATGCCGGCCACGAGCGGCCGCCAATGCGCGGGCGAAAGCAGGGTCGCGCTCTGTGCCAACTGTGCGGCTCCGGCCCGCGCCCGGTTCAGGCCGAGCGATACAGCTTCGTCATCGAGTATTCGCGATGACCCAGCGCCTCGGCCGCCGTCAACCGGCCATTGGCGGTGCGGACGATGTTTTCGATAAGCGCATCGCCGGCCTGCGGGATCGTCAGGTCGCGGCGCAGGATGCCTGAAACGTCGACGTCGATATGCTCGGGCATGGTCCGCATCGTCTTGGGGTTGCCGGTGATCTTGATCACCGGGACGATCGGGTTGCCGATGACGTTGCCCTGCCCGGTCGGGAAGGTGTGGACGACATAGCCGCCGGCCGCCATCAGCGTGACGCATTCGGCCGCCGCCGAGGACGTGTCCATGTAGTAGAGCCCGGGCCCCTTCGACGGGGCCTCGGCCGGCTGCAGGATGTCGATGTATTTGCACTCGCGGCCGATTTTCTCGAGATTGCCGAGCGCCTTTTCCTCGATCGTGGTCAGGCCGCCGGCGATGTTGCCCTTGGTCGGCTGCGAATCCGAGAGATCGTCGGTCTTGTGGGCCTCGATCACGTCCTCCTGATAGGCCTTCCACATCTTGTACCAGCGCTCGCCGACCTCGGGCGTCGCCGCGCGGGCCTTGCAGAGATGCTCGGCGCCGGTGATCTCGGAGGTCTCGCCGAAGACGCCATGGACGCCGCGCGGGATCCATTTGTCGTACATGTTGCCGACGGTCGGGCAGGACGACAGGCCGGTGGTGGTGTCGGATTCACCGCATTTGGTCGAGACCCAGAGCTCCTCGATGCCGCACTTCACGCGCTGCAGTTCGGTCGCCCATTGCACGAACTCCTTGGCGACGTAGGAGGCCTTGGCGATGGTGGCGATGTCGCCATGGCCCTCGATGCCGAAGCCGACCACGGGCTTGCCGGTCCTGGCGATGCCGTCGACGACGCGCTTGGTCCAGCCATCCTCGATGCCTATGACGACGACGGCCGCCACGTTCGGGTTCGAGCCCGTGCCGATCAGCGTGCGGAAATGGATGTCGAGATCCTCGCCGAACTGCAGCCTGCCATAGGCGTGCGGGATCGCCAGCGTGCCCTTGATGTTGTTGGCGACGGCCTCGCAGGCGGCGTTGGAGAGATCGTCCAACGGCAGCAGCACGACATGATTGCGGACGCCGACGCGCCCGTTCTCGCGCCGCCAGCCCATGAAGCTGTCGAGCGCGCGGCCGCTCGGGCGTTTGAGCTGCGGCGTCCTGAACTCGGGCGCCTCAATCTTGCGGCCCTTGATGCGGGCGAGCTTGCCCTTGACGAGATCGAAATTGGCGACGATCGACATGGCGTTTCCTTGCGTCTGTTGGGCTCGACCGTTTCGGGAGCCGATTGGCGAATCTCTGGAGCCGCTTGCGGGTGGTGCTTGAGGCGCGGTCACAGCTCATCAGCGCCTGGTGATCACCAGCGCTTGGTCTTGGCGTTGTGAACGTGCAGGTGCTCGCCCTTGGCGACGGCGGCGACGGCCTTGCCGATGTCCTGGCCGTATTTCCAGATCGTGTCGCCGGCCTTGATGTCCTTCAGGGCCACCTTGTGGCCGATCGGGATGTCCATCTTGGCGGTCAGGCGGAAGTCGGAATTGTCGTGCGTGATCACGCACAGCATGTCGGTGCCGGCCTTGAGGCCTTCGACGACGACGACACCGACGGTGTCCTTCGCCTCATGCACCAGGAGATGCGGCTTGCTCATCTGGTCTCTCCCTCAACGAACGGGTCGCGCCGGACGCGCCGTGCAAATCCGGACTCGACCCGCGCTACGGCAAGTCTTATATAAGACATATGAGTATGCACAAGCGTGAAAATGCAGAGCGCCCCGGCGCGACGATCACGACGGAGCCGCTCGGCTTCCGGCCGCTCTACGCGCAGGTCAAGGCGATCCTGGTGCGCCGGCTGGTCGACGGCGTCTGGGCTCCCGGCGCGGCCCTGCCGAGCGAAGGGCAACTCGCCGCCGAGATCGGCGTCAGCCAGGGCACGGTCCGCAAGGCGCTGGACGAACTCGCCGCGGAAAACCTGCTGGTCCGGCGCCAGGGCCGCGGCACCTTCGTCGCCGAACATGACGAGCGGCGCATCCTGTTCCAGTTCTTCAAGCTTGTGCCCGACGACGGCGTCGCACGCTTTCCCGACAGCACGGTGCTATCGGTCTGCGTCTCAGCGGGCGATGCCGGCGAGATGGAGGCGCTCGACCTCGAGGCCGGCGAGAGCGTCATCCGGATCAGGCGCGTCCGTTCGCTCGATGGATCGCCGCTGGTGCTGGAGACGGTCAGCCTGCCGCGACGGATGTTCGACGGGATCGAGACCGGACCTGTGCCCAACAATCTCTACAGCCTCTATGCCGCGCGCTACGGCGTCACCGTCGCGAATGCGCGCGAGAGGCTCAAGGCGGTCGCCCTCGACGCCGACGAGGCGATGCTGCTGGCCGCCGCGCCCGGGACCCCTGCCCTGCTGATCGACCGCCTCGCGCTGGCGCTCGACGGCGCGCCGGTCGAGCGCCGGGTCAGTCTGTGCTTGACGGAGAGCGCGCATTACCTGTCCGATCTTCGCTGAGGCGCGGGCACAATGCCGCTGCGTCCAGCACGTTTCATCAAGCCGACGCAGAGCGGCGCATCTCAACGCAACCGGAGGAAACACCAATGAGCCTGAAGACGACACGACGCATCGCTGTGGCCGGACTGATCGCGGTCGGCATGGCCGGTCCCGCCTTGGCGCAGGCCTTCCCGACCAAGCCCTTGACGATCATCGTCTCCTTCGCCGCCGGCGGTCCCAGCGACGTCATCGCGCGCCTGCTCGGCGAACAGATGAGCAAGACGCTCGGCCAGCCCGTCGTGGTCGAAAACGTCGCCGGCGCGGGCGGCACGGCCGGAGCCAAGCGGCTGGCCGCGGCAGAGCCGGACGGCCACACGATCCTGATCCACCATCTCGCCTTGGCCGCCGCGCCGGCGCTTTATGGCAATCTCGGCTACGACACCAAGACCGACTTCGTGCCGATCGGCCTCGTCAACACCGGGCCGATGGTGGTCGCCAGCAAGCTCGCTTTGCCGACGAAGGACGCCAAGAGCTTCTTCGCCTACGCCAAGGCCAATGCCGACAAGCTCTCGCTCGCCCATGCCGGCGTCGGCTCGAACTCGCATCTGTGCGGCGTGCTGATGTCGCAGTTGCTCGGCGTCAAATTCGCAGAGGTCGCCTATCGCGGCACGGGACCGGCTATGAACGATCTCGTCGGCGGCCAGATCGACTTCCTCTGCGACCAGTCGACCTCGGCCATTCCGCAGATCCTGGGCGAGAAGATCCGCGCCTATGCGGTGACCTCGACCGAACGGCTCGACGTTCTGCCCAACATCCCGACAGCCAGCGAGACCGGAACGAATCTGGATATGACGATCTGGCACGGGCTTTATGCGCCCAAGGGCACGCCCGCGCCTGTCCTCGACAAGCTGAACGGCGCGCTGCGCGCAGCGCTGAAGCAGCCGGCCGTCATCGACAAGTTCAAGTCCTTCGGCACCACGGTGTTCCCGGAGGCCGAATGGACTCGCGAGGCGCATGCAAAGCGCTTCGTCTCCGAGATCGACAAATGGGGCGCCTCGCTGAAGGCCGCCGGGATCAAGCCGCAGGGCTGACCGCTTCTCGATTGCGTCGCTCGCCTCGGCGGGCGACGCATGTTACCGGCTGAAGCCATGTCAGCCAATATCGTGCCGCTCGACCACTTCCTCTCGCTGCCTCGCCATGCCCGCCTGCTCGGGCTCGATCTCGGCGCCAAGACGATCGGGCTGGCCTTGTCCGATGTCGGACGTCAGATCGCCTCCCCGCTGGAGACGATCAGGCGGGTCAAATTCCAGCTCGACGCGGCTGTTTTGCTCAAGATCGCCGAGAAGCACGCCATCGCCGGGCTTGTCATCGGCCTGCCGCTCAACATGGACGGCTCGGAAGGGCCGCGCGTCCAGTCGACGCGCGCTTTCATCCGCAATCTCGTCCCATTGACGACCCTGCCGATCGCCTTCTGGGACGAGCGCATGTCGACGCTTGCCGTTACGCGCGCCCTGCTGGACGCCGACGCGTCTCGCGCCAGACGGGCGGAGGTGGTGGACAAGATGGCGGCCGCCTACATTCTGCAGGGCGCGCTCGACCGGCTGATGCGGATGGAGCGGGACCAGAGCGAACGGGACAGCTGTTCGACATGAAAAAAGCCCCGCCGGCGGATGGCCGGCGGGGCTTTCGATTTATGCGCGAACGCCGATCTCAGCGATGATTGCGGAAATCATAGGGCTCGCGGTAATAGACGCGAGGCGCCGGGGCATAGTAGGGCTGGGGCGCGTAATAGACCGGCGGCGCAGCGTAATACCCATCGTAATAATATGGATCGGCATAGGCCCTGCGGCTGGAGGCGATCGCGGCCGCGCCAAGGATGCCGAGGCCGACCGCGCCGGCAATCGCCGCGCCGCGACCATAGCCGCCGCGATAGCGACGATACTGCGAATAATCGGCCGCCGTCGCATCGAGACGCGCGGCGTCGAAGGCCGGCTTCGGCGGAGCGGCCAGCGCCGGCGACACGACCCCGGCGGAAACGACGCCGAGCGAGGTCAGAGCGATGATGGCGGATTTCCTGAGCGAGTTCATGACGAATCTCCTGGTGCCCGGACTGACCGGGATTGACGCCCACACTGGAACCGGCGGGTTGAACACGGCCTGAACCAATCGCGGCGGGATTGCGGCAGGCGCAAGCCTGCCCCCGTCTGGCGCGCTTGCGGGGCCGACGCGGGCGTGAAAGGAAAACCAGACCGCGCGGCCGCAAATGACAACGGCGCGTGGCCCGTTTTGTTCCCCGCGCGGCTCCGGAAGAGGCTTTGGGGACGCTTTCTTTTCGGAAACCGACAGTCCCGATGATCGACAGCCTGGTCGCCGTTTTCTTCGTCATCGCGACCGGATGGGCGCTGAAGGCGCGCGGCGTCGTCTCGCCCGAGCATTGGCGCGGCGTCGAGCGTCTGACCTATCAGGTGCTGTTTCCCGCCGTCGTGGTGCATACGCTGGCGATGGCCGATCTCAGCCGCCTGCCAGTGCTGGCGATGGGGCTCAGTCTCGTGCTCGCGATCCTGATCGTCGCGGCGCTGCTCCTGTTGCTGCGTCCGCTGCTGGCGCGCGGCGGCGTCGACGGCCCGGCCTTCACCTCGATCTTCCAGGGTTCCGTGCGCTGGAACACCTTCGTTGCGCTGGCGCTGGCGGCCGGACTCGAAGGCAAGACCGGCGCGACGCTGATGGCGATCGCGGTCGCTTCGATGATCCCGCTGCTGAACGTGATGTGCGTGCTCGTGCTCGCCCGTTACGCCGGCGGCCGGCAGATGGGCGTGGCGGCGACCATCCGCTCGATCGTCCTCAACCCGTTCATCTGGTCGTCAGCGCTCGGACTTGCCCTCAACCAGATCCAGTGGATGATGCCGGTCGCTGTGGCGAGTTTCGTCGATATTCTCGGCCGCGCCGCGCTTGGCGTCGGGCTGCTGGTCGTCGGCGCGGGGCTCGATCTGCGCCGGCTGGCGCAGCCGAAGCTCGCCCATGCCGTCGCCTGCGGCTTCAAGCTCGTGGTCATGCCGCTGATCGCCTGGACGCTGGCGCGGCAGTTCGGCGTCACCGGCCCTGCCCTGACCATGACGATCGTCGCCGCCGCCGTGCCGACCGCCACGGCCGCCTATTTCCTGGCGCGCGACATGGGCGGGGATGCGCCGCTGATGGCCGAAATCACAACGCTGGAGACCCTGCTCGCGCTGGTCACGCTGCCGCTCGCGGTCCTGCTTCTCTCCTGACCCGCGCGGCCGAATCGCGACTACGCGCCAATGCGGCCGATGGATGCACGCCATGATTGTATTATTCTAAAATTGGCGGATATTGCGATGGGCGAGAGTCCTCGCATGGGGGCGAGGTTCGTCGATCCGCAAGGCGAGCAAACCCGATGAATTCTCCCAATTTTCGAGAGCCGGCCGACCCCGGCAAGACGCAGCCGGACGATGCGGACCACGATCATGCAGTCCGACGGGAAGCGCCGCGGATCGTGCAACTTGAGGTAGCGCTCTACATCGAGAGTCTCAGCGCCGAACTCCGGACGATGGCGCGGGCGAGCGGCCTCGACGCATTGGCCTATTTTCTGGAGATGGCCCGGATCGAAGCCTCGATCCAGGTGGAGCGCCGGGCCATGGCGCTGGATCGCGAGGACAATCACAGCAATCCACCCTCCACGGAATTTTAAACTCTAGGTTGTATTGATCGCGCATTGCATCCTGGAGGCGCGCGATCATGACATCTTCCCTTGCTCCCGAAACCTCCCCGGAACCAGGCGGCGCGGCCGCACCCACGGGCTCCGAGGCGCTTTTCGACAGGCCGGCCATCGAGGCCTGCAGGGCGCAGCACCGCCAATTGCAGTTTGAAGTGTCGCGCTATATCGAACTGCTGCTCGGCGAGCTCTCGACCATGGCCAAGGCAGCCGAACTGCGGCACCTGCTCCATTTCATCGAGCTGACCCGCCAGGAGGCCAGCGACCAGACCCGGCGCTGCCGGATCGATCGCTGACTTGCCATGGATCGCCGGCTTGCGAAGCTGCTCAAGCCGACCGACTCAGCAGGCCGCCAGGATGCCGCCGCACCGCCGAGGACAGTTCCAGTTCGAGCACGGCGCGGCTGACGTCGCGTGCCGGCAGACCGCTGGCGCGGACGAGGTCGTCGAGCGAGATCGGCGCGGTCCCGAGCAAATGCAGAACGGCCACGCGCGATTCCTGGTCCGCGCCGGCCTCGCTCGGGGGTTGCGACAGATCGAAGCCCCGCGACGACATGGCATGCTCGGGCGCAGGCGCGATGCCAGGCAGGTCCAGCTCGTCCCAGAGTCGGTCTGATGCGCCCTGCCCGCTCTCCTCGCGAACGCGGAAAAAGTCCGGACGGTCGACGCCATGATCGATGAGGGGCCGTAGCGCCTCGATGACATGGGCCGCCTCGCTGACCAGCGTCGCGCCCTCGCGGATCAGGTGGTTGCCGCCTTCGGCGCGCGGGTCGAGCGGCGAGCCCGGCACGGCGAAGACCTGCCGGCCCTGCTCGTTGGCGAAACGGGCCGTGATCAGCGAGCCCGATTGCCGCGCCGCCTCGACGACGACCGTGCCGAGCGAAAGCCCCGAGACCAGCCGGTTGCGGCGCGGAAAATCGCGGCCGCGCGGGGCCCAGCCCAACGGCATCTCGGTGACGCCCGCGCCCTGAGCGATCAGCGTCTCGAACAGGGGCAGGTTCTGCGGCGGATAGATTTCGTCGAGGCCGCCGGCCAGCACCGCGACCGTGCCGGTCTCAAGGCTCGCCTGATGGGCGGCGGTGTCGATGCCGCGCGCCAGCCCCGAGACGACGACGAAACCGGCCTCGCCGAGATCGCGCGCCAATCGAGCCGTTAACTTCTGCCCTGCGGCCGACGCGTTGCGCGAGCCGACCAGCGCGACGCAGGGGCGCAGCAGCGCCTCGGCCGCGCCCAGCACCGTAAGCAGCGGCGGCGCGGAATCGATCGCCTGCAGCGCCTTCGGATAACCGGCCTCGCCCAGCGCGACGAAGCGCCCGCCCAGCCTCTGCGTGGCGACGAACTCACGCTCGGCCTCGCCCGGCGAGCAAAGCTTCAGGCTGCGGCCGGCCTGCCGGCCGAGCCCTGGCAAGGCTTCGAGCGCGGCTGCCGCGCCGCCAAAGCGGTTCATCAGGCTGCGGAAGGTGCGCGGGCCGATGCTCTCGCTGCGGATCAGCCGGAGCCAGTCGAGGCGCTGGCGATCGCTGAGGACGATGCCAGCCATGCCGGGTCAGCCCTTCTGGCCGATCTTGCCTTCGCTGCCTTTCAGCAGCCGGGCGATGTTCTCGCGATGCATGAACCAGAGCAGCAGCGTCAGCGCGCCCATCAGCAGCGCGGCGCGGGCATCGCCGACCCAGAACCAGAGCAGCAGCGGCGTCAGCAGGCTCGCCAGCAGCGCCGAGAGCGAGGAATAGCGGCTGAGATAGGCGACGCCGAGCCAGATCGCGGCGAAGACGACCGCGATCGAGAATTTCAGTCCGATCAGCACGCCGAGATAGGTCGCGACGCCCTTGCCGCCGCGGAAATTGAGCCAGACCGGAAACAGATGGCCGATGAAAGCGCCAAGGCCCGCCAGCAGGGCCGCCTCGCGCCCGCCGAGGAGGGAAGCCCCCACCAGCACCGCCACCGTGCCCTTGAGCATGTCGCCGGCGAGCGTCAGCGCGGCGAGCTTCTTGTTGCCGGTCCGCAGCACATTGGTCGCGCCGATATTGCCCGAGCCGATGCCGCGCAGATCCGGCCCACCGGAAAGCTTCGTCAGCACGATGCCGAAGGGGATCGAGCCGAGCAGGTAGCCGATCGACAGGGCCGCAAGGATCGCAGGCCAGGACAGGCCAAGTGTCATCACTTCCGGCATGCAGCCCCTCGCGCCCCGCCCTGTCGCGACATCAGCCTAACCGCCTTGCGCCTCATAGACCACCCGGCCGGCGACCAGCGTCACCCGGACCAGCCCTTCCAGACGCGCCTCGTCGAAAGGCGAGTTCTTGGCGCGCGATTTCAGCCTGCGCTTGTCGACGACATGGGGCGCGTCGGGGTCGAGCAGCATCAGGTCGGCCGGCGCGCCGACCGCGAGCCGCCCGCAGGAGAGGCCGATCAGCCCGGCCGGACGGGCCGACAACGCCGCCAGCAAAGCGGGCAACCCGATCTGGCCGGCATGGACCATCCGCAGCGCCGCCGGCAGCAGGGTCTCGATGCCGAGCGCGCCGTCGGCAGCCTCGGCGAAGGGCTGGCGCTTGGTCTCGACATCCTGCGGGTCGTGGTCGGAGACGACGACGTCGATGACGCCCTCGGCGAGCGCCGCGATCATGGCGAGGCGCTCGTCCTCATGGCGCAGCGGCGGCGAAACCTTGCAGAAGGTCCGATACTCGCCGACGTCGTTCTCGTTCAGGCTCAGATTGTTGATCGAGACGCCGCAGGTGACGCGGACGCCGTCGGCCTTGGCGCGGCGCACCAGCGCAACCGATTCCGCGCAGGAGATCATCGCGGCGTGGTAGCGCGCCCCGGTCGCCCGCGCGAGGCGGATGTCGCGCTCCAGCATGACGGTCTCGGCTTCCCGCGGGATGCCCGGCAGACCCTTGCGGCTGGCGAACTCGCCCTCGTTCATCACGCCGGAACCGCGCAGGTCGGGATCCTCGACATGGTTCATCAGCAGCGCGTCGAAATCGCGCGCATAGATCATGGCGCGGCGCATGAGCTGCGGATTGCGGATCGCCTTCGCGCCGTCCCCGAACGCGACCGCGCCGGCCTCCAGCAGCAGCCCGAATTCGGTGATCTCCTTGCCCAGAATGCCCTTGGTCAGGGCGGCGCAGGGGAGGACGTTGACCACCGCCTTGTCGCGGGCGCGGCGCTTGATGAAGTCGATGATGGCGGGATCGTCGATCGGCGGATCGGTATCGGGCCGGCAGACGATCGTGGTGACGCCGCCGGCGGCGGCCGCCTGCGAACCGGTGCCGAGCGTCTCGCGGAACTCGGCGCCCGGCTCGCCGAGAAAAGCGCGCAGATCGACGAGGCCGGGCGCAAGCACGAGGCCACGTCCATCGATGCCGCGCATACCCTCGGCCAGCGCTGGCGCGGCGCCCCGGACGACATCAGCGATCGCCCCGTTGCGTATGAGCACGGAGCCGTTTTCGTCCCGGCCGGTCGCCGGATCGACGAGGCGCGCATCGAGGATCGCGAGGTCGGTCGCTTCAGCCATGTCCGTTCCCGTCAGTGCCGTCACGGCCGTGCCTGCCCGCAAGCACATGCGCCCAGAACGCGACCAGCGCCCAGAACAGCGCGCACAGCGCCGCGCCCGCGACGATGATGAACCAGGTCCAGCCCGAACGCGGCTCGGCGACGAGAAAGCCCCCCGCCACGACCAGATACAGCGCCACGAAGACGAACCGCGCCCGCCGCATCAGCCCCAGCAGCATGGCGACGAGGCTGTCCATCCCGGTCACCCATTGGGCAGATGCTGCGAGAGCGCGTCGAGCACCGCCATGCGGACGGCGACACCCATCTCGACCTGCTCGCGGATGAGAGACTGGGCGCTGTCGGCAACCTCGGACGAGATCTCGACGCCGCGGTTCATCGGGCCGGGATGCATGACCAGCGCGTCTGGCGCGGCGAGATCAAGCTTGGCGCGGTCGAGCCCGTAATAGCGGAAATACTCCTTCGACGACGGCACGAAGGCGCCGTGCATCCGCTCGAGCTGGAGCCGCAGCATCATCACGATGTCAGCGCCTTCCAGCCCCTTCTTCATGTCGGTGAAGACGCTGACGCCCATGCGCTCGATGCCCACCGGCAGCAGCGTGGAGGGCGCGATCAGCCGGACCTTCGCGCCGAGCGCGTTGAGCAGGATGATGTTGGAGCGGGCGACGCGGGAATGCAGGATGTCGCCGCAGATCGCCACCGTCAGGCCCGCGATGCGGCCCTTGTTGCGGCGGATCGTCAGCGCGTCGAGCAGGGCCTGCGTCGGGTGCTCATGCGCGCCATCGCCGGCATTGACCACCGAGCAGCCGACTTTTCGCGCCAGCAGGTTGACCGCGCCGGCCGCGTGATGGCGCACCACCAGAATGTCGGGCCGCATCGCGTAGAGGGTGGCCGCGGTATCGATCAGCGTCTCGCCCTTCTTCACCGAAGACGAGGCGACCGACATGTTCATGACGTCCGCGCCGAGCCGCTTGCCGGCAAGCTCGAAGGAGGCCTGCGTCCGCGTCGATGGCTCGAAAAAGAGATTGATCTGGGTGCGGCCGCGCAGGGTCGCGGTCTTCTTCTCGACCTGCCGCGAGAGCGCGACATAGGCGTCGGCCCGGTCGAGCAGCGCCTCGATATCCAGATGGGACAGCCCCTCGATGCCGAGGAGGTGGCGGTGCGGATAGAGCGGCGCTTGCGATGTCATGTGAAGACGGGTGTGTAGGCGCAGAGCGCGGCGCGCGCAAGGCGCTTCAGCGCATCGCGGCGTCTGCCAGCGACAGGCAAGCCGCCTTGTGCGACGCGTCGCCATAAGCAGCGACTGCGCGCAAAAAGCGCTGATCAGCCGTTACGAGCGGACAGTCCTCCGCTTGGGCCAACGCCAGATAGAAGCAGTCATAAACCGGATGCTGGAGCGAGATGGCAATCCGCAGTGCCGGCAAAAGCAGTTCCAGGTCGTGTCCCGTAGCGTGGTGTAGCTGCGGGTGGTCATCGGCGATTGCCGGTTAGGTTTGGGTTGCGAGATCCAACCCTGAACCGAGAGATCCCCGATGACCGACGAGATGATGAACCTGCGCGGG
>JAESFX010000337.1_pt1 | contig 18469 bp, 13 predicted proteins | sample 9269501 | NCBI WGS metagenome assembly JAESFX01 (sample SAMN14515570, study PRJNA621655) | algae metagenome | isolation source: Desmonostoc geniculatum HA4340-LM1 and co-occurring heterotrophs from cave... | place: USA: Maniniholo cave, Kauai, Hawaii | collected 2009-07-28
CAGCACACATTTTCCTTGGCCGTACAGCTTTGTCATTAGCTGGGAGGCGATTGCCTCATATCCGCTCCATGCTTCGCCGTCCATGCCTACAATTGCAACCTCGGGCTCTTTGTTATACTTTGTCATTTTAGTTTCACCTCTGTTATGTGTTGTTAATATTCTAACATAAGTGTTATAAAATTAACATCTTATTTTTAATCACCAAGCTAATTAAATGAAAAACTCCCCCTACACAGTAGGAGGAGATCAAGTTTGGCAAAAATTAATCGTGCCGAATTTCTTCTCAAACAAAGCAAATCAGTTATAGAGACGAACCAATTAAACTGTCACTACCATTCCCAAGGCATCTTGACGGGGTAACCGATCTTTTCGGTGCGCAGCAGACATTTTGCGCGCTCCGTAAGCTTCTCGTACTCCTCAGTCGGAACTTGAATCTGGTATCCGCTGCCATACCATTCGCGGTTATAGATCAATGCGATATTCGTTCTGCGATACTCCGATCTGTTAGGGGTGCCTCGGTGCCACATCCTAATATCGCGAATGACAATAGATCCGGCTGACATATATACTTTCTCGGACAGCATGTGCTCGGCAGCTCTAACTATGTGCATATGCGGGTTTATAACGCCTCCAAGAGTATCTTGGTTCGCACGATCTCCGTGCAGGTGGGTTCCACCTGGCCATATTTCCAGAGGTCCGTTCTCTTCTGTAGTATCAACCAGCGGAATATTCATAACGAGACTAAACGCGGGAAGCGGGACCGACAAGTCTGGGAACAGCGGGTTAATATCGCAGTGTACGGCTTGGTAATCCGAACCCGGCATTGGCGTATCGGATGCAAAGTAAGTTAACTTGCTGCACTCGCCGATCACACCGTCAATAATGGACATCGCAATAGGATGCTCTATTATAGAAGAATTGTTGAAAGGCTGTTGGAAAGGCAGGTACATCTGAGCTCGATTTGTACCTGTATTGAAGCCTTTCTTCTTAATATATTCGTCGAATAATGGATCGAATGCGCCGCGGAGCTCTGCGATTTGCTCGTCGCTGTATACTTTATCGATTACGATATAGCCGTTAGCCTTAACCTGCTCGATCGCCAGCTCAAGCTTCTCGGGCTCAAGCCGCCCACTATTGATTTCTTCGGCTGTCAATTTCATTTTCATCTTCATTACCTCCGTTTGTATTCCATTAGCCGTTATAAATTTTTATTCTAAGAGCAGTCAATCGGTAGTATATGCTGGATATTGTCCTAATTAAGACCGCATTTCACAGCACTGAGCACGGTGCACGGTGCACGGTACATGGAAACGCGGCCTCCTCACCTTACCCTTTCACTGCTCCGCTTGCCACCCCGGATATGATGTAGCGCTGCATCAGCAGGAAGACGAGCATACTCGGAAACAACGCGATGGCAATGCCTGCGCTTACGACCGGCCAGGAAGCGCTTCGTTCGCCGGCAAAGGCCATAAGCACCGTCGATACCGTCTTCAGCTCCATCCCAGGCATATACAGCTGCGGAACGATCATATCGTTATACACATAGAGAAATTTGAGAATGGCGACCGTTGCAATCGCCGGTGTCAGGGAAGGGACGATAATGCTTCGGAAGATGCGCCAGTAGGACGCTCCGTCCATCATCCCGCTCTCATCAAGCTCGATTGGAATCCTCCGCATAAACTGCATAAAGATGTAGATGGACGTAATGTCTGTTCCTGCATACAACAGGATGCCGGCGTAAAGCGTGTTGTACAAGCCGAGATCGCGAATGATGCCGAATACAGCGACCTGCGTCGTGACGAACGGAATCATAATGGATACGATATACGCCCCCATTATGAGAGAGGTCGCCCGGCCCTGAAATCGGTCGAGCACGTAAGAAACCATCGTACCTAGCACGACGCTGATGACGACGGATACGATACACAGAACAAGCGAGTTCCAGTACCCCCGCAATATGCCCCCTTCAAGCAGCATAAACATAAAGTTGTCCAAATAAGTGAAGCTCTTCGGCAGTGCATACACCGATGCGCTCAAAAATTCCGGCTCTGTCTTGAACGCCGTTAAAAATATCGCAAGCAGTGGGACAACGATGATAAAGACCGATGCCGCGAGCAATACGTAGTGAAGGCAGCGCAGCCATCTTCTTTCGGGCTCTAGCCGGATGAGATCAGCCATGCGCAGCCTCCATTCTGCGGATCAGCTTGCGCTGAATGCCAAAAAGTATCATCGCAATCAGGAGAAGCAGCACGCCCATCGCCGACGCTTTGCCGAAGTCGCTGTACTGAAACGCAATGTCAATCGTCTTCGTCACGAAGGTTGAGGTAGCTCCGGCTGGTCCCCCTTTGGTAACGACAAACGGCTCGAAATATGCCTGGAGTGCGCCATTAATACTGATGAACAGCGTCAGCTCGATCACGGGCAATAGGCCCGGAAGTACAATGTAACGGATTTTGTGGCCATACGAGGCGCCGTCAATCTCGGCTGCCTCGAACAGATCGCCGGGAATCGACTGCAGCGCCCCAAGATACATGACCATCATCAATCCTGTATAGCGCCACAAGCCGATTAACGCAAGTGAAATGTTGGAAAAGTAACTCTCGCTCAGCCAGCGGATGGCCAGACTTTCAAAACCCGTTTCACGCAGCAGCACATTGAGCAGGCCACGGTCATAGTCATATAGAAAGCTAAACATGAACGCAATAGCGACCCCGTTCAAGATGTACGGCAGAAAGATCGATGCCCTAAAAAAACGTCTCAGGCGCACACTGCCATTCAAAATAATCGCAAGGTAGAGTCCGATGACACATTGAATAAGCGATATGGCCAGATACGCGCCGTTATTAGCGAAGGTCCTCCACATCTCTGGGTCCTGCAACAGCACTGCGTAATGGCGCAAGCCCACATAGCCATATTCTGGCGAGTAGCCATCCCAGTCGCTGATGCTGAGCTGCAGCAGCTTTACGGCCGGATAATACGTAAAGAGCAGCAGCAGAGCAACTGGGACAAACAGGAAGCTGCACATGACAAGGACTCGCTGCTGTCTGTAAGTCATAGACATCTGCTAATTAACACCTGCCGCCGCCCGGCCTGCCTTCCATTTCTCGTTGTACTTGGCAATAACCGCAGCCTGGTTCTCGCTAAGCAAATACTCCTGCGCCATGTCTTCGTAGGAGATTTGCGCCTTGTTGAATACGTTCGTATACTCATCAGACGTCATTCGTCCTTCGACGACGGGGACACCATATCCAAGCAGCTCATTAACAAATTCGACGTCCGACTTGACGGTCTTTACCGGTGACAGACCGGACACCGCGTTTGCGTATCTCCCTTCCTCCCACAAAAATTTCATAAAAGCTTTCGATAGCTCCGGGTGCTTCGTATCTTTGCTGATGCCGTACATCCAGTCCTGACCGCTGAACACCGCTTTGGCACCTGGCACTGGGAACATGCCAAAATCTTCTGGCTTCGCTCCAAAGTCGGCGGCGCCAAGCGGGAACCACGTGCCCAAATACGTCATGGCCGTTTTGCCAACTGCGATATCCTTCTTGGTTTGCTCGAAACTTGCCGAGATCAAATCGGACTCGACGTAACCGCCATCCTTCAGCATTTTGAGCAAGTTCAGCCCCTCCAGCACCGCGCCGCCCTCATAAAGCAGTTCATCCTGGCTCGCCAGATTGCTCAACCCGTCCGCATCGCCCGGCCCCGCATAAACGTAGTCCCACTGTGTATACCAATTCAGTGTGAATTTATCCTTGAACGACGTCGCCATCGGCGTAATGCCTGCCGCCTTCAGCTTCGCGCTTGCGGCCAGCAGCTCCTCGACCGTTCGCGGCACCTCCGTAATGCCCGCATCCGCGAAAGCTTTCTTGCTATAGACGATCCCGGCAAATGTGAGGATACAAGTCATATTGTATAACTTGCCATCATCGCCTAGCCCGTTATTGAAAAAGTAGAGGTTCTCTGCTGTAAATCCAAGATCGTCGAGCGGCATGTAGTACTGGTTCCACTGCGACTTCAGCAGTGACTTTGGGACGACACCGATATCGGGCAATTCCTTGGCCGCCAGTCTCGTCTTGAGCGTCTTCTCGACGTCCTGAATGCCTTCGATCTCGATCTCGGTGCCAGGGTGCGCTTCCATAAACTCCTTGGCCAGCAACTTGATATCCTCCAAACGGTCGAAAGAATTGGATGCGAACGAAATTTTACCAGAAAGTGCTGACGCTTCACTGTTTTCTACCGAAGCCGGGGCATTATTTCCGTTGGCGCACGCGGACAACAGCCCGAGCAAAAGCGCAATAAGTAATATCAAGACAGCCTGTTTTTTCAACAAATTCAACCCCTTATTTGTGTTCATAAAGATGCGCATCCTTATACATCACATTGTAAGAATTTATGAAGACGTTTCCAATAGCGCTGCTTTGGATCATCGGGCGTTTTTTTAGATATTTCTTTATGTGCTATTTGCGAAAGCTGGAGGGCGAAACGCCCGTCACCTTCTTGAATGCCCGCAAGAAGGTAGTAGGCTCCTCGTACCCAACCCGCCGCCCGATTTCCGCGACCGACACTCTCGTTTGCGCCAACAGTCGCTTCGCCTCCCCGACTCGAACCGATTTCACATAATCGGTAAACGTGACACCCGTCTCCTTGCTAAAGCGATCGCTAAAGTAGCTGGCACTTAAATATAGGTGATCTGCGACAGTCTGCAAGTCAATATTCTCCCGAAAGCGGCTGCGTATAAATGCTCTGGCCTCTTCAATTAACCGACTCTCGCTTCCCCGCCTTAGCTCCGCCTTTAACCTATGAAGCAGCTCGATTAGCTCGTCGTTGTCCACCGGCTTAAGCAAGTAGTCTACTGCACCGCCCTTTAGTGCTTCCCGAATGTAGCGGTACTCATCATAGCCGCTCAAGACAATTGCCTTCATTTCGCTTCCCGCTTGCCGCAAGCGATCGATAAGCTCAATGCCGTCCATGATCGGCATTCTAACATCTGTTATGAGAATATCGGGAACATATGCCTCAAGCCGCTGCAATGCTTCCTGTCCATTGGCCGCATCTTCGTGAAAGATACACCCTCCCAGCCCTCTCTCTATTACAATTCGCAGCCCTTTGCGGATAAGCGGATCATCGTCTACAATCAATATGCGCACCGACACACCTGCTTTCCCAATCGAGATTGACAATTTATAACTCTTTACGATATGGTGGGGCTATCCGGCTTGACGAAACAAGACGAAACGGAGGAAGCCTCATGCGCCGCAAGCATCTTCGCGATCTCCCTATCGCCGCGCAGCTCATTCTTGTCTTTACTCTCCTGTTTACAGTTCTGTTCTCGCTGTCGCTTGCAACTTATTTGAATTTCAAGAACGATAAAGTGTCGAGCCTGCTGCAGGCCACTGACCAGATGAACGCCCAGACCGCCCTGAAGCTAGACGAGTGGTATGCCGACATGAACAGCTTGACCAAGCTGCCGTTGTTTACAGAGAATACGCAAGACAGCATGGACAACTTCCTGTACAACCTAAAGCTGTTCGACGAAACGAATCAGAAGAGCCTGGTTCTTCGCAAGCAATTCCAGCAGATGGCGGACAAGATGTTCAGCTATCGACCAGAAATGAGCGCAATCTATATCTTCAATACGAGGGGCAACAGTGAATATCGCCTTTCCGGCGAATATTTCCGTGCCGAGGATCACAACCCGCTAGAGCTTCCCTGGTTTAAGGAAGCGATAGAGCATTACGGGAAACCCCTTGTTATTGGAACCCATACTTTGCCCGGTGCATTCCATATGAACGGTCAGCCCATGCATGCCTTCTCCGTTGCCAGAGCTATCGTCGATGTCGATGCAATGCGCGTTATCGGTGTCCTGCTCATACACACGAACTTTGATCGACTCTCAAGTCTTGCGGAACAAATGCGGCTTTATCCAAATCAAAAAATCTATATTGCAGACAGCGACGGCAATGCCATATACAGCGATGCGTCAAGCGAGCTAACCCGCCCAATTCCCTCATCCATCCTCCAGCTGACAAACAAAACAAAGTACGGCGACGCAACGGTTCGAACAGAGGGCGTTGACTACCGAATCACCTTTTACAAATCTGAACTGGGCTGGACAGTCATTAATCTCATACCGGAGACGGATCTGTTCCAATCCATTGATAGGATACGCATTTTCACCGTTGCCGTTCTATGCTTGCTGTTGGCACTTGTCCTCCTGTTTGTTGTCTGGCTACACCGCCAGATCGCCTCACCGCTGCGCGTTATGACGGATGAGATGCGGCGAATCGAGAACGGTCGGTTCGACGTACACATCCCAATTACTAACCGCAATGAAATCGGTCAGCTAGCCAAATCGTTTAATTCCATGGCAGCTAGAATTGAGCAGCTGATACAAGAGGTTTATCATGACAAGATTCAACAAAAGGAGCTTGAGCTGCTCATGCTTCAGCACCAGATTAACCCTCATTTTCTGTATAATGCCCTTGAATCGATCCATATGATGGCCGAAATTAACGAAGATGAGGAAGTGTCCCGTATGAGTCGCGCGTTAGGGAAAATGCTGCGCTATGGACTCAGTTCCCAGAACACTTCCGCCACGGTCAGAGAAGAGCTGGAGCATGTTCAACAATATGTTCAATTCCAGCAAGTTCGTTATAGCAATACCTTTACAGTGGTTATTCATGTGGATCCTTCTCTGTTGAATTGCCATATTCAGAAGCTAATCGTTCAGCCTCTTGTGGAGAACGCGATTGAACACGGTCTGGCTGGCATCAGTGAAGGCGGAGTAATCCGCATCGTCGGTGAGATGCTTGGCAACAAGCTTTGTATCTCCGTTATTGACAATGGAAACGGGATGAGCACTGAACGAATGGAAGCGTTGAATAGACAGCTGCATGACCTTGAGAGCAATGATCGTCATTCAGAATCTATCGGACTGCGAAACGTGAGCAAGCGACTCCAACTGGATACCGAGCCAGGCGAGCTGTCTATCTCCAACAGTCCTTGCGGAGGAACTTCAGCACAACTGTTGCTTTCACGGAAACAGCATATAGGATGATAAAGCGCCCCAAAAGGGGCGCTCTTTGTTCGTTACGGGTTGACCGACTCGTACCACTCGTTCACTTCGTCTGTAATGTCTTTTCCCCCGGAAGTGTTCCATTGTGCGACAAAATCGTCAAACGTATCGACTGGCACCTTGCCGTACACGATCTTATTGAACGTCTCCATTTCCATCTGAACCAGCAGATCCCACTTCGATTTCATCGTATCCGTCGGCACGCCTACGAACATCTCATCATATAATTTCATACCTTGATCCACCGACTCTTGCAACACCTTGGCTGCATGGAACTCCTCTTGCATACGCGACTCAAACGTCTGCCGCTCGAATGGTGTCTCGGGCTGTCCGCCGTCTGCCAGCTTCACGAGTGTCTCCATCATCAAATCCGGGATACGCGCGCCTTCGAACGTCAGTGTGTACGGCCAGACATTGACTCCACCTTCAAACTTCGTTTGATCGGACGTCGGCGTGCCGTCGACAATCTCCCAATCATACCCTTGCGCCAGGCCGTATTCGAACTCGCTTCCCGCAGCCGGATTCGCATAGTTTTCGAAGAAGAAGTTATAGTATAACAAGATCGCTTCTGGGTTCTTGGCATTCTTGTTGATTAGAATCTCTCCATTGCCCTTCTTCAGCGCCCCGTGGATGCCCCAATCGCCTTTCGGCCCCTTAGGCACCGGGTATGCTTTGAACTCAGCTGTTGGGACGTTTGTCTTGATGTCGTTGAGCGGCCAACCAGACATCCAGTGCGGCCCGGCGATTATACCTGCTTTGCCAGCTGTGAACAACTCGGACGCCTTCACCTCGTCGACCCCTCCGGCCTCGGCTGACAAGTAACCCTTATCCATCCACTCCCGCAGCTTGGCAAGCGCATCCTTGATGCCTGGATTAACGGACCCGTATTCCAGCTTCCCGTCCTCGGTCTTGTTCCAGAAGTTAGGCATGACACCATACATACCGAACACGAAGCTTGCATCGCTCATCCAAGTGCTGAACTTATTTTTGAAGGAAGTCGTAAAGGCCACTGTATCCTTCTCCCCATTGCCGTCGGGATCTTGGTTGACAAAGACGTCCATAATATGTTCGAGATCCTCAATCGTCTCCGGTGCTTTCAAGTTGAACTTTTTCATCCAGTCCTCTCGAATCCATAGATTCGGCTCCAGATTCATCGTATAGTCAAGAATAGGTAGCACGTACCGCTTCCCCTCACGTGTGTAAGGGTGCCAGATCGTCGGATCGGCATTAATGGCATCCTTATAGACCGGAGAAGCGTACTTATCAAACAGCTCCCCGACATCCATGAACTTACCGGAATCAATCAACATATTGGCTACTTGCGGGTCGCGCAGGATGACAACGTCCGGCATCTCCTCGTTAGCTGACAGCGCCAGCTTCAGCTTCGTGTTGTAAGCACCATCCTTATCTTCTACCGTCCACAAGTACTTGATGTCGATGCCCAGCCGTTCTTTAATCATCGTGTTGTGGATGTTGTTGTGGTGATCTTCGCCTTCCTTGTACCCGCTTAAGTCCCCCGTAGGGCGAAGGACGGAAAGAGTAATTGGCGGATCGTACTTTCCCCTTGACATGACGTCTTGAACCTCAGGTGCTGTCACGTCAACGACAGGCGTATTGCTCTCTCTTTCGCTGCTGGTGCTGTTGCTGCCAGTACACCCGGCGATCAGCGTGCCGGCCATGACAAGCCCGAGCGCCGCCGCGAACCACTTGCGCGTGAGCGATTGCTTCATAAATCTTGTCCCCCTTGGTAACCTGATTTGTCTTGCTGTTCCAAGTATAGGAGAGGTCTCAAGACACTTGATATAAAAAATATTGAACCGGATATAACTCTCTTGCGCTGTCGTTATCGTGAACCACCCTGACGATCTCTCATCTCCTGTGGCGTCATGCCGTAACAGCGCTTGAATACTTTGATGAAATACGCCGCACTTTCGTACCCCAGACGTTCCCCGATCTCGTATACTTTGTCGTTTGATGTACGCAGCAGCACGAGCGCCTTCTCCATCCGATGGCGATAGATGTAGTCGCTTAGCCCTTCGCCAGTCTCCTGTTTATATACGCGCGACAGATAGTTGGGATGAATGCCGAACCTGTCAGCAAGGGCTTGCAGCGAGATATCCGAGGCCAGATTGGCTTCTGCATAGGCTTGCGTCCTGCGGACGATGTCGGCGCGTGTGACGGACAGATCGCGACTGGTCTTCTCTCGCACCAGTCCAAGCACACGCGTCGACCAGTTCCTTAACTCTTTGATGGAGCGATACACGTCCCCCCGTAGCAACCGTTCATAGTCGTCCCCAATCCAATCCGAGAGATGAGCGCCGTTCTTATGCGCCAGATACGCATACGCACAGCCGATATGCATCCCTGCCTCGAACACATGCTCCTGCGAGTCAGACCAGTGCAACGACAGATCGTCGAACACAGCACCGAGCTTCTTCTCCAGCTCCTCCCAGCGGGACGTCTCGAGCAGATGCACCAGCGTCGGAGGATCATACAGTCTCGTCATAGAGCGGACTGGAGAGGGCGCAGAACGTTCGTCCAGCACGATAAAAAATTGTTTATCTCCGCCGACTAATTGTCGAAACGCATGCAGAGATGCTTCATAGATGGTCGGCACTGACAATGGAAACTCTCCCCAGTCGCTGACCATAATGGAGATGCTGCCCTTCAGAAAGTGACGTACTTTCTGCTGCAGTTGAAGGGAGTGCTGCGACAACCAGCGCTTCCAATCGGACTGATTGCCGCGAGCTGGTTGAACGACAAAGATCAGATAGTCGCGCTCGTCGCGGCTGTGCCATAACCGAAAGTCCGGTTGCATAATCTCTTCGGCCATATTCGCCACAGCGTACTCCATAAGTTGCATGCTTCGGTAATCATGCGCTTGAAACTCCTCTTCGAGCCTGACGATTACAATGGCGCATGCCTCCCCGTACACAAGCGGCAACTGCAGCATTTTGCTCCGTTCCTGCCACTGCGCAGGAGATATCACGCGACCGCGCACTAGGTCGTTCAGAAGCACGCTGCGAAGCAGGGGCAGATGTTCACGAAGCGTCATCAACGTACGCTCTTGCGATGTGATTCGAGTCCAATCGTCCTGGATTTCGTCGACAACGCGACGAACGGACGTTATGACCTCCTCATGACGTACAGGCTTGAGCAAGTAGTCCACTGCCTTGAACCGAAGCGCCTGCTTCGCATAGTCGAAATCATTGTAGCCAGACAAGACGAGGCAGCGCGTGCGCGGCCACTTGTGAAACGTTGCTTCAATCAGCTCGATACCCGACATTTGCGGCATTTTCACATCAGTAATCAGAATGTCAATCGGAGTCAACGTCATTCGTTCTATTGCCTCAGCACCCGAAACGGCGCGATAAACTTCATGAATACCGAGTGACTGCCAATCAATCATCTCCTCAAGCGTCTCCGTCCAATGGGACTCGTCATCTACCAGCAACAACTTAAGCATGCTTCGCTTTCCCCCCTGTATCCGCATCAAAACGTGTATTCGTCCAATTCATAATCACTTGCAGCCCGCCGAGATTCGACGAAGAGAAGACGAGACCTGCCTTCTCGCCGAATCGTTCCTTAAGCCGCTGATGAACGTTCCACAATCCGCAACCGCTCTCCTCTCCAAGCGGACCGCACACCAGTTGCTCCAACCGGTGCAGCTGCTCCGAGGTGAACGGATCACCTGTGCCTTCCACCAAGATTGAAATACGTTCTCCATGCACAGCGCCTCGAATCACAATACGACCTGCCGAGGAGCGAGGCTCGATGCCGTGAATGATGGCATTCTCTACAAGGGGCTGCAAGATCAGTCGGGGCACTTCAAGCTCCAGCATTGCCTCTGGGAAGTCCACTTCATAATCAAACCGTTCCATTCTCATGTTCTGGATGTGAAGATAGCTGCGGATAAGCGAGACTTCCTCAGCGAGCGGTGTAAGCTGATTCTCTACACGCGTCGTATACCGGTAGTAGTCGCTTAAGTTGTAAGCCATGGCGAGCACAGCCTCCTCGTTTCGCCGATGCGTCATATTAATGATGAAGCCAAGACAGTTATACAGAAAGTGAGGATTGATCTGTGACTGCAACTGCTTCAAGAGCGCCTCCTTGGAACGCAGCCGCTCTGCATATACATGCTGGATTAGCTGCTGGATCTGAGCGGCCATCTCATTGAATCGGGCGAACAGGAAGCTGAACTCATTGCTTGCCCTCCCCTCCACGCGAGCGGAAAAATGGCCTTTCTTCAGCCTCTGAACACCGACGACGAGCTTACGAATCGGAAGTTGTACGTTACGATACAAGAGCGAAGCAGACAGCACACCTGTCAAGAGCAGCAACCCGACGCATACGTAGAATAACGTCTGGCTTTTCGTAATTGGGAGTACTGTCTCATTCAGCGGAATGACATCGACGACATACCAACCAAGATGAACCGATCGAACCGCGTTGACCAAGTACTGTTGATCCTCCCACAATACCGTAGTGGAAGCAGTGTCATTCCAAGATTGACTCTGTATGGCTTGAGTAACGGCGCTTGCGAGCGACTCGTCTAACGTTTGGTTTGGAATAATATCGTGGTCCGGGTGATAGAGAAACGGATCTCCCTTGCCCCCGCTCTTAAACTGATCTAGCATTCGCTGAATGCCGGTACGAGAGAAGTTGGTCTCAACAATAGCATTCGCTTTCGTTGCCGCGTCTTGCTGATAGAACGGCTTGCTAGCGTAGAAATAAAAACCTGCTGCGTGTCCGTCTAGGGCAATTGGCCTGTATGTCCACCCCGGTGCCCAGGAGGACAGCAAGTACGCTGAGTCGTACACTGCCCCGCTTCGAGTCGAGACGACTTCCTTGGTCGTGTTGGCGTACACTGTAATTTCATCCGACCAGTTGTTAGATATCAGCTGCAACTTCAGCTTGGTGCTCAAGTTGCTGTGCACCTTATACTGTTCTTGCCGATCACGAAGAAACGGAATGGCGACGAAGTCGTCCGTACTGGGATCGTTGCTCAAGACAAGCGTATACGTAGCCAGTTGGTTCGCAGCGAAGTCAATCTGGTGAGCCAGAAACTGCAGCTGGTTGGCGCTGGCCGAACGTAGTGAATCTTCTACGACACTTATGCTTACTTGGCTGGTGTAAGTAAAGAGCAAGAATATGGGGGTGAGCAACCCAATTAACAATAACAGCATTTTCCGAAAGATGTTCATGTGCGTGACTTCCTCCGTTCGAAGGTTCAGATCGTTGCATGTGGTTCAAAAAGTCATATATCGCGAGCGCCTTACACTTGCTACCATAAACCTAAACCGACAGCTTTTCAATTGCTAATCTCAATCTGTAAGGAGCGATCACAATGAAATCCCTGCAACTGTTACGCAAGACATTACCTCTGCACTTGATGATTCTTCCCGCTCTCATCTTGACGATCGTTTTTGCCTATCTCCCTATGGCCGGTCTCGTCATCGCGTTCCAGGAGTACAAGCCATGGCTCGGTATAGGCGGTTCAGCTTGGGTTGGACTCGAACACTTCCGTTTTCTATTCGAATTCCCTACCAGCCGTCAAGTGATCTGGAACACCTTTGTTATTGCTTCACTCAAGATTGTGATTGGACTCATCATCCCTTTCATCTTTGCCATTCTACTGAACGAAGTGCGCTGGTCGGGCTACAAGCGCACCATTCAAACGCTCGTCTACCTGCCCCACTTCCTGTCGTGGGTCATCCTCGGCGGCATCCTGCTCGACATGCTCGGCATCGAGCAAGGACTCGTCAATCAGATGCTGTCCGCCTGGTTCGGCATTGAACCGGTTCCATTCCTTCAAGACGGCAATTGGTTTCGATTCACTATCGTCACTAGCGATATATGGAAGGAGTTTGGCTTCGGTGCAATCGTCTTCCTCGCTTCTCTCGCCGGCATTAATCCTTCCTTGTACGAAGCGGCCGAGGTCGACGGAGCGAACCGTTGGAAGCAAACGCTGCACATTACAATTCCGTCGCTTCTTCCCATCACAATCGTCGTAGCCACTCTGTCACTCGGGAACATCTTAAACGCGGGCTTCGATCAGATCTATAATCTGTATAATCCGCTTGTCTACGACAAAGGCGATATTATCGATACATTCGTCTATCGCATGGGCATCATTAACGGACAGATGAGCTTCTCTACTGCCGTTGGCGTCTTCAAGTCAGTCATTGCCCTCGTGCTTATCGTGCTGTCTTACCGCATGGCCAGCAAATACGCAAACTATCGCATTTTCTAACATCCCGGAAGGAGAGATTCTATGCTGTCTACACGCACTGCCTCATACCGCGCCTTTACAATTTTTAATACGATATTGCTCGGTCTCGCCTCATTCATGTGTATTTTGCCGCTGCTTCACATTCTCGCCGTCTCATTCAGCGGCAAAGCGCCTGCCAGTGCGGGGATGGTCGTGTTATGGCCAATCGACTTCACGCTCCACGCATATACCGAGACTATCAACAATCCCCACTTCCTGAGTGCGCTAAACATTGCAGTGGAGCGCACTGTTTTCGGCACATCGCTTAGCATGATCGTCGTCATTCTCGCCGCATACCCGCTGTCAAAGGAATACAGCTACTTTCGCAGCCGTACAGCTTATGTCTGGTTCTTCGTCTTCACGATGTTGTTCAGCGGCGGCATCATCCCCAGCTACATCCTCATCCTCAACCTGGGACTGATGAACACGCTCTGGGCGTTAATTCTGCCCGGTGCTGTATCGGTTTGGAATCTTATCCTGCTCCTTAACTTTTTCCGAACGGTACCACGTGAGCTTGAAGAAGCGGCGCTAATTGATGGCGCAGGCCATCTCAAGACCGCACTTCACATTTACCTTCCGATCTCTATGCCCGCCATCGCCACATTGTCGCTATTCGCCATGGTAGGCCACTGGAACTCCTGGTTCGACGGGCTGCTATATCTGAAGGATACCGAAAAGTATCCGCTCGCTACATTTCTTCAGATGCTAATCGTCCAGCAGGACTTTGCCAATGCGAGCATTAACATCGAGTCGCTCAAGGATATCTCGGAGCGCACCGTCAAGGCGGCACAGATCTTTATCGGCGCGTTGCCGATCCTGCTCGTCTACCCATTCTTGCAACGCTACTTCGTAAAAGGCATCGTTCTGGGTTCAGTAAAGGAGTAACGAATACCGCATGTACGGGAGGATAATAATTAATGCACATATTTCCGCTTGTCCGGCTCATCGTATCGATAATCCTGATGATCGCCCTATTGTCCGGATGCATTCTCAACGGCTCGAACGATAGGGAGGCCGTCGAAATCGAGCCGTCAAACCCGGATACAGAACAAGAAACCCGAGCCTTGTTGGCAAAGCTGTACAGCTTGAGCGGCAACAAAATCTTGAGCGGTCAGTTCAACTATTCGGGCAATCTATCTGACAAGACGAGGACGCTGGAACAATGGTCCGGTAGAACTCCCGCTATATGGGGCAGCGACTTCGACTTCGGCGGCGGCACTGCGTTCCGTCAAGCTGTCGTAGAGGAAGCAATCGCGCAATGGAAAAGCGGGACTCTCATCAGTCTTACCTGGCATGCTTCCAAGCCTGGCATCAAGGAAGAGGAATGCGGGTGGGCGGATTGTATCCAAGCACCAACGGATGAGCAAGAGTTCGACACCATTATGACGCCAGGCACAGTCCAGCATGACGATCTGCTGCATAAGATGGACGAAGTGGCCGGCTATCTCAAGCAGCTTCAGGATGCTGGCGTTCCTGTACTGTGGAGACCCTGGCACGAAATGAACGGCAACTGGTTCTGGTGGGGCCAGCACGAGAAGACGGCGGAGCTGTGGCAACTTATGTATGATCGCTACACGGAGCATCACGGGCTCAACAACTTGCTATGGCAATGGAATCCTAACGCCCCGCTGAACGATGACATGTCCTACAGCTTGTACTATCCCGGCCACGCGTATGTTGATATTTTGGCTATGGACCTATACCAAGCGAACAAAGCGGCGGGCTGGAAGCAGCAATACTACGAAGAACTGCTTACTTTGGGGGACAATCGCGTCATCGCAATCGGAGAGAGCGACTATTTGCCCAAGCTGCCCGTCCTGCAGGATACACAGCCTCGTTGGGTGTTTCAGATGACGTGGGACGGCGATTGGTTTCATGCCAACACCGAACAAGATTACGCCTGCTGGCTTAATGACGGACATGTGCTTACTCGCGACGAGTTAGAGGAACCGGAGGCGGAAGGCTCGCCTGGCATCGACACCATGTCCTGTGACGATGCAGCTGTTTACGAAACATTGGCTTCACCCGCACCGGAAGTCAGCTCGGAGCCTGCCGAAGCGGAAATGATTGAGGAACTGGACGGATGGCTGTCCATCAACGACAGCACAATTGGTACAGAACTGAATCAGTTCGAATACACGGGAACATGGGCCTCAGCTGCTGGTGAGGGCAAGTGGAACAATGACGACCACTATTCCGCCACTGTCGACAGCTCCTACCAGATTCGATTCGAAGGGTCGGGGATCAAACTATTCGGAACCAAAGATGCGCATCACGGCATCGCAGCCGTCTCTATTGACGGCGGTGCGGAAGTGGAAGTCGATTTCTATGCCGATGCGCGCGTCGATGGTGCGGTCGTCTGGACAAGCCCAGTTCTTGAACCAGGCTTCCATACGATTCAAGTTCGGGTAAGCGGAACGAACAACGATGCTTCCTCCGGTCTCTTCATTACAGCCGATCGAGCAGCTGTTAAGCCATAGTTCTTTTTAGCGGGCGTCATTATGGCAATCATGATGCCGCCCTCTCAACTAGTGAATCATCCGCGGAGAGGAGGTGCTGCGGACAGGCCCTTTCAACGATAAGGGTCGCAGCAATTTAAACGTCCACGTTTGCATTGGAAATATTGCAGTCTGATGCACAATTGAGACAAAATACATTTTACCAGGAGGATAAATTGATGCTGTACTCCCTTCATGCCCGCTCACGGTATGTGATTGTGCTCGCCCTCACGTTAATCATGACCGCAAATTGCTTCATTATTTCGCCGAGCAATACTGCAAGCGCTTCCAGCACACCTGCCAACGCCAGCTCTACTCAAGCAACAAAAGATGTCCTCAGCTATCTGTACAGCCTCTCCGGCAACCAAATTCTCAGCGGCCAGTTCAACTACTCGGGCAATCGAACCGGCAAGACAGATACTCTCTACAACTGGAGCGGCAAGTACCCCGCTATCTGGGGGAGCGACTTTGATTTCGGGGGAGGCGCCGCCAACCGCCAAGCAGTAGTGAACGAAGCCATTGAACAGTGGGAAGCCGGCTCGCTCGTCAGCTTGACTTGGCACGCCTCCAAGCCAGGTATCGCGGAGTCCAACTGCGGATGGTCAGACTGTATCCAGGCTTCCACGAGCGAGTCTGAATTCAATACCATCATGACCGCTGGAACGAGCCAGTACAACGATCTGATCAGCAAGATGGACAACGTGGCCGGCTATCTGAAGCAACTTCGCGATGCTGGCGTCCCTGTCCTGTGGCGTCCTTGGCACGAGATGAACGGCTCCTGGTTCTGGTGGGGACAGCACGAGAAGACCGATGATTTATGGAGACTCATGTATGATCGCTATACCAATTACCACGGCCTTAACAATCTCATATGGCAGTGGAATCCGAACGCCCCATTTGATGCATCGACGATGGCCTATAGCACTTACTATCCGGGACACGCTTATGTTGATATTCTTGCCATGGATCTTTACTATGCGGACGAAGCGACCGATTGGATTCAGAGCTACTATACGGACTTGCTAACCGTCGGCAACAACCGTGTCGTCGCTATAGGGGAAAGCGATTACTTACCGGAGATGAGCGTTCTTCAAGCGCAGCCGAAGTGGGTGTTCCAGATGACCTGGGACGGTGATTGGTTCAATGCCAACACGCAGTCTGAATACAACACTTGGATGAATCACAGTTATGTCCTTAGTCAAGATGAGGTCAGTATCCCTGCCAGCGCCAGCAGCGGCGAGACGACCGTCGATGACGCGACCACTGGAACAGGGCAGAATCAATTCGAGTATGTCGGGACTTGGAACTCCGCGACCGGCACCGGCAAATATAACGGTTCGGATCACTATTCCAACACAACAAACAGCTACTATCAAGTGGACTTCAATGGTACACAGATTAAACTGTACGGCACGAAGGACGTTCATCACGGCATCGCGGCCGTCTCTATCGACGGAGGTGCCGAAGTGGATGTTGATCTCTACGCCTCCTCCCGCGCCGACAACACATTAATTTGGACCAGCCCGACGCTATCGAGCGGCAGCCACACCGTCAAAGTGCGAGTCAAGGGCACGAAGAACAGCAGTTCAAGCGGGTTCTACTTGACGGCAGACCGTGTTGTGGTTAGCACCGCTACTGTAACGACCATCGATGACGCGACGACGGGAACAGGACAGAATCAATTCGAGTATGTCGGCACTTGGAACTCTGCGACAGGCAGCAGCAAATTTAATGGTTCAGATCACTACTCCAATACAACGAACAGCTACTATCAAGTAGACTTCCATGGTACTCAGATTAAACTGTACGGGACGAAGGACGTCCATCACGGCATCGCGGCCGTCTCCATCGACGGAGGTGCCGAAGTGGATGTTGATTTCTACGCCTCCTCTCGCGCCGACAACACATTAATTTGGACCAGCCCGACGTTATCAAGCGGCAGCCACACCGTCAAAGTGCGAGTCAAGGGCACGAAGAACAGCAGTTCAAGCGGGTTCTACTTGACCGCGGATCGAGTGGAAATCACGTCTTAAACAAAACAGAAAAAAGGTCTGTCCCGGAAGTCCTTTAAATGGTCACTGGGACAGACCTCTTGTTTAGCCTTGAACAGTTCTTGAAATTGGAGATTGGAGTGATTCATAATATCTCACTTCGGTATTCACCTCAAATGCTAAGGTGAAGTAGACTGCTCCCACGTCCAGGTCAAGTATCAGAAATGCCTCCAGCTTTCTTCAAATTCCACCTTACGATGAACACCTTTGCTCTTCATTGTCTATTGTCTACCGTAACTAGGCATTTGTGTCTTTGGACGGATAATACATAAGGTATTTGAACATATAGATGTTTAATACACGACCAACGCATCCAGCAGCATATTTGTACCGCTGACTTTTACGATCTTCAAGGTATGGCTACCGGATGGCAAGCCGCGCTTGCTGAACAGGGTCTGCTGGTAAAGAGTCGTGCCGTTGTAGCAGTTGAACCGCCCCTGATATACCCCCTCTGTCAGAATAGTTGTCGTACCCCATTAATGAAAGTATAGTGGGGATAACGAGAACGAGGTGAGAGACGATGAACCAAGTTGATGAGAAATTAAAGCAGAGCATTGTCCAGCGCATGTTG
>JAESFX010000338.1_pt1 | contig 18399 bp, 16 predicted proteins | sample 9269501 | NCBI WGS metagenome assembly JAESFX01 (sample SAMN14515570, study PRJNA621655) | algae metagenome | isolation source: Desmonostoc geniculatum HA4340-LM1 and co-occurring heterotrophs from cave... | place: USA: Maniniholo cave, Kauai, Hawaii | collected 2009-07-28
GCGCACGGCGAATCCCTTCGTAGGAAAAAACTTCTGCGCAGAAAAAGGCCCTCGAAATTCTGAGGAACTTATGGCGAATGTAACCGTAATCGGCGCGCAATGGGGCGACGAGGGCAAAGGCAAGATTGTCGACTGGCTGGCCGAACGGGCCGACGCCGTAGTCCGCTTCCAGGGCGGGCACAATGCCGGACACACGCTGGTCGTGGGCGAGAATGTCTACAAATTATCGCTGCTGCCGTCGGGCATTGTCACCGGTACGCTGTCGATCATCGGCAATGGTGTGGTGCTCGATCCCTGGGCATTGCGCGCCGAGATGGAAAAGCTCCGCGGGCAGGGGGTTTCGATCACCACCGAAAATTTCGCGCTTGCCGACAATTGCGCGCTGATCCTGCCCATCCACCGCGATCTCGATGGTCTGCGCGAAACGGCGGCGGGTTCGGGCAAGATCGGCACCACCGGTCGCGGAATCGGCCCGGCCTATGAAGACAAGGTCGGCAGACGTGCGATCCGCGTTTGCGACCTCGCCCATCTCGATGCGCTGGACGCACAGCTCGACCGTCTTTGCGCGCACCATGACGCACTGCGCGCCGGTTTCGGCGAGCCGCCAGTCGATCGCGAGCGCCTTATCGCCGACCTCAAGGAAATTGCGCCCTTCGTGCTCGAATATGAGCAGCCGGTGTGGAAGCGGCTGAACAAGGTGCGCAAGGCAGGCGCGCGAATCTTGTTCGAAGGCGCGCAGGGCGTGTTGCTCGATGTCGATCACGGCACCTATCCCTTTGTCACCAGTTCGAACACTGTGTCCGGTACTGCAGCGGCGGGCAGCGGGCTTGGCCCCAACGCGCCGGGTTTTGTGCTCGGTATCGTCAAGGCTTACACAACCCGTGTCGGTTCCGGTCCGTTCCCGACCGAGCTTGAGGACGAAACGGGCCAGCGCCTTGGCGAGCGCGGGCATGAATTCGGCACCGTGACCGGCCGCAAGCGCCGCTGCGGCTGGTTTGATGCGGTTATCGTCCGGCAAAGCTGTGCCGTTTCGGGCGTCACCGGCATCGCGCTCACCAAGCTCGACGTATTGGACGGCTTCGAAACGATCAAAATCTGCACCGGCTACCGCTTGCGAGGCCAAGTCTACGACTATCTCCCCGCCCACGCTGCCGACCAAGCAGCGGTCGAGCCGATCTATGAAGAAATGCCCGGCTGGCAGGAAACCACCGCAGGCGCACGCAGCTGGGCGGACCTGCCCGCGCAGGCGATCAAATATATCTCCAGAGTGCAGGAATTGATCGAAACGCCCGTAGCGTTGGTCAGCACCTCTCCCGAGCGCGAAGACACGATATTGGTGCGCGATCCCTTTGCCGACTAAACCGATCTTGTTCGCGCTGTTGCTCCTTTCGGCTTGCGGGAGCAGCAACGCCGGGGATTTGCCAGTCGTTGCCGAGGGCGTGAAGGCGGACCGCATCGTGGTCGACAAGGGCGAGCGTCTGATGATCCTCTACGACGATCGCAAGGAAATCGCCCGATACGCCGACATCAAACTCGGCGATGCGCCGACGGGTCACAAGCGGTTCGAGGGAGACGAGAAGACGCCCGAGGGCACCTATACCATCGATGGCCGCAATCCAAAGAGCAGCTATCATTTGAGCCTGCGCATATCCTACCCCAACGCAGCCGACCGCGCCTATGCCAAGTCGAAGAGGAAATCGCCCGGCGGCGATATTTTCATTCACGGTCAGCCCAATATGTCACCACTCGAGCGCCTCGGGCACGATTGGACGGACGGTTGCATCGCGGTGAGTAATGCCGAGATTGCACAAATCTGGAAACTGGTGCCCGATGGCGCGGAAATAACGATCCGGCCCTAACCGCTCTTGAGTTCGTCCTTCAAACGCAAGCTGGCGCGCCAGAAGAAGAAGGCGGGGATCAGTCCCAGCCATGCCGCGCCATAAAGCACCCAGCGAACGCTTTCGACCCCGGCGATGGGCTGAAGCGAATCAGACAATATGCCGAATGCCAGCGGTCCGAGGCCAAGGCCGATGAGATTCTGCCCGAACACAACAAGCGACGCAGTGATGGCGCGCAATTCGGGGCGAACGAGTCCCTGTACGCAGCCATAAGCGGGTCCGTAATATGCGGCGTTCAATATGGTGGGAACGATCAGCAATGCGAGCGCAATTCGCCAGTCCTCCGACCAATAGCCCATAAACAGAAACGGTGCGGCAACGGCCATGCCGATCGCAGGCAAAGTCAGCAGATGCCTTTTGTCCCGCTTGCCGAATACGTCGGCGACCTTGCCGCCAAGCCATGTGCCGATGATGCCCGAAACACCCAATGCGACCGCCATCGAAAGCCCCGCTTCGGTGGTGGAAAAGCCGTGCGAGCGGATGAAAAAGCTGATGGTCCAAAGCCCCTTGCCGTAGCTTAGGAAAGCGGTGAACGATGCGGCGATGAAGATGTAAAGATAGGCTTTTGAGGTAAAGATTTCGCGCGCCGCTTCCTTGAGTGGCACTGCTGCTTTTGCCTGGGTTGCGCCAGCTTCCTTTTGCAAGCCGCCTTCGCAGCGTCGTGGTTCGCGGATAATCTTGGGCAGCGCTATCGCCAGTAACAGGCCCGGAAGCCCCACGACCATCAATGCCACACGCCAGCCATATTGGTCGTTGACCACGCCGCCGATGACCAGACCGAGCAAGGCACCGACAGGAATGCCAAGCCCGAAAAATGCGATGGCCGAAGAACGCTCCTCCGGCGGGACGCTGTCGGCGATTAGCGAATGCGCGGCGGGGGTGCACCCTGCCTCACCGACGCCGACACCTATCCGTGCCAGCGCCATCTGCCAGAAATTTTGTGCGAACCCGCATAACGCCGTCATCGCCGACCAGACCGCCAGCGAGACCGAGATCAGCCAGACGCGGTTGGTACTTCCCTTGTCGGCATAACGCGCAATTGGAATGCCGAGTATTGCGTAAAACACCGCAAACGCCGGTCCGGCGAGCAGCCCGAGCTGCGTATCGCTAAGCCCCAGATCGCGCTTGATCGGCTCGGCAAGGATGTTGACGATCTGCCGGTCGAGGAAATTCAGCATATAGACCACAAGCAAGGTCCAAAGCATAACGCGGCGGCTGGACGCGGCAGGGTTTGCGGACGGCGCAGCCGTTGTTATTGCCATTGCTGGTCTCCTTCTCTGTCGGCGGTTATCGGGCATAATCGGGAATTGTCAAAGCATTGGAACCCGATCGACGAGACAATCGTTTGCCTTTGTCGTGCGTGCATCGTTCAAAGAGTGTGCAAAATCGGTTGGGCTGATATAGGGCGCATTGACTGTTCGGGGGGGCACGTCATTGGAGATGATATGACCACCCGCGAAACAACCGCCTTGCTGCCGCTCAACGATATCGACCTAAATTTGTCGTTGGGCGACCGGGCGATGGTGACGGCTTATGGTGCAGTGCAATGGCCTTGGTTGCTGCGCAGTCTTCATGGCGGGCGCACGTCGGACAAGGCTGCGTTGCTCAGGCATCTCGACTTGCCGCTCGATGCGCTGCCCAATCTGGGAAGCTGGAAAGCCGACACCAATTTTCTGTGGCACATCGTTCGCGGCATCGAGGAATTGCGCCCGCAAGTGGTTGTCGAGCTCGGTTGCGGTGCTTCGAGTTTTATCATCGCGCGGGCGTTGCAACTGAACGGTGGCGGGCGCTGTATCAGTTATGACCAGCATAAGGATTTTGCGGCAATCACGCAGCAGTGGATTGTCGAGAATAATATTCCCGCAGACATCCGCCATGCTCCGCTCGGGCCTGCACCCGATGGCTGGCCGGGGCACTGGTATCAGTTAAACGATGTGCCTGCGGAGATCGACTTGCTGATTGTCGACGGTCCGCCTTGGGCGATCCATCCGCATGTTCGTGGGAGCGCGGCAAGCCTGTTTCCCAGACTAAGGCGTGGCGGCCTGGTGTTACTCGACGATGCCGCACGTCCCGGCGAGCGTGTCGTCGCGCGCCGCTGGCGCAAGGAACATCACAATATGCGCTTCCACCTCGACAGCCGGGGGGCAAAGGGTACGCTGATCGGGCGCAAGCTAGGCGCCTAGCTTTTCCCCGACCGTTCGTCGGTCACCATATCTTCGGCCAAATCCAGTCCGCCGGCTCCGGCATGCGCCGTATGTGCTGGCGCATGGGGAGGTTCCACGAACTCGGGCTGCTCCACCTCGAGCATCCCTTCCCATTTGGTGATGACCGACGTCGCCACCGCGTTGCCGACGACATTGGTCGCGGTGCGGCCCATGTCGAGGAACTGGTCGATGGCGAGGATCAGCGCGACGCCCTCGACGGGCAGATCGAACATCGCCAGCGTGCCGGTGATGACCACAAGGCTGGCGCGGGGCACGGCGGCTACGCCCTTGGACGAGATCATCAGCGTCAGCAGGATCAATATCTGCGTCGCAATCGACAGTTCGATGCCATAGGCCTGCGCGATAAAGATGGTCGCGAAACTCATATACATCATCGAACCGTCGAGGTTGAAGCTATAGCCCAGCGGCAGCATAAAGCCTGAAATCCGGCGCGGCACGCCGAAGCGGTCGAGCTGTTCGAACAGCTTGGGTAACGCCGCTTCTGACGACGCGGTCGAAAAGGCGATAAGCATGGGTTCGCGAATGTAGCGGATCAGCGTCCATATCCGCCGCCCGAGGAAAATTGCTCCCATCGACAACAGAATCGTCCATAATATCGCCAGTGAAAGATAGAATTCGACGACCAGTTCCAGATAGGTACCCAGGATAGCCAACCCGCTTTTCGATACCACCGCCGCCAGCGCGCCGAACACCGCGACAGGGGCGTAGCGCATCACATAATGGGTAATCTGCAGCATCATTTCGGCAAGCGCGTCGGCGCCGCGCACCAAAGGCGCGCCCTTTTCGCCGAGCGCGGACAAAGCGACGCCAGCGAAAAGGGCGAATACCAGTATCTGCAATATGTTGTTGGTCGCCATCGCCTCGATGGCATTTTTCGGGAAGATCGAGAGGATGAACTCCCAGAAATCGAGCTTTTTGACCTCGCCGATGGTCGCCGCCGCATTCGCCACGCTATCGACCGGCGCGCCGACGCCGGGCTGGAACAGGTTCACCATCAACAGGCCGAGCCCGATCGATATGAAGCTGGCGATGATGAACCAGGTGATTGCGCGAAAGCCGATGCGTCCGAGCGCCGAACTGTCGCCCATATGCGCGATACCGACGACAATAGTCGACAATATCAGCGGTGCGACGAGCAGCTTGATGAGATTGAGGAAAATGTCCGAGAGCAGTTTGAAAGTCTTGGTCAGATATTCGAACCAGACATTGTCCTGCGGCAGCCCGACGTGGACAGCATAGCCGACAATCACACCGAGGATCATCCCGACCAAAATCCAATATGTCAGCTTTTTGTCCACGCAATCCTCCGAACCCGAATTTCTGTTTGCGCGACGCTACACAGGCGGCTTTGGCATCGCAACCAGTTACGGTCGTCACTTGTTTCGCCGACAGAAGCGGGGCATAAGCGTTGAAATAAAATTACAACGGTTCGCGCCCGTCCCGGGAACGCGAAAAAGCATCTTCGTGGGTTCAGGAGTATATTCATGGCCGCCGCCACAGCGTCAAAACCATCCGCAAAAATCGACAGCAGCCTGATGAAGGCAATGGCATCGGCCTTCTCCGAAAGCGCACTGCCTGGCGAAAATGAAGGGTTCGACACGAAGGCATGCGATGAAGCGGCCAGCTTTACCCTCCAAACATCCTATCAACGCAAATCGGGCAATGCTGCGGTCGCGCTCGACAGCTTTACTGATCCATCCGGCCGTCTTGCGATGCGGATCGCGATGAACAATGACGATATGCCGTTCCTTGTCGATTCGATTTCGGCGACGCTGTCGGCCAAAGGCATAATCATCAAGCGGCTGATTCATCCGGTGCTTTCAACCAAGCGGACGGAAGAAGGCATGCTGCAATCGGTCAGCCGCAAGCGTGAAGGCGGCATTGCGCGCGAATCCTTCATCTACATCGAAACCGACCGCATCGACGCCAAGGAACGCCGCGCGCTCGAAGAGGAATTGCTTGCCGTCCTGCGCGACGTTCGCGGGGCTGTTTCCGACTGGCGCAAGATGCTGGGCGCGATGTCCGACGATGCCGACAGCATGCCCGACGGCGAAGGCGCGGCGCTGGTCCGCTGGTTCCTCGAAAACAATATGACCGTGCTCGGTCACGAGAAAATCGCCCGTGATGGCACCCGCTCCGAACGGCTGGGGCTATCTCGGGTCAGCGATTATTTGATGCTGTCAGACGTCAGCATAGGCCTTGCGATCAAATGGTTCGAAGAGGGCGGGCGAGCCCCGCTCGTGCTGAAAGCCAACCGCATTTCTACCGTCCACCGCCATGTGCAGCTCGACCTCGTCGTGGTGCCGATCCGCGACGGTGCCAACATTACCGGCCTTTCGGTTACCGCCGGCCTGTGGACCAGTTCGGCTCTGGCGACTGCGCCGGAGCGAATCCCGGTCTTGCGCACGCATCTTTCGACGTTGATGGAACGCTTCGGCTTCGATCCTTCGGGCCACGCAGGCAAGGCGATGACGCATGCTCTGACGTCGTTGCCGCACGATCTTCTGGTTTCGCTGAAGCTTGCCGAACTCGAGCGGGTAACGCTGACGGCGATGTCGCTCACCGACCGGCCCCGCCCGAAATTGCTGGCGATCCGGTCGCCATTGGGCCGGCATCTCTACATCTTCGTCTGGCTACCGCGCGACGATGTTTCGACCGGAATGCGCAAGCAGATCGAGACCATGCTCATCGAAGCGACCGGTGGCGCGCTGCTTGGCTGGACAATCAGCATGGAAGATGGCGGGGTGGCGTTGCTGCGCTACACGCTCGACCTGCCAGACCGGGACCAGAAGGTCGATGAGGCGAAGCTCGACGACCGACTCGAGCTTATGGTGCGCGGCTGGGAGCCTGCGGTCGAGGCGGCGCTCGCCCGCCTTACCGACGAGAAGCGCGCGGCGGCGATGCTGGTTCGTTACGGAGCTGTCTTTCCGAACAATTACCGCAGCCAGTACCCGACCGAAGAGGCTGCGCGCGACATGATTGGTCTGCTCCAGATGGAGCGCGACCACAGCAAGGTTACGCGCCTGTCGGTCGATGGTGAAAATTTGCGGCTTAAGGTTTACGCTCAGGGCGGGGCGATGCCGCTCAGCGATATCGTTCCGGCGCTCGAAAATTTCGGTTTCGACGTACTCGAAGAAGCGCCGACCACGTTGGCGGACGGCAATTACATACATGACTTCAAGCTTGGACTGCGCGGCGGCACGACCGATTCCGTTATAACACGCGCCGCGATACTGGAGGCGGCTTTGAGCCAGGTGCTCGATGGCGAGGCCGAGAATGATTTGTTCAACCAGCTCGTCACCATCGCCGCGCTCGACCCGCAATCGGTAATCTGGCTGCGCGCATGGTATCGTTATCTGCGTCAGACCGGCGCCAATTACAGCATGGCCAATGTCGTCGTCGCGCTCGCCAAAAATGCCAGCATCACACAGGCTATCGTCTCGCTCTTCGGCGCATTGCACAACCCGGCCACCGGCAACGATAGTGAACGGCTGGCCGATAAATATATCAAGATGATACTCGATGGACTTGGCAATGTTTCTGCCATCGACGAAGATCGAATCCTACGCCGCTTCATGGCTGTCGTGCGCGCGACGCTGCGCACCAATGCCTTTGCGCCAGCCGCCGCCGAGGCGCTTGCTTTCAAGCTCGACAGCGCCAAGGTGCCGGGCCTCCCCGCGCCGCTCCCCTGGCGCGAGGTGTTCGTCTATTCGCCGCGCGTTGAAGGCATCCATTTGCGCGCCGGGCCTGTCGCGCGCGGAGGCTTGCGCTGGTCAGACCGGCGCGACGATTTCCGTACCGAAGTATTGGGGCTGATGAAGGCACAGCGCGTCAAGAACGCGGTGATCGTTCCGACCGGTGCCAAGGGCGGCTTTTACCCCAAGCGACTCCCCGACATGCGCGTCGACCGCGATGCGTGGTTTGCCGAAGGCACGGAAAGCTACCGGATTTTCATCCGCACCTTGCTGTCGATCACCGACAATATCATCGATGACAAAGTCGCCCATCCCGCCGATGTCGTCATCCACGACGGCGAAGACCCCTATTTCGTCGTCGCCGCCGACAAGGGTACCGCGACCTTCTCCGACACTGCCAACGCGCTCGCGCTCGAACGCAATTTCTGGCTCGGCGATGCGTTCGCCAGCGGCGGTTCGGTCGGCTACGACCACAAGGCGATGGGCATTACCGCCAAGGGCGGCTGGCTATCGGTGCAGCGCCATTTCGCCGAAATGGGCATCGATGTGCAGAAGGAGCCGGTGACGGTCGCAGGCGTCGGTGACATGTCGGGCGATGTGTTCGGCAACGGCATGCTGCTCTCGAAAGCGCTCAAGGTCGTTGCTGCGTTCGATCACCGGCATATATTCTTCGACCCCAGCCCCGATCCGGCGATCAGTTGGAAAGAACGCCAGCGCCTGTTCAACCTGCCGCGTTCGAGCTGGCTGGATTATGATGCGAAGGTCATTTCCAAGGGCGGCGGCGTGTTTGCGCGCAGCGACAAGAGTATCAAGACAACTCCTGAAATCAGGGCTTTGCTAGGCATAGATGACAAGGAACTTGAACCGGCGGCGTTGATGACCGCAATCCTGAAAGCACCCGTACAACTCATGTGGTTCGGCGGCATCGGTACTTACATCAAGGACCGCAGCGAGAGCCATCTCGACGTCGGCGACCCCGGTAACGACGCGATCCGCGTCAATGGCGCGGATGTGCGCGCGCAGGTCATCGGCGAGGGCGCGAACCTCGGCGTCACGCAGGCGGGCCGCATCGGCTTTGCGCTGCGCGGAGGACGGATCAACACCGATTTTATCGACAATAGCGCGGGCGTCGATTGTTCGGATAACGAGGTCAATATCAAAATCGCACTGAATGCCGAAATGCGCGCAGGCCGGTTGAAGGAAGCGGTGCGCAACGATCTCCTCGCCAGCATGACCGATGCGGTCGCGCATCTGGTGCTCGAGGACAACCGGCTGCAGACACTGGCGCTTTCCATCGCTGAAACCGGCGGCGCGGGCGATCTACCGGCCTATGTCCGCTTGATCGAAACCTTCGAAAGCCAGGGCAGGCTGGACCGCGTGGTCGAAGGCCTTGCGCCCAATGACGAACTGTTCCGCCGCGCCAGTGAAGGCAAGGGCCTGACCCGGCCCGAGCTTGCGGTGTTGCTCTCGACCGCGAAGCTTGCAGCGCAGGATGGCGTCGAAGAAGCCCCGCTCGCCACTGATCCGTCGATGGACGGCGAACTGCTTGCTGCCTTCCCCGAGGCGATGGTCGCCAAACACAGGAACGCGATCCTCGCGCACCGGCTGCGCAAGGAAATCATCGCCACCAAGCTCGCCAACCGCATGGTCAATCGGCTGGGCATGCTCCACCCGTTCGAATTGGCCGAAGAGGAAGGCTGCACCCTCGGCGACGTCGCCGCCGCCTTCGCGATTGCCGAGCGCATTTATGACCTGCCGTCGCTATGGCGGACCATCGATACCGCAGACATGCCCGAATCGACGCGGTTGATGCTGTTCGGGCAGGCGGCGGTCGAAACCCGCGCGCAGATGGCCGATATTATCAGAAACGCGCACGAGGGCCGCGACGTTGGAGCCGCAACGGCGATTTACGCGCCTGTGCTACAGAAGCTGTCGGCCGATCTCGACAATTTGCTTCCCGCAGATATCAAGCATCAGACCGAAAGTTTCGGTACGCGCCTCATCGACAATGGTGCACCACGCAAGATTGCCGACCGGCTGGTGCAGATGGCGCAGCTCGACGGGGCTATTGGACTGGCCGCGCTATCGTTCACGCAAAAAGGCGATGTGACAGCACTGACCCAGGCGTTTACCGGCGTAGGCGACGCGCTGGGCATTGGCTGGGCGCAAGGCACCGCGATGCAGATGGACCCGGAAGACCCGTGGGAGCGCTTGCTGGTCGCAGGACTCGCGCGCGATTTCCAGGCAATGCGCCTCGACTTCCTCCGCCGCCGCGCCGCGAAAAAGCCGGTCGACGACGCGCGCGAATGGCTCACCGAAAATGCCGACCGCGTGCGTGCCTTCAGGGCCATGGTCGACCGCGCCAAGATGGCCGGTACACCAACGCCCGCAATGTTGGCGCAGATTGCGGGGCAGGCGAGGGTGCTGCTGGGGCGCTAGGCGCTATTGCCGGGTGGCGTTGAAGCGGAAATTGACCGCGACGCTGGTGCCTATCGTCCCGTCGCCTTCGAACTGCCCCGTGCCGACGCCAAAGGCGCTGCGCGATAAGGTTGCCGTGCCGCTGGCGGTCGCCTTGTCGCCCTTGATATCGAGCGTGAAGTCGAGGCGCGTCGGGCGTGACACGCCTTTCAGCGTGAGCGTACCGCGCGCCTGATAGCGATTGCCGCCCGTGTTGCGGATGTCGGACGAGGTGAAGATCGCCTGTGGATTAGCGGCGGTCGCGAAAAAGTCGCTGCCAGCTAGCATATTGTCGCGCTCGCCATCGCCGGTCGTTACCGAGGTTAGGTCGATGCTGGTGCGAATGGAACTTTCGTCAAGCCTTTCGGGGTCGAAGACAATCATGCTCGACCAGCGGCCGAAGCGTCCTGTGACCTGTTCGCCGTCGACAGTCACATTAAAACCCAGTTGCCCGCCTGCCGCCGGTTGCCATGAAGGCACCGGACCAGCCGCAATTTCCTTTTCGGGCACTTCTTCGTTAGGTGCGGTAACTTCGTCAGGAGCCTCTGTTTGCTTGGCTTCGGACAATGGCCGTTCAATCGGCGTCGTTTCAGTTGCAATGCCAGGTGCACTTACCGCTTCGATCCCCGGGATCGGTCCAACCTGACCCAACGCATAGCTGCCGCCGAGCAAAGCCAGTGCGACCGCAAAAGCCCCAAGTCCTGCCCGCGCCGTCGGCATCATCCGATCGAGCAGGCCATCATTCATAACGAACTGATGTCGGACCGCCCCGATCACATGCAATGCAATCAGCGCCAGCATCAGCGTGGACAGGAGCGCATGCGTGTCTTCGGCCAGTCTGTGCCAACCTTGCGCGAAGGGTAGATGCGGCCACGGGACGACGCCGAAAAGCAAAGTGGGGATCTCGATCTTGGCGGTTGAGACGATGATCCATCCGGTCAGCGGTGCACCGATCATCACGACATAGAAAAGCGCGTGTACCGCAGACGAGAGATATTTCGCAGCGGGATTGTCGATGACGGCAACCGGTGCCGGACGCCAGAAGCGGATGGCGAGTCGGACCACCGACAGCAGCAACACGGTGATGCCGATCGACTTGTGCAACTGCAAGACAGCGAACAACGACGCGCCCTGCCGCAAATGCTCCGCGCGTTCGCCCAATGCGTAGTTGTAGACAAGGAGAGCCGCGATCAGCCAGTGCAGGGCCACCGCCGTCGTCGAATATCGGCTCATGCAAACCCGAACGTTCTGCGCAAAGCCTTCAAACTGTTTCGGTTTCGCGCTTGTAAATACTGTTTTTCGGAAACTTGAACAGCTCCATCACCATCGGCTCGAAAAACTCTAATGGCAGTGTGTCGTAATCGGGGTCGAAGGCTGGACAGTCGTATTTGTCGATAAATTCTTCGGTGTCGGCAAACCATTCATGCCCGCGAAACTTCTCGCGCATGTCGCGATCGAGGCCGAGATGATGGAAGAAATTATGCCCCTGGAAAATGCCATGATTCTGGACGATCCAGTGCAATTTCTCCGACACGAACGGCTTCAGGATCGCAGCGGCAATATCGGGATGGTTCGATGCGCCCAGCGTGTCGCCGATATCGTGGAGCAGCGCCATCACCACATAATCGTCGGGCCGCCCGTCGCGATGGGCCCGCGTTGCGGTTTGCAGCGAATGCGTCAGCCGGTCGACCGCAAAACCGCCAAAATCGCCGTCGAGCAATTTCAAATGGTCCAATATCCGCTTGCCGCCATTTTGCGCGAAAGGGATATTGTGGCGCATGATGATTTGCCAGTCTTCCTGCGTGCTTTCCGACATGTCGTGGAAGGATGCGCGGTCGTCTTGATGATCCATTTTCAGTTCCTCTCACACCCAATCTACCATGCCAGCCGCTTGAAACAAGGCTTCGCTTCATCGCAAAACCGCGCTAGACAGTGTCGATGGCCGTTCTCGAGCTCACCGATAAACCCTTTTTTGCCGACAAGAACCGCGCATTCTGGAACCTCCATTCGGCGGGCTGGGCAGGCGCGGTGGTGCTGCGCGCGGCATCGGGCATCGCGCAGGGTCAGCCGGTCAGCTTTCTCGTGCCCATCCTGATTTCGGCGGTTACCGGCTATTCGATCACGTTGGTGCTGTCGGTGATCTATCGCTATCTGATCGATCAGCGGCCTTTCATCACCTGGGTTTCGACGGTGCTGGCGCTGTTCATCGCGACCGTCGGCTATGCTTACATCGACGTCTGGGTGCTGCAGACGATCCGCGAAGGTGCGGATGAAACGCCGTTTGCGCAGCTTTGGTTGGCGGCGATATACATCAACTCGGTGCTGCTCGCCGCCTGGTCTGCGCTCTATTACGCTATCAACTATTTCGTCCGCGCCGAGGAACAGGCCGACCAAATGCTCAGGCTGGAGGCACAGGCGACCAGCGCGCAGCTAACGATGCTGCGCTACCAGCTCAACCCGCATTTCCTGTTCAACACGCTCAACAGCATTTCGACGCTGGTGCTGCTCAAGCAGACCGAGCAGGCCAACGCCATGCTTTCGCGGCTCTCATCCTTCCTGCGCTTCACGCTCATCAACGAGGCTGCGGCCAAGGTGCCACTGACACAGGAAATCGAGACGTTGAAACTCTATCTCGACATCGAAAAAATGCGCTTCGAAGAGCGGCTGCGTACCTTCTTCGTGATCGAACCGGCGGTGGAAAATGCGCTGGTACCCTCGCTCCTCCTCCAGCCACTGGTCGAAAACGCCATCAAATACGCCGTTACGCCCAAGGAGGAAGGTGCCGATATTTCGGTCAGCGCTCAGCTCGTCGGCCAAAGGGTTCGCATCGTCGTGTCCGATACAGGTCCGGGGTTGCAGCAAGGGCAGCAAGACCACAGCCTGTCCACAGGGGTTGGCATGGCCAACACGCGCGAACGACTGGTTCAGGCTTATGGCGAGGACCAGCGTTTCGAACATTATGTAAAAGCAGGCGGGGGATTTGAGGTTTTGTTGGAACTACCCTATCAAAGCCGCATTATAGCTGTCGAAAACAATCAAGCGGGGGCAACATCACAAGGAATGGTAACCGCATGAGCATTCGCACCATATTGGTCGACGACGAAAAACTGGCCATCCAGGGCCTGGAACTCAGATTGCAGGCGTTCGACGATATCGAAATCGTCGCCACCTGCCACAATGGCCGCGAAGCGATCCGCAAGATCAAGACTCTAAAGCCCGATCTGGTTTTTCTCGACATCCAGATGCCCGGTTTCGATGGCTTTTCGGTGGTGCAGGGGGTGATGGATATCGACCCGCCGCTTTTCGTGTTCGTCACCGCCTATTCGGAACATGCGATCAAGGCGTTCGAGGCGCAGGCCATCGATTATTTGATGAAGCCCGTTGAACCCGACCGGCTGGCAGACACAATGGAGCGCGTGCGCGGGCGTCTCGCGGGCAAGCGCACTTCGGACGAACTCGAACGGCTGCGCAATGTCATCAACGAAGTTGCACCCAATGCTGCCGATAATCTGCATTCGATCGACGATGATATTGCCTCGACGCGCTTTGAAAAGCTCATCAACGTCAAGGATCGCGGGCAGATTTTCCGCGTCGATGTCGAAAGCATCGAACGCATCGACGCCGCTGGCGACTATATGTGCATCTACACCGCCGACAATTCGCTGATCCTGCGCGAGACGATGAAGGATCTGGAAAAACGCCTCGACCCGCGCACCTTTCAGCGCGTGCACCGCTCGACCATCGTCAACCTCGACCAGGTCCGTCAGGTCAAGCCGCACACCAACGGCGAATGCTTCCTCGTGCTCGAATCGGGCGCGCAAGTGAAGGTCAGCCGGTCTTACAGGGACGTTGTCGCCCGTTTCGTTCATTAAGCAAGGAGAGCAGGGATGGCAGAAGCAGACGCTTCACCGCGAATGAAGGCAAGCGACTTCCATCCCTATATCCTCGAAATTTTCGACGGCTATGTCCATGGCAAGCTGACCAAGCGCGAATTTATCGCCGAGGCCGGCAAATATGCGGCGGCGGGCGTGACCGGGCTGATGATTCTGAGCCAGCTTGCCCCCGATTACGCGATGGCGCAGCAGGTCAAGCCCGACGATCCCGCGATTGTCACCACGCGGGTCACGGTACCCAGCCCCGATGGGCATGGCAGCATCAACGGCCTGCTGGCGAGACCCGCAAAGGCAAAGGGCAAACTCCCCGCTGTTTTGGTTGTCCATGAAAATCGCGGGCTGAACCCCTATATCGAGGATGTCGTGCGCAGGCTCGCCAAGGCCGGCTATCTTGCGCTCGGCCCGGACGGGCTTTCGTCGGTTGGCGGCTATCCGGACAATGATGACAAGGGCCGCGAATTGCAGGCAAGGCTCGACCCCACAAAACTGCTCGAAGATTTCTTCGCCAGTTTCGCGTACCTGCGCGACCATAAGGACAGCAGCGGGAAGGTCGGTGCCGTGGGGTTCTGCTATGGCGGCGGCGTGTGCAATGCGCTGGCGGTTGCGCAGCCCGACTTGGCGGCATCGGTGCCCTATTACGGACGTCAGCCCAAGGCTGAGGAAGTTCCCGCGATCAAGGCGCCGCTGCTCATCCATTATGCCGAGGCCGATGAGCGCATCAATGCGGGCGCTTTACCCTATCAGGCGGCGCTAACCGCAAACCAGAAGCGCTTCCAGACGCATTTCTACCCCGGAACCCAGCACGGCTTCCACAATGACAGCACGCCGCGTTACGATAAGGCGGCGGCTGAACTGTCATGGCAGCGGACGCTTGAGTTCTTCCGGAAGAATTTGCGATAATCGGCGGATTGCTAGATGCGGCGGCTGATTATTTTTTTGGCTTTAGCGGGTCCTCAACCGACAAAACGCATTTCGCCGAAACCAATCTGCTGCCTTTAGTTTTCGGCGCGCTATCAATTCCTTGCATCAGCGTTGGCAATGCCTCTTGAAGCGTCTTGCTGCATTCTTCCAAGGTTATATTGGGAACCGCAGCGTTCCTAAATGCCATTTGGGCGGTTTCGCCCTTGACCAGCTTAAGTTCGACCACAATCCAAGCGTTCGGATGATCGGAGCACCCGCTCGCTAGGACGACTAATGAAAGGCTTAACCAAAACTTTGATTTCACGGCTTTTGCTCCGACCCTGCCTCAAATCCGTTAGGCTTTACCTTCAAAATATAAGCCTAAATCAGTATGCCACGCAGCCGCTAAGAGTAGAACCGCGATTGCTTCGCTCACTAACATAGCATTTCGGTCGTGATCATCGTCGAAAAACTTCCCTCCATGAAATAGGTTATTGCGGACGCGACGCAGGGCGCCAAACAGTTCTTGCGGCGATGACGGTTTCTGCACCTCATCGCTAAATCCCCATACTCCGGCAGCAATCGTTTCGGATTTGGGAGGAGAATTCAGCATAGTTGGGCAGATTCCTGTCTGGCACACACAATCATAAAATTTCTTGCCGATCATGTTGCTGTTGGCAAAGCGGTCCCAGTTCAGAGTCACGGCTCCGCGCCTTAGTTCGCAATATCCCGCCATCTTCAAAGCAAATTCAAAGCGAGCGAAAATCCTAAAAAGCTCATCACTACGATCAGGCAATGCATTAGCGGCGTCAACGCTTACGACCGTTTTAAATTCATCCATTCTTTGAGAGATTGTTATTCGTAGTGGGCTTGAAATCGTTGCAGATAACCCGTTCGTTCACCGTCGTTCACCGTCGTTCACCGTCGTTCACCGTCGTTCACCGTCGTTCACCGTCGTTCACCGTCGTTCGCAAAAAAACGCCCGAAGCAACTCCGCCGCCTCATCCGCAGCGATTCCCGCATAAACTTCCGGCCGGTGATGCACGGTCGGCTGCTCGAACAGTCTCGGCCCATGCGCTACCGCCCCACCCTTGGGATCGTCCGCGCCATAATAGAGGCGCGAGATGCGGGCATGGGCGATGGCTCCAGCGCACATTGCGCAGGGTTCGAGGGTTACCCATAGCTCGCAGCCCGTCAGCCGGTCGTTGCCCAGAAAAGCCGCTGCCTCACGCATCGCAACCATTTCAGCGTGCGCGGTCGGGTCGTGATATCCAACCGGACGGTTGGCACCGCGACCGATAACCTGCCCATCTTTGACCACCACAGCGCCCACGGGCACCTCGCCTGCTTCTGCCGCCGCCCTCGCCAGCATAAGTGCTTCTTCCATCATTTCGCGGGCTCTAGTCAGCGGCATTCGGCTTCGCTAGCGGGTTAGGGCGCTTTTGGCTACACAGCGGGTTGACCTTTTGGGGCATCGCGGTTAGGGGCAGCGACTTTCGCGGGTCAGTGATTCCGCACACACCCATTTTTTACAGGATATACATCATGGCGCGCATCTGCGAACTCACCGGAAAAGGCCGTCTTGTCGGCAACAATGTGAGCCACGCCAACAACAAGACAAAGCGCACATTCCTGCCGAATCTGCAGAATGTAACCCTGCTGTCGGACGCGCTGGAGCAGGGCTTCAAATTCCGCGTTTCGACTCACGGCCTGCGCTCGGTCGAACATAATGGCGGCCTCGACAACTGGCTGTTGAAGACCTCGGACGAAAAGCTTTCGACCAACGCCCGCAAGGTGAAGAAAGAAATCGCCAAGAAGCAGAAGGCCGCAGCCTGATCGCCTTTCCGCTTCGGCGGATTGCCTAAAGAGATTCAAAGCCGGGGGCCGCAACCTCCGGCTTTTTCTTTGCCCCGCGTTCGGACAGTCGGAATTTCATCAGCAGATTTCGCTGGAAAATGCTAAAATTATTGTCTGAAATCAACCAGATGATGGTATCATCGCCCTCGCGTGTGATGGCAAGGCCTTCCATATTGTCGATCAGTAGCGGCGATGCCAAAGTGGCTATGACCTTGCCCGTAACCGATTTGCCTCTGGCAATTGCCTGCGTGTCGACCAGCATCAGCTTTGCGGCAAAGCCGTGCGGCAGCGCCACCTGGCGCGCAAGTAATATCAGCCGTCCGTCGGGCAATTGCGCTCCATCGGTTACGCGGTACCCCGCAGGCGGGCGATAGCTGAACCGGGCTATATCTGTGCCGCGCTCCGTTGGGTCGCCGGAGAAAAGCAGCGCCTGGTGCGTTTCGTCATCCTCCAGGCTTTCGGATATCGCGACGAAACGGCCATCGGCGAGGCGCACCAGGCATTCTGCGCCTTTATTCTTTGGCCAATGTTGCATTTCGCGGGGGTACGCAACGCCGGTCATGCGAGCGAACGAGCGGGAGAATCGCCGGATAGCGTGTTTCTGTTCATAGCTGACCCAGAATTGTCCGCTTTCGGGATCGGAGGCGATTCCCTCGCTGTCGCGGTCCTGATAACTTACGCCTGGCCCGACCGAGCCGGGTAATGGTGCGATAAAGGGGCGGTCAGCGCGTTCGTTGTTGCTCAGGCCGAAGCCAATCAACGTCCCCGCATCGCTCACCCCGACGAATCGTCCGTCGGCCAGCGTCGCCAGCGCCGAGATCCCCCCGAAGCCCTCATTGTCGCTACGCATTTCCCATGCGCCGAGAAAAACAGTGTCGCCAAGACGCCGCGACCCCGTATGTGCCGGATCGAGTTGGAGCGGCAGGAGCGCAATGTTTTGACTGTTGGCCGGATAGATTGTCCGCACCCCGCTAACAGTCAGGAAACCAAGCCCCAGCAACATGCCAATGCGCGTCAATCGCCCGAATACCGACCTTTTTGCTCTGTTCATCTTAACCGCCCCAAACATGAACAAAAAATAACGGCACATTCAGCCTAAGCTCAAGCAGCGACGTCCATAACAGCATCGTTGAGAAAACAAACCGTCCGCTTTCCTGCCCCCGGCAGGAAAAGGCCAGAACCAAGAAGTGGAGTATGACCATGAAAAATTTCAAGAAGAGCATTGGCGCACTGGTCCTCGCTGCAACGGCGGTGACTGGATTCACCGCAACCCCCGCGATGGCGGGAGGCGGCGACCGCTATAACGATGGCTATTATAGCCGTGGCGACCGTTACGATCGCTATGACCGTCGCGACTATCGCCGTGGTGACCGTTATTATCGCAATGACTATCGCGGCAACCAGCGTTGCAGGAACAGCGGCACCGGCGGCACGATCATCGGTGCAGTTGCAGGCGGCCTGCTCGGTAACGAGG
>JAESFX010000339.1_pt1 | contig 18339 bp, 15 predicted proteins | sample 9269501 | NCBI WGS metagenome assembly JAESFX01 (sample SAMN14515570, study PRJNA621655) | algae metagenome | isolation source: Desmonostoc geniculatum HA4340-LM1 and co-occurring heterotrophs from cave... | place: USA: Maniniholo cave, Kauai, Hawaii | collected 2009-07-28
TAGGGGACGTTTCCAGCAACACCGAAACGTCCCCTGGGTTAAAAGGGATGTCATCGGGGTCAGGTTCCTCCTGGGTCAGATTTTGTTGTATGGGGTGTTGGTCAGCTTCTACCTGGGTGAAGTTATTCAGAATTTATTCTTCGTCCTCGTCTTCGTCTTCTGTGGAGCCGATGACGATATTCAGAGGGATTGAGCAGGGCAGACTTGGTAGCGAAGATAGCGAGGGGGGACATACCGCTAGGTCAGTCGTCTCCCTCGTTGGAGAAAGCAATCTTGGAAAAGTATTAAGTAAGTCGGCGGGAAAATTTATCAGTATGTAACGAAAACTTAACCAGAGCGGTTAGAGTTAAATTTAATACGTTGTGTCCTATAATTTCCTCTTTCTCCTCTAGCTTGAACACCATCAATTACTGCGTAAGCAAGAGCCAACTCATCATCAAACATTCGTCCCGCTAGTTCATCCTTTTTGAGGTGCTGCCACTCCAATTCAATTGGAACCGTTGGGAGCAATATTTGGGCAGAAAGAAGATGTATAAACCCATGTGTTCCCACTTTGACCACATCTGTTGGACTTCTTGGCATCGATGTATTGGGCCATTGTCTTGCACGATTACCCTTATGCGTCCTAGTTCAGCGGCTTCGTCGGCTTCTTGCTCCATCATCTGGATATAAGACTTGCGATTAACCCCCCCAATCACCAAACCGTAAACAAAACTGATTAGAGGTTGAAAAAATCCAATAATGCTTAATCTTCGACCCCGACGCCAAGGCTACAGTCAGGTCATCAGGTTTCGCATTCCCAACGTGTAATGTCACAGGAGGATACGAGTTCACAAATACTTTTATAGCCGATTCATACGCACTGGGAAGCGGTTCCACACACCCTTATAATGACGCCCATCAATTGTCTTGCAGTTTTGTGCAACTTGATTTTTTTATTGGTACAGACAAAATCGCTAGCGGTGTGTGGTGTGTTGATTATCAAGTAACTTTAGAAGCAAATCCCAATTACAACAATGGCAAGCGCGAATTAGTTGTTACTGGTACATCGGGACGTGAGTATTTGCGGGTAGAAGTTTCTGACTGCAACTACATTGTCACCTGTGACGACAATTGTCCGCCAGGACATATAAAGTGCGAATGTGATAGCTACCCTGGATATTGTTGCATTCCGTGTAGTGAAATCAGAAGTGAAATTAGCAGCGCTACAGCAACATTAAGAAGAATAAATCATGGCTGATTGCTGTAGTGAAATCAGGGCAGAATTAGCAGCGCTAAAAGCAGAAATAGCTCGGATAAAAACTGTTGATGAAAATGCGATTATTCAAAGCACGAAGGCAGCACTAAGAGGATGTTTGAAAAGTCATGATTGATGTATCAAATATTTTTTACCCCTCCCTAACCCTCCCCTTGTCAAGGGGAGGGAACTAGATTTCCGGTCTCCCCCCTTGACAAGGGGGGATTAAGGGGGGTAATTAAAATCACAGCTAACCACTTTTCAAACAACCTCTAACCGCTTATCTGCAACGCCCCTTACTTTGAAGTTTCCAAGCACTGAGTGCAGAGTTATCGCAAGCGTCATAGACAAGTTTTGCAATATTGCCTGCCCCACGGCTGCCATAAGAAGCGTTAGGAAATTCTTTGTTTTGTCCGAACCAAGACGAACCCATTCGCTGGTCACTACTACCATAGCTTGTGACTCCGATAACAACATTACGAATATTGTCAGAGCCATATTCTCCTCCTGAAGCATCGGCGCCAAAGTTGACAAGCCAGGGACCGCCGCTAGAGCCGCCAGTCATCGCTGAGCCTAACCAAGTATTCTTGAGATTGCCGGTAGCGTAGTATGCGCCATAGCCAGTGTTGATTTGCATCCTCAAACCTGAGTCAAAAGAGCCAGGATATCCTAGCTGAGTGATAGACGCAAATAGCTTATTGCCGAAGACGCCTTGATAGGATGAGGTTGGGGTAGCGTAACTGTAGCCATTCCAGGCATAACCGAAGTAGCCGGTAACATTGCCTGCCTGTTGGCCGGAACTATTATTGTTGAGCGCAACAAGGGCAATGTCATTGTTGCAAACAACGCCGATCTGTGTGCAGGTATCAGTTCCGTTAAAGTAAGAGGTAGGAATCAGGTACAGTGTGCTTTCAAATGATAGATAGGGCTCACTAGAGTTGTTTTTTGCAGGAACAAACTTCACCTTTCTCACCCAGCCGTTGTTTCCTTTTCCATAATCGTGGACACAGTGTGCAGCCGTAAGCAGAAGACTTTTGCCAATCATTGAGGCTGAACAAATATAGTTGTAAGTAGTTCCCCCAACAGCCATATACAACTTTCCGGCTCGCCGGTATGTATCGGCCTGGGCAGGATTAGTATTGCCGCCTAAAACACGAGAAGTAGAGTAAGGTACTTTGGAAGTTCCAAAAGATAATGGGGAATCTATTGGTAAATCTAGCTGCTCATTTTTGTTGGAGTCACCATTTGAAGACCTGACTGCACCTGGTGTACCACTGATCGTACCCGTACTCAAAGCAGCATTGGCTGGAGCCTTCACAGAATCTCTTGGCATCCGTGATTTCAACTGATTTTCAGGTAAAGTATTGAACTGCTGAGTTCTGTATGACTGATTAGCGCTATCAGATGAGACGGTTGAAGATTTATTTTGTGCGATCGCCACATGACTTTGTAAGCTAAGTAGCAATCCAGTCGAGGCAATAGCTAATGACTGTCTAACAAATACCTGCATTTAATTCCTCCTGAGTGTGTCAAATTTTTGGTTATATGCTTGCTCAAAATTTTGCAAACATAGCAATAGTGTTTGCAAGATGGCTAGACAAACAGCCAAAACAAAGAGCCGTAACAGAGAAATAGACTACTAAGTACAAGAAATCTGCCTATTAAGTAAGGCGAGCTGTCTTATACTTGTAATTTCAGATAGTATGTAGGTTTTTATGCAGATTAATAATGAAGTAAGTTTAAGATTTGAGATTATTTTTGTTAACTTTTTCTTAATCTAATTTCTTCAAAGTTAAAAGCAAAAAATCAACCGTTTTAGTATATAATCTCAGATTTTAGACCGTACAAGCCGTTCAATTTATTTTATTTAATAAAAAACTAGATGGAAAAATTTAACTGTAAATAAGCGTTTTAGACTATCCACATAATTTGCTTTTTGTCAATCATTATTACTTGACCAAAACAGAGCCTAACGCACCATCCCAGATTTTTGGTGCGTTAGGACTAACGTCCATAACGCACCCTACTAGATTAAAGAAGTCGGAAGTTTTGTAGTAGCGTGGCAAGGCTAAAATAGTGCATTAGTAGCTTGGGTTGAGCTTTCGCGTTACCCAACGTGGATCTCGGTGTTGGGTTTCCTTCCTCAACCCAACCTACAAATTTATTGCAACATTTTAGTCTTGCCACGCCAGTAGGGTGTGTTATGCCGGAGGCTAACGCACCATCCCAGATTTTCGGTGGGTTAGGACTAACGTCCATAACGCACCCTACTAGATTAAAGCTAATGTGAATCGTGTTTTTCGAGTTGTGTGTACACCGTAGCCTTAAAAAAGGGGGACTACAGGTTTAGCAGAAGATGCGAGAAACATCAACGAAACCTTCATGAAGACTAACAATATTTGAAACTTCCGAATACATACTTCCAACTTTACCTGGTTGATGGGTAAATAAATTATGACAACCCACAATTATTAGCAGTTCTTGAGCGCGGGAAAAGGCAACATTCACCCGTTCTGGTTTCTTAGCAAATCCCACGTCTCCTTTATTATTGTTGCGAACCATACTCACAATTACAACAGGTCTTTCCATCCCTTGAAATCTGTCTACTGTACCAGTACGAATTTCGAGGGAAGGGAAAAGTTCAGATTGCAGACGTTCGTCAATTTTTCTTAATTGAGCGCCATAAAATGTAATTACAGCGATTTCTTTTTTTGCTTCACCATTAGCAACTTTATCAGCCCAAGTATTCTCGAACTGCTGACAAAGACGCTCAATGATATCGATTTCTGGAGTATTAAAATAAGAAGTTTCGTTACGTTCTTCTAAAAAGTTCTTTTCTATGGGCGTTTTTACCCAGAGAATATGGTGAGATTCTTGGATGATTTCACCTGCTAAATTATGTGCGCGTTTTGTATCAGGTGCTAAAATTCCAGATTCTAGTTTACCCTCATAAAACTGATTGATTGCGCCCATAATATAGGGGTGCATTCGATATTGTGTAGTTAGCATTTGCTTGATGCTTTCATCAGCAGATTCAAACTGACTTTTAAATAGTGATTCTTCTAAAAATTGTAGTTCTTCTCGTGTATTGCCAATTGTTTGGGCAACTTCTTCTAAAGTGCTAGTATCAAGCATGGGTGGTAATTGTCGATGATCGCCTACCATGACTAACTTTTTACCTTTCAATGCGGGAATGAGTAATTCTGGGGGAGTACACTTACTAACTTCGTCGATGATGACGACATCAAAGGATTTAAATTCTTCAGAAAAACCCCTATTTGCAGCTTGCACGCAGGTGATACCAACGACGTTGGCATTATCTAAATATATGCGCCTTAAATCGTCACTATCGCCTTCCGTTGGCTTTCTTAATTTTTCTATCCAATCTTGCACAAAATCCTGATATTTGTTGAGATAAGCTTCTTCTTTTTGAAGTTCTTTTTGCCAAGATTCAAACTGAATATTTAACCTCTGTAAAAACTCTATATTAAAAACATCACCAGTAGAATTTTCTGGCTTAAATTTATCAGGTATCGTTTCGCATTCTGTCAACCACCAGTTTCTTTGGGCGATTAAATTTTCCGATGGCTGTGGTTGTAGTTGTTGTTTCAATTCATCTAGATGAATTTGCAATTTTTGAAGCTGCTGTAGACAAGCTTCGGTTTCTTGTTTGAGTTTTGCGAAATGCTCATCTAGAGAATTTTTAATTACCTCCAGCACAGCAAAAGGTTCTAATAATGAAATCAAAGTTTCAAGCTGACTGATACAATTTACCCAAGAATGGACTTGTTGGGTAAATTCTTGGGGGTGTTCCCAAATATTTGATTGTGTTGTGAGATATTGCTCAGCTAAAATGCGTAATTTATTAGGTGTGTTTGGCTGTTGGCTAAGTTCTTGCAAGATATTAATAACTTGTTGAAGTTGCAAATTAGCATCTTGTTGCGTTTTTTCTAGCTGATATTGAATGGTTGAGATTTGCCGTTGGCTGATTTCATTTGTATTAAGTTCATTTAGTTGTCGTCGTAGATAATGAAGCTGTTGTTCAGTTTCCGTTTTGACTTTTAAAACGCATTGACGTGCATTTGTAAGGATAGTCTCTAGCAATTCTTGTGTAATTCTGGTGAGAGTAGAGTCGATGTTATTCCATTCCCATGATGCACCATAGGTTTTCTGCATTCTGATTAAGAAAAACTGGGTATTTTCAACTAGTAATTTTCGCTGTTTTGGGTTGAGTAATTGATAGTTATTAAACTGTTTATAAGTCTCTTGCCATTGGGTGCGATCGCTTTGTGAAAACACCATTGGAATTTGACTAAAATTTTGTTGTAAAAAATAACTGAAATTATGCTGTTTGCCTTGCCTATCAGTAAAATTTCCGTCTATTTCATAAGCGATCGCTTTTGTCAATAACTCCCACTCCAGCAGGTTAATTTTGTAATTTTTTGGTACTATTGGTAACTTTAATGTATTAGCAAACATCAACAAACCTAGCGGTAAGTCTACTAGATTATCTGTTAAAGGTAAACCCGATCGCTGACAATCTTTTAAAGTGTGATAGAGATGAGAATGTGCTGTTGACTTCCATTCTTTCACTGCTGAAATAATATAATCGATTTCCCGTTGGCGGTTCTCCCATATCTGGATTGTTTGCTGTAGGTTTTGCTGCTTGGCAAGAAATTTCTGATAATCTGTTTGTAACTGATTTAACAAGTCAAAATTCTGTTTAACAGTCTGCGCTAACGCTGCAACTGCTGACATGGCTTCACTCGCATTTTGAGCAGAATTCAAAGCTGTTTTAAATTCCAAAATTTCTGTTGCTATGGTTTCACGCAACCAAATCGCTAAACCAAAAGCACCAAACTCTGGGCGAACAAAGCCAAGTTCATCAGTATATTTGATAGATTTACGAACATTTGCTAAAAATTCTTCTACGAAACTATTACCTTCTGCATAAGGCTTAAGAAGTGGCAAAAAAATTGTGGTTTCTGGAGATTCCCATTTAACATTGGGAGCAGTATTGAGTAATTTATCTAAACCAGAAATTAAAGATTCAACCTCGCTTTGCTGTGCTAAGGAATCCTTGTAAGATTTTTCTTGATTTTTAAAATCTGCCTCTATTTTTAGCTTATTTTTATGAAATTTAGTTTGTTGTTTTTGGAATTCTTCCTCTGTTTTTAAATAGGCTGTAAATCTTGGCAATAATGGCAGTAATTGACTCAAAATTCTAATATTTTCTAGTCGTTGAGTAAGATTATTTTCGCAGTCATTTGCAGTATTTTCCAGCCATCTGCCAATCACTTGATCTTCTAAAAATGGCTGTCCTTCCTCCCCAACTTTTTCGGCTTTTCCCTTGCGTACAGCCCGAATCACTGGGTTGTGAACTAATCGACTCAAGGCGTTATCTACTGCTAAATTGGCTTGAGAAGCGATTAAAGTGCGCCCACCACGAAGGGCAATTTGATAGCAAATCTCAGCAATTACGGTAGTTTTGCCAGTACCTGGTGGCCCTTGAATCAAAACAAGATCCTTGGCAGCAAGTACCTTTTCTACTGCTGCTTTTTGTCCAGGATTGGCAGCAGATAATAATAATTCCTCTGGTTTAAGTTCAATGGTTGTTTTAATTTGTCTAGCTTGGGAAGCATCGAATAAAAAGTTACCCAAATATTGATTCTGAGTGTAACCATTATTCAAATCGTCTAAGGCTTTTTTCTTGCGCTGAATCTGCTGAATATCACCAACTGCTTCAAAACACAAAAATCCGGTTGCTGGTAACTTATAACGATCTGTTGCGATATATTCAGCTAAGTCACGTTCTAATCTGACGCTGATAATACAACGGTTGGGATCGACTTCTTCAACAGTCCCTAATTGGCGGCCGCTAAGCCAATTTTTACCAATGGGAGCAGTTTCAAACAGTTTTAAATCTTCGTTTTTTGCTCGTCTTGCGCGTTCCCAAAAGTTTTCTATTTCGAGGGAATTTTGATAAAAGCCGTCAAGGGTGGCTGAGGTGACATCAATTTCAAAATTAATCCGTCTTTTGAAGTTATGGTTATTACCTATGTAACGCACACAAAATTGACGTGCTTTAGTGATTTTTTCTTCAATTTGCAAAAACGTTTTCCAAGCTTTCAACTGTTCTTTTGTAGGCACATAATCGCCACAAGCTGGCGCGGCTTTTATACGCGTCAATGTCGCCGATGGAATGTCGAGATGATGCTGGTGATTAGGTAACAAACGCAAGTGATAAGCTACAGAATAGCTATCACTATTTCCCCGTGAAAGTTGTAATAATTGAGCCGAAAGTATCTTTAAACCGCCCTTGCCATCTTTTTGTACAGCTACTGTAAATCCTAATGTTTTTTTTAGTTTTTCCAGTCTTGGAGGTAATTGAAACTCATGGGAATCTGTTGCTATTGTTAAATCCCAAATTTCTTCTCCTACGTCTTTACCTGCGCCTTTGCGACGCACATAAAATAGACAAGGTTTTTTCCCGACGCATTCAAACATTAACTCGTTGGCGTGTTCGCGTCGTTGGCGAAATTCGGGATATGATTCTAGGGCGGTTTCTCCTTCAAGATTGCGGATTAATCTATCAATTGTTGAACCTACGAATGTATAACTCCACTCTTGGGAGGATGTTTTAATTTTTGAGGATTTAGCTGTTAGTTTATTTACTGCTAGACGAATGCGTTCTGCTTCGGATTCTGAGATTGAACTTGTATGGCTTTTGACTGTAATTTTGAGGCGATCGCAAATTTCTAATAGTTTTTTACTATCTAAATTCAATTCTTTTGAAAGTTCGTAGATTCTGAGTTTGATTTTGTTCATCCACTATTGCCTTTGCACACCAAGTTTTTATATTTTAGAATTCAAAAGACTATATCAAAGTTTGTACTGTCGATAAACTTGACTTGCGGCGCGATGCAGCAGGGAGTGTCGCCAAACGAGGGATTTCATATCGTCAGCATAACCGCCACCAATGACGCAGGCGACAGGATAACCAGCATTCATACAAGTACTTAAAACCTGCATTTCCCGACGGAAAATACCAGTGTCTGTTAAGGCTAATTTTCCCAAGCGATCGCCTATATGAGGATCTACGCCTGCATCATAAAATACTATATCTGGCTTGACTTTAGATAATAAATCTGGTAAGTAATTCGCCAATGTTTGTAAATAAGCATCATCTTCCATTCCCACTGCTAAAGGAACATCCAAATCGCTGTTTTGTTTGGTACCGGGAAAATTGACTTCGCAGTGCATGGAGAAGGTAAAAACACTCTCATCGTCTTGGAAGATAAAAGCGGTGCCGTCTCCTTGATGAACGTCTAAATCTACAATGAGGATTTTTTGCACAAGTCCGAGTTTTTGTAAAACGCGACAGGCGATCGCTAAATCGTTGAAAATACAAAAACCAGATCCATAACTGGGAAAAGCATGATGAGTCCCACCAGCCGTATTACAAGCTAAACCCTGACTCAGTGCCAACTTAGCAGTGAGTATTGTACCACCAACCGCTACACAAGTCCGATTTGCCAGCGCTGGACTCCAAGGTAACCCAATGCGACGCTGCGCTTTGGGTTCTAGAGTTCCTTCACAATAAGCTTGAACGTAGTTTGGGGTGTGGACTAACTCGATCGATTCTGTCGGCGGGCGTTGAGGTGTATAAAATTGTTCTTGATTTGCCACACCATCAGCTAATAGCAATTCGTAGAGTTGTCGAAATTTGGACATTGGGAAGCGATGTCCTTCAGGTAATGGTGCAACGTAATCTGGATGGTAAATAATTGGCAAGTTCATGTTATTAATTTTGAACCATAGTTTGGTGCCAAATATATCTAGAGATTGTCTGGTAATCATTCATCAGACTGTTTTTAAATGTTCGCATTTATGCAAAAGTTATTTAGACTGGAAGCAAACAGCACTTATGAAAAGTGTCTAAGAGGTTGTGTGAAAAGTCGTATGTTGTGATTTTAATCGAATTATTACCCCCCTTAATCCCCCCTTGGAAAGCAGGGCCGTTTCATTCGCTAGTCTGTGAGATTTGTCAAGGGGATATTCTCACGCAAAGACGCAAAGGCGCAAAGAAAAACAACATTATTTGGGCTTGAAGACGCAAAATTTTTTGCCCTAATTGTACGCTTGCCCTAAATTTTGATTTCTTTGACCCTTGCAATTTTAACCATTTTAGGGAATGAAACAGCCCTGCCCTTGTAAAGGGGGGAAACAAGAAAATCCGGGGTTCCCTCACGCCACTTGCTTCAAGCCGGGGAACCCGTCCAACGCAGTGGCTCCCCTTTATAAGGGGAGGGTTAGGGTGGGGTAAAAAAATATTTGATACATCAATCATGACTTTTCAAACATACTCTTACAACAGGGTAACAATAATCTACAAAATCCCAATTACTTCACTACCATCCCCCAATGGTGGACAACCCTCAATCGCCAAAAAATTATTTGGCAACAACGAATAATTAGCCAAGTCGAACAACTTGGCTAGAAACTCTGACAACTAACAAGGTAAAATTTAGCCATAATCACAAGAACACTGTTAACTATTTTAATCTCAAACTCAAACTTGAAAATTGATATGATGGAATGGATTCCGCCGATCGCCTTTATTTTAGCTGGTTTACTGGCTGGAATAATTGCTGAAAAAGTTATCTTCAAAAAACTCGAAATATTCGTTAAAAATAAACGGATTGCCGGAGGAAATATTATATTTCACTCCCTGCACCGCATGACCTTTATTTGGTTTGTGATTGGCGGTTTTTTTTGGGCAGTTCTCAGTTCTCCCCTGAGACCAGATATTGTCACTGTACTACAAAAAATTCTCACCATCGCATTTTTGTATTCAGTGACTTTAGTTTTGGCCAGACTGACTGCTGGTTTTGTTAATTTATTTATTCAAAGGGCAGAAGGAGTTCCAACTTCACTCGTTTCTAATCTTGCTAAGGCTACTGTTTTACTTTTGGGAACATTAATTTTATTACAAACTGTCGGTGTTGAAATTACGCCAATAGTCACAACTTTAGGTATTGGTGGTCTAGCAGTTGGTTTGGCGCTTCAAGACACTCTAGCAAATTTATTTTCTGGTTTTTACTTAATTATTTCTAAGCAAGTTAGAACCGGAGACTATGTTAAACTAGATGCTGGGCAAGAAGGCTATGTTACAGACATCACATGGCGCAATACGACAATCAAAGAAGTTTCCAATAACGTAGTAATTGTACCAAATTCTAAATTAGCGTCGGCAATTTTCACTAACTATCATTTACCCGCCAAAGAAATAACTTTAACGATTAATGTTGGTGTCAGTTATGATAGTGACTTGGAACAAGTTGAAAAAGTGACTGTGGAAGTTGCTAAAGAAGTTATGCAAGAAATTGCACCCAAGTTAATTGCCAATGAACCATATATTAGATTTCACACCTTTGGTGATTTTAGTATAGATTTCACGCTATATATGCGAGTCAGTGAATTTTTTGACCAGCGCATTGGTAAACATATATTTATTAAAAAATTGCACAAACGCTATCAGGAAGCAGGGATTAGTATTCCCTTTCCCATCAGAGAAGTTTATGTGCAAAACAATATGAATAAATAGGAGTCAGAATTCAGAATACAGAATTCAGAATACGCCAACCCCTGTGAGGAATTGGCGATGGTTAGGGATTTATTTTGGTTCCCTCTGAGAGTTAAATTGCTAATGCTCGCTTTTCTAATGGTAGTTGAAAGCGATCGCCTGGTGTTGGTTCAATTACCCGCGTCGAAAGATTGTTTTTCTCTAATAGCGAACGAAATTCCGCACCACTTCCTTTCGTCTGAATCAATTTCATCAGCAATCCCTCAAATATCACATCACCACCAGCCGCTGTGGGTAATATTACTTGAGGTTGTAACGATTTTGCTACCTCTAAAGCACTATTTTTTCCTTTAATAATCGGCCCTAGCAAAGGTAACGTCATGTCAATAAACGGTGTAATTGCTACATCGATGGGTGCAGCTTGCTTAACTTCTGGAGAATGATATCCGTGAGGTTCGTAGTATAAAGTTAAACCACTTTCCAATTCTTTCAAGAGATAACTATTTTCCACGAGAGTGGGGCCAATGGGCGAACCGGGAAAAGCCTTGATTTCAATTTGATTATCTAAAGTAAAAGTCTCACCGTGAGCGAGAGTGGTCACCTGGGTGTAACCTAATTGCTGTACTACCTTAGCTGCATTGGGAGAAGCTACAACCTTGATATTATGGTCTAGCTGCTTGAGTGTTGGTGGGTGAGCATGGTCTTCTAAACCCTGAGATAGCAGAATTAAATCAATGTTCTCAGGTATTGGGCGATTTTGCGATCGCCACCCCTTAAATAACCACTCCAAATTACTGAAAATTAACGAACCAACTAGCCAAGGGTCGATTAGTATCCGTTTCCCGCCGATTTCCAGCAGCCAACTATTGCTGTCGAACCAAGTTAAGAACATAAAATTTTGTAAAGATAACGCCTATCTTTATTATCAATGGTGTCAGCTTTCTTGTAGGCACTCCCAAAAAATCATTTCAAACTGCATATTTTTACCTCATTTACCTCCCTCACTTTTCACGTCATGTGGAAAAACCAACGCGAATTACCCCCCTTAATCCCCCCGAATGTATTGGGGGGAAACCCTAAATCCAGTTCCCTCCCCAATACATACGGGGAGGGTTAGGGTGGGGTAATTCGAGGACTGGTAGTGATTCGATAACTTGTGTGTACACGGTAGCCCTTGTAGGGGAGGGGTTTTACAGATGCCGTGAAAAGTTAGATTTACCTGCAATCTGCTGAGGACTTACGCAAACAATAGCCAAAACCCTTATTTTTACGTAGGGGCAATTCATCAATTGCCCCTACAGCGTGTACTTTTGCGTAAGTCCTACTGCTGTAAAACTAATGTTGAATAGTTAAACCACCATCTAAAACTAGTGAATGCCCAATCATAAAACTAGCTGAATCTGAACATAACCATAATACTGCTTGAGCAATTTCTTCCGGTGTACCTAATCGTTTTATGGGATATTGATTGCCATAAGATTTTATTGTTTCCTCACTTAAAGCTGACATGACCATAGGAGTTACAATAGTTCCTGGGCAAACAGCATTAATTCTAATACCATCCTTAGCGTATTGTGCAGCTAAAGATTTCGTAAGTCCTAAAACGGCGTGTTTACTGGTACAATAAAAATGAATATTATGTTGTGGTTTATTTTCTTGCTCATTAGTTAAATTAGCAGCAATTAATCCTCTAATAGAAGCATTATTTACAATAGCACCACCACCATTTTTAAGCATTTCCGGAATTTGATGTTTCATGCATAGCCAAACTCCTTTTAAATTAGTATTAATAACTTGATTCCAATTCTCTTCAGAATCATCTATATTGACTTTGAGAATTCCAGGAGTTCCAGCATTATTAAAAGCATAATCTAAACGACCAAAAGTTTTAATTGTTTGGCTAATTAAATTTTTAACTTCTGTTTCTTGAGTAATATCTGTAGGGATAAAAATACTTTGACTACCAGCTTTTTCAATTAAATTAACAGTCTCTTCACCTTCTTTAATTTTCCTGCCAGTAATCACTACTTTTGCCCCTAACTCAGCAAAAGCTAATGCTGTAGCTTTGCCAATACCAGAATTACCTCCTGTAATCAGAACAACTTTATCAGTAAATTGTTTCATAATTAAATAGTTTTAACATTATTCAGAATTTAGTTCAATTATGTAGATTTTACATACCTGGAATTTTAGCAGTGATTGGTACACCTACCCAACCTCCCAAAACTCCTGGAAAATCTCCTGGTTGGAAAACAGGTCATCCCCGCGAAAGTAAAATTCGCACAATTGGTGGTATTCAAGGCCATTTGACAAAGAAAGACCAACTGTAATACTTTATTGTCCCGTTTTTAGACTGAAACTGAATTTCAGCACTATGGTTTCCTGGTTTTGAAAAGTTTACCCAACGTATTTATAAATTTAAACTATTAGCAATAATTTGTCTGACTGGTGTTGCTCAGTGATACGGTTACATATATTGAGCTATATCTTTTAACAACTTGCTCCAAGTCTATACAAGGAGTTATTATCATGTCCGATCTTGGTTTCACTCATATTGCACTTGCAGTTAGTGATGTCGATGCAAGTATCGCATTTTATACAAAATATGCCCAAATGACGGTTGTACATCGTCGTAGCGATCGCACGATTCAATCAGATGTTGCTTGGATTAGCGACCTTACCAGACCTTTTGTGATTGTCCTCATTCAATCAACTCAAGTAGAAGGCGTACTGTCACCACACTCCCATCTTGGAGTAGCTTATCAGAATCAGGAGGAAATCGATCGCTTATGCAATGAGGCACGCACAGAGGGCGTACTGCTGGCTGGGCCAAATGACTGGGGTCCCCCAGTTGGTTACTGGGCTTATCTTCGAGACCCAGATGGTCATACGCTGGAAATTTCTTATGGTCAACAAATTATTTTTACGCAAAGGCTCCCCTCCCCTTAACAAGGGGAGGGGTTGGGGGTGGGGTGTTAGGAACTTTTGCAAGAAGTCTAATGTATTATCTGTTACCCGGAGTACGTCCACCTTCGTCGTTACTACCACCGTGCGGACGGGAATTACCAGGGTCACAGCCCTCAGCACCATTACCAATACCTTGGTTGCAATGGCGACGCACTCCCTCCCGTTCCGTTGGAGTTTCAGCACCTTCTTCAACTGCAACTTGCTGCTGTTGTTGTCCAACAACGTACTGTGAAGAGATATTTGCTACCTGTCCAGTACTATACAGTGCTTGATATAGCAAAGCAGACACCTCAGACCTAGTTGCTACCCGTTCAACATTCAGCAAATTCACGTTGGGATAGTTGACAACTATACCGCGTTGTGTGAGAGCAGCAATCAGACTGCGATGTTCACGACGAATATTAGTTGCATCGCTGTAAACAGATAAAATCGTATCCGTGGAACCGCTGGCTTGATAATTTAATCCCCGTGCTAAGGCTACCAGAATGTCGAGGCGAGAAAGGCTTTGATTGGGGTTGAAATCTTTACCAATAACGGCGTTTAAAAAGCCCATTTGGTAAACATCCCTGATGGCATTGTAACCCCAATATCGAGTTGAGACATCCTTAAAAGCGATCGCTTGGCGAATTTTGCCCTTTGTAAACGCTTTCCGCAGCATTGCCGCAAATTGGGCACGAGTTACAGGTGCATCCGGGCGGAAAGTCCCATCAGGAAAACCTTCAAGAATTTCCATTGCTGCTAATTCGCCAATAAAATCTTTAGCCCAGTGGTCTGTGGAAACATCAGAAAATCCAACTTGGAGAGTGCGAGATACTCCAACTTGGCGATAATTCATTAGCAGTTGGCTAATATCATAGCTAGAGTTATCGCTGACTTCAGTGATCTGCACCAAACTACCAGGAGTAGCTTGCAAAACCTCTGCCAAATCAGAACTAAAGACGCTAAAGGAGGACTGGCGCACTAAAGCGAATTCACCTTGGGTAAAAGATACAGGGTAAACACTAGTTGCTGGAACTTTTGACAGACTTTCTACTTGGAACTGACTAGCTTGGAAGGTTTGAGAACCGCTGAGAAAATTAACCTTTTGGTTGCTGACTTGGGTGAAGTAGTCGTAAGTGGTGGTACTTGCATCAATACCACCGTCTTGGTTAGCATCAATACCATAAACAGTGCGAATGACTTGATATTCTGTTGGTTTAGCCGACAAAATCAGGTTAACTGCGGTGTTTGCCGATAAACATTCAAATTCGCTGTAACCAATAAAGCGGTTTTGCAGATCGTACAATCGTACAACAATGCGATCGCTAGCTTTTAACCCTTTAACAAATTTTGCTTTTTGCTTAATCTTGTACTTGTAATCACCCAAAAACCGTTCTTTTAAATAGTTCTTGTTATGTTTACTTTTAACAGAAACGCGGGCAATTACTTCTGACAAATTACCAGATGGTTCCCAAATTGCCAGACTAAAACCTGTTTTTTGTCCTTTGACTGAAACACTACTAGTATTTACTTGAGTGCGGCTTTCTGTGGTTACAGTTTGCCGTTGGATAGTAGTAGTACTACTCCTTGTTTCTACTTCATTATCAGCTAAAAGTTGTTGCTCAGTAGAATTATCAGGTTTTTGGGCGACGATGGTAGAAAACCCTGAAGCTGCGTAAGCAGAAACTATTGGCGAAAACATTGCCGCAGAGGTTGCAGCAAGAACAAATTTGCTCAAATGAACAAAGTTACTTTGATTTGTGTATTTCATCTCACACTACCATTCGTCTAAAAAGTTAAAGGGGTATTTGGTATCCCTAACTTATTAATCCCTGGGAATAGATGAAACTAACATCTGAAATTATTCATATAGAAATCCGCTGTGATTTGCAAGAATTGACTTGGTTTAGCAACCTCTAAATAGAAGCGCACAGGACGCAGCCAAAAGTCCGATCGAAGGTTTCCCACCATCAGAACTTCTCAAGGCAGAAGGCACTAAAAAATCAGAGTTCCAGAGAATTATTTTTGAATTTACAATCGAAAATTTAAAATCTAAAATCTAAAATTCGCTGAGGTGCAAGATCTGATGCCAGAGAACATTACTATATTGAAGAGTACTTTATAAATCTTCATAATGACTGAAACTACACAGCAGCTAACAACAACTACCACCATTAAAAAATTCTTTTGGACTTGGCAGGGCCATAAAATTCAGTATACCGTCATGGGTACAGGACGCCCTTTGGTATTAGTTCATGGTTTTGGTGCTTCCATTGGACACTGGCGGAAAAATATCCCAGTTTTAGCAAATGCCGGCTACCAAGTTTTTGCTTTGGATCTTTTGGGTTTTGGTGGTTCCGATAAAGCACCCATTGATTACAGTGTGGAAGTTTGGGTGGAATTGCTGAAAGATTTTTGCACAGCACACATCCAGGAACCTGCTGTATTTATTGGCAACTCCATCGGCGCACTTTTGAGCTTGATAGTACTGGTAGAACATCCAGAAATTGCTGCTGGCGGTGTTTTAATTAACTCGGCGGGTGGTTTGAGTCATCGTCCCCACGAATTGAATCCGCCGCTACGCATTGTGATGGCAGCTTTTAATCGGGTTGTGCGATCGCCAATTACAGGCAAATTTGTTTACAATCGTATCCGCCAAAAAGCTCAAATTCGCCGTACTCTTTACCAAGTTTACCGCGATCGCCAAGCCGTCACCGATGAATTAGTCGATTTACTTTATACTCCTTCTTGCGATCCAGGAGCGCAACAAGTTTTTGCGTCCATTCTCACCGCCCCCCCTGGCCCAAGTCCAGAGGAACTATTGCCCAAAGTAGAACGTCCTCTATTGGTAATTTGGGGTGCTGACGATCCCTGGACACCAATTACTGGGGCAAAGATTTACGAAAAGGCGCGTGAGAAGGGCAAAAACATCAAAATAGTGCCCATTCCCAATGCCGGTCATTGTCCCCACGATGAAGTTCCAGACGTTGTTAATGCCCAAATTGTCCACTGGTTAGGGCAAATTTAACAATTTCGCGCATGAACAAGCCAGTACCTTGCCAACCTTCCCAAAGTTGAAGTAGCTGGCATTATCAAGATAAGGGCATCAGTTTGTGTTTATGCGCTTCGGGGTGAGTAGGGTAGAAATGCGGTTAACAATCTGGGTGAGTCGCTCTTAATTTTGAATTACACCTTGACAAAATCAAACTCATGTGGTGGGGTATAATGGAGCTTCATGTGCGTAATGGACATAAAGGGGTAATTCCCTTGAGTCACCATCCAGATTTTTCCAAACAAGGTTATCAAGTCATCAGCGAACTAGGACGCAACAGAGAAGGGGGACGCGTTACTTACCTAGCTAATGTCCTCAACTCTAATCAACAAGTTGTAATTAAAGAGTTTTGTTTCGCTAGTGCAAGTACTGACTGGTCGGGTGTGAAAGCCTATGAACGCGAAATTCAAATCCTGCAACAACTGAATCATTCGCGCATCCCTCGCTATATAGATTCGTTTGAAATGCCAGGGGTTTTTTATCTGGTGCAGGAATATAAAAATGCCCCGTCCTTAAGTTCAAAAGGCAGCTTTCATCCCGAAGAAATCAAGCAAATTGCTCTATCAATCTTAGAAATTTTAGTTTATCTCCAAAAGCAAGTTCCCCCAATTATTCATCGAGATATCAAACCAGAGAATATTTTGATTGATGAGCAACTAAATGCTTACTTAGTGGATTTTGGTTTGGCTAGGATACAGGATGCAAAAATAGCTCTTAGCAGCTTTGTAACAGGAACCCCAGGCTTTATTCCACCAGAGGAACATTTTGGTTATCCTCTCACAGAAGCATCAGACTTATATAGTTTAGGAGCAACGTTGATTTGCTTACTTACTAATACCCGTTCTGTTGATATTGGTAAGTTAATTGATGAAAATTACCGCTTTAATTTCCAGAGATTGGTGCCTCAAATCAGCCCACGTTTTGAGTCGTGGTTAATGAAAGTATTGAAACGCGATCGCAAACGCCGCTACGCTAATGCGACTATTGCTTTGGAAGCACTAAAGCCAATTGAGGTTGTTGGTAATGGTACTGGGATAGAAAATTTAATCAGGACAATTAAACCTCTAAAACGAGCTACTTTAGTGGGAATAGCAACTGCGATGACACTATTTGCTTTGGGAGCAACTTTGATGAGTTGTCAACCTGGTAGTACAGTCAGGCAATTGTTGGAAAGTAAAGAATGTCAAGACTTTGATTTTAACGGGAGTTGTCAAGGAAAAAAGGGTTCTACAGGTATTGAACCTTAGCATAATCTGTTGTACTGATGCTGCTAGTGCGATCGCACTCACCGCGTTACCCCACCCCGGCTTTGCTGACGCAAAACCGCCCCTCCCCTTAGCAAGGGGAGGGGTTGGGGGTGGGGTAAAACGGCTGTGGGACAAGCGTTTTAACTTACCCCTCTTCTGTCACTCTCCGGCATTAGCAAGTAGTAACTAAGTGAAATTATCCAGAAGCATAACAGGGTTTAAATTGATTCATTTCACTAATTAATTGATTGAATCCCAGCAATAAATTAGA
>JAESFX010000340.1_pt1 | contig 18052 bp, 12 predicted proteins | sample 9269501 | NCBI WGS metagenome assembly JAESFX01 (sample SAMN14515570, study PRJNA621655) | algae metagenome | isolation source: Desmonostoc geniculatum HA4340-LM1 and co-occurring heterotrophs from cave... | place: USA: Maniniholo cave, Kauai, Hawaii | collected 2009-07-28
GACTTTTGACTGTCCCACAGAGAGTTCTTCTCTGGAAGAATAACTGTAAAAAGCGGAGAACGATGGCTTTAGCCTCGTTCGTAGCATCAGTTTGAATCACCGTGGCTTTAGCCCGGTGAGAGTCAAAAATGTTCTTTATTGCTACAACCTGACCAGACTGGTACTTTTCCACATAACTTTGAGTGAAACAGGGGTCGTGGATTTTAGACCGCAAAACTTTGGGATAACCTGGAACCACTGATTCAGCAATGATAATTCCGAACCAATTCGCGTAAAAGCTATAAACCAGTACTCGGTCAATACTCAGTGCTTTGCGGACTTCTTCCACGGTGGTTTTGAGGATATCCTCTTCTTTGAGTGATTGGCGAATGCTGCGGGTAATATCCGTCAGTAACTGACTTCGCATACTTTCAGCATTGATTCGTTGCAGGAGCCTGGCATGGTCGAGAGCAAATCCCACTTGGATGGCTATCTGGGCAAAGAAATCAATCTCAGACTGTTGCCAATCACGGGGTCTAGAACACTGATGTGCAATTAACAAGCCGAATAGCTGTTGATCTTTAATAATGGGGGCGACCAAATTTGCTTTCACAGCAAAGGATTCCAGCAGGCTAATTTCAGAATCAGCCAAACCGATTTCATAAATGTTGTCTATGGCTAGAACGCGACCAGATTGATAGTCTTGTACATAGCCTTGAGCAAAACATGGGTCTTGGATTTCAGATCGCAAAATTTTTGGGTAGGTGAGAACAACTGATTCAGCAATCACAGTTCCAGACCAATTAGCATTAAAGCTATAAACCATTACTCTGTCAGCGCTGAGTACTTTCCGAACTTCTTCTACAGTGGTTTTGAGGACATCCTCTTCGTTGAGGGATTGGCGAATGCTGCGGATAATATCCGCCAGCAACTGACTTTGCACACCTTCAGCCTCGATTCGTTGCAGGAGCCTCGCATGGTCAAGAGCAAATCCCACTTGGGTGGCTATCTGAGCAAAAAAATCAATTTCAGACTGTTCCCAATCACGGGGTCTAGAACACTGATGTGCAATTAACAAGCCAAATAGCTGTTTATCTTTAATAATTGGGGCGACTAAATTTGCTTGGACAGCAAAGGATTCCAACAAGTTAATATGACAATCAGTCAAACCTGCTTGGTAAATGTTGTTTGTGGCTTGAACGCGACCAGACTGATATTTTTGTACATAGCCTTTACCAAAACATGGGTCTTCAATTTCAGACCGCAAAACTTTGGGATAACCTGGAACCACTGATTCGGCAATTATAATTCCAGACCAATTAGCATTAAAGCTATAAACTAGCACTCGGTCAGTACTTAGTGCTTTGCGAACCTCTTCGACTGTGGTTTTGAGGACATCCTCTTCGTTGAGGGATTGGCGAATGCTGCGGGTAATTTCTATAAATATCTGAGCTTTATTTGCTTTGGTATCTATTTGTTCTAGAACCGTGGCGTAGTCAAGGGCAAATCCCACTTGCATAGCTATTTGAGCGAATAAATCAATCTCAGATTGCTGCCAAAAACGCAGTCTCGAACACTGATGTGCAATTAATAAACCGAATAGATGTTTGTCTTTGAGAATAGGTGCTACTAAACTAGATTTGACAGCAAATTGCTCCAACAACTCAATATCACCATCAGTCAGATCGAATTGATAGATATCATCAATAGCACGAACAGTACCATTCTGGTATTTTTCTCTGTAGCCTGCCTCGAACCCAGGGTCAGAGACTGTAACCCCTAATATTTTGGGGAAACCTGGTGTTGCTGATTCTGTGATAAAGGTGCCATTAGAGTCAGAATTAAAGCAAAAAATGCTCACGCGATCGAGGCTTAAAGCTCTGCGAATTTCTTCTGAGGTAGTTTTGAGAACATCTTCTTCATTGAATGATTCTCGAACCCACCGAGTAATTTTCATCAATAGTTGGGAGTAATCAGTTTCGGCTGCTTTTTCCTGTTCCAAAACTGAAAGCAGTTCTGTGAATAAGCTGATGTTTCTCTCTAACATCACTAGTTCATCATTGCTAGCGATGAAAACTTGGGTAAACTCGCTGTTTGGACGTAGCCTATTTTTGATATTATTAGTAGTCTCAGCAGCGTTTTTGATGCGATTAATAGTTCGATTAACTACAAAAGTTGCGATCGCACCTGCCAAAACTGCTGTTACTCCCATACCAGTTAACAACAGTGATAGTTGTCCTTGTAGAGCTAGTTCAGTTTCTGTTGAACTTTTCCCACTCTCTTGTTTGATTTGGGGGATTTTTTTGGTAATTACATCAACGCCATAGTAGTAAGTAGCTGTTCCAATTGCAACCACAGGCAGGACACTGATGCTGAGTGCCCAAATTATTGCTTTAGTCTTTAAACTCCATTTTTGTTGCCACAGGTTTTGTTGACGATTTCGTCGTGCTTGGTTTTCAGAAAAAGACTGACTCATAAATGAAACCTGGATGCACTGTAATTGAGAATCTCAAGTAAATGACCTCAACACCAAAATTTTACACATTAGATCTACGTATCGTATTCTCCTGGAGCTACTTCCATCAAAAAAATGTATTTATCAGTAGCTTTTAACTATAGAAAACTAAATTTATTCGGCATTTATGTAATTTAAACATAAAAAACGTGGGATTTGCTTTCTTTTACAAGACTTAGTTTTGATTTATCAAGGTTTTATCTGAAATCTTGTTCCGCAATCAGATAGGAATGCAATACTTTTTACAAAGTATTGGCATAGGTCGGGTAGTGATTAATGCTTCTATAGCGAAAGCTCACTTGTGTTGTAATAAATGAATTATTATGATTACCTGAAAATTGCTGTCAAAACCACTATAACTTTAGTATTTCTCTAACAAAAGCTTGACTTCTGCTTGCAATTCCCAATCTTTCATCGCTTCCCACTCTGCTTGACGCACTGCTAAAAAAGCTGTTGACAACTCTCGATTTAAAGCGTTTAAAAGCATAGTATCTTGTTTTAAAAACTCTAAAGCTTCGCCCAAGTTTTGTGGTAAAAGGTCAATACCATTGGCCTGACGTTCTTCAATTGGCAAATGTCCGGGGTCTTGTGCAACAGGATTCCCCGGTTTGAGAGTTCGTTGTACACCATCGAGTCCGGCTGCAATCACAGCACCTAAAGCCAGGTAAGGATTTGCTGATGCATCAACGGTTTTTAACTCGAAATGGGTGGAACCGTTGAATGCCGGATTGCTTGGTACTCTCACGGCGGCTTCACGGTTGTCTAGTCCCCAACAGCGGAAAGCGCCACTCCAACAGTGAGGACGGATGCGGCGGTAAGAATTAGTACTAGGGGTAGTCAGCGCCATCAATGCTGGTAGATGATCTAGGATGCCGGCGATAAATGCTTCACCTATTTGGGAAACGCCGCAGATACCTTGGGGGTCTGGTAAGAGATTTTGCCCGTCGCGCCAAAGGCTAAAATGGATGTGGGAACCGCTACCGGCTGCATCGGCAAAAGTTTTCGGTAAGAAAGAGGCTGTGAGGTTGTGTTGAAGAGCGATCGCTCTGACGGTTTCTCTAAAGGTAATCTGCCAGTCTGCTGCCCGTAAAGCATCAGTATATCGTATAGAGATTTCCTGTTGACCAGGACCAGATTCTGGATAATACTGCTCTACAGGAATTCCTTGGCCAATAAGTGCTTCAACAATCTCATCAATTACTTCTCGATTTCTATCCATTGCTTGGGTAGAAGCAAAAACTGTGGAATCTGCGGCTATAATACCCTCTGGTATTTGCCGTAATAAGTAAAATTCATTTTCAAATGCAGCGCGAATTTCCAACCCCTCCCGTCTAGCCGCCTCAATCATTCGTACCAGAAAATTACGGGGACACAACGCCCAAGGACTGCCATTCAATACCATGTTTCCCATGACACGAGCATGGCCAAGAGCGTAGGGTAAAGGAGTGAAGCTAAACCAATCTGGTATTAAGCGGATTTCACCTACTGGGGTTAGGCCAGTTTCGGGAATAACAGCATCGTACATTACAGGTACTCCCTGTTGTCCCGCAGAAATGCCTACACCATAGTCAAAGTAGTGAGATAACATTTCTACGCGAACAGCTTTACCCCGAATGATGTTAGCGTTGTCGCACCAAAGAATGCGGACAAACTTGATTCCAGCTGCTTGGAGAGATTTTTTGACTTTCTTAAATGCTTTATTTGCTGCCATTGTTCAAAGCGACACGGGGACTTGGTGAAATTATCGTGTTTTTGAGTGGATTTGACAATTTTTTACCAAACCTCTTCGCCTTGGAAACTAAATATTGCAATTATGCCACCAGAAATGAATCCATTAGAAGGGGCGATCGCATTTTCACAAATTTCTGAAAATAGCAAATTTTATCCGAGTATGTCACTCTTTAAGAGGAAGATAAGGAGAAATATCTCTTAATTCCAAAAGTCTAGGTTCACACGCGCAAGCCATCTGCCAAAACTTAATAGCAGGTACTTCAATTAAGGCTATTTGTTCAAGATGAGGTGTGGTATTATCGAATAAATTTATTTAGCTCCTCAACTAAAAGATGAACTGTTGTTGACGGATTATCACTTACTGGATTGGGAGGATTATATTGCTTGAGAAGACTTTTAGCGTGTTTAATGGCAGTAGATTGCCTATTTTCTATTTCCTCATAGATTGTCGCACTATTTTTTTTATATTTATATCCAAGCGATTTCTCTAACTTATCGATGTAATCTTTGCGAGGAAGTCCAGTATTTAAAAATTCAAAATGCAATACATACCATAATTCAAAAGCTTCATTAGAATAAGCAACTTTAAATCCTTCTCTTTCAGCGTTTGCAATAGCATTGTTAAAATAAGGAACGGTAATTACCAATGCTAAACTCTATGAGGATAGTAAATTTTTATTCTAAACGGCATATTTGTGAAACGATCGCAAATATATAAGTTAAGCATAGCGGTTATGGCACATACATAACTACTCTGACAATTGCGATGCCTACGGCGGTAAATTACGCACTTTCTCAATTATCCATTAATTGGATTAAAAAATTATTCCTGAGAATTACTTTCTCCTTGTTTACTATCACCAGATGAATCAATTTTACCTCGCCTATAATTAGCCAAAGTCACCCCTTCTTCTAAAGATATAGTAGAGTATTTACTCAACCCGATACGCTGTGCCGAATAAATTCCGGAATGACCTGAAAATAAGTAACTTACTACACAACCAATAGCAATAAATACCCCTGATTCTAAACCAAATAATTCAATTCCCATGAGAGTTGATGCTAAAGGTGTATTGGCTGCACCTGCAAACACACCCACAAATCCCATTCCTGCTAATAGTGGTGCAGGTAATCCCAAAATCAACGACAAAGCATTACCTAAGGTTGCACCAATAAAAAACAAAGGTGTAACCTCTCCTCCTTTAAAACCTGCACCTAAAGTTAAAGCAGTTAAACCCAATTTTCCTGCAAAATCCCAAGGAGGTAGTTGAGTGTAGAAAGCATCAACGATGGTTGGGATACCAAGCCCAATATACTTAGTTGTACCACTTAAAATCACAATTATTGCTATTAGCGCCCCACCAATTAAAGGACGCATTGGAGGATAGGGTATTTTGGTTTTAAAAAAATGACTGATTTTGTGAGTTACTTGAGCAAAAAATCTGGCAATTATTCCAAAAATCACACCTGCAATAATCGCAGAAATCAATCCCCAAATTGTCAGGGACGGTATAGATGGAGCGTGTCGGTATGCTGTATGATGTAAACCAAATAGTAAAGTTACTTGATTGCCAACGATCGCCGCAATCAAAGAAGCAAAAAGAGCGTCGTAATGAATTTTTCCAATGGCTAAAACTTCTAGACCAAATACAGTTCCCGCAAGGGGTGTACCGAAAACAGAAGCAAATCCCCCACTAATACCTGCTGTTAATAAAATTCGCCGATTGGCTCCTTTAAAATGGAAGATTTTAGTTAACTGATCTGCCAAAGAAGCACCCATTTGTAACGCTGTACCTTCCCGACCGGCTGAACCACCAAAAAAGTGAGTGAGGTCTGTTCCTAGTAAAACAAGAGGAGCCATACGTGCGGGAATAATATTTTTAGGATTATGGATTTCTTCCAGTAGAAGATTATTTCCGGCTTCTACAGTGCGACCAAATTTATGATAGATCAAACCACTTAAGAAGCCACCAAGGGGAAGCAAAGCGATAATCCACCGATGTGATTCTCGCCAATCAGTTGCCCATTCTAAGGATGCTAAAAGAACCGCAGATGCAGTTCCTGCAAGAATGCCAACTATAAAGGAAATAGGCAGCCATTTAATTAGGTGTGGTAGTGCAAGAAAAGGTTCAAATTGACGAATGTGTTTCATATTAATTTCTAAGTACGGTAGAGTTCAGGAGTCAGAAGAGTTAAAGAATAGACCTGTTGCATAAATCACAAAATTTGAACCCCACCCCGCCAAAGCTACGCTTTGTCTCCCCTCCCCTTGGTAAGGCTACGGTGTACACACAAGTTGAATTACCCCCCTTAATCCCCCCTTATAAAGGGGGGAAACAAGAAATCCAGTTCCCTCCCCTTTATAAGGGGAGGGTTAGGGTGGGGTAAAACCTTGGTTAATCAGCTATTTCAGACTTGTGTATACACCGTAACTTGGTAAGGGGAGGGGATTAAGGGGTGTAGGGGCTTTTGCAAGATATATAATCATTTGTTTCTGAGACTCTAGGTGAACATAATCTAAAATCTAAAATCTAAAATCTAAAATCGCATTCTGCTGATTTTCTAACAAAATTACAGGTATTGAACTAGTTTCTAAAACAGCTTGTGAGACTGAGCCAATTAACACTTGTTCCCAAGGTTTATGTCCGCGTTTTCCCATAACGATCGCTGTGACAGAAAACTCTTTGGCAATGCGAATAATCTCTTCTGGAATCGTACCTGTAACTGTCAAAAATTCATATCTAATATCAGATAATAACTGTTTAGCTTGTTGTTTGATTTGTTCGATATCTTGCTGATTTGAAGTGTTAATTACATGCAAAATAATTGCTTCACCATTACTGCGACGTGCTAAATCTGCTACTTTGGTTAAAACTTCTGCGGCTAAACTTGATGTATCTACTGCTGCCAATAACAAAGTACGAGTAGCAACTGTAACTTTGGTCGGATCAACTTCACCTTTTGTCAGCAATTTAGGAGCAAAAGTCATAGTTGCCCAAGCGCCTAAAGGTGCAGTGATTAAAATTGAAAGAGCTGCGATCGCTAAAATTATCTCTCCTCCCGCAATTCCTTGGGAGAGGGGTATTGCCCCAATGGCAGCTTGTACCGTCGCTTTGGCTGAGTTTCCTGGGAGCAAAAATAATCTTTCTCGCCAATTCCAATTACTACCCAACGTTGACAGATACCAGCCCAGCATCCGACCAATCAGTAAACCAATTGCTAAAATTAAAATGCCCGGTAACAGAATCTTCTCTAATACTTGCAGTTGAATAGTTGCCCCTAACAACACAAATAAAAAAATCTCAGCTACTATCCATAAACTATCGAATCCACCGCGTAATCTTCGGGCTAGGGGAGTATCTAATTCAATCAAGAAAAAGCCCATAGCCATTGCTGCCAAATAACCAGAAAAGTAAGGCAAAGCATGAGCTACAATTACTAAAAATAAGGCTAAACTAGCAGCAATTACAGTATCTTGAACGGCATTTTGAGTCCAGTTTTGTTTGGTTAATAATAAAACTAATAAACGAGCGGCTAAATAGCCAAACAATACTCCCAAAAATATTTGCACGATCGTTTGAAATGGCAGCAGTTGTAGAGCAGTTAAAGTAAATCCCCCAGGTAGGGTAATCTGCTCAACACCTCCGTCACTCAAAAAACTCAGCAGTAAACTAAAAACTAGTAATAGCAGTACATCTGATAAGGCACTACCAGTTAAAATTGCATCAGGAATTCCTTTGGTAACGCCCCAACCTAAACTTTTCAGCCTCAACATTCCTGGGACAATTACAGCTGGAGATTCAGCACCGATTACACAGCCCAAAAGTAAACCAGTGGCAAAGTGAAATTTAAAAATTACCATAGCAGCAAAAGCGATCGCCATCGCTTCTGTTGCTGCTGGCAAAAATCCCAAGCGCAACGCCACAGTTCCCTGTTGAGCAAGCTTTTCTCGATCTAAACCGAGTCCAGCTTTCATTAAAATAATCATTACTGCCAAAGTTCTTAACTCATCAGCAGCACTCAACACATCTTCACTGATGACATTCCGAACTTGGGGGCCAAGAATAATCCCCACTAAAATCATGCCAATTAAAGGCGGAGCGCCTAAACGACGGGCAAGTTGTCCGACAAAAAAGCCCATGATTAAAATCCACAATACACTGGCTAGCATTCCATAACTCCTTGAGGCGGAATCTGTAGACTTACACTTTCTACAGGAGAGTCAGGTAATGCATTTAGCCAAGCCCTACTCTCCCGCAGTTAGCGAAGAAAGTAGGAGCCATCAGCCTTCCAAGTGATGATTTATCGGGTTGGAAAGGCGGTTTTGGCGAGCTCCATCGCCATTGATTTTGATATTAAATTAAGGATACCATTTTTTAATATTTGTTTCTTTGAGAAACTAACAATAATACAGCTGCGATCGCCAATAAACTTCCAGCAATAAATGTTGCCTCTGCTCCCAATGTTTCCCACAAACCACCAGCTAGGAAACTAGCAGGTAAAAGCGCTATTCCCACAGCCAAATTGAGAAATCCAAAAGCAGTGCCGCGCAGATTTGCAGGTATACTATTTGCTACTAGCGCCAATAACAATCCTTTACTCATGCCCAGATGCAAGCCATAAAGGGCAAACAATCCCCAGACTTGCCAAGGTGCTTGTACGAAGGCGAAGCCCAGATATACTAAGGCGTATAGGATAAATCCGCCTACCAATAGTCCAAATCTGCCCAAGCGATCGGAAAGTATTCCTATTGGGTAAGCGCTGAACGAATAAGCCATATTCATCACCATTAATGTCAATGGTATCAGTGAGGCAGAAATGCCTATTTGCTCGGCTCGCAGCAACAAAAAAGCATTGCTGGAGTTACCTAAATTGAATAACAGCGCCACTGCTACCAGTAACCAATATTTTTGACCTAAACTGCCTAAAGCTTCCCATTGCAGAGGATTGCTGCGTTTCCCTTGAGTTTCACTTGTTCTCGGTTCGCTGACTCCTACTGTTAATAAAGCCACCGCCAAAAAACCGGGGATGAGTGCTAGCCAAAAAACCAGGCGGAAGTTATTTTCCGAACCAGCCATCAAGGCAAATGCTGTCAAAGGCCCCAAAAATGCACCGATAGTATCGAGAGATTGACGTAATCCGTAGGCTGCACCACGTACCTCTGGGCTAGTAGAGTCAGCAACTAAAGCATCACGGGGTGCGACTCGGATACCTTTACCAAAGCGATCGCCAAATCGAGCGATTAACACCCCAGTTGGACTGGTAGCTATCGCAAATAGAGGTTTAACAAAGGTAGATAATCCATAACCAAACACCGCTAAACCCTTGCGATGTCCCAGGTAATCACTCAACGCTCCCGAAAAAATTTTCAAAACTGAAGCTGTTGCTTCCGCAATGCCTTCAATAATCCCCACTGTCAACACATTCGCGCCTAAAGCCGACACCAGAAATAACGGCAACACAGAATTAATCATCTCGGAGCTAATATCTGTCAGCAAACTGACAAACCCCAACACCCAAACAGTACGAGGAATTGTCTGAAAAAATTTATTTTGTAGTTGCATATTTCATGTTTCTCTGACAAATCCGGTCCAACTTCTCTCTAAGTTTATGGGGATTCTCTTTTTACTTTTGCCTTGTTGTACTAGCTTGCAAAGTTCATGACAGCGTTTCCCCATTACAATAGCACTATAGCAGTCCTAAATCATTTGTGAAATATTTTTCTGTTGGCTGTCATTAGTCATTAGTTATTTGTCCTTTGTAATCACAAATGACAAAGGACAAATGACCAAGGACGACCATAATAAAAATTTTCACAACTCAAATAGGATTGCTATATATGATACACCTCGGCGAAGCGTGTACCATCAGCGCCACGATATGCTGCCATCATCAGAAAGTAATTATCAGCCTGTTGAAAATTCTCAAGCAAAACTAGATCAGTTTTTAGTTTGTGGGCTAGGAAGTTTGGGTCAGCATTGTGTTGCTATCCTCAAAGAATATGCTGTTGTTGTGAATGCGATCGACCAAGAACAACCCAAAAATTTGCAGATACCAAATTTATTAAATTTATTAGAAAATTTATTCATTGGAGATTGCCGTCAGGCTAGTGTTTTAGAACAAGCAAACATTAGTCAATGCCGAACTATAATTTTAGCCACTGGTAATGAACGAGTAAATATAGAAGCTGCCTTCGCCGCACGGCTGTTAAATCCTCAAGTCCGCTTGGTTGTACGTTCTGATAAACAAAATCTCAATCAACTTTTAAGTCAGACTCTTGGTAATTTTATTGCCTTTGAGCCGAATCAAATTTCTGCTTCTGGCTTTGCTGTTGCAGCCTTGGGAGACGAGCATCTTGGCTATTTTCAACTGGAAGAATACCAATTTCGGGTAGTAAAGTATCAAAGTAAAATACATGATAACTGGTGCAATAAACTGCACATATACGAACTTAATACCCAACATCGTCGGCTATTACATCACGCTAATGATTCATCTTTATTACCTAAAGAATTTCATCAATGGGAGCCAGAAGCAAAATTACATCCGGATGATACTATTATTTATATTGAAGTTAAAGAACAGCTTCAGAGTTTAAAAAAAGTTGCTAATCAGCCTAAGTATAACTGGCAACAGCTATGGCAAGAGATTGTATTAGGCAGAGCAGGGAATAAGTTCAAACAGAAAATTCCATATTTGTGGCGAAAATTCCGTAGTTATCAAAGCTTGCGGGTGGCAACAATTTGCGGACTGGCAGTACTTTTTCTTTGGTGTTTTGGAACAGTTATCTATATCTTAAATTATCCTGAAAGTAATATAATAGAAGCCTTTTATGGCACTGCTGTTTTACTTTTAGGAGGATACGGAGATTTATTTGGCGGTATTAATTTTAAAACCCCACCAGAGCAAGCTGAACATATGCCAGGGTGGTTGCGATTATTTAGCCTTGGACTAACTTTAATGGGTGTAGGTTTTGTTGGGGTTTTATATGCATTGCTCACTGATGCCCTGTTAAGTTCAAGATTTCAGTTTTTCAAGAATTCCCAGCTATTAATACCCCTAAAAAATCATGTTGTACTGATTGGATTAAATCGAGTCGGCCAACGAGTTGCAACTTTATTACAAGAATTCAAACAACCTTTAGTGGGTATTAGTAACACAGGACTAGGCGCTGATTTTTTCCAGAAAATACCAGTAATTAATGATAGTATTGCCGATGCTCTAGGCAAGGTTAATCTTGCTAATAGTAAAAGTGTCGTTGTAGTTACAGACGATGACATGGAAAATTTGGAAATAGCTTTGATGGTAAATGCTCAGAGTCCTACAACTCGTGTAGTAATTCGGACTTACGACCGAAATTTTCGTGATAATGTCGCACGGTTGTTTCCTTATGCTCAAGTTATTTGCACCTCTGCTATTTCCGCAGAAGTTTTTGCGGCTGCGGCTTTTGGAGAAAATATTCTCAGCTTGTTTAACTTTGGTAGTCAAACTATTTTGGTAGTCGAGTATATGATTGAAGCTGGTGATACACTCAACGGATTACTCTTGGCTGAGGTTGCTTATGGTTATGGAGTTGTGCCAATTTTATACCAAAGTCTCAGGCGATCGCCAGTAAAATTAATGCCTTCTGATAATATACAACTTGCGGTTGGCGATCGCCTCATTGTTCTGGCTAATAGTAACAGCCTTCAGCGCATTGAACGCGGCGAAATGTTTAAGAGAAGTTGGCAAGTAGAGGTCGAGAAAGCATTAGCTCAAGATGCGATTTTTGACGGTGCCAACGAAATAAGTATTATCTCAGGATGCAACATCGGCACAGCGAGAAAATTGATGGATAATTTGCCTGGACGGCTACCAAAAGCATTATATAAACAACAAGCTCTGCGCCTAGTGCGGAGGCTAACTAAATTAAGAGTTACAGCTCGTTTGAAACCATTTTCTGATAATTGAAGAAGAATGCAGAATTCAGGAGTCAGAATTCAGGAGTCAGAATTCAGAGTGCAGGTGATTCAATTATTAATTATTTTTTGTTAAATTCATATCGTCAATTAGTCATAAAATGTATGACTAGAGACAGATGCAATTTTTTATTGCATTCTGTTAAATTTTATGCAAAACAAATAGAATTCAGAATTAGTGAATACTTCACCCATAAAGTGAAAAGTTAGAGTTAATACTTGCGGCTTTCCGCATTCATCTAAAGAGTCGGACTCCTAAATTCTGAATTCTGACTCCTGACTCCTGAATTCTGAATTCTGAATTCTGAATTCTGACTCCTGACTCCTGACTCCTGAATTCTTCTTCATCAAGTCCAGGGGGAAAACCGTACTTATTGGATAGGTTTTCTGCATCATACCATCTAAGTCTAGCTGGATACAATCAAAGTGTGGCTTAATGAATGCTGTTTTCTATAAAATCTATACAGCATTAGCAGGAGAGCGAAAATATGGGAAATCAATTCAAAACAGCTGCTTTGCTAGCTGCACTAAGTGGTCTTTTGATAGCAATTAGTTACTGGGTAATTGGTGGTAGTAGTGGCTTGATTATTGGAATCGGCTTAGCAGCAGTAACAAACTTGTTTTCTTGGTATCAATCAGATAAAATTGCCCTTGCAGTATATCAGGCACAACCTGTCAGTGAAAGGGAAGCACCGGGACTTTATCGAATAGTGGAAAAGTTATCTCGTCGTGCTAATATTCCTACACCCAGAGTTTATATTGTTCCTAGTCAAACTGCTAACGCCTTCGCTACAGGGCGCGATCCAGAACACGCTGCTGTTGCTGTTACCGAAGGCATTTTGAATATATTACCAGAAGACGAACTCGAAGGCGTTATCGCCCACGAACTCACCCACATTATTAATCGTGATACCCTCACACAAGCGGTTGCTGCTACAGTAGCTGGTGCCATTTCATTCCTAGCACAAATGGTGAGTTATAGCCTTTGGTTTGGCGGTGGTTCACGAAATGACAACAGAGGTGGAAATCCTTTGGGTGTTTTATTAACAGTAATGCTTGCGCCATTAGCTGCAACAATTATTCAACTGGCAATTTCACGCACAAGAGAATTCTCCGCTGATGCTGGTTCTGCTAAATTAACTGGTAATCCCCGCGCTTTAGCTAGGGCACTACAAAGGCTAGAAGCTACAGCAAAGCAGATGCCTTTAAATACCAATCCAGCTTTTGAGCCATTATTAATTATCAACTCCATCTCCGGACAATTTTTGGGTAACTTATTCTCCAGTCATCCTGCTACAGAAACACGAGTTGCAGCGTTGCTGAAATTAGAGCAACAACTGACAACAAAAGCTTAATTAGTCATTAGTCATTAGTCATTAGTCCTTTGTCCTTGGCAAATAACTAATGACAGACAAAACAATTCACAATCCAAAATCTAAAATGCTATCAGCTTTGCAATTAAGGATGTTTTAAGTATGAATTCTAACAACATCGAATCCATTGAAGCGACATTCATTGAATCTACTGAATCGACAGTAATTGTAGAAATTAGTTCTCAAACTGACGAATTAGTGGAAGTTGAAATGGCTGGTGAAAGTGATGAAGTCAAGCGCGAAACCAAAGCGCTGATTGAGGCACTAAAAAGACGCGCCCAAGCTGAGGCTGATTCAGCAGGTACTGTTACCCGCGAAACCTATTTAAATGCTGTGCGTCGAGCCAGAGAATTGATTGAAGGAAGGAAAGTTATGGAAGGCGATCGCGTTAATATAGAAAATGCTTGGGCGGTAATTCTAGACGAAGCCCAGAGAAATTGGTATTTGATGATGAAAGATGTAGTAGACTTCAATTTTCGCGTGCAAAAGGCTGCCAAAGCTGCTTGGGAAGCCTTCAATCACCCTTACTCTCAAAATTAAATAGGGTAATGCGATCGCAGTTCATATCGATTAGATCAATGTAGGGGCGTACCGCTGTACGCCCCTACAGCTTGAATTGCAAGCAGATCACCCTAAACCCAGAAAAAGTGACAAACAAATATCCTCTCTACAGCTTATGCTGATGCTCGTAACCTGGCAATTAAAGAAAGTAAAAACGCTAAATTAGGAGTTAGAAAACCTGGGGAAGCAGAATATCCTTTGGATTGTCCTTTTCTGATTGAACAATTATTAAATGAAGATTTTTATGGAGACAGTGATTAACAGTTATTGCTTCTGTAATTAAATCACACGTTAAAAAAATATCCCGTGGTAGGGGCGCATAGCTATGCGCCCCTACAAATGTACAAACTAATTTACGATAATTTATCCCCTTTCCGCTCTTTTTATTGGCTATCTATTATGTGATGATTACATTGGATAACTTGCGTAATTGATTCATAGAAGGTAAGCATGACTACCAATAAAACTCAGGGTCTTTTGTGGTTATTTAGAGAAAAAGCCAACTTTGGCAAAATTCCAAGCATTCAAGCTTTTACTGGTTATATGAAGTCGATTCTCATTTGTGCCAATATAGGAATTGTAAACATTAGATTTTGTTGGCGTGCAGAGGGTTTCTGTTCAAGTATGAGCAAACTACCGAGTTTGACTGGACAGGAAGTAATTACAGCTTTAAAAAAAGCAGGTTTTGAGGTAACAAGAATCCGAGGTAGCCATCATTTTTTGATATATAGTGATGGTCGTCGAACTGTTGTTCCAGTACATTCTGGTGAAACAATTGGTTCTGGCTTGTTAGCACAGATACTCCGCGATCGCCAAGTCATCTGTGAGGAATTCCGGGGACTCTTTTGACGTACTCCCACGGCTCTTGCCGGTGGGATTCTCCCACAAGCGACTGCCTGAGATTGTGCCATCAACAGCACAAGCAGAACAAGTCCGTCTTACAGTGCCTCCGACAATGGACAACGCCCTGCCCATTTTTGAACAAGTACAAATCGCAACCGAAAAGTATATTCAATCCATTACGTACAAAGTTTTACCCAAAACACGATTCAGTTTTGGAACTGCATACCTTGTTGTCGTGGTTCAGTGTTACTCCGAGGTTTTACCCTGCCCTCCTTCGTTCGATTATACCAGAAGCAAACGGCACTTAAAAGTGCCTGAGTCGGCTTTCATCCCACCATTAGAAACCGTGGGCTTTCATCCTCCCATTCTTTTCTGTAAAAATAGGCAAAACCCACTTTTGCCCTGTCATGAGTTCTCTGTGCATATAGAGTTAGATGATTCCGTTTTTTCTGGAACTGGAACTACTACAATTACTATTGATGCTAGATAATGGGAAGGCTTTGACATTTACTTGCCAATCTAGCCCCGGAAACCAGAACTAACACTTATGCGAACTCACTATTGCGGCGAAGTCCGAAAAGAACATATTGGAGAAACTGTTACCTTTTACGGATGGATAGACCGTCGCCGCGATCATGGGGGCGTGATATTTTTAGATTTACGCGATCGCTCTGGCATTGTCCAAATCGTCAGCGATCCGCAACGCACCCCCGATTCCTATGAACCGGCAAATGCCCTGCGAAATGAATATGTTGTGGCAATCACCGGTAGGGTGACGCAACGCCCCCCAGAATCCCTAAATCCTCGTCTCCCCACAGGTGAGATCGAAATTTACGCAGATCAAATTCAACTACTCAACGCTGTCCGTAAACAGTTACCTTTCCAAGTTTCGGTAGCTGACAGCGAAACAGTGCGCGAAGATTTGCGGCTGAAATATCGCTATTTGGATTTGCGACGCGAACGTATGGCGCAAAATTTGCAACTGCGTCATCAAATTGTCAAAGCCATGCGCCGTTACCTGGAAGATTTGGAAGGTTTCATCGAAGTCGAAACCCCCATACTTACCCGTTCCACTCCCGAAGGTGCTAGGGATTATATCTTACCCAGTCGTGTCAACCCTGGTGAATGGTTTGCTCTACCCCAATCACCCCAACTATTTAAACAATTGCTGATGGTATCCGGCTTGGATAGATATTATCAAATTGCCCGTTGCTTCCGCGATGAAGATTTACGCGCCGACAGACAACCAGAATTCACTCAGTTGGACATGGAAATGAGCTTCATGTCCCAAGAAGAAATTATCGAACTCAACGAAGAGTTAGTTTGCCATATCTTCAAAACCGTTAAAGGCATTGAATTACACCGCCCTTTCCCCCGTCTCACCTACGCTGAAGGCATGGAACGCTACGGTAGCGATAAACCAGACACCCGCTATGGCTTGGAATTAGTCAACGTCTCGGATATCGTCAAAGACTCTGGTTTCAAAGTCTTTCGAGACACCGTAATCAATGGTGGTGTCGTCAAAATCCTGCCCATTCCCAACGGCAACGATGTAATTTCTAATGTCCGCATTAAACCAGGTGGTGATTTATTCAAAGAAGCCAGCGAAGCCGGTGCTAAAGGTTTAGCTTATATCCGCGTGAGAGACGATGGCGAAATTGACACCATTGGTGCAATTAAAGACAACCTAAGTGAAGAACAAAAACAGGAAATTCTCCGCCGCACAGGTGCCAAAGCTGGACATTTGTTATTGTTTGGCGCTGGTGATGCTGCTACCGTTAATAAAACTTTAGATAGATTACGCCAAGTTATTGCTAAGGAATTTGGCTTAATCGATCCAGACAAAATTAACTTGCTGTGGATTACAGATTTCCCGATGTTTGAGTGGAACGCCGGCGAAAAACGCCTAGAAGCATTGCACCACCCGTTTACAGCACCCCATCCTGATGATTTGGACGACTTAAAAACAGCACGCGCCCAAGCTTACGATTTGGTACTCAACGGCGTGGAAGTCGGCGGCGGAAGTCTGCGGATTTATCAGCGAGAAATTCAACAACAGGTGTTTGATGCGATCGGTTTGTCTCCTGAAGAAGCACAAAATAAATTTGGCTTTTTGTTGGAAGCATTTGAATATGGTACACCGCCGCATGGTGGCATCGCCTACGGTTTAGATCGTTTGGTAATGTTGCTAGCTGGGGAAGAATCCATTCGGGATGTGATTGCTTTTCCGAAGACGCAACAAGCCCGTTGTTTGTTAACAGATGCACCTTCTGGTGTAGATGTCAAGCAATTAAAGGAATTGCATGTTGCTTCGACGTATAAGCCGAAATCTTAATAAGACAGTGCTGATAAAAAAATTTCACAGCCAAGCATGAAAGAGGGACTGGGGACTGGGGACTGGAGATTAGGGATTAGGGATTGGGTGCCAAATCGAAAATTTGGTGGTCGGGGCTTTTAACCACCACCAAATTTTCAAAAACTTTTTCCCAGTCCCCAGTCCAAAAACTCTGTGAAACATAGTTTTTGGCTTGTCAAACTTAAGCAGTTTCAACGGAAACTGTCTGCCGTGTTGATTGTGGCAACGAGTTAGCTCTTGTGGCGCGGAACATCCCAAATCGGCATAGACCGGTGCCGAATGCTAGCCGCATCAGTAGCAGAGTAGGTACTTCTCGCAGAGATTTAATGAAACCAGAAAGACCAAAACGCACTAATCCTTCTGGTCGAATCACTCCTTGCCAGATGGAATCTAGCCAAGAAGGAAGGGTTTGTTGCGTCCAGTCTGCTGTTATTACCTCCCCCTCGACTAATCCCGTTGCTACCAAAAGTTCGCTAAAGCCTTCTATGCTGGAAAAAGCGCGATGAGACCACTGATCTAATAGTTGCCGCATTATCGGTTTCTCCCAAAAATTGAGTGGATTTTGGCGATCGTCTCTCTGATTCCAGTCAGCTAAAACCATTATTCCACTTCATTGCTACTTGTGACTTTACAATCCAATTCATCGTGAGTCCGTCAGCATATCCTTGCCATTACGGCAAGGCTTTCGCTTCTGACTCAATCCTGCCTATTGCCTCATGCGGTTAGCACCTACTCA